>OGRF01000239.1_pt1 | contig 52899 bp, 44 predicted proteins | sample 1553381 | NCBI WGS metagenome assembly OGRF01 (sample SAMEA2580060, study PRJEB22360) | human gut metagenome | biome: human gut; feature: human-associated habitat; material: faeces | place: Denmark | collected 2008/2010
GAGGACGTTTAGACGCAAGAAGGACGCTGAAGAGCTTAGTTGCGGATTTGAGGATTATGAAAAAGGTAAAAAACATTTTCCACAAGATTGCCAATGCAGATCCGATGATCTGGGGTTATGTAATGCTGAGCGACGAAAGACGCAAATAAACAGGCGGCGCTGACAAGTTCAGCATTTGAAGAATGAATCTGATAAATGCCGAAAGGCTTCTCGTAAATATTCTGACGAAAAAGCGGTTGGATTTCCAACCGCTTTTTTTATTGCCTTTTTGTCTGTATCTTTGCTTCTAAAAACCACACCCCATGACTCCGACCCTGATAGATACCGACAATCCTGAATTTCAGAATGCCCTGAAGCTCATCCAATACACCCGCCAGTCGGTCTTCCTGACCGGAAAAGCGGGCACGGGTAAGTCTACTTTCCTGAAATACGTCTGCCAGCATACCAAAAAGAAATATGTGGTGCTGGCTCCTACGGGCATTGCGGCCATCAATGCGGGCGGAAGTACCCTGCACAGCTTTTTCAAGCTCCCGTTTCATCCGCTTCTGCCGGACGACCCGAAGTTTCAGGGACGGAAACTGAAAGATTTCCTGAAATATTCGGCCGACCACCGGAAACTGATTCAAAACATTGAGCTCGTCATCATTGACGAGATTTCCATGGTGCGGGCCGATATCATCGACTTTATCGACAAGGTACTGCGTACCTACTCGCACAACCTGCGTGAACCCTTCGGCGGGAAACAGTTGCTGCTGGTGGGCGACGTGTTCCAGCTGGAGCCGGTAGTGAAAAGTGACGAACGGGAGATTCTGAACCGTTTATACCCGAACCCGTATTTCTTCTCGGCCAAGGTGTTTCAGGAAATGGAACTGGTGTCGATTGAGCTGACCAAGGTGTACCGGCAGACCGACAAGGTGTTTGTCAGCGTACTCGACCATATCCGGACCAATACCGCCGGAGCCGCCGACCTGCAACTGCTGAACACCCGTTACACCCCGACACCTCCCTGCCCGGAAGAGAACGACCTCTACATCACCCTGGCCACCCGCCGGGACAACGTGGACTACATCAACGAAAAGAAGCTGGAAGAACTGCCGGGCGACCCGGTCACACTGAAAGGAGAAATACACGGGGAATTTCCCGAAAGCAGCCTTCCCACCCTCATGGAGCTGGTCATCAAACCGGGTGCACAGGTGATTTTCATCAAGAACGACCAGGAAAAACGCTGGGTGAACGGTACCATCGGCACCGTGTCGGGACTCTCGGCCGACGGCACCATCTATGTGGTGACGGAAGACGGCAATGAGTTCGACGTACACAAGGAAAATTGGAGCAACATCCGCTACCGATACAACGAGACTGAGAAGAAGATAGAAGAAGAAGAACTGGGCACCTTTACCCAATATCCCATCCGGCTGGCCTGGGCCATCACCGTACACAAGAGCCAGGGACTCACGTTCAACCGGGTCATCATCGACTTTACGGGAGGGGTATTTGCTGGCGGACAGGCGTACGTGGCCCTGAGCCGCTGCACTTCGCTCGAAGGTATCCAGCTGAAACGACGCATCTCACCGGCCGATGTATTTGTCCGCCCGGAAATCGTCAGCTTTGCCCAGCGTTTCAATGACAACCAGACCTTTGAACGGGCCATGAAACAGGCACAGGCCGATATCCAATACGTGGCAGCCGTGAAAGCCTTCGACAAAGGAGAATTTGCGGAATTTCTGGAAGCTTTCTTCAAGGCCATCCACAGCCGATACGACATTGAGAAACCACTCATCCAACGGTTTATCCGCCGGAAACTGGGCCTCATCAACCAGCTCAAGGAAGAAAACCGACAGCTTAAAGAGCAAATGCAGCAGCAACGGCAGAACCTGCAGAAATATGCCCGCGAATACTACCTGATGGGCAACGAATGCATCACCAAGGCACACGACCCGCGAGCCGCACAGGCCAACTACGACAAGGCCTTGGAACTGTACCCGGAATACGTGGATGCCTGGGTACGCAAGGGAGTGACCTTCTTCGATGAAGACCGGGTGGAAGAAGCGGAAGAATGCCTGAACCGGGCTGTACAACTCCGACCTCAGGAGTTCAAGGCGGTGTACAACCGTGGAAAACTCCGGCTGCTGACCGGAAAAACGGAAGAGGCCCTGACCGACCTGGACAAGGCGACCAGCCTGAAACCCCAGCATGCGGGAGCACATGAATATTTTGCCGAGGCACTCGAAAAAAGCGGAAAAGAAATAGAAGCAGCCATCCATTATCGAATTGCGGAAGAACTACGGAAGAAAAAGAAATAAATTTCTTATTTTTGCGATTCACGAGGTCTCATCTTCGTGACCGAACGCCATGATACTGAAATTATATCCCAAAAACAATCGACCGGAAGACTTGCAACGCGTAGTCGACCTGCTGAACGACGGCGGAATCCTTATCTATCCCACCGATACGGTGTATGCCATCGGGTGTCACGCCTTGAAAGAACGGCCCATCGAACGTATCTGCAAGCTGAAAAATATCGACCCACGCAAGCACAACCTGTCCATCATCTGCTACGACCTGAGTAACATCAGCGAATATGCACAGGTGAGCAACGCCACTTTCAAGCTGATGAAACGTAACCTGCCCGGCCCGTTCACCTTCATTCTGAACGCCAACAGCCGGTTGCCCAAAATTTTCCGCAACCGAAAAGAAGTGGGTATCCGTGTGCCCGACAACGCTATCATCCGCGAAATCTGCCGCCTGCTCGATGCCCCGATTCTGACCACGACCCTTCCGCTGGAAAAGGGAGAGGACATCGAATACATCACCGACCCGGAACTGATTGAGGAAAAATTCGGCAGTGTGACCGACCTGATTATCGACGGAGGTACAGGAGGCATTGAACCTTCTACCGTGATAAATTGTTGTGAAGATGTACCTGAAATTATCAGAGAGGGAAAAGGTATATTGAAGGAATAAATAACTGTATTATTAATTAATCATCAAATCATGTTACTTACATTATTACAAGCAACTGCACAGGCAGGCAAGGCAGCTTCCAGAATCAATGTGGAACAAATTCTGGACAAACTGCTCAACTGGGGTATTGAAGTGGGAAAAGACATTCTGGCAGCCATCATCATCTACATTGTAGGCCGGTTCATCATCAAGCAAATCGGACGGCTGGTCAGCAAGATTCTGGAGAAAAGGAAACTGGAAATCAGCGTGCAGACCTTCCTGAAAAGTCTGCTCAACATCTTATTGAACCTGATTCTGGCATTTGCCATCGTGAGTAAGCTGGGCGTAGAAACCACGAGCTTTGCCGCCATCCTGGCCTCTGCCGGTGTGGCTATCGGTATGGCACTGTCGGGCAACCTGTCAAACTTTGCCGGAGGACTGATTATCCTGGTGTTCAAGCCGTTCAAGGTGGGCGACTACATCGACGGACAGAATGCCAGCGGAACAGTCAAGGAAATCCAGATTTTCCATACCATCCTGGCTACGACAGACAACCGTATCATTTACGTGCCCAACGGTGCATTGAGCAGCAATGCCATCACCAACTACAGCAAACAGGAAATGCGCCGTGCGGAATGGGTGTTCGGCGTGGAATATGGAGAAGACTTTGAGAAAGTAAAAGCCGTACTGGAACGCATCATCGCGGCAGATACCCGTATTCTGACCACTCCTGCTCCTTTCATCGGGCTGGGAGCCTTGTCGGCCAGCAGCGTGGATATCAAGGTACGTGTCTGGACCAAGACCGAAAACTACTGGGACGTATATTTCGACATGAACCAAATCGTGTATGACACCTTCAACAAGGAAGGCATCGGATTCCCGTTCCCGCAGTTGACGGTACATCAGGCAAAAGACTGATTTCCCAATTGCTTATACTACCTACAAAAAAATCTTCCACCGAAGGGCGTTACCTCAGTGGAAGATTTTTTATATCCTATCTCCTAAAAGGAAATTCGCTTCTTATTTCCGGTCAGCTTTCAGACGGTCAGCCATAGCCTTTGCCAATTCCTTCGCCTGCGCATAGTTGTCGGCTTTCATGCTCTGCTTCATTTCAATCGGGTTACCTACCACTTCGAATTTCAGTTTCTCTGTGAATTCACCCAGTTTCTTTACCGCCGCACTGGCCCAGGTGAATGAGCCGAAGTAACCGAACAGACGGTTCTTCATTTCACGGGCAGCCACCTTGTTGAGCAAGGACTCCATCTCAGGATACAGCTGCATGTTGTAAGTCGTACAACCCGCAATCAGTCCTTTGTATTTGAAGATATCGGCCAGGATATAAGAATGAGGCGTATGAGATACATTGTGCAGCACGATGTTCTTGATACCTTGTGCACTCAATTCTTCCGCAATGGTTTCAGCCAGTTCTTCTGTGTTGCCATACATCGTACCATAAGCAATCACCACTCCTTCTTCACCTTCATAGCGGCTCATCTTGTCGTACATATCCACCACTTTCGGAATATATTCTTCCCATACCGGTCCGTGAGTCGGACAAATCATCTTGATAGGCAGGCCACCACATTTCTGCAAGGCTTTCTGCACCGGATTGCCAAACTTACCTACAATGTTGGCATAGTAACGGCGCATTTCGTTCCAATAAATATCGGTATTGATGTTGCGGTCGATGCAACCTCCGTTCAAAGCGCCGAAGCATCCGAAGGCATCACCTGAGAACAGGATTCCTTCCGTTTCATCGAATGTGACCATGGTTTCCGGCCAGTGAACCATCGGCACCAAATAGAAACGCAGGTTGTGGTGTCCCAATTTCAGGAAATCACCCTCACCCACTACGTAACGTTCACCTGTCACGCCATAGTATCCTTCTACCATGTCGAAAGTCTTCTTGTTTCCAACCAGCACAATTTCAGGATAGTATTTCTTAATCAACGCGATAGAGCCTGAATGGTCAGGTTCCATGTGATTAATAATCAGATAATTGATTTTACGGTCGCCGATGATGCTGCGGATTTTCTTGATATAAACTTCAAAGAAAGCGACATCTACCGTATCCACCAGTGCCACCATATCGTCATCTGCAATCAGATAAGAGTTGTAAGATACGCCGTACGGCAGTGGCCACAAATTCTCAAACAATGCTTTTGTGCGGTCGTTCACACCGACATAATGAACTTTACCTTTAATTTCCATTGATATCCTATTAATTAAAAATACTATATTGTTTTTTATTCTTTTTCCTTATTATAAAACTTACCCTGCCAAGTATCCCTTTCCTGCAGACGATGCTTCATGCGAACAGCAAACTCGTAATTCTTGATTCCCCAGTCGGGCGCTATCAGCAATTCCTTGGGCGATTGCGACACAAAACGTTCCAGCACCAGGTCGGGACGCACACGCTCCAGGTAATCAATCACCAAGTCAATATACTCGTCCACCTCATACAAATGGAAGTCCTCTGGACACACCTCATACTCACGGGCCATACGTGTGCCGCGCACCAACTGCAACTGATGCATTTTCAACGTCGTCAAAGGCAATTCCGACACCTGTGCAGCCTGACGGATGATGACCTCGTGGTCTTCTCCCGGCAATCCCAAAATAACATGACCGCCTACACGTATCCCTCTTTCCGCCGTACGTTTCACGGCATCTGCCGTACATTCAAACGTATGTCCGCGGTTAATCCGCTGCAAGGTCCGGTTGTCCGTACTCTCAATACCATACTCCACCAGCAGAAAAGTCCGGCGATTCAGGTCTTCCAGATAATCCAACAACTCTTCAGGCATACAGTCAGGGCGAGTACCAATCACCAGTCCGACAACCCCTTTCACCCGAAGGGCATCTTCATACATCTTCTGCAACTTTTCCAACTCCGCATAGGTATTGGTATAAGCCTGAAAATAGGCAAGGTATCTCATCTCCGGATATTTCCGTGCAAAAAAGGCCTTCCCCTCCTCCAACTGCTCTGTCACCGACTTATCCGTCCGGCAATAGGCTGGATTAAACGTCTGGTTATTGCAGTAGGTACATCCACCATATCCTTTCACCCCATCCCTGTTCGGACAGGTAAATCCCACATTCAGGGAAATTTTCTGTACCTTGAAAGGAAAGTGAAGTGCCAGAAAGTTGGCAAAATCATTGTATCGTGTACGTTCTTCCATGATTTTACAAATTCGGGGACAAAGATAATGCTTTTCAGCCACTTTTCCCACAATTCATAAATACAAGAAATGCAAAAACCTCCCTACCACGGACAAAACATAAAAAAGGCTGTCACAGTGTTACCCGCAACAGCCTTCAGACTACATTATTTCAAATTAAAAAGAATTATTCCGCTTCGTTCAAAGTCGCAATACTTACCCGGTTCCAGTCCGGTTCAGAGAACATATCGCCTACTCCCTGACCTTCAGCCGTAATACGTGAAGCACTGATTTTATATTTGCTAATCAACATATCCTTCACGGCTTCCGCACGCTGATTGGCCACACGTGCATTGACTTCCGCACTACCTTCCGGAGAAGCATATCCCTTGATAACCACCGTACTCTTCGGGTTGTTCTTCATATAAGTAGCAATACGCTCTACATTAGGCACCTGGTCTGCACTGATGGAAGTCTTTCCCTGACGGAAAGTCACCACAGACTCCAACGACTTGGAATGAGTGTTCTGTACAATGGTCTGTACCTGCTTCGGAGCGTTCTTCAAATCGTTCAGTTCCTTTGCCAGACGAGCATTTTCAGCTTCTTTTGCGTTCAAAGCTTCCTCCTTACGGGCATTTTCCGCACGCAACGCATTGATGGATTCATTCAGAGAATTGACCTCTGCCTGATTATAAGGCTTCTGGATAGTCATATAATGCTTACCGTTGCTGCTGGCAAAACGATAAGTCACTCCTGCCAACACTTCAATCTTCGACTTATTGACATTCAACACGTGTGCGCGGTCACCATCCATTCTATACACAACGGCTGGACGTACATTCACTGCCCATGCTTTTTTCTCACCCAGATTAAAATTCAAGCTGGCACCAAAACGGCTCACCATGTAAGAGCGATCACTTCCCACACCTGAATTCATGAAATCATGTCCCCAGCCAAATCCAGCAATACCTTCCACCTCAAACAATCTCGGCTGGCCATTGTATCCGCCAAAAAGATTGTTCAGATTAATCTTACCCAACAGACCCAGGTTCAAGTCGTCAAAAGCAGTCTTGCTGACAGACGTGTTGATACCCGTTAATCCTTCAAAAGAAACTCCAAACACGGGAGTAATCTGTTTACCCAGTTCAAGGCCGGTTTCTGCCCGCATGTTACGCCAGAAAGCAGAATGAGTAGTAGGAGTAGTCACTCCACCTTTCACACCCACGTACCAGTTGTCAAAAAAACGGCTCCCTTCATACGCTTTTTGTGCGTTCACAGAAAGAGACGTAACAGCCAATGCGGCAGCTAAAATAGTTACCTTTTTCATCTTTTCATTCAAAAACGTTAATACCTAATTACATTTATCAATCTCGATGACTTTATAACTAGATTGTTGAAGAATATGTTTGTAAAGGAACGAACAATTAACACTCATTAAGAAGAAAAAAAGGGAGACAAAAGCGCGCAACTAGTTGATTATGTGAGATAAACAAGATTAACAACAAACGAATTATAAGACATAAAAAAGGTGCCCCGATTTACTCGGAGCACCTTCCTGTTGGGCTACTCGGATTCGAACCAAGAAAAACAGGACCAGAATCTGTTGTGTTACCATTACACCATAGCCCAATAACGCTTTGCTTCCTCCATGGAAACGCTGCAAAATGAAGTTGGGCTACTCGGATTCGAACCAAGAAAAACAGGACCAGAATCTGTTGTGTTACCATTACACCATAGCCCAAAGTCAAAAGAACGATTGTTGTCTTTTTGTTTGACGGTGCAAAGGTACAACTTTTTTGGAACATACAAAGCTTTCACCCGTTTTTTTCTTCCCAAAAATATATTTTTCTTCTTTTTTCATCTTCTTTCAAGCAAAAATTTTCGTGATATACAGAAAAGCAAGTATATTTGCCCTTATTATATAAAGAACTTTATTTTTCATTTTAAAAATAGGAATATTCAAAAGAATGAACGAAACAACAAATTTAATAGAAAAAATCACAGAAGGGATTCAAGAAAAAAAAGGCAAACAAATCGTCATTGTTGATTTAACCGAAATAGAAGATACAATTTGCAAGTATTTTGTCATTTGTCAAGGAAACTCGCCAAGCCAAGTACTCGCCATCGTTGATTCAATCAAAGAACATGTCAGAAAAGAAACGGGAACCAAGGCTTATGCCATAGACGGTTTAAGAAACGCGCAATGGGTAGCCATGGATTACATCGATGTAATTGTTCACGTCTTTCTGCCAGAAGTTCGCATTTTTTACAATCTGGAACATTTATGGGCAGATGCACAATTAACCCACATTCCCGATTTAGATTAATATAATAAAGGAAACGATATGAGTGACAATACAAATAATAAACCTAAACTAAATGCACCACGTTTTAGTCTGACGTGGCTTTATGTCATTATTGCCTTAGTATTCGGCTTTCTCTATATATCTGGTGATGAAGGGAGTGCCAGCAAAGAGGTAAACTATACGGAATTTCAGGAAATGATAACCAAAGGGTATGCCGATAAAATAGTGGCATACGACAACAATACGGTAGAAATGTACATCAAACCGGAGCACATTGTAGACGTCTTTAAGAAAGACGCAAGCAAAGTAGGCAGAAGCCCGGCCATCAATGTACAAATCGGCTCTATGGAAGCATTGGAGAAATTTCTGGACGAACAAACAAAATCAGGAAACTTCACAGGTTCCATACAATATGAAAAGAAAAATGACTATTTCAGCCTGATAATCTGGAACGTGTTGCCTTTTGTCGCCATTATTGCCCTCTGGATGTTTCTTATGCGACGCATGGGAGGCGGAGGAGGTGCCGGTGGCTCATCGAATGTTTTCAATGTAGGCAGAAGTAAGGCACAGCTTTTTGAAAAAGGTACCAACCGCATCACATTCAAGGATGTAGCAGGACAGGCTGCAGCCAAACAGGAAGTGCAGGAGATTGTAGATTTCTTGAAACAACCTCAGAAATATACGGAACTGGGCGGTAAAATTCCTAAGGGTGCTTTGCTGGTAGGTCCTCCGGGAACCGGTAAAACATTACTGGCAAAGGCTGTAGCCGGAGAGGCAGATGTACCGTTCTTTTCCATATCCGGTTCCGACTTCGTAGAAATGTTTGTCGGTGTGGGAGCGTCTCGCGTACGCGACTTGTTCCGTCAAGCAAAGGAAAAAGCCCCATGTATCATTTTCATTGATGAAATTGATGCGGTAGGACGTGCGCGCGGTAAAAACCCGAGCATGGGAGGAAACGATGAACGCGAAAACACATTGAATCAGCTTTTAACCGAAATGGATGGTTTCGGCTCCAATAGCGGTGTTATCATCCTAGCTGCTACCAACCGAGTAGACATCCTGGATAAGGCTTTACTGCGTGCAGGTCGTTTTGACCGTCAGATATACGTTGATTTACCAGATTTAAATGAGCGAAAGGAAGTGTTTGGGGTACATCTGAGACCCCTGAAGCTGGATGATAGTGTAGACGTAGACCTGCTGGCCCGTCAAACACCAGGATTCAGCGGAGCAGACATTGCCAATGTATGCAACGAAGCAGCTTTGATTGCAGCTCGCCACCAAAAAAAGAGCGTAGGCAAAGATGACTTTCTGGCAGCAATCGACCGTATTGTAGGTGGTCTGGAAAAGAAAACAAAAGTCATGACAGCAGCCGAAAAACGCGCCATTGCATTACACGAAGCAGGACATGCTACAATCTCCTGGTTTTTGGAGCATGCCAACCCGCTGATCAAGGTCACCATTGTGCCCAGAGGGCGTGCGTTAGGTGCAGCCTGGTATCTTCCAGAAGAGCGTCAAATTACGACTAAGGAACAGATGCTGGATGAAATGTGTGCCACACTGGGAGGACGTGCTGCGGAAGAAATTTTTATCGGACATATTTCCACAGGAGCCATGAACGACTTGGAACGGGTGACAAAACAAGCATACGGCATGATTGCATACGCCGGAATGAGCGACAAGCTCCCTAACCTCTGTTACTATAACAGCAGCGAAGATTATAGCTTCACCAAACCATACAGCGAACATACCGCCGAACTCATTGACCAAGAAGTACAAAACATGATCAATGAACAATACATGCGGGCAAAAGCGTTATTGAGAGAACACAGTGAAGGACATAATCAGCTGGCACAAATGCTGATAGACCGAGAGGTTATTTTTGCAGAAGATGTGGAACGCATATTCGGCAAACGTCCATGGACTTCACGTTCAGAAGAAATAATGGCAGCCAATGCACAAATTGAGGCAGAAAAGCCACAAGAAAGCAAACAGCTGGAAAGCAAGCCGCAACAAACTTCTGACGAGAAAGAAAATCCAGAAGAAAAACCTTCATCGGATGAATCTCCACAACCTGAAGAAGAAAAATAACAGACTACTCATTTGGAAATATATAAAACGACGTGAAAAGTAATTTTATTCAACGAGCTATTACAGGAATCATATTCGTAGGAATCCTGGTAGGATGCATTTTAGGAGGACCTATTTCTTTCTCCTTGCTGTTCGCGCTTATTACTGCATTGACCATTCATGAATTTGGAACCATTGTCAGTAAGCAGCAGGATGTAGAAATCAACAAGCCTATTTGCATGTTGGCTGGTGTCTTTCTGTTCTTCGGATTCGCCTATCTGGGAGTAATGCCAGGACAGAACGAGATATTGATTCCTTATTTATTCCTTATCATTTATCTGCTAGTAAGCGAACTGTATCTGAAAAAGAAAAACCCGTTGAACAATTGGGCATATACCATGATGAGCCAGGTTTACATCGCCTTGTCGTTTTCCATGCTGAATGTACTGGCCTATCATTCTATTGGCAGTGAAGCACATTACAACATACAGTACAACCCGATATTGCCTTTATCCATCTTTATCTTTACCTGGATAAACGACACTGGTGCATACTGTACAGGAATGCTGTTTGGCAAACATCGTTTGTTCGAAAGAATCTCGCCCAAGAAATCATGGGAAGGATCCATTGGAGGAGGCGCATTCAGCATCATCGCAGCTATTATCATGGCACATTTCTTCCCCTTCATGACATTAGGTGTATGGATTGGACTGGCCCTAACAATTGTTATATTCGGAACCTGGGGTGACTTGACGGAATCTCTACTGAAACGCACACTGGGCATAAAGGATTCCGGAAACATCCTCCCTGGACATGGAGGTATGCTAGACCGGTTTGACAGTACCTTAATGGCTGTACCAGCTGCAGTAGTCTATTTGTATGTAATTTCTTTCTTCTAATAAGATAAAAGCAGGTCCTCAATTCATTTTGAGGACCTGTTATATTTTTGCCGCAACAATTCCACAATCTGGACTGCGGCTCTGTCAGAAGCACCCGACTCACCCAATATACGAATCAACGACTCGTACTCTTTTTGCATCCGACTCCGGCCTTCACCGCCTGGAAGAATCTTTGCAAGCTGTTCCTTCACATTGTTTACCGTCATTCCATCGGCTACCAATTCAGACACCACTTCTTTCCCCGCAATCAGATTAACCAGTGAAATATATTTCACTTTTAAAATATGCCTTCTTAAAAATGAAACCAGCTTTCCACAGGCCGTATAATAACACACCACCTGAGGCACACAAAACAGAGCTGTTTCCAAAGTGGCCGTACCACTTGTTACTAAAGCGGCTACCGCATGCGAAAGCAAATCATAAGTCTGCCCAAAAACAATCTTTGCATTACCTTCAGTGTAAATCTGATAAAACTCAGGAGCAATACCTGGAGCCCCCGCAATAACAAACTGATACTCCGGAAACGCACGGGAGGCTTCTATCATACGCGAAAGATTATCCTTTATCTCCTGCTTCCGGCTACCCGCCAACAAAGCCACGATTGGCCTATTCTCCAGATGGTTACGAGAGACAAAATGTATAAAATCCTCTGTATATTCCTGTTGGAAACAATCAACTGCATCCACACACGGGTTGCCTATGTAATGAATCGGATATGAATGTTTCTGAAAAAAATCTACTTCAAAAGGCAAGATGGAAAACAGTTCATCCACATCACGCTTAATATTCTTGATACGATATTCTTTCCAAGCCCATATCTTAGGTGAAATATAATAAAATATCGGAATATGAGTATGCCCCTTGATATATTCTGCTATTTTCAAGTTAAAGCCGGGATAATCAACCAGAATCAGCACATCCGGCTGCCAACGGACAATGTCTTCCTTACAATAGTCCATATTTCGGAAAATCGTCCGCAAATGAAGTAAGACTGGAATAAATCCCATGTAGGCCATGTCCTTGTAATGCTTGACCAACGAACCTCCCACTGCCGCCATCAAATCGCCTCCGAAAAAACGGAACTCTGCCTGCGGATCAGCCTTCTGCAAAGCCTTCATCAAGTTAGAAGCATGCAAATCGCCTGAAGCTTCTCCTACAATCAAATAATATTTCATACCTGAAGATTCCAGTGATTCAACTCTTCTTTCAACGCGTATGCCGTCACATCAATTTGGGTAGGAGTCACAGCTACATATCCATGCTCAAGAGCCCAATGATCTGTATCTTCCGCATCCGGTTCATTGTTCTTATAAGAACCCGTAAGCCAATAATAATAACCGCCTCTTGGATGTACTGCTTTCACGAACTCATTGGTCCACACCCCGTTCGTCTGTCGGCAAACGCGTACACCTTTCAATTCCTTTACAGCCGGGAAATTCACATTCAAGCAAGTTCCCAAAGGAAGGCCATGCAACAAGACTTCCTCCACCAAACGTTGTATGTAGGGAAAAGTGGGCGTAAAATCAGCCTCAGGATCATGATTACAAAGAGAAAATCCCACTGACGGAATGCCTTTTAAACACCCTTCAATTACAACCCCCATCGTTCCTGAGTAATGCACATTCACCGAAGAATTATCCCCATGATTTATTCCGCCAATTACCATATCGGGTACTCGAGGCACCAAATCATGCAAAGCCAATTTCACACAATCAACTGGAGTCCCCGTGCAACTATACAACGTGAAACCAGGCTCAGACTTCAATTGCGTACAGCGAAGAGGATGTTCAGAAGTAATGGAACCCGAAGCTCCTGAGCGAGGACCTGAAGGTGCAACTACCATTAAATCAGCTATCGGCCGCAAAACCTTTATCAATTCCTGAATGCCTTTTGCAGCAAAGCCATCATCATTCGACAACAGCAAAAACGGTTTCTCTTTCATCATATTTTATTATCCAATCTTTTTTAAGTGTGTAAAGTTACAACAAATCTTAATCTTACCAAACCGGGCCATGCAATTAACCAAAAATATATATCTTTGCCCGCGTGAAGTTATTAACAGATAAGGTGAGTTTTCAACACTTTCAAAAAAGTCATTGAAATTTAATTGACACTGTCATCATTTATTAGTTACTTCGCAATCAGAATAAACTGATTAATATGGGAAAAATTATTGCTTTAGCCAATCAAAAAGGAGGAGTAGGTAAAACTACCACGACTATTAACTTGGCTGCATCTTTAGCTACTCTCGAGAAGAAAGTACTAGTGATTGACGCTGACCCTCAGGCAAATGCCTCATCCGGTCTAGGTGTGGACTTGAAAGATATCGACTGTTCAATCTACGAATGTTTAATCAATCAAGCAGACATCCGGGAAGCTATTTATACAACCGATATTGACGGATTAGACATCATACCTTCTCACATTGACCTGGTAGGTGCTGAAATCGAAATGCTGAACCTGGAAAATCGTGAGAAAATCATGCGGCACGCATTGGAACCGATGAAAGACGAATACGACTACATCTTAATAGACTGTTCTCCTTCACTTGGATTGATTACCATCAATGCATTGACAGCTGCTGACTCGGTGATTATTCCCGTACAATGTGAATATTTCGCATTGGAAGGGATCAGCAAACTTTTAAATACCATCAAAATCATCAAGACAAAACTCAATCCTTCATTGGAAATTGAAGGATTTCTGCTAACCATGTTTGACTCACGCCTGCGCCTGGCCAACCAGATTTACGATGAAGTGAAACGACACTTCCAGGAACTGGTGTTCAAAACCATTATTCAGCGCAATGTCAAACTAAGCGAAGCACCCAGCCATGGCATTCCGGCTATTCTCTATGATGCAGAATCTACCGGAGCAAAAAATCATCTGGCCTTGGCCAACGAAATTATAACAAAAAACAGCAAATAAAAGTATATGGCAGTACAGAAAAAATTTGCATTAGGACGAGGACTGGATGCCCTGATATCCAACGAAGAGGTGAAGACCTCCGGATCATCATCTATTAATGAAATAGAATTAAGCAAGATATCTGTCAATCCCAACCAACCTCGTCGTGAATTTGATCCTATCGCTCTACAGGAACTGGCTGACTCCATTGCTGAAATTGGCATCATACAGCCTATTACCTTACGCCAGCTAAGCGAGGATTCTTATCAGATTATTGCAGGGGAACGACGCTACAGAGCCTCCATACTGGCCGGTTTGAAGACCATTCCGGCTTATATCCGAACAGCCGATGACGAAAATGTCATGGAAATGGCGTTGATAGAAAATATACAGCGTGAAGACCTGAATTCACTGGAAATCGCACTGGCTTACCAGCACCTGATTGAACAATACGAACTGACCCAGGAACGGCTCAGTGAACGAGTGGGGAAAAAACGTACCACCATCGCCAATTATCTACGCCTGCTAAAACTGCCTGCTCCAATTCAGATGGCCTTGAAGAACAAGGAAATCGACATGGGACATGCACGGGCTCTATTGACCTTGGAAGATCCGAAAACCCAAATACGCATCTTCAATGAAACGGTAAGTCAAGGCTACTCCGTACGTAAGGTAGAAGAAATTGTAAAAGCACTGTCAAATGGAGAGAGCGTAAAAAGCGGAGGAAAAACAATTACCCCCAAAAGCACGCAACTATCGGAAGAATACTCGATACTGCAAAATCATCTTTGCAGCTTCTTTGGTACTAAAGTACAACTTTCTTGTACAAACAAAGGAAAAGGAAAAATCAGTATTCCATTCAACAGTGAAGCAGATTTGGAAAGAATCATGGAGATTTTGGACTCTTTGAAAAAAACAGAATAAACAAAAAGCGAGTTGAAACCACATATATTTACATATATCCTGTCGTTTGTCCTGCTACTATGCATGTCTCTACTGAACTGCACGGAAGCCCATGCCCAACGGGCCAAGAAACACCGGGAAGGAGTGCTCACTGCAGATTCTATCCGGACAAAAAATCAGACAGACAGTCTGGCTTTAGCCGATACAACTGACCTACAGCGACAATTGAAACTGGAAACGCTGGAAGCTCCTGTAGATACAGCCCTGCTGGCACGACAAAATGACTCCATACAAAACAGTATACCTGCTCCACAAGAGAAAAAACGCTGGATACCCAATTCCAATCGCACGGTATGGCTAGGCTTGATTATCCCTGGAGCAGGACAGATATACAACCGTAAATACTGGAAACTTCCTCTTATTTATGGAGGTTTTGTAGGCTGTGCATACGCCTTGACATGGAACGGACAAATGTATAAAGATTACTCACAAGCCTATCAGGACATCATGAGTAACAACCCGAACAACAAAAGCTACGAAGATTTCCTGCCTCCTGGCACAAACGTAAACGACCGCTTGGAGTACTGGCAAGAAATCTTCCGTAAACGAAAAGACCTTTATCGCCGTCAACGCGATTTGAGTATATTTGCATTCATTGGTGTATATTTATTATCAGTGATTGATGCCTATGTAGATGCCGAATTGTCTGATTTCGATATCAGCAAGGACTTGAGCATGAAATGGGAGCCCACAGTTTTCAACGATGCATTTCGTAACCGTCCGCAAGGAGTCGGAGTACAATGCTGTATTAAATTTTAAAAAATGAGAAAGCTAATTTTCAGTTTACTGACCGCTACTTTCTGTAGTGCCTCTTCTATTTTCGCACAGCAGACAGAAAAGACCATTACTATACAAGCGGCCAACGGACAGGAGGATGTAATAGATTTGCCGGAAGGAATGATATCTACCACAGACAGTCTTTATCTTGACTGGATATCCAAACACTATATAAATCCGGCAGAAAATTGTACCATGAGTACCCAAAACCCGGAAGTCAGCGATTCCATTTATATGGACCGCTTGCAACGCATCCCTGCCATTATTGAAATGCCTTACAACGACATTATTCGCAAATTTATCGACATGTATGCCACCCGGCTTCGACAAAAAGTGTCCTTTATGTTAAGTGCCAACAACCTCTACATGCCGATTTTTGAGGAAGCACTCGACTTATACGACCTTCCGTTGGAATTGAAATACCTCCCTGTCATTGAATCAGCACTCAACCCTATTGCTACATCTTCACAAGGAGCTGTGGGATTATGGCAATTTATGCTCCGCACTGGACAGGTATATGGACTAAAAGTCAACTCACTGGTAGACGAACGAAGAGACCCTGTGAAATCTACACGGGCGGCAGCACGCTACCTGAAAGATTTATATGACATTTATCATGACTGGAATCTGGTATTGGCTGCCTACAACTGTGGACCTGGCACCATCAACAAAGCCATTCGCCGGGCTGGAGGAGAAACGGACTTCTGGAAAATATACAATTATCTGCCCAAAGAAACAAGAGGGTATGTACCGGCTTTTGTTGCCGCCAATTATATCATGACATATTATTGCGAACACTACATCAGTCCAATGGAGATGAATATGCCGGAAAGCACCGACACCGTCCATATCAACCGCTCGCTAAATTTAAACCAAATAGCTGGAGTATGTAAAATTGACATCGACCAATTGCGCGCCCTCAATCCGGAGTTCAAAAAAGACATTATCCCTGGAAATGAGAAACCGTATGCCCTGCGACTCCCAACTGATATGATGAGCTGTTTCATTGACCATGAAGATAGCATATACAACTACAAGCCAGAAATCTATCAGACTCGAAGAAGTACAGTAGCTGTAAGCAACACCACTACTCAAAAACAGAGTAACAAAAAGGCAGTATACCACCGCATTCGAAATGGAGAAACATTGGGCAGTATTGCCGCAAAATATGGAGTAAGTGTGAAACAGCTCCGGCGTCTGAACGGCATAAAGGGAAGCAATATCCGTGCCGGCAAATCACTGCGCATCCGATAAGAAAAGTAACCGTTTGCTTGTTAGATTCGTATTTTTCCCTATTTTTGCATTATTGATTCAAAGAAGGGAGAGAATTATGACTGAGGAGAAACTTACGCAGGAACAGGCAGATGAAAAACTGATTGACGATGCATTCCAGGAACTTCTGGACCGATATCTAGAAAGCAAACACCGGAAAAAAGTTGAAATTATTACGAAAGCCTTTAATTTCGCCCGACAGGCGCACAAAGGAGTGCGCCGACGTTCGGGCGAACCTTATATCTTACATCCTATAGCCGTCGCACGCATTGCATGTGTGGAAATAGGCTTGGGATCTACGTCCATCTGTTCGGCCTTACTTCACGACGTAGTAGAAGATACAGATTATACTGTAGAAGACATTGAAAATCTGTTCGGTCCTAAAATTGCCCAAATTGTAGACGGACTGACAAAAATCTCAGGAGGTATCTTCGGAGACCGAGCTTCGGCACAAGCAGAAAACTTCAAGAAACTGCTTCTCACGATGAATGATGATATCCGAGTCATCCTCATCAAAATAGCCGACCGCCTGCACAACATGCGTACCCTTGGTTCCATGCTTCCCAGCAAACAATACAAAATTGCAGGAGAAACCCTTTATATCTATGCGCCATTAGCCAACCGTTTGGGACTCAACCGTATCAAGACAGAACTTGAAGATTTGAGTTTCAAATATGAACATCCTGAAGCCTACCAAAAAATAGAAGATAAATTAAAAGACACACAAGCTGAAAGAGATAGTTTGTTTGAAGAGTTTACTGCTCCCATACGGGCACAACTCGACAAAATGGGGCTTCCTTATCGAATTCTGGCACGTGTCAAATCACCTTATTCCATTTGGAATAAGATGCAGAACAAGCATATTACTTTCGAAGAAATCTATGACATTCTAGCTGTAAGAATTATCTTTACACCTAAAAATGAAGAAGAAGAGCTAAATGATTGCTTCAATATTTATGTAGCTATTTCACGCATCTACAAACCTCATCCAGACCGTCTGCGCGACTGGGTCAGTCACCCGAAAGCCAATGGTTATCAAGCTCTTCATGTAACATTGATGAGTAATAAAGGACAATGGATTGAAGTACAGATTCGAAGTGAACGAATGAATGATGTGGCAGAACAGGGTTTTGCCGCTCATTGGAAATATAAAGAAGGCGGAGGTAGTGAAGACGAAGGAGAGCTCAGCAAATGGCTGAAAACAATCAAAGAAATCCTGGATGACCCACAACCGGATGCCATTGACTTTTTGGATACCATCAAACTTAACCTTTTTGCATCTGAAATATTTGTTTTCACTCCAAAAGGTGAAATCAAAACCATGCCTCAAAACGCCACGGCACTCGATTTTGCTTTTTCTATCCACACTTTCCTTGGGAGCCATTGTATCGGAGCAAAGGTAAACCATAAACTGGTTCCACTAAGTCATAAATTGCAAAGTGGAGACCAAGTGGAAATTCTGACTTCCAAATCACAGAAAGTACAGCCCTCATGGATAAATTTTGCGACTACAGCAAAAGCGAAAGCTAAAATACTTTCTATCCTGAAACGAGAACGAAAAGAAACACAGCAACAAGGGGAAGACATGTTACATGATTTCTTCCAAAAGGAAGGCATTGAAGCCAATGATACAAATATTCAGAAATTATGCACACTTCACAAATTGAAAACACCTGAGGATTTAATGTATCAGATTGGACAAAAGGTCTTCGTACTAGGTGATTTGGATAAAAACGAATTAAAAGAAAAGCCTACACCAACCAACTGGAAAAAATATATTGCTTTTGCCTTTGGAGGGAGTAAATCGAAGACACAATCCAATGAACAACCCAAGGAAAGCACGCCACAATTAAATATTGACAAAAAGAAAGTGGTGCGACTCACTCCTGACGAAATTCAAAAGCACTATATCATCGCTGATTGTTGTAAACCGATACCAGGAGATGATGTGTTAGGCTATATTGATGACAACAACCGTATCATCATTCACAAACGACAATGCCCAATTGCAGCCCAACTGAAAACCAGTTTTGGGAACAGATTACTTGCTGTACAATGGGAAACTGGAAAAGCCCTTAACTTCCCTGTCAATGTATATATAAAAGGTATTGATGGAATCGGAGTATTGAATCAGGTAACCCAGATTATCTCCCAGCAGTTAAATGTCAACATCCACAAGTTGAACATCGAATCCAATGATGGAATTTTTGAAGGACGAATCCAGCTTTTCGTACACGATGTAGACGATGTAAATACGATTTGTGAAAACTTAAAGAAACTGGAAAGTATCAAAAAAGTAACTCGCATCGAAAGTTTTGATGACAAAATTACCGACTAAAAAATATACGATTCACACAAAATTCGGCCGGGGAAAAGATTCTCGGCCGAATTTATTCTTGCCATTACGTTAAATAGTCTAGTTCGTTACGCATGCTCACCAACTCTTCCCGGATACGTTTCAAACGCTCCACGACATTAGCTGTCTGCAAAGTTTCCTCCCGATTCTGCTTCAAACGCTGCTTAGCCCCAGCCAATGTCATCCCCTTTTCTTTCACTAAATGATATACCAAACGGATATTCTCTATATCTTCTTTACGATATTGACGAATGTTACCACCTGCCTTTTTAGGAGAAATCATGGGAAATTCCTTTTCCCAATACCTCAACAACGATTCATTCACGCCAAACATCCGAGCTACTTCACTAATGGAATAATACAATTTCAATTCTTTTTCTGCCTTTAAAGCCATACAAAATCTCCTTTTTTTAATCGAATACTCTACCGTGATTGGCAGCTATCTCAATCATCTTTTCATAATCGTCTGCGTTTAAATCCATGAAGTAATAGTTCACAGGATTCACAATCTTTCCTTTTACACGTACTTCATAGTGCAAATGTGGCCCTGTACTTTTCCCGGTAGAACCCACTTCCCCGATAACTTCTCCACGGGTCACATTCTGGCCTACCCGTACCTTAATGGCATTCAAATGTGCATAACGAGTCACATACCCAAAACCATGGTCTATAATAATACAATTCCCATAGAGTCCGTCCCATCCAGCTTGCTTCACTCGACCATCTCCCGTAGCATATACCGGTGTTCCGATATTTGCCGAAAAATCCATTCCTGCATGGAATTTCACAGTCTTATAAATGGGGTCTATACGCATGCCATACCCCGAGGCAGTCTGCTTTAAATTTTTATTCGACACCGGCTGTATAGCAGGGATGCAAGCAAGCATCTTATCGTGCTGCTTGCAAAGCGCTACGACTTCATCAAAAGATTTAGACTGCGCATAAATTTTTTGCTCCAAACCGTCCATTTTCTGTAAGGTATGAATTACCAGACGGCTGTTCGCCATATCCATCAACTCATTGTAACGCGCACTGCTGGCTTTCCCAGATCGCTGTTCATCGGGCAACGGATCAGCCTGCATCATCACCCGATAGATATTGTCATCACGTTGTTGCAAACGCAGCATCACCCCTTCAGCCTCATCCAAACGAGAAGATAAAATGGCATATTGCGACAACAACCGTGAATTCTCTGTACGAAGATCCTTTTCTGAAGGTGAACCAAAAATCCATATTAACAAAATAAAACTTCCGGCACCCAGCCCCATACCTACAAACAACTGTCTGAGATAACTCAATGCCCGCTGTCGCATGGTAGGATAAATACGGTCGTAAGTACGTGTTTTCGGATTATAAACATAATAGACTTTACGCATGTGGTTCGATTTTGGAAAAATTTAAGCAACAAAACATCAAGTTTTTGCACCAAACATACAGACAAAAATAATAAAAGCGATTATCTTTGCAAATCAATTTTGAGAATATTAACTACAAGACAATATAACGACTATGTTGACAGCAAATGAAATCCGCGACTCATTCGTCAAGTTCTTTGAGTCAAAAGGACATCAGATTGTGCCTTCTGCACCAATGGTCATCAAAGACGACCCGACCCTGATGTTTACCAACGCCGGTATGAACCAATTCAAGGATATCATACTTGGAAACCATCCTGCTAAATACAAACGTGTAACCGACTCACAAAAATGTTTGCGTGTGAGCGGAAAACATAATGACCTGGAAGAGGTAGGTCACGATACGTACCACCATACCATGTTTGAGATGTTGGGTAACTGGTCATTTGGCGACTACTTCAAGAAAGAAGTGATTGGTTGGGCTTACGAATACCTGGTAGAGGTACTGAAGCTGGACCCAAAAGACTTGTATGTTACTGTCTTTGAAGGAAGTCCGGAAGAAGGCCTGGCTCGTGACGATGAAGCTGCCGGTTACTGGGCACAGTATTTCCCTGCAGACCATATCATCAATGGAAACAAGCACGACAACTTCTGGGAAATGGGTGATACAGGTCCTTGTGGTCCGTGCTCTGAAATTCATATCGACTCTCGTTCAGCCGAAGAAAAAGCAGCCGTTCCGGGACGCGAACTGGTAAACAAAGACCATCCTCAGGTAATTGAAATCTGGAACCTTGTGTTCATGCAATACAACCGCAAAGCCGACGGAACATTGGAACCGCTTCCTGCAAAGGTTATCGATACCGGAATGGGATTCGAACGTTTGGTACGTACCCTGCAAGGAAAGACTTCCAACTACGATACAGACGTATTCCAGCCTATCATCAAAGTGATTGGCGATTTGTCTGGCAAGAAATATGGTGATGACCCGAAAGTGGATGTAGCCATGCGTGTGGTAGCCGACCATATTCGTACCATCGCCTTTTCTATCACCGACGGACAGCTGCCATCGAATGCCAAGGCTGGTTATGTAATCCGTCGTATCCTGCGCCGTGCCGTACGTTATGCCTATACTTTCCTGGGGCAGAAACAAGCTTTCATGTACAAACTGGTTCCGGTACTGGTTGAAAATATGGGAGGTGCTTATCCTGAACTGAAAGCCCAGCAGCCGCTGATTGAGAAAGTGATGAAGGAAGAAGAAGAATCTTTCCTCCGCACACTGGAAACAGGTATCCGCCTGCTCGATAAGACGATGAACGAAACAAAAGCTGCCGGAAAAACTGAAATCAGTGGAGTAGATGCCTTTACATTATATGATACCTTCGGATTCCCGTTCGACTTGACTGAACTGATTCTTCGTGAAAATGGTCTGACTGCCGACGTGAAAGGTTTCGAAGCAGAAATGCAAAAACAGAAACAGCGTGCTCGTAATGCCGCTGCCGTAGAAACCGGTGACTGGGTAACCCTGAAAGAAGGTGAAACCAAATTTGTAGGCTACGATTACACGGAATACGAAACCAGCATCTTGCGTTACCGCCAAATCAAACAGAAAAACCAGACACTCTACCAGATTGTTCTAAGCGAAACCCCGTTCTATGCAGAAAGCGGTGGTCAGGTAGGTGATACCGGTGTACTGGTCAGCGAATTCGAAACCATCGACATCATTGATACCAAGAAGGAAAACAATCTTCCAATCCATATCGCCAAGAAATTGCCGGAACATCTGGATGCACCGATGATGGCTTGTGTGGATACCGACAAACGTGCCGCTTGTGCCGCCAACCACTCTTGTACGCACTTGCTGGATGAAGCCCTCCGCCAGGTGCTGGGTACCCACGTAGAACAGAAAGGTTCTTTGGTTACTCCAGACTCTCTGCGTTTCGACTTCTCTCACTTCCAGAAAGTGACTCCGGAACAGCTGCGTGAAGTGGAACACCTGGTAAATGCCAAGATTCGCGCAGACATTCCTTTGACAGAATACCGTAACTTGCCGATTGAAAAAGCCAAGGAACTGGGTGCCATCGCCCTGTTCGGTGAAAAATACGGAGACGAAGTGCGTGTCGTACAGTTCGGTTCCTCTATCGAGTTCTGTGGAGGTACACACGTATCTGCTACCGGAAAGATTGGTATGGTAAAAATCCTGTCTGAAAGCTCTGTAGCTGCAGGCGTACGCCGTATCGAAGCCGTAACCGGTGCCAAGGTAGAAGAAATGTTCGATACCGTACAGGATACCATCAACGACCTGAAAGCCTTGTTCAACAACGCTCCGGACCTGAAAGCTGCCATTACCAAGTACATCGATGAGAATGCCGGCCTGAAGAAACAGATGGAAGAATTCATGAAAGAGAAAGAGGCCTCTGTAAAGAACAAGCTGATTGAAAACGCCAAGGAAATCAACGGTGTAAAAGTGATTAAAGCCGTACTTCCGATGCCAGCCGATGCAGTGAAGAACATCGCCTTCCAATTGAAAGGACAGTTCACAGAAAACCTGTTTGTGGTAATCGGCAGTGTATTCGAAAACAAACCGTTGCTGACTGTCACCATGAGCGATGACCAGGTGAAAGCCGGATTGAATGCAGGACAATTGGTTCGCGAAGCTGCCAAACTGATTCAAGGTGGTGGCGGTGGACAGCCTCACTTCGCTACAGCCGGAGGAAAAAATCCTGACGGATTAAATGCTGCTGTAGATAAAGTCATTGAACTAGCTGGATTCTAATTTAAATTAAATCCTCTACACAAAAGACACTTTTCATCTCCCCTTATTCGCAATAAAGCATATAAGGGGAGATTCTTTTTATAGAAAGTTCATATTCGATCAGAAACAGATAATCTTTATTTGTTCATTTTTAAATTCTACACCACAAACCTTAAAGGATCAATACCTCAATATTCTCAAATTATTATCCTATATCCCTTTTTCATACCTCTTCTTTTAAATATTTCTCAAAGGTTAAAGAGATAACTTACGTAATATAAAATTCTTGTCAGATACTTTTAGACAACTCTTATTGGTGAAAAGTGACGAAATATAGTTTTATTGGAATCTACAAATAACCATGTAATTTCAGAGTATAATTATCACATCAATGCCCTCATTGCATTTCTTGTGGTCAACTTAAAATATCCTTTCCTCCACTGAAGTTTCAAAAATAAAGATGAAATCAATTTTTAACAAGGAAGTAACAACAAAGGCGAGAAAACTCTTCTCTTATATATCTATGTGTATATCCCTATTTGTTCGCTCTCATAAAAAATGGAGAGCGTCCCATATTATTCTGAGACGCCCTCTTCAAATTCTTTCCGTGGACCTGGAGGGAGTCGAACCCTTTGTATTATATTGTTATATATCAGAAAATTAAACAACTTCTAAATCTTTTGTCCAATGAAAGTCCAATAAACCCTTACATTCACTATATTAAGACCTTATGCAATGCAAAAGTATGAAAAATGAAGAAATCAGCCAAAATTGTCATAGCAAAATTTGGACAATTAAAGTAAATCACAGAACTTTGTATCAACATTCACGGCAGGATGAATGCAGATAGATTATAAACACCTTGTCCTGCCACAAGGTATTTAAAATTAAGGAGCAATGAACAGATATGATGAACATTCTGGATACGCTCCTGATGCGTCTATAGTTCACTCAGCGAGTGACCAAGCTATAGGAAACTCAGGAAAGGAGAAGTCCATCCTTTATGACCTTGTTGATTTGGAAAAAATCTTCAAAGTAACCAAGAGGACATTATTTAATTGGAGAGCCAAGGGACTCATTAATTTTGTCAATTTCGGAGGTAAACTATACATGACCCATGAGATGCTGATGTCATGTATTGAAGCCAGAAAGGAGGGAGCATGTTAAAAAATCTCCCCGCAGTAATTTCATCTCACCATACCCAAAAGGTTAAGAAACCTGTTGATAAGAAACAGGAGGAGGGTTTTAATTCAATTATAGAACAGATACAAGCTTATTTGACAAGGCATTATGAGTTCAAATTCAATCTAATCACACAAAGACTTTTAGTGAAAGTCAGAGGAACTGATGAACAGTTCCATTATTTGGAAGATTACGAGTTTAATACAATCTTAAAAAGAGTTAAAATTCAAAACTTTAAATGTTCAAAGGATACATTACTGATGATTTTAAAATCAGACTATGTTCCTCAATTTGACCCCTTCAGAGATTATTTGCACAATCTACCAGAGTGGGATGGCATTGATTATGTCGCTCAATTAGCCACAACTGTAAGAACTACTCAGCCTTTACATTTTGCCAAGTGCCTCAAAAAGTGGATGGTAGCAATGGTTGCATCCTTGATTGATGTGAATGCTATGAATCAAACTGCCATTATTCTCTCTGGAGCGCAAGGAATTGGTAAAACTACGTGGTTTCATACAATATTACCAGTTGAGTTCCAAGAGTATATCCATGAGGGATATGTGTTGACAAAGGATAAAGAAACAAATGTTAAAATTTCAGAGTGTATACTCATATTGATGGATGAACTTGAAAACTTGTCTGATAAAAGTTTAGATGGTGTAAAGCAACTTATGACACAGAAGGGTACAAGCATGAGAAGGGCTTATACTACTATCAGTCAATATTATAGGAAAAGAGCATCTTTTGCTGGAACTGTTAATAGAAAGCACTTTTTAAGAGATTTGACTGGCAACAGAAGGTTTTTATGTTTTGAAGCAATAGACATTAATTTACAGCACAATATTCCAATAAACCAGTTGTTTGCACAGCTTCTTCATCTTTACAAGACTGGTTTCCAATTTTGGTTTGATGAAAGTGAGATAGCAGAACTTGACAGAATGAATGCTGAGTTCAGAGAGGTTTCGGTCGAGGAGGAAGCATTTGTTAATCATTTTGACAAATGCGGTGTTGATGAAGACGAGGCTTTGTTCTTAACCACTACACAAATACAACAGCAGCTGGTTCAAAAGACTGGTCATAAAGCACTTTCTACCCAAACATTAGGTCATGTTTTGAGAGACATGAAAATAGAAAGAATAAAAAGAGGTGGTGTATATGGTTATCTTGTGAAAGCCAAGAGCTGATAATTTTTTTCAAGCAAAGTTACCTTGCCTACCCTTTTCGGGGTAAGCAGGTAACTTATTTTGAGAACTCTAAATGATTATTATTTTAGCATGTTAAATAGAAAATAGCATCATCAACATCCCCCATGCAATACCAATGAATGCACTTATGAAAGTGCTAAGTTTCTATTTCCTGTTTCTTCATAAATCACTTAGTTATTACATTATTGGGTTAATTCTAGTCCAGAAGAGGGGTATCATTAAGCTTATTCCACCATTTTATTATAATCTCATTCTACTCCTAAAATTAGTAGAATTATAGGGAGCATAAATATTACCACCATACATATCAAGCATCCTAATTGTAATCTTTTATTACTCTTTTCATGCAATGCTTCTGCTTTTTTCCAATCATCTGTTTGAATATATGCTGTCAACATATTCCAATAAAGCATTTTTTCATCAGAAAATCTAAATAGTACCTCAAATTTGTCAGGATGTTCTTTATAATACTTTATACAAGACTTATGTAAAAATTCCTGCCTATCTTGATTATCAACAGTTTTCCAATAAGTTTCAGCATTGACACTTTTCCCATTAATGTAATATATATGTCTCATACCAATATTATTTGCTTGTTACTATTAGCTTGTCCAAATCCACAATCCAGTTATTAGCTGTTAGGAAAGGCATACCAAGCACTCCATGCACTTGTATTCCAGATTCATTCTCTATATGCTTCATACCCTTGTATTCCTCTATGACTGAGAACACTCCAGAGTATTCTTTTCCCTCCAGTTGAAAAGTTATTCCCACATATTGGGTCTTATGCTCCTTGCCCTCAAAGCCTATCATAGAACCGCAGCCTTCAAGCTCAATGAAAGACTTGGTGAAGTGCTTGCATACAAACTTGTATATGATGTTTATGGTTGCTCCTGTATCAATCAGAAAGCAGAGGTTACCTTTCTTCTCATCATCAGTTGCCAACTCAATAGTAATTAAAGGTAAGCCAGTCTGAGCTATGCTCCAACTTAAATCCTGTTCCATAATTTATTATGTTATAATTAATAATCTGTCATAAGGTTCAATGTCATCCCAGTATTTTTGAATTTCTTCTTTGCTCATACTTTTAAACATAGGGGTAATAATGGGAATGATAATAGACATTTCTTCTTCTGTTATTTCTATCCATTTCTTTCTAACGATTAGACTTTTATCAACAATAGTACCTGTGCTGGTTTTTATCAAACATTTTTTCTCATTTTCATGTCTGTACATTGATACAAGTCTTGGGTCTGGTACAGACTTAGAAGCTGGCACTCTCAACGCATCTAATCTGTCCATTGCCTCAAATCCTCTCTTCATTCTTTCTTCTGGAGTAGGTCTTAGCTCTTTTTTGACATGGTTGATGAAATCTCTTTTTAAATCCTCAAAGATTACTTTATTCAACTGTTTCTGTATTGAATCTTGCTCTTTCTGTATAGCCTTTTCACTATAATGTTGAGCTATTTCAGAGATTCTAATAGAGTGTTCTTGATATGAACCAAAGGTCTTCCAGCTATCATGTTTAAGGCTATCCACAATAGCATAGAACAGCATCTTTAAGGATATTGGGGAATGTATTGAATCTGGGTTTTGCCACTCTAAAAAGAATGATAATTCTTTAGATATATTCCTCCAGCTACCATCCTCTTTTATAAGAAGCTCATCATCATCTATAAGCCAAATGCCAGTTGTTGACCAGCCAACAACAACCCTTTCACTCTCGGGTATAGTGTCTGCTGTACTTGATAGATTGTGATACTTGACGGAAAATGTAAAGAAGTCATTTACAGATACTATCTCTGCATCTTCATTAACTATGATTTTTACTTCTCTCATATATGTTGTCTTTTGAATAGAGCATTATAATGATTCCCAGAACTCAGGGTCTTGTTGGTCAAAATCCAAATTTTCATTGTAATATGGATTATCATAGACCGAATTAGATGAGGGCTTTAGGTCATTAAAATCAAAACAATCATCATCACAATCTCCATTATATTTAGAAAGTAATTCTTCAAAATCTACATTCGTTTGAATTTCATTTTTTTCTATTATAGTATCCGTTCTTTTTCTATTGTAGAAGTTCCATATATTATCTTGTTCTATAGGAAGAATTATATTACCCATAAAATCAATTAGCCCCCATTTATTGCCTTTTTTTACTCTTGCTAACCCAGAATCATATCCATCAATCCAATCATATTTCCCAAACTCAACAAAAATGTCACCATTGTGGTCTAAAACGCCCCACTGGTAATTTTTACACACAGTAAACAATTGTTCAAAATAGCAACAATTCTCTTGATACTCAGTATAGTCTACGATACTTGGATAAATATAATCATATTCAAAATCTATAAGAATATGATTGTTTGGCAATATAGCACCCCACTTGTCTTTTTGTTTCACGCATACTGCAATTGGACTACATGAAATGAATGTTCCTTTGTAATCATCATATATAGGCTTGATGACGATATTCCCATTTTTATCTATGAATCCATATTTATGATGCAACATTATGGGTAGAAGTTCCATTTTACAGTTCATCATAAATACTTTCCTATATGTTATCAGGTTATTCACATCAAGTAAAATTCGCACATTCTCTTTTTGCAAATGCTCTACTCTTTTTTGCAAACTTCTTAATTGGAAAGGATAAAGGATTTTTTTTATATCAAAGTTAGTCATCATGTATCTTTTTGCAGCCATACCACAAAAAGAAGGTGTGATACTTTCCTGTTCAAGTCCAAGGTATCACCACAACACCTACAATCACAAACAGAGAAAGCCCACACCTTATGGTATGAGCATTCACTTGCTTACTGCTGTGATTGTTAGTCTTCAAAGTGGTGATTTTAGGACTGTCACAAGTAAGAAGCAAACACTTCTTTTTCTAATATGTCTTTGTTAAACTTCTACTTCATTGGCAATTACTTTAGTCATTACTGCTACAAAGGTAGCACTTTCCAGCGAGAAACAACCATATAACCACTACTTTTTCAAAGCAAACTCCAACATATCAGATACCATAGGTATGGGCTGTGCCTTAACTACATACAAAGGTACTCTTATTCCCTGTTCCTGCTATACACAAATGCAAGTAATGTGACTACTGCAAGTGGTATAATCATGAACCTTAGTAATAATATCAAATCTTCCATAGGTAGATACATTAAAAGCCCCAACCTGTAATAAGCTGGGGCTTGTACAACAATAAACTACAGACATGGGCTGTTACCAGTCCAATACCTTAGCCATTATGAAGAGACCAATAAAGAACATGGCTATCTCTCCTAAGATACTTAATACAATATCCATTTCTTAAATCTGTTATTTGTTCAACATAACTCAATACAAGTGGCATTCTTATGGTCAAGAAAGGGATTAAGTTAAGGATGAGGGCATAGCCACATATCCTAACTTCCTTAAACAAACCTCTTCCTGACCATAATAGCCAACCTCTTTAATGACCAAATGCACATCTAACTCTGTCTTTATATAGATAAATTTCAAGTTAGATGTGCAAAACTGTCCTGCCCTACTTATTCTTAATGACTGGTGTACTCACTTTTCTATAAATCAGAAAAGAGAAGTGAGTACAATCCTGCTCTGCTGTAAAGCTAATATATTATAATATATAATATTTATAACTTAGTGCGCAAGTGTCGATTCTTATTTTAGCTTCTATAAGTGGAACTGATGTTTTTTCGACACTGCAAGAATTTCCTACCATAATGGATAAGGGAGGTAAGGGGAGGGAAAGTTACTAATCAAAGTAATTACTGAATGAACCAAGAATATTCATTTTCTCCATAGAGAGCCTTATTAAGCCCCTCAGCAAGTTGGGTGGCATTGTAGGCTCTATCCAAGAAGTTATCAATATAGCTGCTCTTATTAGCCCCTGTAAGCAGGTTATACACATTCCACATGCTGATTCCGCTATTAGGGTCTTGAAGAGGTGAAAAGTTATCATCATGATAATATGCCTTGGCTACAAGGTTCACCTGTGTATCAGTCATAAGCATCAAAGGCAGCTTCCTCTTCTGTTCATTAGGCAGGTATTGATACAGCCTGCTCTTGCCCAAGAACTGTGCAAACTGCTGTTCAGTCATGTAGCTGTCCTTAAAGGCTGACATATAATAAAGGTGCTTTGATATGTTGTACTCTTGGAACAGTTGCATAGCTGAGGTAAAGAGGTCATTGATGCTCATTACCTTTAGCTCTGACTTGTAACCATCAGTGGACACACACATATTGCAGCATACCATGTTCTTGAAGCCTATGAAAACCTTGAACTTCTCTGTTCCTTTCTTACTGTAAAGGTTCTCATGGTTGTATGCCCTTACACCACCTATTGTAAGGTTGAGCCTGTTACCTGCAATGTCCTCATGAATGGTGGGTATCTCGAAGCAGAACATCATCCTCTCATAATAGATGGTCTTGTCTGTTTCCAGCAAGTCCTTTACTGGCTTGTGGATGGCTTCAGGGGTTCTTCCCTTAATCACATGGCTTACCCTTATAGCTGGGCATTCAATGGTCTCATTGGGGAATACTCTATTGGCAGCTTCCCACACAGTTTCTATAAAGCTGGGGTGTGAGATTGTTATCTCATTATCCTTGCTGAATACAGGCACTACACAGTCATTCTTCAAATGTTCAATAGTGACTTCTTTTGTATTGGCTTCTATAAAAGGTAACTTATGCCCACTTCCTGACTGTGGCACTTCTGCTTCTATTATCTCTATTGGAGTAATGACCTCCGCATTATACTTCAAACTTCTGTTCATCCTGCTTGGATAAACCAAATCAGCCCTGACAGGCTGCAACTGCATTGCTTCCATATCTTGTAAAATTAGGTGTATAGTTGATACTCTTGTTCTTTATCTCCTGCAACTCTGATTTCCTGTTCATGAAGTCAGAGGTGAGCTGCTGGTACCACTCTGGGTATTGGTGATAGATTGAGGTCAGTTCCTCAATGGACTTGGCTTGATTTATCTTACCTCTAATCATTTCTACAGTAACCCCGTCATTGCACCAGTCATTGATGATTTGCCCTGTAGTAGGGGTAATCATGAAGTCTGGCTTGTTAATGAAAAGGTTTGTCCTGTCTTTGGACACTGTAGCCTGATGCTTCATATTGATGTCAAAGACTATGGTAAACTCATAATCAATCCCATCCCTCATGACTGCCTTTAAACCTACCTTTTCAGGTACCATCTTGCCATTCTTCTCATTCAGCACATAGTCCTGCTTGCACCTCATGGTACAGATGATATGCCTGTCTGACTGCAATATCTTCTGCATGAAAGCATTGATTCTTGGGGTAATCTTCTGCCAGTTGGTGAAGCTGTTCCCCTGTAAGTTGGCATGGTATTCCAGCAGGTTATCCCAGCATGGTGAAATGCTGTCTATGATGATAACCTCCATGCCAGCATCCTCACATACCTTTATAGCTTCCATATAGGTTTCTGGGGTAAAGCTGTCACTCAAGCTCAATACATTGTAACTGCCCAGATGTGCATATAAATCAGCACTCCCATTCTCTGAATCAATGACTGCTATCTTAGTCCAGTCATTGCAAAGTCCATAAGCCAGCAATAAGGCTGAATAAGTCTTTCCTGAACCAGCACAGCCTTGCAGGGCTAACTTTATCTTAGCCTGCTTCTTGGATGATTTCCTTAGATTCATCATATCAAAAATACATTTAGTTAAACTTCTGTGATAAATGAAAAGGTGGCAAGCTATTCACTCACCACCTTCTTGACCTAACTGACTGCATTACAAAGTAGCCAGTGTTGGTGCTCCTCCATCCCCTTTCTGATGGAGCATATAGAACATGTCACCTGTGTCAGGTGAGCAGACTTGTGAGATAACAGGATTGGTAATTTCACCGTTGATAAACTTCTCACTCACCGCTCCTGTTTCAACACCATACACGAAGAAGCACTTACCTGTATAAGGGTTCTGCTTCACTTCAATCTTGTTCACACTCATCTTGGACTTGAACTCTTCAACAGTCATAGTCTCTAAAAACTTTAATTTTTCCATTTGTCTGTAATTTTAAGTTGTTAAACATCAGTTGCAGGGGGAGAGTTAGTGCCCAATGGAGTTAGTGCCATTCAATCATCCTAAACCTCACTACTGGGGGTATCTCCCACTCCAAAGCAAGGGGAGGGAGGGTAAAGGTGGTTAGAGCTGGCTCATGGAAGTCCAGAAGAGGTGAAAAAATAAAATAAAAAATTTTTGTAGTATAGCAGCTTGGGCAGTAGAAACAGTTATCTACTTCTATGTGTAGATATAATAAACCCCTGCTTTCTGTGGTGAAAACAGGGGCATTTAAACATTATCTCACTCATAACACTTTTCTACATTTAGCATTTCGTTTTCTATTGAAGCATCTAATATTCTTGCATAATGTTGGGTCATTCTGATATTTGAATGTCCCAACATTTTAGATACATTCTCTATTGAAACATGATTTGCAAGGGTGACTGTGGTAGCAAAAGTATGTCTTGCGAGGTGTGTGGTAAGGTCTTTATTGATATTTACAATAGCTGCAATTTCTTTAAGATAAGCATTCATTTTCTGGTTGGATAGAACAGGTAATAACTTTCCATCCTTATGATATGAAGAAGAATACTTATCGAGAATATTTTTAGCTGGCTTTAGTATTGGTATATGACACATTACATTGGTCTTGTGCCTTGCCTTTCTAATCCATAATCTGCCATTTTCCTCCACTATATCATTAGCAGTCAATGAATGTACATCGACATATGAAAGTCCTGTATAGCAGCAGAACAGAAAGACATCCCTAACCTGCTCCAGTCTTGCCACACCAAATTCTTTATCTGATAATTTTGTAAGTTCTGTCTTGGTAAGAAACCCTTTATCTACCATTTCTGTTTTGAGTTTCATATCTTCTACTGGAGAAGACTGAATCAGTTTTCTTGAAACAGCTACATTTATTATTTTACCAAGATTCCTGATATATTTTACTGCGGTATTATTGTTATTATGCCTTGTAGCCATTAAATAATGTTGGTACTTCTGGAGCATCTCTACATTAAGCTCATTGACGGCAACATCTTCCATCTGATATTTATGCAATAAAAACTTATGAAAAAGTTTCAAAGATGTTTCATGTCTTTTATATGTACCTAATGCAACTGATATGCCCACTAATTCTTTTAACTCTTGGTTATGTTCCTTGTAAAGAGCAAGAATACCTATTTGGGGTTTAGGAACATTGAGATTCTTATATCTGTCTAAAATCTCTTTTGCACTTACCTGCTTACCCTCCTTTTGGATTTGAAGAGTTAAATCATGTAATGTATACTCTAATTGGTCAAGGAATGAGTTTATTTGTTTATTAATTAATGTGTTATTCCTTACTCTGCCTTTGGCAGCTATCCAATGAGAAGGCATTACGCTTTTTCCTGTTGTCATTTCGCTTGAAAGTCTATTAAATGTCACTCTTACAAAGATGGAAGCTGTTCCATCTTTCAAGAGCTTCTTCCTTTTGATGAAAAATAAAATTGATACCATATTACACCATTTTTAATTGTTATCCTAATGATGCAAAGGTCTTAATAATTAGAGAATTGCGCAAGTGTAAAACACTGAATATCAATGAAATATAAAGAATCCCATTGGACTTAAATCTAATTGTCATTTAGTCCAACGTTTTCTCCCATGAAAAACTTTCCTTAGAGTTCATTTTCATTCACTACTTTACACAAAGTAAAATCCTGCAATTCAGTGAATTACAGGATTTTTCATTGTCTTTCATCAAACTTTTGTGGACCTGGAGGGAGTCGAACCCTCGTCCAAACAAGGAAGCCATATGCTTTCTACATGCTTATCTCTGCCTTCGGTTTTCGTGCACAAGCAAGACCAGAGCCACCTACTTATGCCTTAGTTCCTAAAATTTCATTTCAGCCGCGGAACAAGACTGAAACTATTCCCGAATTTGCTGCACCGCTAAACCAAACGCTTCGGAACAAGAGCTTTTGAGCGATGTCTCGTTTCCATCACTGTGACGGAAATAAAGCTAATCTACTATACTTCGATTAAGCAGCGAGAGCATAATTTTCGTTGCCAGATAATTGTTCAGTAACTGAGATTATAGTGCAAATCACTGACGCACTGCATGCTTACATACCACATCTCTCGCTGTCAAAACCAAACAAGCCCAAGATTAGTATTAAACTGACTACAAAGATAACAAATCTTCCCCTATCTACAAAAAAAGAGGTGCAAATTTGCACCTCTCCTCTTTTTCTTTCGCCTTATATTAATGATGGAACAAGCGAATGCCGGTAAATGCCATTGCGATACCGTACTTATCACATGTTTCAATCACATTATCATCCCGTACAGAGCCTCCGGCCTGCGCAATATACTCTACCCCACTCTTATGGGCACGTTCAATATTGTCTCCAAACGGGAAGAATGCATCAGAGCCTAAAGATACTCCCTTCTGTGTATCCAGCCATGCACGCTTCTCTTCACGAGTCAACACTTCCGGCTTCTCAGTAAAGAACTGCTGCCATACACCATCGGCTAATACGTCATCGTGATCTTCGCTGATATAAATATCAATGGTATTGTCACGATCGGCACGACGAATCTTTTCTACCCAAGGCAAATTCAATACTTTCGGATGTTGGCGCAAATACCAAATGTCAGCCTTATTTCCAGCCAGACGAGTACAATGGATGCGGCTCTGCTGTCCGGCACCAATACCGATAGCCTGTCCGTCTTTCACGTAACAAACAGAATTAGACTGCGTATATTTCAACGTAATCAATGCAATCATCAAATCACGCTTGGCCGATTCCGGGAAGTTCTTATTCTGTGTCGGAATATTTGCAAACAGTTCCGGTCCATTCAACTTCACCTCATTACGTCCTTGTTCAAAAGTAATACCAAACACATCCTTATGTTCAATCGGATTCGGACGATATGCCGGATCAATCTTGATGACATTATAGGTACCCTTCCGCTTATTCTTCAAAATTTCCAAAGCTGCATCTGTATATCCCGGAGCAATGACACCGTCGGACACCTCACGATTGATGAAACGGGCTGTTTCCTCGTCGCACACATCACTCAAAGCAATAAAATCACCATAAGATGACATACGGTCGGCACCACGGGCACGCACATACGCATTAGCCAACGGTGACAAAGGCAAGTTATCCACAAAATAAATTTTCTTCATGGTTTCATCCAGTTCCAGACCAATCGCGGCCCCGGCAGGACTCACGTGTTTGAACGAAGTGGCAGCCGGCATACCGGTAGCTTCTTTCAGTTCTTTCACTAACTGCCATCCGTTGAACGCATCCAAAAAGTTGATATAACCGGGACGTCCGTTCAACACTTCAATAGGCAGTTCTCCCTCCTGCATGAAAATGCGGGCCGGCTTCTGATTAGGGTTGCAGCCGTACTTGAGTTCGAGTTCTTTAGCCATATTTTAATAGTTTGGTTGAATTTTCTACAAAAGTACGAAAAAAACAGAAGCATATTTCACGATTAGTACATGATTTTAGGAAATCCCACAGAAAGCTACTGGAAAATCAAAAAATAAATCTGTATTTTTGTCCATATTCTACACAAAATATAAAGAACCATGATAGACGAATTATTACACTACAACAGGACATTCGTAGAAACGAAAGGATACGAAAAGTATATCACAAACAAATACCCTGACAAAAAAATTGCCATTGTCACTTGCATGGATACCCGATTGACAGAACTATTGCCAGCTGCATTAGGCATCAAGAACGGAGATGTCAAAATTATCAAGAATGCCGGAGGTACAATTACTCACCCCTTTGGAAGCGCCATGCGAAGCCTGCTGGTAGCCATATATGAGCTAGGAGTAGAAGAAGTCATGATTATCGGACACACAGATTGTGGAGTACAGCACATGGACAGCCAGGTCATGCTGCGTCACATGCGCGAAAGAGGAATCTCACAAGACCACATCGAAATGATGCAATATTGCGACATTGACTTAAATTCCTGGCTTAGCGGATTCAATGACACAGAAGAAGCTGTACAGAAAAGTGTGCACATCGTGCGCCACCACCCGTTAGTACCACAAGATATACGGGTAAGAGGATTTATTATGGACTCTACCACAGGAAACCTCACCGAGGTGCAAGAAGACTAACCTACATAAAACCCTAAAAGAAAGGCCGGCAAGAAAGAGAAAAATTTCCTGCCGGCCTTTTTATCAATTCAAAGACTGATCAGCCTCAACGGTCTTCCGCCAAAGCCAGTATAGAGACCTCTTGAGGCACGTAATCTCCCTGGAAGAAACGGCTGGCACGCAGCAGATGACGCCAGATACTCACCAATTCCTGAGATTCCTGAAGGATATTCAAATAAACCATTGCAGCCTTTAAACCCGCATTGTCAGATTCCTGCATACGGTTCATCTGCTGCTTACGCAAGGCCGATATGCTGTTTTTCAAATCATCTCCTTTCTTCAGAATATCATCAGCATCTGCATAGTTTCCCGTACTGATAACCTCTTTTGTACGCTCCATCAAACTACAAAGCTGTTCACGCACTGGAAGGAATTCCTTCACGCAATCCGGAGATATCGGATTAAAGTTATTATCCACATGCTCCTTGCAAGGTTCACAGATTCGCTTCAGACAGTAAAGCATTTGCTCACAGCTGTTGCTTCCCAAGTGAAACCATGTATTCTTTTCTATCGCTACGGTCATAGGAAGACGACGCAATCCCAAAATCTCTTTCCGACGACGTTTCTTGAGCATCTTCTTCTGATCATCCGTGGCATTCATGGCCTTCCGCAGACTACGCAAGTCCTCATTGATGAATCCGTCAGTTACCTGTACATAGGTCTTCTCACTGAAATCGACGTAGCTTGCCAAGGTTTCCTGTACATGCCGACGAAGCAATGCCAAGGTTTCGCTCTTATCCTTGCTGCTCATCATCCGTTTGAATATATCATCCTGCCCCTCCACTTTTTCCTCTTTCTTCTTATATTGGATATTGCTGCGTACCAAAAGCACTACGGCTACCACAATAAAGATGAACATGCCAACGAAACTGGTATAGAACATTATGAAAGTAACCAGCGCACAAATCGTAAATGCGACAAATGCAGTGATAAACCAACCACCAATCACGGAAAGCATACCCGTAATACGATACACGGCACTTTCCCGGCTCCAAGCACGGTCGGCCAATGAACTACCCATCGCTACAATAAATGTCACATAAGTAGTAGACAACGGCAATTTCATGGTAGTACCGATGATAATCAACAATCCAGACAACACCAAGTTCACCGAAGCACGCACCATATCAAATGCAGCCCCATCGTTCAGAATCACTTCATCCTTGTTGAAACGACTGTCAATCCAACGACGCATCCCCACCGGAATCACCCGAACCAAAAAATCATTAATATTGGTTGCACGACGCACAATGACACGAGCCAAAGCAGAAGAGCCAAACATCTCATCCCCTTCTTCCTGACGGGCCAGATCGACCGAAGTCTTGATTACATTCTTCGCCTTTTTGGAAGTAGCCAGCGCATAAACCATAACGATACCAGAAGCTATCAGGAAGATGGCCGGAGTCTTAGCCGAAGACATCAGAGAAGACATCATAAAATCGTGAATGCCAGCTCCATTTGCATTAGCTACATAATCCGTATACGCAGAAAAGCCCGCCAAAGGCACACCGATGAAGTTCACCAAGTCATTACCGGCAAAAGCCAAAGCCAAAGAGAAAGTTCCCAGCAACACAATAATCTTAAACACATTTACTTTACACCAGTGCAAGATTTGCATGATGACCGTAAACACCACGAAACATCCGCCCACCAATATCGGGGTATTTCCCTGAATCCATTGTAGAGCTTCAGGCGTCATGAACGAAGCACTCTTCAATCCCTGTATAATAATGAAGTACCCCAAGGCTGTCACGGCAATTCCGCCGAACACACCGATGGTCCATGAAAGATGTTTCTTATAATTGAAACTGAAAATAAGTCGAGACACATATTGTACAATGGTACCCGCAATGAAAGCAACTGCCACAGAAAGGAAAATACCCATAATGACCGACAGAGCCTTTTCCGTATTCATCATGTCCCCTAGGCTCAACATGCCAGTTTCATCTCCGATAATCTTCAGAATGGCCAGAATAAATGTACCTCCCAATAGTTCAAACACCATGGACACCGTGGTTGAAGTAGGCAGTCCCAATGTATTGAAAACATCCAGCAATACCACATCTGTTACCATTACAGCCAACAAGATACACATAATCTCATAAAAGCTGAAATTCACCGGTTGAAAAATACCATGACGGGCAATATCCATCATACCATTGCTCAACACTGCTCCAGCAAAAACTCCGACAGCAGCCACAATGATAATGGTTTTAAACTTTGCGACCTTTGCACCCACTGCCGAATTCATGAAGTTCACAGCATCGTTGCTGACACCTACCAGCAAATCAAAAATTGCCAGCATAAACAGGAAAATAACAATTCCCAGATAAATAGTTTCCATATTTGTTTTGTTAAGTTTTTCCGGGTGCAAAAATATTTCATTCTTGTTATAAACAAATGTCATATATATTACAATCATGTTACAAAATCCGGAAAACATCCAAAACAAACCGCCTATTCACAAGAGGGTCAGACCTAAAACTTTCAGTGATAATGTAAAAAAAAGATATTTTATTTTCCGTATGCTGTGTTTATCACTTGAAAATTCGTAATTTTGCGGCTGAATTCAAAATCTCAAAATTATGTCAGAATCAAAGAAAATAAAGACCGCATTGGTTTCAGTTTACCATAAAGACGGCTTGGATGCTATTTTAGCTAAACTTCACGCTGAAGGAGTTGAGTTCCTGTCAACTGGAGGAACACGTCACTTCATCGAATCACTGGGTTATCCTTGCAAAGCTGTAGAAGACATTACTACTTATCCTTCTATCTTGGGGGGACGCGTAAAGACATTACACCCTAAAATCTTTGGAGGTATCCTCTGCCGTAGAGAATTGGAAAGCGACCAAAAACAGGTTGCACAATATGAAATTCCAGAAATCGACCTGGTAATTGTGGACTTATATCCATTTGAAGATACTGTAGCCAGCGGTGCTGCCGAACAAGACATCATCGAAAAAATTGATATAGGCGGTATTTCATTGATTCGCGCCGGAGCCAAAAACTTCAATGACGTAGTCATCGTAGCAAGTAAGCACCAATACCAGCCTCTATTGGACATCCTGAACCAGCAAGGAGCCGTCACAACCCGCGAACAGCGTCGTTGGTTTGCAGGTGAAGCCTTTACTGTTTCTTCACACTACGATTCTGCCATCCGCGATTATTTCAAGAAATAATCGCAAAGGGCAAACGTCCTGTCTTCCTCAATGGATTTATTAATTTTCAATCTAGACTTATATTAAAGGAATGGGATTATTCTCCTTTACTCAAAACATAGCGATGGACCTTGGCACAGCCAATACCATCATTATCAGCAATGACAAAATTGTGGTAGATGAACCCTCCGTCGTTGCGCTGGATCGCCGTACAGACAAAATGATTGCTGTAGGTGAACGTGCAAAGATGATGTACGAAAAAGAAAATCCGAATATCCGTACCGTACGTCCGCTTCGTGATGGAGTCATTGCCGACTTCAATGCCTGCGAACAGATGATGCGCGGATTGATAAAGAAAGTAAATACCGGACGTCATCTTTTTACTCCTTCCCTGCGTATGGTTATCGGTGTACCATCGGGGTCGACTGAAGTAGAACTTCGTGCCGTACGTGACAGTGCGGAACATGCAGGAGGACGTGATGTCTACCTGATATTTGAACCAATGGCGGCTGCTATCGGTATCGGACTGGATGTGGAAGCTCCGGAAGGCAACATGGTAGTCGATATAGGTGGAGGCTCTACGGAAATTGCCGTAATCTCACTGGGAGGTATTGTTTCCAATAACTCTATCCGTGTAGCAGGCGACGACCTGACAGCAGATATTCAAGAATACATGAGCCGACAGCACAATGTCAAAGTCAGTGAGAGAATGGCCGAACGTATCAAAATTCATGTAGGAGCTGCCATCACCGACTTGGGAGACAACGCTCCGGAAGACTACATCGTGCGTGGCCCGAATCGTATCACTGCCCTTCCCATGGAAGTTCCGGTATGCTATCAGGAAATTGCACACTGCATGGAAAAAAGCATTGCCAAAATTGAAACAGCCATCCTGAGTGCATTGGAAAATACTCCTCCAGAACTGTATGCCGACATTGTTAATAACGGAATCTATCTTGCGGGAGGTGGTGCACTGTTGCGCGGACTCGACAAACGTCTGACAGACAAAATCAACATTCCTTTCCATATTGCCGAAGACCCCTTGCTGAGCGTAGCCAAAGGAACAGGCATTGCCTTAAAGAATGTAGACCGTTTCTCATTCCTGATGAGATAAAACATATAAAATTGAAAATGAAGAAACCAAGAGTTTCTTCATTTTCAATTTTCATTTTTCGTTCACCCATCATTTCGGATTCTTTGACATGCGAAATCTGATCAATTTTCTGCTGAAATATAATCACTGGTTTCTTTTCGTACTTTTGGAAATCATTTCACTCACCTTGTTGTTCCGATTCAACAACTATCAGGGAAGTGCTTTCTTCTCCTCTGCCAATTATGTGGCCGGACTGGTATACGAAGCATCCAACCAAGTGACCCATTACTTCGGACTGACAGAAGTCAACAAAGACCTGACTGCACGAAATGTCGAGCTGGAAATTGAAGTGGAACGTCTTTCACAGGCGCTGGAGCAATATACTCAAGATACTACCGGAATAGCCAACCTGCGCAAAGAAGCATTGAAAGATTACGTATTATACGATGCAAAAGTCATCAACAACAGTGTGACTCACCCGGATAACTTCATTACCATTGACAAAGGAGAAGCTGACGGGATACGCACCGAAATGGGAGTGGTTTGCGGAAACGGCGTAGTAGGCATTGTGTATCTCACAGGACGTCATCACGCCATCGTCCTGCCGGTGCTGAATTCAAAAAGCAGCATCAGTTGCAAAATCAAGAGGACATCGTATTTCGGTTTTCTGAAATGGGACGGAGGATCCTCGCAATACGCTTATGTAAAAGATTTACCCCGACATTCGGAATTTTCATTGGGTGACACCATTGTTACCAGCGGACATAGCGCAGTTTTCCCTGCTGGAATACCGGTAGGAACAGTCGACGACATGACCGACAGTCACGATGGTTTATCCTACCTGCTCAAAGTTAAACTATTTACCGACTTTGCACGACTGAATGACGTACGGGTACTAGGATCTTTCAATGGAGCAGAACAGATACAACTGGAAGACAGCGTACGCTCCATGACACACTAAACAACAACACAGAAATTCAGGGAAATTATGCAACATATCATACGTCTTGAATGGTTCGTCATACTGGTCCTGCTTCAGGCACTGGTGCTCAACCATGTCCACTTCGAACAATATGCCACCCCTTTGCTCTACATCTATTTCCTGCTGAAAATCAACTCAGGAAACAGTCGAAAAGGTCTCATGCTATGGGCTTTTTCTATGGGACTCTGCATAGACATATTCAGTAATACTCCCGGACTGAATGCGGCAGCCTCCGTACTCACCGCATTCTGCCGCCCTTGGATATTACGGGTACTTTCCCTACGTGATACAACCGAAAATTTTGAGCCCGGCATCTATCAAATGGGGTTTACAGCCTTTTTCCGGTATGCTCTGGTCATTGTCTTGCTGCATTCACTTACGCTGAACCTGCTCGACACCTTTTCGCTGGCCAGATTCCAAACCTTGCTGTTGAAAATCCTAAGCGATGCTTGCATCACCCTTATCTTCATTTTATGCATTGATTCTGTCAGGAGGAAAAGATAGTGGAAAGAAATTACGATCTTGAAAGACGAAAATATGTCATTGCCGGAGCGGTCATTGCCATTGTGGCCATTTTCCTGATACGTCTGCTTTCCCTGCAAATCATGAGCGAAGACTACAAGAAAAACGCCGACAGCAATGCCTTCCTCAAAAAGATACAGTATCCTAGCCGGGGAGTCATCTACGACCGCAACGATAAACTGCTAGTATACAACCAACCAGCTTATGACATTACGGTCATCATGAAGGAAATCACGGAACTGGACACGCTTGATTTATGCCAGACGCTACACATCACTCCAGAATTCTTACGCAAGAAATTCCGCGATTTGAAAGACCGACGGCTGAATCCGGGATATTCACCCTATACCAATCAAGTATTTCTGACACAACTTTCAGCAGAAGACTGCGGAGTGTTTCAAGAAAAACTGTTCAAATTTCCAGGTTTCTACATCCAACGCCGAACCATCCGCCAGTATAATTACAACGCTGGAGCACATATTTTAGGGGATATCGCAGAGGTATCAAAATCCGACATGGAAAAAGATGACTACTACATCCCTGGCGACTTTATCGGGAAACTGGGAGTAGAGCGTTCTTATGAGAAGCAGTTACGAGGCGAAAAAGGTATCGAGATTTTATTACGTGATGCCCGTGGACGCATCCAGGGCAACTATATGGACGGAAAATTCGACAAGGCTCCCGTGGCGGGTAAGAACTTGAGACTAAGCCTGGACATTGAACTTCAACAACTGGGTGAGCGACTGCTGGAAGGAAAAATTGGCAGCATCGTCGCCATCGAGCCTGCTACCGGCGAAGTCCTCTGTCTGGTTTCCTCTCCATCGTACGACCCATGCCAAATGGTAGGAAGAAACCGTGGAAGAAACCACCTGATACTGGCACGTGACCCTTGGAAACCCTTGCTGAACCGTGCCATTATGGGAACTTATCCGCCTGGGTCGACTTTCAAAACCTCACAGGCACTGACCTACCTGCAAGAAGGCATTATCACCACGGGAACCAGTTACCCTTGCAACGGAGGGTTCAACTACAGAGGACTTCATGTGGGTTGCCACTCACACCCCTCCCCACTTTCCCTGATACCGGCCATAGCGACTTCATGCAACGGTTATTTCTGCTGGGGCCTTTACCACATGATTGGAGCCCGCCAGAAATATGGGTCTGTACAAAAAGCCTTGAATACATGGAGAGACTATATGGTGTCCATGGGATTCGGCTACCCGCTCGGAATTGACCTTCCCGGCGAAAAAAGAGGGTTTATCCCCAATGCCAGTGTCTACGACAAAGCCTATCGCGGTTCATGGAATGGATTGACCATCATCAGTATTTCTATCGGACAGGGCGAAGTAACCCTGACTCCGCTACAAATTGCCAACCTGGGAGCTACCATCGCCAACAGAGGTTACTTTATCACTCCACATGTGGTGAAGGAAGTGGAAGGTGAAGCACTCGATACACTCTATTCCAAGAGACGCTATACCATGGTCGACCGTTCGCATTACGATGAAGTGGTGCAAGGTATGCGTGCCGCTGTACTCGGCGGAACTTGCCGGGGAGCCAACCTGCCCGACATAGAAGTCTGTGGCAAAACCGGTACCGCCCAGAACAGAGGAAAAGACCACTCCGCCTTCATGGGATTTGCCCCGATGAACGACCCTAAAATAGCAATTGCTGTTTATGTGGAAAACGGTGGATTTGGTGCCGTATACGGTGTACCTATCGGACGGCTCATGATTGAAAAATATCTAAAAGGACAGCTCTCGCCCGAAGATGAAGCGATGGCAACAGAAATTCAAAACAGGAGGATTGATTATGGGATACACGAGAGGTAGTGTATGGAAAAATATAGACTGGTGGACTATCGGACTTTATCTGGTACTGGTCACCTGCGGCTGGTTCAGCGTATGTGGGGCCAGCTATGACTACGGAGAACCGAATTTCTTCGACATCACGACGCGTGCCGGAAAGCAGCTGATGTGGATTGGCTGTTCACTGGGACTGGGGTTTGTCATACTCATGCTGGAAGACCGCATTTACGATACATACGCCTATCTGATTTATGGAATTATGCTTCTGCTACTTTTTGGAACCATCTTCAATCCACATGAAATCAAAGGATCACGCTCATGGATTGTGCTGGGACCTGTCAGCCTGCAGCCAGCTGAATTTGCCAAGTTTGCCACAGCCTTAGCCTTAGGAAAATATATGAACGAATATACTTTTCACATGCAGCGTACCCGTAATTTGGTTACCGTACTAGGCATCATCCTGTTGCCCATGGCATTGATCATCCTCCAAAAGGAAACAGGTTCCGCACTGGTATATCTGTCCTTCTTTCTGATGCTTTATCGTGAAGGCATGACCGGCACCGTATTGTTTTCGGGCATTTGTGCCGTCATTTTCTTTATTGTAGGTCTACGGTTCAGCACTGATATCATGCCCGACGGCACCACATCCTGGGGAGAATTTTCGGTCCTCACCCTCATCATCCTGCTCAGTGCCTTCCTGGTACGCAGATACTGTGAACAGTTTCCCAAAGTATCTCCCTATATTCTTGGTATTGGAGGAGGTGGCATCTTGCTGGGAAGCCTGTTTTCATGCTATGTCATCCCGTTCAACGTATGCCATCTTCAACTGGTGCTCTGCGGGGCCATCGTGCTCACCCTCTTCTATTTTTACCTTCGCGAACGGCTAAGAAATTATCTTTATGTCATCCTCTTTGTCATCGGTTCCGGCGTTTTTTTCTTTTCTACCGATTATGTATTCAATCAGGTGCTTGAGCCTCATCAAAAAATACGTATTGAAGTATTGCTGGGAATGAAAGACGACCCGACAGGAGCTGGCTATAACGTCAATCAAAGCAAAATCGCCATCGGTTCAGGCGGACTTTTCGGGAAAGGCTTTCTCAACGGGACCCAAACAAAACTGAAATATGTGCCGGAACAGGATACCGACTTCATTTTCTGTACCATCGGTGAAGAACAAGGGTTTGTGGGTTCTGCCATTGTCATCTCTCTGTTCATGGCACTCATCCTGCGTCTCATCGTCCTCTCCGAGCGACAGGAAACCCGCTTTGGAAGAGCCTACGGCTACTGCGTCCTGGGCATTTTCTTCTTCCACCTGTTTATCAATGTCGGAATGGTACTCGGACTGACCCCTGTCATCGGTATCCCCCTCCCTTTTTTCAGCTATGGAGGTTCATCGCTCTGGGGCTTCACAATCCTGTTATTTGTCTTTCTCCGTATTGACGCGGCTCGTGAAAAATAAACGGACTCCCACATCCAAAACTCCAGGCAACGGATTCTGTCTCATCAGATGGGTAATCCTCAAACTGTGCCCCACAGAATCCGTGAGCCACACAACTGGTTTTTCACATGTATAGGCCCGCTGATACAAGCCGCCGATAGCACCTTCATGCTGTTCCCAGGCCCCTTTTTCATCGGCCAAATAAATATGCAGCGTATCCGTATGCGATGCCAACGAGTCTTCTCCCTCCACCTGTGTCACAGAAAGCCAGATATCCCGGTATGGATATCCACCCGTGTGACGGATGCCAATTTCCATTCCATACGTCCCAGCAGCAACTTCCGGAGGAAGAGTAAATACCAAAGAATCGGACTTATTCCAACCTTTTTCTCCAGGAACAGCCTGATACACATGATACAACGTATCTGTATGACAGGCACCCAACAAGAACAGACAAATTCCTGCCAGCCCTGCACACCGCATACCACGATAAAAGAGAGGCATACACGGAAATGCCGGTATGCCTTTCATCCATTTTTTAAGCCTGAACATCTGTATTTGTATTACGTTCCGGACGTTTTCCTTCATTGTTACCGTTATTGTTCCGGCGGAAATTTTTCCGATTATTACGGCTGGGACGAGGTTCCTGTCCCGTTTTCGCCTGCGCCGCACTCCCGGCTGTAGCCGAAACCTGCGGTACCTCCGAAGAGGAATTACCTTTCGGACGCTGCGGACGATTATTCCTCGCCTGAGGAGCTTTTCTCTCTCTTTCTTTTGTTGTTTCAGGAGTCTGCACATTATTACTATTACCCGCTTCTGCCGGAACGGGAGCGTTCATTGGTTGAGCAGAAGATTTCGGTTTCTTTTTCCGGTTCTTTCCCGCCTTCGTTTTGTCAAAACGCGTCAGACTTTCCTGTTCCAGCAAGTCCTTCGACCGTTGCGGTTCACGTCCGGAGAAGTCCTCATCCAGTTTTTCAGGTTTTTCTCCCCGCTTGTTCATATTCAGTACCTCAAAAGCCCGACGCGCTGAAATAGTTACCTCGTTGGCCAGGAAACTCTTGTCTGTACTGTAAGTAATCATTCCTTTCAGAATATCTGCTTTGAAATAATAATACACGTTATCCAGTGTTTCAAGCGTAATTTCTTTACTCGGCAAGCGCTTCTGACATTCCACGTATGCATCCACCTCATAATTCAAGCAACATTTCAGCTTGGCACACTGTCCGGCCAGTTTCTGCGGATTCAACGAAATGTCCTGGAAACGCGCCGCACTGGTAGACACAGACACAAAGTTCGTCATCCACGTAGCACAGCACAGTTCCCTCCCGCAAGGGCCAATTCCTCCGATACGTCCGGCTTCCTGACGGGCACCAATCTGTTTCATCTCGATTCGCACCCGGAACGTTTCGGCCAGCACCTTGATCAGCTGACGGAAATCCACACGTTCGTCGGCAATGTAATAGAAAATAGCCTTGTTGCCGTCACCCTGGTATTCCACGTCACCGATTTTCATCTGAAGCCCCAGACTCTCCGCAATCTTGCGAGAACGAATCATGGTATCGTGTTCGCGCGACTTGGCCTCTTCGTATTTTTCCATATCCACTGGCTTTACCTTCCGGTAAATACGGCGAATTTCCACATCCGGTTTCAGGTTGGCTTTCCGCATCTGCAACGGTACCAGCCGTCCAGTCAGGGTTACCGTACCGATGTCGTGTCCCGGACTGGCCTCAACCGCCACGATGTCCCCCTTTTCCAAGTGCAGTCCGTTGCTGTTTTTATAATATCCTTTCCGGGTATTCTTGAACTGAACCTCCACCATTTCCTGTTCGTCGGCATTTCCCGGAATGTCGGCCAACCAGTCGTAAGTGTTCAGTTTATTATTCTGTCGTCCGCAGCCTCCACAGCAGAGTCGGCCACTTCCGTTTTTAAGCTTGAAATCGTCCATATATTATTATTGTTGTTTCATTTCTACAATCATTCTCAGTGCCATGTCAAAAAAAACCATCTTCGGATTCACGTTCTGTTCGATATGCATTTGCGCCTCCTCCAGCAATCCGGTTACCGAAAAAATATTCCGTTCGTTAATGTAAGGGGCAAAACGAGTGGCAAACTGCATTTCTTCCGGACTCAGATACACCATATCCGCTTGACGGAAATTGCAGATGAAATTCTCACGCACCATCCGCTGACAATATTCCAACAGATTCTTCTGACGTTCACGCCCCATGCCTGCCACCTGTTCACTCCAGGCTTTCAAACTACGGATATCACGCTTGTAGGCCGTACGCATCAAACTCACAAAAAGTTCAAAGCAAAGTTTGTGTTCTTCTCCTAAATGCACATTTTCTACGGCCCTTATCAAGCTACCCGCAGAACGGTGCGCAATGTCACGAGCATCTTCCTGAGGAAGCATATAACGTTCTTTCAGGTAACGCGCAATATCGGTTTCCGGCAAAGGTTTCAAATGAATGCGCTGCGTACGGCTCACAATGGTAGGCAATAGCAAGTCCGGCTCTTCACTGACCAGCAGAAAAACCGTTTTCAAAGGAGGTTCTTCCAACAGTTTCAGCAGTTTGTTTGCACACTCCACATTCATTTTCTCCGGCAGCCAGATAAGCATCACCTTATATCCACCCTGACTGGCTTTCAACGACAATTTACGTTGAATCTCATCACTCTCACGCACATAAATCTGCGGTTGCTGATTACCGGCATCAATGGTTCGCATCCACTCCTGAAGATCAGCATACGGATTTCGTCCCAGCATCTCACGCCACTGGGGCAAAAACTCATCGCATACGACATCCCGCCCCGCTTTCTTTTTCACCACCGGAAAGGCAAAATGCATGTCAGGATGTGCCAGATGATCCATCATCTTGCACGAACTGCATTGTCCGCACGCATCGTCCTCTCCCGGATGCCGGCAGAGCAAATAGCGCGACACCGCCAGGGCCATAGGCAGCTTTCCACTACCCGCAGGTCCTGTAAGCAACAAAGCATGGGGCATCTTGCCACTGCGCACACTGTGAATGAGAAGTTGTTTTACTTCTTCTTGTCCGATTACATCCTTAAAAAACGACATGCTGTTCCGGTAAAAAATTAGGTTCCTTTTAAGGCAATTACTTCCATATAATCGGACAAAAATAAGAAAAAAATCGTAGTTTCAGGGCATATTCTCCCTTATTATTATATAACCGGAGTGAACAAATGTGCAAACCAGCCGACAAAGCGTCGCCACACTCCGCGTTTTTTATACTCTTCACGCGTCATAATCGTGCTGTTGAGTTTGTCATTCTGAAACACCTCCCCCAGTTCGGCCGTAGTCGGCAAATCCAGAATAAAGGCATTGATTTCATAATCATAACGCAAACTCCGGCTGTTCAAATTGGTACTTCCCACCGTACAGAATCGTTCGTCTACCATCATGATTTTGGAATGATGGAATCCTCCGTTGAACACATAAATATGCGCACCGGCTTTGCGCAGTTTGTTGGCTATATAAAAGCCTGCATCGGGCGTAAACGGGATATCCGATTTGCCGGGAATCATGATTTCTACCCGGACCCCACGCTTGGCAGCCCGCTTGATAGCCTTCCGCACCTTACGGGTAGGCGTAAAATAAGGATTGATAATCTGCACCTTACGTTCTGCTGCATCCAAGGCGGTAATGTAAGCCTCCCGCATGATTTCCGGACAGACCTTCGGAATGCGCTGCACAATAGCGACCCTCCGCCCGGAACCTTGGCAAACACTATCCGGCACCACCTTCATTTCTTTCAACTCTTGATGGGTTTCCTTATTCCACACCCCGAGAAATGCTTTCTCCAAATATTGTACCGCCGGTCCTTCTATGCGAATGTGCATATCATGCCACGGGCCTACTTCCGGCAACCCATTAATATAATAATCGGCAATGTTCATTCCGCCTGTATACCCCACTTTTCCATCGATGACCACAATCTTCTGATGGTCACGACAAAATACATGATTGATATAAGGGAAACGGATGGGACTGAAACGGGCCATTTCGATGCCTCTGTCTGCCAGCATCTTCAGATGCTCTTTCCGCAGCGGACGGCTGTTTGACAGATTGCCGAAATCATCAAAGAGTGCCTTTATCGTCACCCCCTCCTTCGCCTTCTCGGCCAGTAAGGTGAACAACTCTTTGGCAATGGAGTCACTCCTAAAATTGAAATACTCAAGATGAATATAGTTTTGAGCCTTTTTAATGTCCGCAAACAGATGCTCAAACTTGCTGCGGCCACTCTTCAACAACGTCATCCGATTGCAAGCTGTCACTGGAATATGCTTTTTTTCCAGGAAACGGGCAAACAAGGAATCAGATGGCAAATACACATCGGCTGTATCGGTTACTTCCTGAAAGGCAGGTTCTTCCTGTTCCTGCGCCTCCAGCGGGAAGATACAACATACGGCCAGCATCCACCATAATATATACAGTTTCAAATTCATCTTCTTCATGGTCATTGGGGCAAAAATATGGAATATTTCAGAAACCACAATGAGTTTGCAATGCAGAATTGAAAGAATGACCAGCTATTCTACTAAATCGCCTTATTCCTAGTTTCTTCCGGCCTTTCATATTCTTTGTACCACAGTATGGTTTTCATATCCCACACTGTGAAATATGTATCCCACACTGTGGTTTTTGTATCCCACAGTGTGGGACAGAGAATTTACCGGATAATTTCGAATTAAACACTTTGAGAATCCCCCAAAAACATTCACGGAAAAAAGAAAAGGACAAAGCACATACACCCAAAGACAAAAATGCAACCTACTCTTTGCAAAATCAGGGTGTGACTTCTAAAAATAGTGAAATTTTTCCGTAATTGCCGGAAATACTTTCTTCCACCCCCATTTTTCCCGGAACAAAGATTCGTTTTTCAATGAGAACTTTCCTATCTTTGCATCGAAAGAAAAAACGAAGACTATACACTTTTATACATAACTTAAATACATAAGAATTATGGAATTTGTAACAAACGAAAAACTTACCATTGTTGGTGCTGCCGGTATGATCGGTTCTAACATGGCTCAGACTGCAATCATGATGGGCTTAACTCCTAACATCTGCTTGTACGACCCGTACGCTCCAGGTTTGGAAGGTGTTGCTGAAGAATTGTTCCACTGCGGTTTCGAAGGTGTGAATGTCACTTTCACTTCAGATATCAAAGAAGCGCTGACTGGTGCTAAATATATCGTTAACTCAGGTGGTGCTGCTCGTAAAGCTGGTATGACTCGTGAAGACCTGTTGAAAGGTAACGCTGCCATCGCTGAAGAATTCGGTAAGAACGTTAAACAGTACTGCCCGGATGTAAAACACATCGTTATCATCTTCAACCCGGCTGATATCACTGGTTTGATCACTTTGCTGTACTCTGGTTTGAAACCGAGCCAGGTTACTACTTTGGCTGCTCTTGACTCTACTCGTCTGCGCAGCGAATTGGCAAAACATTTCGGCGTATCTATGGACGCTGTTGAAAACTGCCGTACTTACGGTGGTCACGGTGAACAGATGGCTGTATTTGCTTCAACTGCAAAAGTAAACGGCAAACCGTTGATCGACATGATTGGTACTGACGCTTTGACTAAAGAACAGTGGGCTGAAATCCAGCAGAAAGTAACAAAAGGTGGTGCCAACATCATCAACTTGCGTGGCCGTTCTTCATTCCAGAGCCCGGCATACGTTTCTATCGAAATGATCGGTGCTGCTATGGGCGGTAAAGCTTTCCGTTGGCCGGCTGGTACTTATATCTCAAATGATAAGTACGATCACATCATGATGGCTTGGGAAACTTCAATCACAGCTGACGGTTGCCACTGCGCTGCTTTGAACGGTACAGCTGAAGAACAGGCTGCTTTGGACAAGAGCTATGCTCACTTGTGCGAATTGCGTGACGAAGTAATCGCAATGGGCGTTCTTCCTGCTATCTCTGAATGGAACAAACTGAACCCGAACATTAAATAATCGGATTTTCCATTAATATAAAAGGAGACTGAATCATCGGTCTCCTTTTTTTATGCCAAATTCCAACGTACTTGTACATCATATAAAATCATAAAAATCTCATCTTCACACATTTACATTTTCCCAATGTACATCTGAAAACTTTCAGTCTCTTTATTAAAAGCACTATCTTTGCCGCTCTCTTTACCATGTATTTCTAAAACTACGGGCAGCAATGAGAATATGCACTTTATTATTTTTCTTTATTTCAGCACTGACCTGTCACCCGCTATGTGCACATAATCCGACGGGACATTACTTCCTGACACAAGACTCTACGTCTTCTCTCACCTCATCGGCTCTTCCTGCGAAGCCAAAGAAAACAAAGGAACTTTTCCAGCAAAACTTTTCGTACATGGGAATTCCTTTTATCGTTTCCGGATTAATCGTCAAAAAACAAAACCAGGATTTCCGTACACTGCGCAATCGCTTCCAGCCGACTTTTCACCACGAATATGATAATTATACACAATATGTCCCGTTAGTTGCCACATGGAGCATGAAATTAGCTGGAGTAGAAAGCCGCAGTTCATGGAAGGAACTCACAGTCAGCAATATTTTCTCAGCAGCCTTGATGGCCGGCTTTGTCAACACCCTGAAATATACAACCAAAGAAATGCGTCCGGACAATTCATCAAACAACTCATTTCCTTCCGGACATACGGCCACGGCTTTTATGTGTGCCACAATCCTGCATAAAGAATACGGCATGCTCAGCCCATGGTACAGCATCGGAGGATATACCTTAGCGGGAATAACCGGTATCACGCGCCAGCTGAACAACCGTCACTGGATTGGCGATGTACTGGTAGGAGCTGGAATCGGCATGATTTCAACGGACTTAGGCTATTTCTTTTCTGACCTGATTTTTCGCAAGAATACCACCAGCAACCAGTTAACAACCCACTTCAACCGCTACGATACACCTTCATTCCTGAGCCTCAACATGGGATTTGCCACAGGACCTTCCACCCTGCGTACTGCCGAACTATATGACACAGAAGAAGGAGCTCCTTTGGGCATGCGCCTGCGTACGGGTACATCGACCGTCGTCAGCGCAGAAGGAGCCTACTTTTTCAATGCGTACATCGGTTTGGGAGGGCGACTGAGAGTAGCTACCGTACCTGTTATCGCCGACATTCCCGAAGAAAACAAAAAGCATTTCGACCTGGACAATGACCTGAAGGAAGGAGCCCCTGTCAACATGTACCTGCTGGACGGACTGGAATCTGACATTTAGGTATGTGTGACATCGATTTAGGACTTTACTTTTCTTATCCGCTCAGCAGCCGCTTCCTGATAGGAAGCAAACTGTTAGCTGGACGACGCACTAATGCAAACTTTACCTTAAACTCTATTTCACGGATTAATCCAGCCATTTTCGACCGCCAGAAAGTGAGCCAGGAAGCTTACGACCAATTCTATAAAGCCGACGTAGATTAACGTGAGTTCGAAATAGTAATAAATATATTTCAGTGATAATTAGAAACATAG
>OGRF01000246.1_pt1 | contig 51979 bp, 60 predicted proteins | sample 1553381 | NCBI WGS metagenome assembly OGRF01 (sample SAMEA2580060, study PRJEB22360) | human gut metagenome | biome: human gut; feature: human-associated habitat; material: faeces | place: Denmark | collected 2008/2010
CTGCCGCATTGGCTGCCGCCTCGTCTTTCATACGCTTGATTTCCTCGTCGCTCAAGCCGCTTGACGCCTCGATACGGATGCTCTGCTCCTTGCCTGTGGCTTTATCTTTTGCCGACACGTTGAGGATGCCGTTTGCATCGATTTCGAATGTAACCTCGATCTGAGGGATTCCACGCGGTGCCGGTGCGATTCCATCAAGATGGAAACGTCCGAGCGATTTGTCGTCGCGCGCCATTGGACGCTCGCCCTGGAGCACGTTGATTTCAACTGACGGCTGGTTGTCGGCTGCCGTTGAGAATGTCTCGCTCTTGCGCGTTGGTATCGTTGTGTTGGCTTCGATAAGTTTTGTCATCACGCCACCGAGAGTCTCGATGCCGACCGACAATGGAACGACGTCAAGCAGAAGCACGTCTTTCACGTCGCCGCTGAGCACACCGCCCTGGATTGCAGCGCCTACGGCTACCACCTCGTCAGGGTTAACGCCCTTCGACGGAGCTTTGCCGAAGAATTTCTGTACGATTTCCTGTACGGCAGGGATACGGGTAGAACCGCCCACGAGAATCACGTCGTCGATGTCTGATGCAGTCAGTCCAGCATCCTTCAATGCCTGCTGGCAAGGAACTACGGTTGCCTGGATAAGGCTGTCGCAAAGCTGCTCGAATTTAGCGCGGGTAAGCGTTTTTACCAAGTGTTTAGGCACACCGTTTACCGGCATGATATACGGCAGGTTGATTTCTGTCGACGTAGAGCTTGAAAGCTCGATTTTTGCTTTTTCAGCAGCCTCTTTCAAGCGCTGAAGAGCCATCGGGTCCTGACGGAGGTCAACACCCTCGTCGTTTTTAAACTCGTCAGCCAGCCAGTCGATAATCTTGTGGTCGAAGTCGTCACCGCCAAGGTGAGTGTCGCCGTTGGTCGATTTCACTTCAAACACACCGTCGCCAAGCTCAAGAATTGAGATATCAAACGTACCGCCACCGAGGTCGAACACCGCAATCTTGCGGTCGCTCTGGCTCTTGTCAAGACCGTAAGCCAACGCTGCGGCTGTAGGCTCATTCACGATACGGCGAACGTTCAAGCCTGCAATTTCACCGGCTTCCTTAGTTGCCTGACGCTGAGAGTCATTGAAGTATGCCGGAACGGTGATTACGGCGTCGGTCACTGTCTGTCCGAGATAGTCTTCTGCCGTCTTCTTCATTTTCTGAAGAATCATAGCCGAGATTTCTTGCGGAGTGTACTGGCGACCGTCGATGTCAACACGCGGAGTGTTGTTGTCGCCTTTGACCACATTATATGGCACACGTGCAATTTCTTTTTGCACGGCATCGTAGGATTCGCCCATAAAACGTTTGATGGAGAACACCGTACGAGTCGGATTGGTGATTGCCTGACGCTTTGCAGGGTCACCTACTTTTCTTTCGCCACCATCGACGAAAGCAACGATTGAAGGCGTTGTGTTGCGGCCTTCGCTGTTAGGAATTACCACAGGGTCTTTACCCTCGAGAACTGCCACGCAGGAGTTCGTAGTACCTAAGTCTATACCAATGATTTTACCCATGATTCTATATTTTTATTTGTTATTATTCAAGTTTTCTCTGCCGTGCCCTTGCGGGACGCGGCACACTCGGATAAACAAATCGCGTGCCAAACTCCGGCTGCGCGAATCCGACAGCCGCCGATGCTGACATTACGTCAGTCTGTTACTGACATTTTGCGCTAAAACTCTTCAATTAACCATATTTTTACAAATAAAAAAGTTGTTCTTGATATTTTTTCGTACTTTTGCGAACAAGTAATCTATTTAGAGAACTTTTAAATTTTAAATATTATGAATATCTCTCACATCGAACATCTCGGAATCGCTGTCAAGAGCCTTGACGAAGCCATTCCTTATTATGAAAACATTCTCGGAATGAAGTGCTACTCTATCGAAGAAGTTGCCGACCAGAAAGTAAAGACTGCGTTCTTCAAGGTTGGACAGACCAAACTCGAGCTCCTCGAGCCGACTTCTGACGAGAGCCCTATCGCCAAATTCATCGAGAAGCGCGGCGAAGGCATCCATCACCTCGCATTTGCCGTTGAAGACGGTGTTGCCAACGCTTTGGCTGAAATGGAAGGCAAAGGCGTGCGCCTCATCGACAAAGCTCCTCGCAAAGGCGCCGAAGGTCTGAACATCGCGTTCATCCACCCGAAGTCGACACACGGCGTTCTTACTGAATTCTGCGAGAAACCTGAATAAGCAAACACTTAAACTATTAAGCATTTTAATATGAGCAATCAACTTGAAAAAGTGCAGGAGCTTATCGCCTTGCGCGAGAAAGCACGCCTTGGCGGCGGCGAGAAAGCCATTGCCAAGCAGCACGAAAGAGGTAAATACACCGCACGTGAGCGTATCGCCCAACTGCTTGACGAAGGCAGCTTCGAGGAATTGGATATGTTCGTGCAGCACCGTTGCACCAACTTCGGACAAGACAAGAAACATTATCTCGGCGACGGCGTCGTTACCGGCTACGGTACAATCGACGGCCGTCTCGTTTATGTTTTCGCACAGGACTTCACCGTTTGGGGCGGCTCGCTGTCGGAAGCTATGGCAATGAAGATTTGCAAAATCATGGATATGGCAATGAAGATGGGCGCTCCGGTCATTGGTTTGAACGACTCGGGAGGCGCACGTATCCAGGAAGGCATCAACGCCCTTGCCGGCTACGCTGAAATCTTCGAGCGCAACATCCTTGCATCAGGTGTAGTGCCTCAAATCTCTGCAATCCTCGGCCCTTGCGCCGGCGGCGCTGTCTACTCTCCGGCTCTTACCGACTTCACAATCATGACAAAGGGCATCTCATACATGTTCCTTACAGGTCCGAAGGTTGTGAAGACAGTGACTGGCGAGGACGTTACTCAAGAACAACTCGGCGGCGCAACAATGCACACCACAAAATCAGGTGTGGCACACTTCGCTACTGAAGACGGAGAAGAGGCATTGAAGCTCATCCGCAAACTCCTCAGCTACATCCCTCAGAACAACCTCGAAGAGGCTCCGCTCGTAAAGTGCACAGACCCGATCGACCGCGTGGAAGACGCTTTGAACGAAATCGTGCCCGACTCTCCAAACAAGGCATACGACATGTATGAGATCATAGGCGCAATCATCGACAACGGCGAGTTCCTCGAAGTGCAACGCGACTATGCGAAGAACATCATCATCGGTTTCGCCCGCTTCAACGGACAGTCTGTAGGTATCGTTGCCAACCAGCCTAAATTCCTCGCCGGAGTGCTCGACTGCAACGCATCGCGCAAGGCAGCCCGCTTCGTACGCTTCTGCGACGCCTTCAACATTCCTTTGGTTTCTCTTGTCGACGTTCCTGGATTCCTTCCTGGCACAGGCCAAGAATACAACGCCGTAATCCTTCACGGCGCGAAGCTCCTCTACGCCTATGGCGAAGCTACAGTGCCTAAGGTGACTGTGACAATCCGCAAGAGCTACGGCGGAAGCCACATCGTGATGAGCTGCAAGCAACTCCGCGGCGACATGAACTACGCATGGCCATCGGCTGAAATCGCCGTGATGGGTGCGTCGGGTGCTGCCGAAGTGCTTTATATGAAAGAAGCCAAGACTCAAGAAGACCCGAAGGCCTACATCGCAGAGAAGGAAAAAGAGTACACCGACCTCTTCTGCAACCCTTACAACGCAGCGAAATACGGCTATATCGACGATGTAATCGAACCGCGCAACACGCGTTTCCGCATCATCCGCGCTTTGCAGCAACTGGCTACAAAGAAATTGACCAACCCTGCCAAGAAGCACGGCAATATTCCTTTATAATATAGTTACGTGTATGAATAAAAGATTTTTAACGCTGCTGTTGCTCTGCTCCTTCTGCGTTGCCGGCTTGTTTGCCCAAGGACGCAAAGGCGTCTGCATCAACGAAGTGATGGTGCAGAACGACAGCAACTATGTAGACGACTACGGTATGCGCCACGCGTGGGTTGAGCTGTTCAACTCCACGTTTGGTTCGGTCAACATCTCAAGCATGTTCCTGACCGACGACAAGGCAAACCCGCGTAAATATCCAATCCCACGCATGGACGTCAACACCAAGATCCCGCCACGCCAGCACGTGGTGTTCTGGTGCGACAACGAGCCCGACAAAGGCACGTTCCACGTGAATTTCAGCCTCAAACCCGGACAGGACAACACAATCTACCTGTTTGACAGCGACGGCACAACCCTCATCGACGAGGTAACCGTCCCTGCAACACTGCCTGCAGGCGCTTCGTTCGCCCGCAAGGTCGACGGACAAAAGGCTGAAAACGACGCCGAAGCATGGGAAGTGCGCGATGGAAAGAATGGCAAATACATCACTCCGAGCAGCAACAACGTGATTATCGACAAGAACGAGAAAATCGAGAATTTCGAGAAGCACGACAAGACCGGTGTCGGAATGACAGTGATGGCAATGACCATCGTATTCCTTTCGCTGTTGATTCTTAGTTTATGTTTCATTGGACTTGGTTTGTTCCACGCTCAATCTGCACGCCGCAAGAAGCAAGCCGCAACAGGCACTGTCGACGACAGCAAGCCGCTGATGGCAGGTCTCGACTCAGGCGAGGAGATCGCAGCAATCTGCATGGCTCTCCACGAGCATCTCAACATGCACGACAAAGAGGATTTCGTGCTCACCATCAACAAGGTGAAACGCGCATATTCTCCATGGAACTCAAAGATTTATTCTCTCCGCGAGCTTCCTCACAAATAATCCAAATCCACTTTAAATCATTGAATTTATTATGAAAGAATATAAATATAAAATCAACGGACAAGAATACAAAGTTGCCGTAGGCGACATTGAGAACAACATCGCTGAAGTTTCGGTCAACGGAACGACATACAAGGTGGAACTCGAACAGGCTGCCGCTCCGGCTCCTGTTGTGAAGAGCGTTAAACCTGCAGCCGCTCCACGCACCGAGGCTGGCACAAAAGTCGTTGCCAAACCAGCGGCTGCCGGTGGCGCCGGCGCAGTGAAAGCTCCGCTCCCAGGTGTAATCCTCGACCTTAAGGTCAACGTTGGCGACACTGTTGCCGCAGGCGACACTGTTGTTATCCTCGAAGCAATGAAAATGGAAAACAACATCCACGCCGACAAGGGTGGTGTTGTAAAATCCATCTGTGTAAACAAGGGCGACTCTGTGCTCGAAGGCGCAGACCTGCTCATAATCGAATAATCGTATGGATTTAGTTAGTTTCTTAGGTCAAAACTTTCAGCGCTTCTGGGAATACACAGGCTTTGCCAACGCAACGCCTGAGCATTTCGTGATGCTCGCTGTCGGCTTGCTGTTCATTTGGCTTGCCATAAAGAAGAATTTCGAGCCGTTGCTGCTGGTGCCGATTGGATTCGGTATCCTCGTGGGCAACATCCCTTTCAAGTTGGACGCCGGCCTTGAGGTGGGCATCTACGAGCAAGGTTCGGTGCTCAACATTCTATACGACGGTGTGAGCGCCGGATGGTATCCTCCACTGATTTTCTTGGGAATCGGTGCGATGACCGACTTCTCGGCACTTATCGCCAACCCTAAATTGATGCTCATCGGAGCTGCCGCACAGTTCGGCATCTTCGGCGCGTATATCGTTGCCATGGCCATCGGTTTCGCACCCGACCAGTCTGGCGCCATCGCCATCATCGGCGGCGCCGACGGTCCTACGGCAATCTTCCTGTCGTCGAAACTTGCGCCAAACTTGATGGGAGCAATCGCCGTGTCGGCATACTCCTATATGGCCCTCGTGCCGCTGATCCAGCCACCGATCATGCGCCTGCTCACCACAAAGAAAGAGCGCGTAATCAAAATGAAACCGGCACGCGCCGTGTCGCAGAACGAGAAAATCATGTTCCCTATCGTAGGCTTGCTTCTCACCTGCTTCGTTGTGCCGTCGGCCCTTCCGTTGCTCGGCATGCTCTTCTTCGGCAACCTGCTCCGTGAGAGCGGCGTGACAACACGCCTTGCCAAGACCGCAAGCAACGCCCTCAACGACATCATCGTGATGCTGCTCGGTCTTACTGTCGGCGCGTCGACACAGGCTTCTGAATTCTTGACTTTCGACACACTGAAGATTTTCTTCCTCGGTGCAATGGCGTTTATCATCGCCTCAATGTCGGGTGTGCTCTTCGTCAAGGTGTTCAACCTGTTCCTGCCGAAAGGCAAGAAAATCAATCCGCTCATCGGCAACGCAGGCGTTTCTGCCGTTCCGATGTCGGCACGTATCTCAAACAACATCGGTTTGGAATACGACTCAAGCAACTATCTGCTCATGCACGCCATGGGTCCGAACGTTGCCGGAGTGATTGGTTCTGCCGTAGCTGCCGGTGCATTGCTCGGCTTCCTCGGATAATAGATTTCACCAATCTCAAAATATCCACAAGAGTGCTGGACTCACGTCCGGCACTCTTTTTTTTGCATACATAGCGACCGCTGATGACTATTTATGCATGCGCGCACCGCAAGCAAACCAATGCACAAATCTAATATATATGAGCAGTATTGACATTTTTTCTACTTTTCCTAAATTTTATCGCAATTTTACTTGTAATATGTAATATAGAGTATTATTTTTGCAGTGAATATATTTTCAACAACAGTTCACATTTATGAACACTGGACAAACAGACATCCACAATTTATCAGGCAATTCTCGCATTCATCAAGGCTGCCACCCTTAACTCCGCCCGTTCCAAAGCAGCAGACAAAAACGGACAGGAAACAAAATTCCGGACAACAAACCAAACTAAATAATTTACCAACATTATCAACAAATGCTTATGAGAAAATTCATTTTCTTTCTGACCCTATTGGGAACCTCCTTCGGATTGTCCGCGGCTGAGGCTCCCGATGCCGTCAGAGTGACACCCGTCACAGGCGAACCCGTCGTGTTCATGTTCTCCGCCAACCCGGAAATCACCTACACGGCGACAGGAGCTACAATCTCCACAACAAGCCAAGATCCGGTGACATTCGATTTCGAAGCCATCGAGTTTATCGACTTCGTAAAGTATGGCTCTGTCAACGAAATTGCAGGCACACCAGTGTCGATGCGCGTCACCAATGACGCCATCGTGATTGAAAACGCTGGAGAAGGAAGCATGCTCTCCATCTACACCCTTGACGGGCGTTGCGTGGTCAACACCACAATCCCCGACAGCTACAGCGTTGAGCGCTCACTGCTCGCAAAAGGTGCCTACATCATCAAAATCAACAAAACAACATTCAAAATCTTATTGTAACAAGCTATGAACAAATTTTTATACTCTATACTCATCGCCGCTGCAGGATTCGGCACTCTCAACGCCCAACAGAAAGTGATGAAAATCGAATACAAGGACGGCACAACTGAAATGAAAAACGTGACCGACGTGTCAAAGATCTCATTTGTCAGCGAAGGACAGGTAGACCCAAGCGAAAAGATGGTCGACCTCGGACTGTCGGTGAAATGGGCGTCATACAACGTCGGCGCGGCAAACCCTTGGGAAGGAGGCAATTTCTATGCATACGGCGAGATTGAGCCAAAAACAGAATACACACTTGAAAACTATCAATGGTATTGCGACAACGACGGCGAAGATCACGACCAATGGGAAGAGTACTACAAACTGGGTGCAACAATCACCGGGACAAACTACGACGTGGCACACGTGAAATGGGGCGGACAGTGGCGCATACCTACCCGCGATGAATGGCGCGAACTCATAAACAACTGCGACTTCACTTGGACTGGCATGGAAGGCGTGACCGGCGCGCTCATCACATCGCGCATCAACGGAAACAGCATTTTCCTGCCTGCCGTCGGAAATATGGTCGGCACTGAGCACACCCACGACCAACTGGGTTGCTTCTACTGGACTTCCACTGAATACGAGCAGGCTGACATCACTCAAGAATGCCGCAACTACCGCGCGAACATCGACGCGAGCAACCGTTCTGCCGAAGGCTACGACTACCCCGACGTTGGATTCTCAATCCGTCCGGTATACGGTCCTGTGCCTGAGCCAGCTTTGCCATCCTACACCGCTCCGACCGAAATGGTCGACCTCGGTCTGTCAGTGAAATGGGCACCATTCAACATCGGAGCTCAAGGTGCGTCAGAAACCGGCGACTACATCTGCTGGGGTGAAATCACCGAAAAACAGTACAGCCACATTTACAACTACAAATGGTATGACCCTATCACAAACGACTATGTGGAAATCGGCGACCAAATTTCAGGAACTGAATATGACCCAGCCAACGTGCTTTGGGGCAACGGATGGCGTCTGCCTACCGAAGCCGAAATAAAGGAACTCATTGAAAAATGCACTTGGACTGCTGAACAATACGGATACACGGTAACAGGTCCTAACGGAAACAGCATCTTCCTTCCGGCATGCGGCATGCAAGGCTACAAAGGCGCTCCGCGCAACAAGGTACAGTCGGGCTACTACATGACAGGCAACGCCGATGTGCGGACCAATTATCAGGGTCTGAAAATGACCAGCAACGCTGCCACATTGCGCTTCTCCCGCGGAGCTCTCAACAAGTTCAACAAGCCAGAGGCTTCATTCTGCTCGAAGGCCGGCGGCATACAGGTACGCCCTGTTCATCAATAGGCATTGACTTAATGCAGGATTATCATCAGTCCTGCTCCAAAACTTGTGGGGGACTGCATTACTGAATGCGTCCCCCTCTTTTATTACTCAATGAATTAAGATTATGAAACATCTATACTTGTCAATTTTTGCCTCTGTATTGGCGATTTCCTTAAACACAAAAACCCAAGAGACAGAGGCGCTGCTCGACGATAGAAAGATTTCTTGAATGTTTTGGCAAATCTTCAAGAAAAAAATCATAACTTTGCAGTCTCATTACGGAATTTTAAAATTTCACTAAAAATATATGATTAACGCTCAAGACATTAAGAACGGAACTTGTATCCGTATGGACAACAAGCTGTATTTCTGCATCGAATTTCTTCACGTAAAACCAGGTAAAGGCAACACTTTCATGCGCACTAAGCTGAAAGACGTTGTTAATGGTTACGTTATCGAACGCCGCTTCAACATCGGCGAGAAACTTGAAGACGTACGCGTGGAGCGTCGCCCTTATCAGTTCCTCTACCAAGAGGCTGGCGACTATATCTTCATGAACCAGGAAACTTACGACCAAATTCCTATCCACAAGGATTTGATCACTGGCGTTGACTTCATGAAGGAAGGCGATGTCGTTGAAGTTGTAAGCGATGCTTCTACTGAAACCGTACTTTTCGCTGAAATGCCTATCAAGACTCAGTTGAAAATCACCTACACTGAGCCGGGACTCAAAGGCGACACTGCCACAAACACTCTTAAACCTGCAACCGTTGAGACTGGTGCAACTGTACGCGTTCCGTTGTTCATCAACGAAGGCGAGACTATCGAGGTCGACACTCGCGAAGGCTCTTACGTTGGCCGTGTGAAAGCATAGTCACAACTACACAGATCCATAAAGCGCAGAATCTTTAAGATTTTGCGCTTTTTTTACACCTTTTCTTTTTTTTTGCGCTATCTTTGCAAAAGACAGGTTGCTATAGGCAATTTGTGAACAAGCTCACATTGCGCTCATTTGCGCCATTGTTGCTCTTATTCAACCGAAAAACGGGATTTTAGATACGAACTTCTCATACAGAAATGAAACGACTGAGTTTACTTATTTTGTTCGCGGTGCTGCTTGCGTTGCCTGCCTTGTCGCAGCAAATCAGCGTGGAAAGTTTCACACCGCTTGAAAACGACCTGACAGCCAACACTGCCGGCACAATGAAAAAAGACCAGAACGGAAAAACCTGTGCCTTGATAAAAGTGGTGACCTCCGAAAAAGGCTTCAATTTCGACGTCGGAATACTCGGTGTCGTTGCTACAGAACAGAAAGTGGGAGAAATTTGGGTATACGTCCCTGAAAAGATAAGGTTCATTACGATTGCGCATCCACAATTGGGTGTTCTCCGCAATTATCCTATCCCTCAGCAAGTTGAAAGCGCACGCACATACGAGCTGAGGCTTGTCACCGGCAAGGTGCACACCGTAATCGAGGAAGCACAGACCGACCAGTTTGTCGTGTTCCACATTTCACCAGCCGACGCCATACTCGAATTTGACGGGCAACCGCTGCTGCTCGATGCCGAAGGCTCTGCATCATGCTTCAAGCCATTTGGAAAATACCAGTATCGCATCGAGCGCAAAGACTACCACACCGAGGTGGGTTCGGTGACAGTAACGGCAGAGAAAGCATCCGTCAACGTGAATATGCGACCGATGTTCGGATGGCTGGAAGTAAACAGCGCCAACGCCGGCTCCGACGCCAGAGTGTTTGTCGACGGCTCCGACCATGGCACATTGCCGCTGCACACGCTGCAACTGGGCAGCGGCAAGCACTTGCTGAAAATCATAAAGCCGCTTTACCATATTTTCCAACAGTCGGTAACCATCGCCGACAACGACACTCTGCGCGTCAACGCAGCTCTGAAAAGCGACTTCCGAAACTACACCATCACCGGCGATGCCGACGCCGACATCTATATCAATCAAGAATACAAAGGTCACGGTTCGTGGAGCGGTCCGCTGGCATCGGGCACCTACCGCATCGAGCTGCGCAAGCCGAGCCACCGCACGACTATCCGGTCCATAACAATCAATGCCGACGACCTTTCGGCAAACGACATCATCTCGCTGCCCGCTCCAACGCCAATCTATGGCTCTCTGAAAGTGACATCGTCGCCAATGGAAGCCACCGTTGCAATCGACGGCAAGGTGATGGGCAAAACACCTTTGTTCATCAAGGAAGTTCTAATAGGCTCACACAGCGTGACGCTGAGCAAGGACGGCTACAAGACCGAGACTGCAACCGCCGACATCGACGAGCGCAAGACGTCGGAGCTTAACATCGTGCTTAACAACGCCATCCGTGTGAAGTTCACGTCGAATGCGACATCCGTCGTAAACATCGACGGAAAATACATCGGACTGACTCCCTGCGACGCTTTGCTCACATGCACCAAACATGAAATCAGCATGAGCGCCGACAGATATCAGAGTCGCACGGAAACCATAGACATATCCGAAGGCTCAAGCCTCATCAGCTGGCAACTAAAGCCCAACTTCAAGAAGGTTACCATCTCATGCAACCAAAACGCGAATTTTTATATCGACGGCAAAATAGCAGGCAGCGGATATTCCATTTCCCTCGACATCGACTACGGTGAGCATTCCATTTCCGCATACTATGAGGGCAAGTCAAAAGAAACGACTATCACTGTGGCGGAAGGCAACGAAAGCTCCGTGAATTTCTCTTTCCGTAAGAAGCGTTACCATGAGAACTATGTCTCCAACGACGCTTTCTATATGGGAGCCATCTATCAATGTCTTAATTTTCAAGGCGCAGGAGCGATAATGGGCTTTTTTGCCGGAAAATTAAACATGGAAGTCAGTTTCATCGCCGGCAATGAATCAAAGGAAGTTGATTGGTACACATCGACAAATTCTCTTGCCCACACTTCCGACTTCAAGAACTGGCGTATAAACGGCAGAATAGGATGGGGAATCAGATGCGGCAATGTGGTGCGCATCACGCCTCAAATAGGAGCCGCTGTGCTGGCTCTTCAGGACAGGTCGAAAATCGACGACGAGACAGCACCGTCGGCATGCTCGTTTACCGGATCTGTGCAGTTTGCCCTTGTTTATAAGAAACTGTGTCTGACCGTAACTCCGGAATACTACGTTCCCGTGGCTAAATCCGACGGAATGAAGGAACTTGTAAAAGTGTCTGACGCATACGACAAGGCATTAAAAGGCTTCGACCTTCAAGTCGGAATTTCTTTAATCTTCTAATCACAAAAACGACAATGAAAAGACTTTTCAGCATAATTCTATCGGTTGCCGTCGCTTCTGTCTTTACTGCCTGCAAAGACGACTACGACGGATGGATTCCTGAAAATCCCGACAAACCACACATCACAGAGATAATCTCGCCGACCGACATCAAAATTGAAGCGGCGGGCACACCTCAAACCGTAACAGTCGCTCTCAACGACGACTGGACAATCACCAACATCCCTTTCTGGCTGACTGTGTCGCCGACAAGCGGAAAAGCCGGAGAGAAAGTGACGGTAAACATCAGTGCGGAGTCAAACACAAAAAGCGTGTCGGAAAGAGGCGCGCAACTCTATGTGTCAACGAAATTCAACACTCAATATATCGGTGTGACACAATTCGGCGTGCCGGAGTCTGGCATCCCCTACCTCAGTTTCTCTGCGACGGGAGGCCAGCAGACGTTCAGGCTGTTCCTCCACTCCGATTGGGAAATCACAAACATCCCGACATGGCTCCGCTTTTCGGCAACGAAAGGCTATGCCGAGCAAGAATACACCATCACTGTGACTGCCGAAGAAAACAGCTCAACAAGTTCACGCACAGCGACATGCCGACTTTACCGCGGCAATTCAAACCAGTACGAGACTCTTTCGGTAAAACAGGATGCGCACTATCTAAAAATCAACGGTACGGCATACTCAAGCAGTTTCAGCTTCTACTCGAGCACCGACATCGAGAAGGTGACAATCACTTCATCCGCTAAATGGACTGCCAAGGCCACACAGCCGTGGATTGTGCTTTCGCAGGCGGAGGGCTTGCCTGGAGAAACAATCTTGACAATCTCAACGAAAAAGGCATCGACAACGACTTCAACTTCCGGACAGATTGATTTCTATATCGGTGACACAAGATTCAATTCAATCTACAATTATCTAAGATATTGACAACAATGAGACGTTTGCTGACATTCATAATAGCCGCAATCATATTCTTCCCCTGCGGAGCGCAAAGTTGGGAAGAAATCAAGAGCAGCCGGCAATACATCTACGGCGAGGGCTGGGGATCAAGCGATGCCGAGGCCGACAAGAACGCGCTTGCCGACCTTATAAGCAAGATTTCCGTGCAGGTGCAAAGCTCGTTCACGCTGACGGAAGATGAGCTGAGCCACAACGGGCAGGTGGACGGCGAGACTTATGCCCGGTCGAAGGTGCAGACCTACTCACAAGCCACGCTCACCAACACTGAGAAAATCGTGATTGAATACGAGCCTGACGCACATGTGGGACGCTACATCCTGAAATCGGAAATTTCACGCATCTTCGAGGCACGCCGACGACGCATCGACGAGATGCTCGGACTTGCGGAGACTGCTGAAAAAAATGCAAAAATCGACGATGCGCTGCGCTATTACTATTGGGCGTATGCCATGCTGAAAACGCTGCAGCATCCGAATGAGGTCAGGGACTCGAACAACCATCTGCTGTCAACATGGATTCCGGCCCAGATGAACGACATCTTTGACGGCATAAAGGTGAGACCGATGCGCAAGACGTCGGACAACGTGCTTGAGGTGGCGGTGACATACAAAGGCAAGCCTGTGGCAAGCTACGACTACACATATTTCGACGGACAGAACTGGAGCAACATCTACAGCGCCAAAGACGGACGCGGCGTGATCGAGCTAAACCCCGGCGCAATAACCGACAATCTGAGGCTGAAAAGCGAGTATGAATATCGCGGGGAGGCTCACATCGACAGCGAAATCGATGCGGTGATGTCGACCGTAAGAGGTCAGGCGTTCCGCAAATCATACATCAATGTCAGCGGCGACACCCCTTCAGTCGCTGCTACCCGTGAGGCAGAGGCGGCTATCGAGACCGCTCCTATGACCAACGCCATTGAGTATTTATCAAACGACACAGAATACCGCAAAACAATCGGCAAGGTGCTTGCCGCAATAACAGCCAAGGACTATACGGCGGCTGAAAAATATTTCACGCCGCAGGGCGCCGAAATGTTCCGCAGCCTGATTAACTACGGACGTGCCAGAGTGCTCGACACCTCAGAACTGACGTTCTATCAGAACGGAGACCGCGTGGTGTGCCGCAATGCGAAAATGTCGTTTTCGTTCCGCAACGGCTTGCGCAAATCGTTTGTCGAGGACGTGGTGTTTACGTTCGACTCGAAAAAACGCATCGACTACATTGCTTTCGGTCTTGGCGAAAAGGCTGAACACGACATCCTCAACAACGACGAATGGAACGAAGCCACACGAAAGGCTTTGATGAACTTCCTTGAGAACTATAAAACTGCATTCGCACTGAAAAGAATCGACTATCTGCGAAACGTGTTCGACGACAATGCCGTGATTATTTCCGGGTGCATAATCACCCCTGGAGGAAACCGATTCGCCGACAGCAACTCGCATTATGCACAAAACCAGTATGTGCGCTACACGCGGGAGGGCAAGAACGAGTATATAGCACGCATGGCGCGCAGTTTTGCAAGCAAGGAGTTTATCAACATTCGCTTCTCCGACAACTCGGTCAAGAAACTCGGCAAGGGCATGGAGTCGTACGCAATCCAGATAAAACAGGACTATTACTCGTCAAACTACGGCGACACTGGCTACCTGTTTCTCTATGTGGACATAAACGACCCCGAAAATCCTATCATAAAGGTGCGCACATGGCAGCCTAAACCCGACCCGAAATTCAAGCTGATTGATGCCGGATATTTTTAAAACAACGATTTTTTACTAACCAATAAATAAATGCATTATGAAAAAACTCATCGCATTGTGCCTCGTGCTGATTCTTGCGGCACCGGCTTTAACTACAAACGCAGAGAGCAGTCTGCAAAAGGAACTGAACAAAGAACTTGTAAAGCAACTGAAAAAGAACTATAAGAAAAAGAAAAAAGAATTGGAGAAGGACAGATGGAAAATCTACGGTTCTTCAAAAACTCTTGAGGTTGCATTGCTTGAACACTACACAAAACTGTACAACGACGGCGAAGTGGCTGAGGAAATAATCGGTACTGCCGACAATTTCAAATCAAACAACGTCGGACGCCGTCAGGCTGTGACCAACGCCCAAGTGGCTTACGCCCAGAGAGCCGGCGCTCAAGTGAAGGCCCGCATCGTGGAGGACATCGCGGCAAACTCTGCCGACATCAACGCTGAATTCGAGCATTTCTATGCCGCCTACGAGGCTCAGGTGCAGAAAGAAATCGGCGCTGAGCTCCAAGAGAGTTTCACCATTGTGCGCCCGCACACAAAAAGCAAGAAATGCAACACATACGACATGCAGGTTTTCTTCATCATCAGCGAGGACGCTGCCACACGCGCCCGTGTTCGCGCCTACGAAAACGCGCTGAAGGAGTCGGAGGCGGCACAACGCTATGCCGACCGCGTGTCGCAATTCATTCAGGAAGGCATCTCTCCTTCTACCCCTCAGAACTAATCCTCTGTAGATGAAACGTTTACTCACATTCGTCATTGTCATGGGGGCGGCATTCCATTGCCACGCTCAGGATAATGACGATTTTGAATCATTCCGCAGCGGTCTGATGGACGGATTCCAGTCGTTCAGGCAGGAGGTGCTGTCTGGATACACTGATTTCCTGCGAACCGCATGGGAGGATTTCAACGTGTTCCGCAGCGAAAGCCGCGACAGCAAGCCGAAGCCACGCACTGCCCCTACTGTCGACTCGCCGTCTCCACAACCAACGACACCGGAACCGCCGGCAAATCATCCGACACCGGCAGCCACACCGCCCGCTCCCAGCCCTGCGCCTGCCGTACACAACAACATTACGCTTGATTTCTACGGCACACGGCTTATGCTGCCAGCACTGAAAGTGGCTGCGCTCCGCTCTTCCGACAACAATGGCGTCGCCGATTTCTGGCAGGCTCTCGACAGTCAGGGTCTTGGCTCCAAGACTGGCAATGCCCTGAAAGAAATTGCCGAACGCCATCGCTTCAACGATTGGATGATGCTGAAACTTGTGGAAACCTACGTGGCAAACCAACTGTCGACGGCATCTGCCGACACGCGCATCGCCATGCGCCAATATCTGCTATGCCACACAGGCTACGATGTGCGCGTGGCTCAAAACGACGGGTGTCTGGCCTTGCTTGTGCCATATTCCACCACCATCTACAGCAGCAGTTACATTGATGTCGACGGAAAGCGGTTCACGTTGGTTTTCGACGCAAAGTCGGGACGCACCACAGCCTGCGGAAGCGTGCGCACCTACCGCCTGCCGGGCGAGCGCAACGCGGGAGGTCTAATAGACCCCGTGTTCCGACAAGCCCCAAGGGTAACGGAGTCGATGGTTTCTGTAAAACTAACCGACAAAAAGACATCTGTGGCGTGCAAAGTCAACGCAAACCTTGCAAAACTTCTTTACGGCTATCCACAGATTCCTCTGATTGAATATTCCCGCTCATCGCTGCAGCCGTCGTTCCGCAAGGAGCTGACATCGCAATTGCGGCAGACAACAGCCGGGATGACTCCGGAAGCGGCTGTAGGCACCCTGCTGAACCTCGTGCAGCACGCTTTCAAATATGCCACCGACCAAGAGCAGTTCGGATTTGAGAAGCCCCTCTTCCCCGAAGAGTCAGCAATCTACGGCATCAACGACTGCGAAGACCGCGCGTTGCTATTCAGCATGCTCATAAGGCAAGTGACGGGGCTCGACTGCCTGCTCGTCGAGTATCCCGGGCATGTGGCGTGCGCCGTGCGCCTGCCTGAATATCAAGGCAACGGCACCTGCTACTCGTTTGAAGGCCACCGCTACGTTTTGGCCGACCCTACATTTGTCGGTGCAAAAATCGGGATGTGCATGCCCGCCTACCGCGGCTCTCATCCCAAACTTTCCAAACTTGACTGATGCACAAATGCACACTACCTCAAAAAAAAGGTCGCGTCCCACACAAGAGACGCGACCTTTTTATTATTTCTTTTGCAATTGTCTAATTATACGGCATAACCGCTATCAAATCGGCAAACTTCTCTGCCGCATCCTGCATAGGCTTTGAAAGCATCGTCTTAAGGATAGGATTCAAATCGATTTTCACCTCCACATGCGCATTGGTGGTTTCAGAAGCGCCGCCGTCGGCAAGACACACATCAATGGAAAGAGGGAAAGGCGAACTTACCGTTTCCAGATGCACCTTCTCGTTTTCAACACCATTGGCGATTCTGAATGAAACATCACCCACCGGTTTTGCCTCCAATGTTATCACATCGCCGTCGATGCGGATGTTGCCCACCTGCTGCTTCAAATCGTCGGGTACATTGTCTGCAATCCCCTTGAAACTCTCAGGGTTGTTGAGACATGAATAGATCAAGTCACGACCCGCCGACACGATTCTTTCAGAACTCTTGAATGTAGCCATAGGATTGTTTTATTCGTCGATAGTTGCTGTAGGCGTCCAGTTTTCAGGATCCTGTCGCCACAATTTCAATGTCTCGAGATCTGCCTCCTTGATATAGTTGATTTTCAATGCTGCGTCGAGCATCGCGGTATAGTTGCCGAGAGTAAGCAGTTTGACACCGGCTTTCTTGAAATTCTCTTCTGCCAACGGGAATTGATATGTAAAGATGGCAAGCATGCCGACAACCTCCGCGCCAGCGTTGCGCACTGCCTCTACGGCTTTCAAGCTGCTGCCGCCTGTTGAAACAAGATCCTCAATAACCACCACCTTCTGTCCAGGCTTAAGGTTACCTTCGATAAGGTTCTCCAAGCCATGGTCTTTTGGTGACGAGCGCACATAAATGTAAGGCTTGCCAAGAGTATCGGCCACGAGAGCACCGAGAGCGATGGCACCGGTTGCAACACCTGCCACAACTTCCGCATCAGGAAAATTCTCGATAATCAATCGGCTCATTTCCACTTTCAAGAAACTGCGGGTTTCTGGATATGACAAAGTCTTGCGGTTATCGGTGTAAATCGGCGAGTTCCATCCCGACGACCAAGTAAACGGATTATCTGGTTGTAGTTTGATTGCGCTGATTTTCAGCAATTTCTCTGCTAAGATACTTTCCAATTTTTTCATAAGGCAATAAATAGTTATGCTATTAAGACAAGATAGATTCCACATCCACCCTATTTTGTGTGCAAAGATAGTGCAAGGCGAGCGAAAAACCGAGCAAACCGAGCGAAAAATGAAGTTTACTTCAATTTTTCCGAGGTGCGGCCGGTTTTATCAAATAACAAAATAAGCTTGCTTATTTTTGTGTTCCCGAGCCGCAGCCTATATTATCTCACATTAGAAATTTCCGGAAGATCAAGAATTTCTCCAAACGCTATTATTCCTTGCGTTCAGGCACCACCACATCATCGACTACTGCGTCGGGTTTCGGCTGCGACACCTCTTTCTTTGGCTTGTCGCGATGGAGCGGCAACGTGTATGCCACCGACAAACTTACGTTCAAATGATTGTCGCGCACGCCATAGCCCGGGATATAGTACGGCCGCGAATTAGGCGAATCCTTGACGGAAAACGGGAAATTGTAGCGCACCGACCATCCCATTGAGAAATTTTTAAACAGTTCAACCTGAATGCCTACCACTGCCTCGCCCCAGAACGCAGAGCTGCTTTGCCCGCGCAAGTCAAACGTCGACGGGTCCTTGCCCCAATAGCCATTGTCGACAGTGATGCCGGTAACGTCATAGTTAAACTTTGACGCAGCAAAGCGCACACCGGCATACAGCTGATATTTAGGGTCTTTGGCATAAAGGAAATTGTAGTTCATTCCGATTTTGCCATACAAAGCAAGTTTACTCTTATATGTAAAATTACCGTCCTCAGGAGAGCAGTCGGCTTGTCCGAAACCCACTTCCGCCACCGGGATATAGCGGTTTCTGATATTCACTGCCGCCCACACGTCGCCATCGCCATAGTCCTGACCGAGCGCACGCATAAGAGGCCCCCAAAAGTTGACACCAAGCGTGACTCCCATCAGCGTCGGACGATATACGCGTTTCGACGCACGCTCGATTGAATCGCGACGCAACGAGTCGAGCGTCAACGAGTCGGTGCGCAGGAATTTCAGCTTCTCCTGGCGCCGTATCTCCTTCAGCTCCTCCTTCGTCACAGGTTTCAGCTCGTCGGTCGACGCCACCGGAGTCACCTTGCGTTGAGCCACTGCCACAACAAGCGTCAGCAGCAACACCGCAATCACAGCCAGCCGCCTCATTGTGCGCCGGCCTCCCCTGTCCGGAAGAATATCTTGATATTTTCAGTGTTGGTGTTGTCTATACGCCGCTGCGGCACTTGGATGGAATCAATCAGATTGTGCGACACGCTGTAGTCCGTGACGTCAAACACATAAAATGCTCCACAGTCCTTGGAGTAGAAAAACGGCACACGGTCGTAGCTGACCGTCACCGTGTCGGTTATGCCCTCCAAATCCTGCTGGTTATACTGAATCACAAAGCGCGAGCAATCAGCGTCGACATCAAACGGCAGATAGACCTGCTTGGTCGACGACTGGTTGCGGATAATCGCCGAATCGCCAGGAGACCCGATGCCATAGACCGTCAGCGAGTCAATCGCAATCGACGTCTTCGTCTGCGACGAATAAAACCCAGCCAACGGAAGACTCGAAGAATTCTCCTCGCAGCCGTTGTTGCTGCACGACGCCATCCACATAATCACACCTATCGACAACGCCAGCAATATGTTGCGCAAAGCCGTCATACCCACGTCAAATCTCCTCACGGATTTGATAACTGTTGCGGCCCTCGGCATTGCGGGCAATCAGCTCACCGATAAATCCGGCAAGGAAAAACTGCGAGCCCATAAGCATCATCGTCAGAGCGATGTAGAAATACGGAGAGTCGGTAACCAAACGGTAAGGCATGCCATTATACATGGCACACAGCTTCATCGCGCCAACCACTATGGCCGACACAAAACCGATAAGAAACATTATTGAGCCGAGAAATCCGAAAATATGCATCGGCTTGCCGCCAAACTTCGAGATAAACCACAGACTCAGCAAGTCGAGATAACCGTTGACAAAACGGTTCAAGCCAAACTTCGTAGTGCCATATTTGCGGGCCTGATGGTGCACAACCTTCTCGCCGATGCGTGCAAAACCCGCATTTTTGGCAAGATAAGGGATATAGCGGTGCATCTCGCCATAAACCTCGATGTTTTTAACCACATCCTTGCGATAAGCCTTCAGACCGCAGTTGAAATCGTGCAGATTCTTGATGCCGCTCACCTTGCGCGCCGTGGCATTGAAAAGCTTTGTAGGAATCGTCTTCGACAGCGGGTCGTAGCGCTTCTGCTTCCATCCCGACACAAGGTCGTAGCCATCCTCCATAATCATCCGATAAAGTTCCGGAATCTCGTCAGGGCTGTCCTGAAGGTCGGCGTCCATAGTAATCACCACATCGCCCTCGGCGCGTTCGAATCCAACGTTCAGCGCCGGCGACTTGCCATAGTTGCGGCGGAAACAAACACCCTTCACAGCCGCACTCTTGGCCTTCAAGTCGTTGATAACCTTCCACGAAGCGTCGGTCGAGCCATCGTTGACAAAAATAATCTCATATGAGAACCCGTTGGCTTTCATCACGCGTTCAATCCAAGCCTCCAGTTCAGGCAGCGATTCCGCCTCATTATACAGCGGAACTATAACAGATATATCCATAAATTCTTTCTTGTACGTACAGTCTGCAAAATTAGCATTTCCCATCGTAACAAAAAAATCGATTGCCGTTTTTTGAAAGTTTTTTTGATTATAGCCGCCCTCTATCGATGCATATCATCATTTTCGCCCAAAACGTTTAGGACAACATTGGCCACCCGGTAGGCACATTGAGATTTATCAAAATGGTATTCATAAAAAAAGTGCTTGATTATACTGCAAAGATATAGTCAAGCACTCTATGCCGAAAAGACATAGTCAAAACAGACCTTTAATGAGATAGTAAGGTAAGAATAATAAGGCTATGATGCACCCTCGTCTATTTGCAGGATTTACAGATGTGCGACGACCTTTATTCACACAGTTCTGACAGATTTGGAAATGAGCATTATAATCATAACCTGAAGTAAAACGCCCGGGATTCCCATAAATTGGCTCTCCACACATTGGACACCTGCCGTTATTAAGGAGTCCTACTTTTTTTAGATGTTCATATTCGGGAGCGCCGTCAACAGTACCTAAAATAAAAATTGTAGGATCGGAGGGGTCGGCTTTATATAATTCTCGGTTATTTTCCCACCTTCTCAACTCAGGATTATATCCTCTTGCTCTGAACCCAGCTTCGTTGAGTTCTTTTGCCATAGCGTCATTCCATTGCGACCATGTCATTTGACGGACTTGTTCTACTGTATATTTCATTAGGGTTGAATTTTAGATTTCATATTTTGAGATACGAGATATTCATACTTATTAAAACCATCCTCTCCATCTAAAATAGACTTAATGGTGCCTTCTTCTCCAATTATCTTTGATTCTCGAGTTAAATAGCCTAATATAAGAATTACTACTTGATTTAAAGCAATTCTTCCAAATTCAGGATGGTTAGGAATGAATACTTTGGTTGTAAACGGATTCCAATTCCATTTTTCCAATGACATTTGGACTCCATATGTAAAAATCCATGCAGCTTTATAAAGCTCATCTTTATCTCCTGAAATATCAAATCGTCGAAGACAATTTAAAGTTTCATCACATGCCTTTGCCAAACGGTTCATTGCCGGTCCAGCAGAGAATAGTTTTCCGAAAAATCCCATATTAATATATATTAGCTAAAGAACTGAATTTATCTTCGATGTCCTGATCGATTTTTTCAATCATGTGCTCCTGATTCATGTCTTCGGGAAAACTCCATTCCATTTTCATATTGCCTAATAATGGATTGTCTTTAATTTCCATTCGAATAGCAACATTACCATAAGAAGGATAAATGTAATATATTTGTGAGCCAGCAGGGCCTGAGACACCAACGGACACTAATGTATTATCATTTTGAAAAATTCGGCAACGCTCATGACCTGAAAGGAAATGATCAACGAGTACAGCATACTTCATACGCACACCGCCCTCACGCTTAATCTTCGAGGACTGTTTGGAAGTGTCGTAGATGAACTTAAGTAATATAAGGATAACGATTGTGATAATGAATCCCCACATATTAATCTGCAGATTGAAGTTTATATAAAATATGATTTATGTCTTCGCCACGAGAGAATTTCCATTCTTTGTAAACATTGGAATGACGAACAAAAGCTATTAATAAGCCCCCTGAATGTTGATGGACAACGTAGTATTCGTCACTTTTTGAAGTGCCAATTTGAATCATATCGGAGCGTTCGAATATTACATAATATCCAGGCTTAGAATTTAAATATTCTATAACCTGTGAGAAATTTGTACGAATATAATTGGCTGTTCCGGGCGTATTTAACGCACGTTCCTCATCCTCGTCAATTTTGGCGAATATTTTTTTCTTAATTTGCCAAAGTATAATGACAGCAATAGCAAAGACAATGTATTTCATTGACAATAATGTTAGACAATCCAACTAACAATTAATTTACCAAAAGAAGCGTGGACTGAATTGCCACACTTTAGAAGATGGTCGTAGGAAACCAAAAGATGAAGATGTAGGAATAGCAGCCCACGCTATGCGTGAGAACCGCTTGCTCCCTTGCATCTTTAGAAAATTTCCTACGTTTTCTTCTACAAGTAAAAGCAATACGCTTCTTGTTAATACAAAATGTCTGCCGCACAAATTATACGACAATCCAAAGGTACGAATAATAATTCAATCGGAGGCACAATATTGTCCTAAATAAATTTTGCGCACGAATTAAGATGCAAAATGGCAACACTCTGCAAAAGTCACAGCAATTTAATCCCCCTATGCGAAAATAAAGTCATCAGGAGGCGGAGTGAATGGTTCGTCAAGCCATTTGGTGAGGTCGATTTTAGTAAAGGTGTTAAGACGCAGAGAGACAACGAGATTAGCCATTGCCCACTTGTATTTGGTGATGTGTTTCAGCCATGTCAGAATGAGCATAGTTATCAGTGCAGTCCAGATTTGGATTTCCACGGCGTTGCGTGTGGTGCCGATGAAGCTCTTTATGCGCAGCAGCTGCTTGAGATTGCGGAAGAAAATCTCAATGTCCCACCTTGCCTTGTAGATTGCGGCTATCGTGGAGGCGGCAAGAGCGAAGTTGTTTGTCCATTGACATTGACAATCATGAATGCATGACTTTAGGTTCCATTCAGACGCCAGATTGTAAGACCTTGGATAATATGGGCAAGAATCTTGTTAATTGGTATAGCAGCTATCTCATCAGTAAAAAAGAAGAGATACAGAGCATATCCAAAATGGTGGTTGCAGACGCATTCTTTTCCAAGGAAACTTTCATAACACCTATGTGTGAGAGCGATTACCATGTCATCAGCCGTTTCCGAAATGATGTAATCCTGTACTATCCGACATTGGAAAAGAAAACAGGAAAACGTGGTCATCCCAAGTGGTTTGACGGCAAAATTGATTTTGCCAATCTAGATTTGACTCGGTGCAAAGAATACAAGGTGAATAAGGGAAAACTATAAGGATTGAGGGTATACGCAAAAGCTCTCAAAAGATACGTTTCCTTATCCGTTTGGCACCCAATGGACGGAAGGACAGATAAGTGGCAGCTTTATTTCTCTACATTCGATTCGATGGATGGATGCGAAGTCCTTGATTATTATAGAATTAGATTCCAACTCGAATTTTGCTTTAGAGATAGCAAGCAGCATACTGGAATCACCAACTGTCAGTCAACCGACTTCAGAAAGTTGAATTTTCACTTCAATGCATCGCTCGCTGCTGTCAACTTAGCAAAAGCGGCATGTAAGAAGCTAGGAATAACTTATTCCATATCCTCTTGCAAGTCATTCATACACAATGCTTATATGCTTGAAAGATTTATTTGCGTGTTTGGGATTGACCCAGACCCACAAGTTATTGACAAACTTTTCAAAGAACTCATTTTATTTACCGCCAAAGCTGATTAGGCTTGGCTAATTTTTAACGAACTATTGTTCGAAGTAAAAATATACAAAAAACTTTTTTGCAAATATTTTTTTCTGAGCGTTTATTTGCGCCTATTCCACTGCTGTTTCTTTGAAAAATGGCAGTTTAAGAGTAACTTTGCCCCGAGTAAACCAAAAACGATGACAACAACTAAAAAACGGGTGGCTGCGTTCGATGTGCTGAAGGGCATCGCCATATATCTGGTGGTGATGGGGCACGTGCTGACGATGTGCATACGCGACATCGACAGTGCGGTGCTTTTCAAGCTTGTTGGAGAAATACACATGCCGATATTTTTCTTTATCAGCGGATATTTCACCTATAAGCTTACCGGCAACGGTGATTTCGCCATGCCCAATCTGCGCAAACGCTTCTGGCAGCTTATCATACCGTTTCTGGCAGTAAGTGCGCTGTGGATGTGGTATTTTCCGCACAGCCGTCTGCAATCGCCCTTGTCGCAGTCGTGGCCGCAACTTCTCACCACGTATTGGAAAGACGGCTATTGGTTTACGCTGACACTGTTTGAGGTGGTGCTTGTCTATGCCGGCATAAGCCGTCTGATGGCTGCCGCGCGACGCTTGTGGATGCAGGTTGCCATACCAGCCGCCGCATATCTGGCACTGATTCTTGTGTCGCCCCTTATTTCCGACTCAGCCGCAAACTTCGACCCCGTAGGCATCGGACTGCTCACACAGTTTTTCCCGGTGTTTATGATGGGCGTGTTCGCCCGCAAATATTCCGACGCGTTCCGCCGCATGGCTACACAGCCGTGGGTTGCCACAGCGGCTGCCGTGGCGGCGTTCGGCACGTGGTATTATTCCGTATACACGTGGGAGTTTCCTGCCCTACCGGCATGGTGCCAGTTTGTGGCGCAACCCGTGCTCCATGCCTCGCTGATGACCGTGGTGTTCGGGATGGTCTACCGCAGCGACGTTGAGACGTTTGCCTCAACGCGCACCGGACTCTGGCTGACTCTTCTCGGCAACGAGAGTCTCGGCATCTACCTGCTCCACTACTTTTTCCTCTTCCCTCTCACACCGCTTCAGGAGCCTATGCGCATGCTTGGGCTCACGTTTATGCCGTCGGTGATGGTGTCGGCGTTTTTCGCTTTCTTCATCATTCTTGCAGCGCTTGGAGCCAATTGGGCGATAGGGAAAAACAGAGTGTTGGCATTCCTTTTGATTGGTAAAACTGTAAAAAAAGATATAAAATGAATATAGCGATTGTTGGTTCTGGATATGTAGGTCTTGTTTCGGGCGCATGCTTCGCCGAAGTCGGCGTCGACGTGACCTGTGTCGACATCGACGAGAAAAAGATTGCAAACCTTAGAAACGGTGATATCCCCATCTACGAGCCGGGGCTCGATGACTTGGTCAAGCGCAACGTGGAGGCAGGACGCCTGCATTTCACCACCCGTCTTGAAGACGTGATCGACACGGTGGAAGTGGTGTTCAGCGCCGTCGGCACACCTCCCGACGAGGATGGCAGCGCCGACCTTCGCTACGTGCTTGAGGTGGCGCGCACATTCGGCCGCAACATCAACAAATACGCTCTGCTCGTCACGAAGAGCACCGTGCCTGTCGGCACTTCCCACAAAATCAAAGCCGCCATCCGCGAGGAGCTGAAGCGACGCGGTGTCGACGTGCCGTTTGAGGTGGCGTCAAATCCGGAATTTCTGAAGGAAGGCGCGGCGATAAAAGACTTCATGTCGCCCGACCGTGTGGTAATCGGTATCGAATCGGAGCGTGCGCGCAAAGTGATGGAACGCCTCTACCGTCCGTTCCTGCTCAACAATTTCCGCGTGATATTCATGGACATCGCATCGGCGGAAATGACCAAGTACGCAGCCAACTCAATGCTTGCCACGCGCATCTCGTTCATGAACGACATCGCCAATCTGTGCGCTCTTGTCGGAGCCAATGTCAACATGGTGCGCAAGGGCATCGGCGCCGATGCCCGTATCGGCACAAAGTTCCTCTATCCCGGCTGCGGCTACGGCGGATCGTGCTTCCCCAAAGACGTGAAAGCCCTTATCCACACCGGCGCGGAGCATGGCTACCGCATGCGCGTAATCGAGGCAGTGGAATCGGTCAACGAGCGTCAGAAATCAATCGTCTACGACAAGCTCTCGGCATTCTTCGGCGGCGACCTGCGCGGCAAGCGCATAGCCCTGTGGGGACTGGCGTTCAAGCCTGAGACCGACGATATGCGCGAGGCTCCGGCACTGGTTGTCATCGACAAGCTGGTTGAAGCCGGCGCAGAGGTGGTGGTCTACGACCCTGTGGCAATGGACGAATGCCGCCGGCGCATCGGCAACCGTGTGGCTTATGCCCGCGACATGTATGACGCCGTGGTCGATGCCGACGCCCTTGCCCTTCTCACCGAGTGGAAACAGTTCCGCCTGCCTTCATGGGGCGTGGTGAGCCGTACGATGCGCGGCAACGTCATCGTCGACGGACGCAACATCTACGACGAAGCCGAACTCTCAGAGGAAGGCTTCATCTACCACTGCATCGGAAAGTAAAGGCTTATGCGGCAACCACCGCGCTTTCGAATCAATCGGCTGGCGCAGCGGGGTTAATTTAGCCAAAATCGGTCATTAGAAATTGGCTACTAACGCCTTCCCAACAACCGATTTTAAGCATATCTTGCAACTTTCTTCCAGCATTTGCGCCGCATTTCTGCAACTTTTTTCCAGGCGATGCCCGAAAATTCAGAGCGACGGATTGGAAACAAGACGGCGTACAGCGTCGTAGTCGGTCGGGGCAAACCAATGCATGCCGGCGTCCTTGGCATACCACGTAAGCTGCTTCTTGGCGTAGACGCGCGTGTTTTTCTGCAACCGAGCCACGGCAGTCGGGAAATCCATCGTGCCGTCGAAATAGGCAAACATCTCCTTGTAGCCTACGGTGTTGAGCGAATTGAGGTGGCGCAGCGGATAGACGCGGCGAGCCTCCTCGACAAGCCCCTCCTCCACCATATTCTCAACACGCCGGTTGATGCGGTCGAAAAGCTCTTGCCGCGGCAGGTTCAAACCAATCTTTACAATTCTGAACGGCCGCTGCTTCACAATGCCCGTGCGCAGAGACGAGTAAGGCTTTCCCGCCTGCAGACAGATTTCCACCGCATGCGCCACGCGCTTCACATTGTTCAAGTCAACCTGCTCATAGTATACGGGGTCGAGCCTGCGCAGCTCCTCACGCATAGCGTCGGCACCATCCTCGGCAAGCCGGCGCGCCACGTCGCGGCGCACGTCGTCGCTTATCGTGGGCAGTTGGTCGATGCCCTTACACACTGCGTCGACATACATCATCGAACCTCCGCACATCACCACATAGTCGTGGGTCAGGAACAAGCGTCCGATCACCGCCAACGCGTCCTCCTCAAACTGCGCGGCGCTGTAGTATTCGTCCAAACCGAGGATTCCGACAAAGTGATGGCGCACAGCGGCAAGCTCGTCGGCTGTAGGGGCGGCAGTCCCGATGGGAATGTCACGAAAAATCTGGCGCGAGTCCGCCGACACGATTTCCGTGCCGAGGTCACGCGCCAGACGTATGGCAACCGCCGTTTTTCCCACCCCCGTGGGTCCAGTAATCACTACGAGAGTTTTCTGCGGCATACAGCGTTTTTCTTTATCGTTGAGCCACGAGTTTGCAGATTTCCACAACCACATCGGTTGCTTTCTCCATTGAAGGAATCGGCACAAACTCATAGCGGCCGTGGAAGTTCAGTCCACCGGCAAAGATGTTGGGACAAGGCAGACCCTTGAACGACAGCTGCGCGCCGTCTGTGCCGCCACGGATAGGCTGCACCTTCGGAGCCACATCGGCATTTTCCATAGCCTGCTTTGCGATGTCGACAATATACATCACCGGCTCGATTTTCTCACGCATATTGTAGTATTGGTCCTTGATTTCTATCGATGCGCAACCGGGATACTCATGGTTCACCTTGCGCACAAGATGCTCAAGTTCCTTCTTGCGGCGCTCAAAGCGGTCGCGGTCGTGGTCGCGGATAATGTAAGTCAGCTTCGACTCCTCCACCGTGCCCTCAAAGCCGATAAGGTGATAGAATCCCTCATAGTCCTCGGTGTGTTCCGGAGTTTCCCACCGCGGCAACATGATGCTGAATTGGTTGGCGATGCGGATAGAGTTTATCATTTTGTGCTTGGCATAGCCCGGATGCACATTGCGTCCCTTGAACGTAACCTTAGCCGACGCTGCGTTGAAATTCTCAAACTCAAGCTCGCCTATCGCTCCGCCGTCCATCGTGTAAGCCCAGTCGGCGCCGAAACGCTCCACGTCAAACTTGTGCGCGCCCAGACCGATTTCCTCATCGGGATTGAACGCGATGCGGATGTCACCGTGCTTGATTTCCGGATGAGCCTGCAGATATTCCACAGCAGTGATAATCTCAGCGATACCCGCCTTGTCGTCGGCTCCGAGCAGCGTCTTGCCATCGGTCACGATAAGGTCCTGACCCTTGTATTCGCAAAGCTCAGGGAAATCGGCAGGCGAAAGCACCACATTGCTGTCTTTGTCGAGCACGATGTCTCCGCCCTCGTAAGCCTTCACGATGCGCGGGTTGACGTGGCGTCCCGACATGTCGGGCGACGTGTCGAGATGGGCGATGAATCCCACAGTAGGCACTTTCTTGTCAATGTTGCCCGGAAGAGTGGCCATCAAATAGCCATTCTCGTCGAGCGATATGTTTTCAAGCCCCATTGACTGCAGTTCCTTTTCAAGAGCCTGGGCAAAAATCATCTGTCCCGGAGTGGATGGTGTAAGATTGGTAAGTTCGTCACTCTGAGTGTCGAACTTGACATAATTTAAAAATCTGTCGACAACATTCATATCTGTTGAGTTTTTCTGATTTCAAGATGTTAATTGCGTCGCGCGAACGACATTGCAAAGGTACAACATCTATTGCACAAAACTACCCCGCCGACAATGTTTTTTAATGCCGCAACGCAGTTTTATGCTCCAAAAAATTTGCGACATAGGAAAAAATTTGCAAATTTGCAGTCTAAACAATGGGAACGGCCTGCAACAACCTTGATTTACTACAGGCAACCAACGTTTTTTTTACAACTCTTTACTTGATTTATCAATGCTGACATCTCAGGACATATATCGAGAAGGCGCCCATAACGGTGTGTATATGGGTCTGTTTCTGGCTGTTGTATCGGTGCTGTCGTTTCTCAGCGACCGCAACTCGCTGCTCGGCATCATCGCCATGCCTATGCTCGTCTGCGTGCCTGCGCTCCACTTCTCGCTGCTGCGTTCCGCCTACCGCAAATACGGCTTAGACGCATCGTTTTCAGCGCTATGGATGCTCGGCATCACAATATTTGTCGGAGCGTCGATGATTTGCGCGCTTGCCACCTACTGCTACCTCGACTTCGCCGACCCCGACTTTTTCTACCGCACCGCAACTGCGATGATGGAAATCATGAAAGGCCGTCCGGAGATGGCCGAAACCTACAAGACTTTCAAAGTGATGGTCGACGGCGGACTGCTGCCGTCAAACATCGAATTCTGCATACAAATGATGATGCTCACAATTTTCAGCGGCTCGCTGCTGACGATTGTCCTCATCCCGCTCGTGAAGCTGCGGTTCAGAGGCTTCAACAAAAGAAACTTCCAATAACAATTTATCCCCCAATAATTAGACTATGAAAAAGCAATTTATTCTCATCATTGCTGCCGTCGGCTGTCTGCTTACGGCAAGCTACGCTGTCGCCGACAACCAACCGACCGACGACATCTATGCCACCGAGAAAACTCCGACTCTGACCAAAGAGCAGAAGAAAGCGGAAAAAGCACGCAAAAAACGCGAAAAAGAAATCAAAGACTCAATAAGTTTCGAACTGGCGAAAAAAGCCGTGGAGGAAGGACGCTTTGTAATCACTGCCGACCAGATTCGCGGCAAGCACGGACGCACCGTCAACGTGAACCGCACCACCAACTTCGTCCTCGTGCAGGGCGACACAGCCGTTGTGCAGTTTGCTCTTGAAGGCATTGTCAACAGCCCAAACGGCATAGGCGGACTTACCGTGGAGGGACGCGTGACAAAAAAACGCATCGACTACGACAAACGCGGAAATCTGAACTACACGATGTATGTGACCGGCACTGCCCTTTCCGCCGACGTGACGTTCACTCTGCCCAAAGGCTCAACCCGCTGCAGCGCTACCGTAAACTCAAATTTCAGCAGCGACCAGCTGACATTCTCCGGTGAGCTGTGCCCGTATCGCTCGAACGTGTATCAAGGATGGACTTTCAAATAACGCTTGTCTGAAAACAAAAACTCAAAATCATACAACAAACAGATACAAAGTATTTTCAATTAAGCATATCCATAAAGAGTAGACAACAAACCGCCAATTGGTTCAATATTAGAAATAGAACCAATTGCACCTTTTATGCAATCATTAAATATCTAAAATGAAAAAGATATTTTATTTCATTATAGGATTTACGTCCATTTGTTGCTTCAACCATATGAGCAAACCATTACAATTAAGCACTACGGACGAAAACATCGACAGTATTGGTTATGAATATTTTTTGGATGTATTGCTGTATTCAAATGCAACCAAAAAAGTATTTGCAAACAAGGACGAATTTATCGCTTATATAAACGACAGTGTAGATCATTCCTTAAACAGAGTTAAAGGCATAACATCACTGGGCAATAAATTAAATTATAAATTCAAAATCTTCGTATGTGCTAAAGATGAATTTGATATAACCTTGTACGGCATAAAATATATTGCAAGTACTGACACCTGTGGTTTAAATATACCGGCAAATTACACTCCATCCAAAACATGTCTAAAGAATTTATAAAATGGAAAAATACACACCATCAGAAAGTATTCTTGAAAAAATAAGAGAATATGAAAAATTCGTTAATCATTGGTATAAAGACGGAAACGGCTTTTGGACTTTAGGATATGGTCATAAAAAGACTCTGAATGACACCGTTGATAATAGGAAAATATCAGAACAACAAGCTTTGGATTTATTTAATAATGATGTAAATTCTCGTGTTGGAACTTTTCTTAATGCCACACCTAATTGGCAGAAATTTGATCAATCAGAATTGGATGTCAAGAGTTAGATATGGAAGAAATAGCAAATAAATTTGGAATTACTCGAGAACGAGTAAGACAAATAAAAGAAGAATCCATAAAGAAACTCAGAAAAAATAGTAATTTTTTGAAGGAATTGTTATAAGTTTATAGTAAGTTTTGATAAGATAACTCACAGCAAATGTTTTATTACAATCATAACAAATATTTTATTATATAGTTATCTGAAAAATGGAACACAAGGTATTATTTCAGATTTAATTCTGAATATTCAGGTTCGATTCCTGATGTTCCGCAATACCAAACCAGTTATTATTAAATAATAAGATAATGTAAATAGCTAAAAATGAAAAAGATATTTTATTATATAATAGCATTGACTATTGTCTGTTGTTCAAGTTGTAAAAGAGATAAACCAAAAGAAGAATTAAATGATATATCAAATTTTATTAAGACAGAGCAGCCTATAACTATTGATATAGACACAGTTCTTGAAAATGGAAAAACTCAATACTATTTATATTGTGAGACAAAAGACGTATGGGATAAAGTCTCTATTGAAGACAGCGTTTTATTGTTCAATGGAATATATGCTATTCCGCATATAAATTTAAAATCAAAATTAGTACATATTAAATGAGTAATAACCTTAAACGTGCCATTAAATACAACAGAGTCAAAGGTTATTGGTATTTAGAAGGCTCAAATCATTCTGAATATAGGCAATTACAGAATGGTGAACGGTTAACGACGACTAGAGGTTCTGTCCAATATTTTTCTAATGGAACAAAAAAATATTTGGCCAAACCTAAACCAAATATAAACGTTGTGATAAATAACCTTTGGAAATTTGAAAATGCACAAAACAATGGATTTAATCCTAAGACCAAGACATATAGACCCTATAGAACACCCAATGGTAATTTAGATGTTGCAAATGGCATAGATTTGAAAAAGAATCCTAAATATAAAAAGGAAGCACAACTTGGAATATCAAAAGATCGGGCCAATCAAATAGCATCCGAAGTCTTGATGCCAGAACAAAAATATATAGATAATAATCTTAAAAAATACACAAATTATCCGGACACAATTAGTCCGCAAATAAAAACTGGATTGTTGGATATGTATTGGCAATTAGGGAACGGCTTATATAAGTATCAAAATTTGTTTAACGCGATTGCGAATGGTGATATATCTCAGATAAGAGAAGAATCAAAAGTCCAATATAAAACACCCGCTGGAAAATGGAATTTTGATAAAGGTCGGTATGAAAATAGACTAAACGAATATTTCCATTATAAATTTGGCGGCATTATAACCAAGCAAAGATTTCAATGACATCAGAATATAACACCATAATTTACGACTTTATTCCGCCTGTTGATACTGTCGATAATGGCTATCGGCGATACATAGCGGTTGGAAATAGCAAACGCAGATTCACCGTGTTTAAAGCCGAAAATGAATACATAATAGCGGAACGAGAAAAGCCAAAAGGCGTTTCTAAAGAACTATATACAGTGCATCTCCCGAAAGAACTGCTTCAGTCTATTTTAGATTGTGATGAATATTTATCTCAAACTGATTTCCCTCTAAAATGTCGGTCTCGACTTCTTCCAGAGAAATTGATTGTGGATTTAAATAATAAACAGCAATGAGATTTGATTTTGATAGAATATTTTTATCATAAATTTTGTGATAATTCAATCTGCTTGGGAAATTAGAATCTTTCCCACAATAGATTAAATTGTCATTATATAAATAAATATATAACACTCCAATCATTAACTTTTTTAAAAGTATGACAAAGAGGATAAACCGAAAAACTATATTTTCTCTTTTTCCCTTTTATTTCAATAATATTGTCCATAGTTTCATATTTTATAAAGATAACGATGAAAAAATTGATTTATTTTGCAATTATGACAGTTTGCTGTATAGGATGCGGTAGTAATAAAGAAAAGGAATGCGAAGTATCTATTGATTCTTGCGGTTATATGGAGGCGTATGAATATATTTCTCCAAAACAGGTTTCAGAAGCATATAATTTTTGCAAACAGCATAATATGAACACAAAATTTATGATATTTGTCAATTATTCGATAGCATCCGACAGCAATAGATTTTTTGTCTTTAGCTTTGAAAACGAACGATTGCTGATAAAATCCTTATGCGCCCATGGTTGTGGATTGAACAGCACTCCAGACAAACCTGTATTTAGTAATGCTATTGGCAGCAACTGTTCCTCTTTGGGAAAATATGAAATAGTTGGGCATCGAAGAATGAACTCATATCCCGAAAATTGTTTCGACCTCAAGGGTTTGGACAAAACCAACAGCAACGCCTTGAAAAGAAGCATCCTGATTCATCCGTATTGGGTCGTGGATAAATATCAAGATAAAGAATATAAAGGACTTATTCCTATGGGAGCAACAAGTCTTGGCTGTTTCACGATAACGCATAAAGCAATGTCTAAGTTAGAGAAATTATATAATAAACAAGAAAATAAAAATATACTTTTATATGCCTACACAGAATAATGAATTTAATCAATATGTAAATGCTTACAATACCGCAAGAAACGATACAGTCTCTACGAAATATTTCAATATAGGATTAAATAATGTATTAGATTTTTTTGGTGCGGGAAGACCTTTACAAGAATATGTAATAAAACAACGTCCATTAAAAGAGTATTATCCGATGCATAAATATTGTAAGACCAACACAAGAGAATGCGCAGAATGGGCAAATGATTATCTTAGAAAAACATTTAAATATGATGCTTGGGGAAATGCCTGGAATCATGGTAATACCAAACCAGTTATTAATGGATACGAAGGGCTTGATTATAATCCTAAAGAAACAGATTTAATGAAGATCTTAAACTATGAAATGCAGGCTGCTGATAATTTAAAGAAAAGATTTAATGTTAATGAATTAAATCCGGAAAAGCAATATCGTGTGAATATGTATTTTGCACCATCCGCGTATATGATTGATGCATATCGTGATGGAAATAGTTGGACAAGAGGGTCACATACTGGAATACTTAGAAATGAAAAAGGGAAATGGTATGTCATTCATAATTTTCATGGTGACATTATGAAAGACCCATTAAATGACTTAATTGGTTCAAATTATAATATAGGAATTACGTCAATTTCAAGTATTCTTAGAAAACATGGAGGGCAATTATTACCAAAATGTTTCCAGATTAACTCAATGACCAAGCGAAGATTTATATAAGTGTGTCTAAACACACTCTATGGATCTAAAATATACTTTAAAAAATCTAATTAACGCAGTATTACATCTGTCAAACAAATAGCTGCTTAATTTTAGCGATTTAATCGTACTGTCAACTAACGCATGACAAGTATAGTTATAAATTAGATTCATTTTGCAAAGATAATAAAAAATCTTTATGCTTTATCTTAAAAAGAGAAACCCTGTTATAGCAGAGCTTCTCTGAATCTGTTTACTTAGTATAATCTATTACTATTTGTTGTACAACACGGCATTTATAATTATTAATCCAATAATTAAGATTAACAATTCTATAGGGCTGCCTTCAAATTCAAATAAATTAGATTTTATTTTCATTCAATAGATTTCGTTTATAAATAGATTTTTTACAAAGATAACACAAACAGAAAGAATAAAATCATTTTATTTGAATTTATAAGATAAAGCAAATTCAGTCTATAAACGTTTGACCGCATTTATAGACACAAAAATGGGAGGCTGCTCCAGCAACCTCTCGAAAGATAATATTCTTCCCTTCTGGAGAGGTGGCTGAAACCAACAGTTTGCTAAACTGTCGTAGGGTCTACCACGAGTTCGAATCTCGTCCTCTCCGCTATTATGAAAAATATTTATAGAAAACCTTTCATGCTAATATTATGATAAAACTTATTCATAAACATCAAGACGGCAATATAATTAGTCCAGAAAAATTAGCGCTGTCAAGAGCCAACAAACTATACAATAATTACTGTTTATCAAAGGATGTAGAAATCAGCATACCAATGACTATGTGGTATAATACAAGACGATTTTTTAAAGATTATGTTTCAGATTGGATTTCTGCCGGATCTTCCAATTGTATGTTGACTGCATCCCAGTGGGTTGATCCGCATAATGCTTTAGCTCGGTCAGCAAGTCTTTGGTATTCTCCGGAGAAGTACGGATATACACAAATTTCACAAGATACGGCAATCCCCGGTAATCTCGTCATCGCCAAGAATCCGAATAATGAAGTATATCATACTATGATGATAAACGGATTTGCAGACAAGGACTATCAATTTAATTTCGATGGAAAATTATATCCAGTTAAAAAAGGTGACATAATGGTAAATTATAGTCGGGGAGGAGATTCTCCCAACAATTTAAGGACAAATATTCCGTTATCTGTCTATATTGCAAACAGTGAGGGTAAAACCGACACAAAATATTTCAGATATAACTATCCAAACTCAATATTGTTAGATAATGTTACGGTTTCGTATGACAAAAAGAAAGGGGCTAATAATTAGTCTTATTGTGTGGATTGCAGCAAGCTTGATGCTTCTTTATTTGTTTTTTGTCCCAGTTGATGAAGAATATCCTTGTGAAACAGAGAGTCATCCTACTACAATTGAAATGATAATATATTCATTTATCAACCAAATATCAATAGCTTATTGGATATTCATTTGGCTTATATACTTGTCCAGACGCTTTTGGATTTGGTTATTTTCCAAAGAAGAATGCTGATAAAATAAAAAGAGGCCATGAGCCTCTTAAAAGTCTATCTTTGTGGGTACCGACGCCAATGTTGTCTGACGTATTCCTCCTTACCTAAACGAATGCGTTTGTAAGCGTTGACAAAGCTTGTTTTTTAATAGTAGATTTTTTTCATTCGTTAACAATTTCAAATTTTTAGTTTAAAATCTTAACGACGCGTCATTTATTCTCTTTTCAGAGCGTCAAAACGATCTACTATTTACACAAAAACAAGAATTGTGCCAAAAAATCATCCACGAAATGTGGATGATTTTACTTTGATTACTTGATTATTTAATATATATATTATAACTTTACCCTTATGAAATTAATACCAAAACATACATCAGGCTCTCCAATAAAAGCCTTAAAACTATCTCCTAAAGATGTTCGCAATTTAAATAAAGCAACATCTGTTGAGGGATATGGTGATAAAGTGATTACAGACGAATATTGAAACTTTATCCCAGCTTCAGAGATATATAAATATGGAATTGTTAATTCTTCAGGGAATATGGAAGGATTTATACCTGAAATATTGGTATCTCCTAAATATTCAATTACTAAAGAAGACTTAAAACCAAAATTATATTCGGGCAATATAGCTAATCATCCAGATGCTAAATATATGTCTAATGCGTATCTTGATGCTCAAATTCAAAAAGCTAAAAACACAGAAGAAGCTGATAAAAAAGCAGGAGAAGTAAATCCATTAACAATGCTTAATTTAGCTTCAGCTGGAATGTCAAATTATATGTCTCCAACTCAACTTGGTCGTTTAGGGTATGATGTAGTAACAGGTAAAGGAAAAGATTATCTTAAAGGTAAATTTTTTGAAGGAAATAATGGAATTGTATCAGACAATTTTGCAAAGGAACATCCGTTGTGGTCTATGACTATTAATGGAATTGGAGATGTAGCTATACCTTTAGCACCTTTTGCTATTAAAAATATACCAAAGGGATATAGAATGGCCAAAACTAAATTCAATAATATACCAAAAGGATATAGAACAATTAAAACCAAATTTAATAATTATATAAATAGACTTCGAAATCCTAATGGTTATTTTGATTACGATACTGGCCTTTTTAAAGACCCTAAGAGTGGGTTAGTGTTTGATTATGAGACTTCTTCATTTACTAATTATAAAGATAGATTATTTCCAGATGAATTGTTTCATAGAGTAGATCCTAATACGAAGAAAGCAGTGGATTTTATAAAATCTATTGCCAAAAAACCTCTTGGTAAAATTACTTTAAAAGGTCCTAGTTATTCTAAAAATGGAAGAACTTATACTTTACAACCAACTCAAAATTGGGCATATATTCAACACCAAAGATTTAGTAATGGTGCTTATGATAGATTATCAAATATGGTAAGAGAAGAGGCAGATGCCATTTTTCATAAACGTCCTTATACAACAGATAATGGAAAACGTTTAGGTAATTTAAATGATATAAAAGGTTATTTAGATGATGCAGTTTCTGGAGATGTGACTAGAAATGTTATTGTTGACAGAAGTTATACAAATAATGCTGGTGCAGCTATAGATAAAACTTATTATGTACAAGGAATAGACAGAAAAATGGAATATGCTCCTCATACTAGAGCACACGAGTTTACTCACATGGCTTATACCCCTACAGAACCTATACCAACGGAAGCATATAATCCTATAGGACCAAATTCTGAATATTTATTTAAAGATTATAATGGCAATGAATCATCAGTACGATTATCTCAATTAAAAAATGCTGCGGGATTAACCTCGGATGAACCAATAACTCCTGAATTGTTTGAATATTTTAGAAATAATTATGATAGATTATATGGTAACACTTATAGTGTTACTAAAAATTTGCCTAATTTTGACAAGTTACCTGACAATGTACAAATAAAAATTCCAGACTTAATATTCAATGCTAATAATCTTATGACTGAATGGTTTAATTCTATACCACCAGAGAAGGTAAAAGCTTTCCTTGATTGGGGTAATAAACAATCTATAGCTTTGACTGGAGCTATAGCTGGCGGAGCAGGAGCAGCAACTCAAAATAATGAATAATAACGAATAATAAACAATGGAAACTATTAAGTTAAAACTCCCTGTAGATGAAATTAGGTATCGCGCCTATGGAGAGACAGTAGGAGAAGAAAAAATCATCAAAAAGAACGAAGTTTCTGAAGATGAGTGGAATTATCGTATAAATAATTTAATATTTGATCACAATCCCGGTTCAGAAGGTAAGCATTGTGAATTATACAATAACGGTTTTGAAGTATTCTCAGGAATGTTAGATTGGGGTTGTATGTGTAAACATTAAATTAATATGCAAACAGCGTTGGCTGGAGTTAGTTCAACAATATCCAAAACTAAATAAGATAAGTGGAAAATCAAATGTTATAATATTACGAAATGAAAATATTCATAATCCGTTTTTATTTAGATTATGCAATTCGCATAACTTAATAGTAGAAGTTTATGATTTTAAAAATAATTCCCAAGGAGAATTAATAAAATCATATCCAATCTCCGAACATTATATGAATAATTTTATAGAATTATTGTTAAATGAAGGGGTTGTGCTTGACGACGAAAATAATTGTATCTGTACAACAGACTCTTATAATCAAGTAAACCAATAATATGGAAACCATAATTATAATAATTCCACATCTCACTTTTTATTCTTATAGTCATAACAGCTACCGCTGGACAAACTACTAATCAAAAATAACTAATTATGAAAACAGATAAAGATATTCTTGACAAGATAGAAAATAACGAGATTGTAAACGTTGATTCTATATCCTCAGATGATCTTTTTAAAATTATAAAGGATATAGAACCCTATAAAGGATTGGATATACCAAATATAAAGGAAACCGATAAAATAGTAATTACTCCAGTATCTTGTTTATATGGACCCCAAGATTCATTAATAATTAAAAAAGACGAATATCCTCAATTTGATGACTTATTGTCTAAATTAATAATTGATGACGATTCTTTTTGTACAAGCTATACAATAATCGAGCTTTATAAAGGTACAGAGCGTATAGTGGAAGGATGTTTATATGATCTAGATTCTACTGAAGAGGAGAAAATGTTGAAAGCTATAAATCAAGCTAAAGAATGGCTTAAACAAAACAAAAGTTATAATTAAAAGAATATTTTTAATGCTTTTATTTATTATATCTACTGTAAATATTAACTATGCCCAACACATGAAATTCAATGGAATATCTATGGGCGAAACTCCTACAGTTTTTATAAATAAATTAAAAGCCAAAGGATTTATTCCAAAATATCAAAATAGTGATAATATTTTGACAGGAAAATTTTGTAGTTGGAGCAATTGTACTATTGTAGTTACAATTAAAAGAAATACGATATGTGGAACTACTGTAATATTTCCACAAAGTGAAAAGTGGAAATATTTAGGAAATCGTTATAACTGCTTTAAATCCATATTAATACAAAAATCACCTGCGGATATTCGGCCTGCCAAGAACGTGTTAAGTCTTTCCGACCAAGCAACACATTGCATTACTTTAACTATTTGCAGGTCAGAAGAGTCGCGCCGCCTGATAGCCGGCATAGAGAGCGACAAAGCCAGCCACAAGACTGACCACGACATTTAGGCACATTCCGGCAGCATCGGAAATGCGCAGCATTTGCATGTTTTCGTTCATAAATGTGGAGAATGTGGTGAACCCTCCACAGAAACCCACCGTAAGAAACAATTTAAGGCTTTGCGGCATCCACTCCTGCGACAGTCCGCAGAACAGACCTATCAGCAAGCAGCCGAGCACGTTGACAGCCAGCGTGCCGGCGGGCATCCATCCGTCAATCCAATTCTGCACAGTGCGTGTCAGCAGATAGCGCAACGCTCCGCCCACAAAACTGCCGCACCCCACTATCATCAATGATTTCAGCATATCCATATTCTTATTGTTAAAAAGCCTTCAATGCCGCGGCATTGAAGGCTTCACTATATGTTTTCGTCCGTCACAGGCGTATTGTGCGATAAACGAACGGCTCCTTCAAAGGGATTTTTATCTTCAGCCGTTTGTCAATGTGATTCACATAGTCGGCAGCCTCGGCAAACGTGTCAAATCCTTCGGCAACGACGAAATAGTCCTTCGCCCCGTTCTGAATCACGTAAGCCTTCGCCCCGTTCTGCCGTAAGCGCGTGCAAAACGCCTTTGCATTAAACATCTGACGCATCGCACCCACAACCACGCTGTAGCGCTTCATCTTGTTTACATCGTCGTCAAACGCCTGCCACACGTTGCCTTCAAGATACAATGCCGAGCAGCCGTCAACAGTCTGCACATACGGACGCGAAGCCTCCATTATTTTGTTGTGGATTGTCGGCTCGACAACGCTGTCGAGATCAGCCTCCGCGGCATTGCGGCTGCGCACCGCCGCCTCATACGACTCACGGTAGTTGCTCTCCGTTGTCTTGCAACCCGCCAATGTCAGAGCCGACAGCACTGCGATAACAACCAAACGCTTCATTGTCTGCTACTTCTTTTGATACTTATATATATCCTTGAGTTTCAAGAAATAATGCAGATGCGAGTAAGGCAGAATCGTGCCTTTGCCAGAGTTGCTGTAAGCCTGCTGGTAAGGAATCACCACCTCGCACGAATCGCCCACGTTCATAGCCATCAACGCGATTTGGAAACCGGTGATGTTGGCACTCAACACAGAGCGGTAAACACTGTCGGCAGGCGACGTCAGCAAGTAGGTGGAGTCGACGCCGACACCTCTGCACGTAAGCAGCTTATACTTCACGTCGACAGTCGAAGAAATCAGAGGCGACAAGTTGCCCTCCGTCGCCGAACGGTCGGTAAAGTAATGAATCAGCACATAGGCGTTGCGGTCAAACTCCGGTACCACCTTCTGATAGTAAGGTGTGCCGTCGGCATTTGTGCGCGCCTCCTGCTGTGCCAGCCACGCATTGTTTTCATTGCGCCAGTCCTCATAGTACTCCCACACGTCGCGCACCGGATCGAGCTTGCACGCCGAGAGCACCAGAAGGAACAACGCCAATAAAGGAAATTTTTTCATTAAAATTCTACTTTTGGAGCAGTCTGAGCCGCTTCATCGGCTTGGAACTGCGGTTTCTTTTCAAATCCGAACATTCCGGCAATTATGTTGCCCGGGAATTTCATCACGGAATTGTTGTATTTGTTGACAGCGTTTGTGTAGTCCACACGCGCCGTTGAGATGCGGTTTTCGGTGCCTTCAAGCTGCGTCTGAAGGTCGCGGAAGTTTTCCGTGCCCTTGATATTTGGATACGCCTCCGAGACAGCGAGCAACGACTTCAACGCGCCCGACAGCTCATTTTGCGCCTGCTGGAACTTCTTCAAGTTCTCCTCGGTCAGCTGGTCGGCGGTGATGTTGACCGTTCCCACCTTCGCGCGCGCGTCGGTCACAGCCTGCAACGTGTTTGCCTCATGGGCAGCGGCGCCCTTCACTGTGCTCACCAAGTTTGGCACAAGGTCGGCACGGCGCTGATATGCAGTCTGCACCTTGCCCCAAGCGTTCTCCACCCCGTTGCTGTCAGCAACAATAGTATTGTACTTGCCGACAGTGCAACCGCCGAAAATCAGCAACAGCACAACCACTGCCGCAAGCACAATCCACAATGTTTTTATCTTCATAACCGATCTATTGGTTTAGTTATCCTCTTATAGCAATTTCTTAAGCAACGACTTCATTGTCACCTCCTTGTCGAGGATGCCGGCGATGTCGGCAATTGCAACACGGCTCTGCTCCATCGTGTCGCGGTGACGGATGGTCACGGTGTTGTCCTCAAGAGTCTGATGGTCGACAGTGATACAGTACGGCGTACCGATTGCATCCTGACGGCGGTAGCGTTTGCCGATAGAGTCCTTGCCATCGTATTGCACCTTGAAATCAAACTTCAGAGAGTCGATGATTTCCTGAGCCTTTTCTGGAAGTCCGTCCTTGCGCACCAAAGGCATGATAGCGGCCTTCACCGGAGCCAAAGCAGCCGGCAGGTGAAGCACCACGCGGGTCTCGCCGTTCTCGAGTTTCTCCTCCTCATAAGAAGAAGCATAAACTGAAAGGAACATGCGGTCCACACCGATTGATGTCTCGATTACATAAGGCACGTAGCTCTGGTTGAGCTCCGGATCGAAATATTGAATCTTCTTGCCAGAGAATTTCTCGTGGTTGCTGAGGTCGAAGTTTGTACGCGAGTGGATACCCTCAACCTCCTTGAAGCCAAACGGCATAAGGAACTCGATGTCGGTTGCGGCGTTGGCGTAGTGAGCCAATTTCTCATGGTCGTGGTAGCGATACTTCTCATCGCCGAGACCAAGAGCCTTGTGCCATTTCAAGCGGATCTCCTTCCATTTCTTGAACCATTCAAGCTCATCGCCTGGACGCACGAAGAACTGCATTTCCATCTGCTCGAACTCACGCATACGGAAGATGAACTGACGCGCAACGATTTCGTTACGGAAAGCCTTGCCAATCTGTGCGATACCAAACGGAATGCGCATACGTCCTGTTTTCTGTACGTTAAGGAAGTTCACGAAGATGCCCTGAGCCGTTTCCGGACGCAGATAGACGCGCATAGAGCCGTCGGCAGTGCTACCCATCTCTGTCGAGAACATCAAGTTGAACTGACGCACCTCAGTCCAGTTCTTTGTGCCTGAAATCGGGCATACGATGCCGTAGTCAAGGATAATCTGACGCAATTCCTCAAGGTTCATGTCGTTCATCGCCTTGGCATAGCGCTCATGCAGCTCGTTGCGCTTTGCAGTGTGCTCGAGCACGCGCGGGTTTGTCTCACGATAAAGTTTCTCATCAAAACCCTCTCCGAATTTCTTTGCAGCCTTTGCTACTTCCTTGTTGATTTTATCGTCGAATTTTGCGATTTCGTCCTCGATAAGCACATCGGCACGATAGCGCTTCTTAGAGTCGCGGTTGTCGATCAACGGGTCGTTGAACGCATCGACGTGTCCGGAAGCCTTCCAGATTGTCGGGTGCATGAATATAGCTGAGTCAAGACCAACGATATTCTCATTCAACTGCGTCATGGCGTCCCACCAGTAGCGCTTGATGTTGTTTTTCAACTCAACGCCATTCTGTCCGTAGTCGTAAACAGCCGACAAACCGTCGTAGATTTCACTTGACGGAAATACAAAACCATACTCTTTGGCGTGAGCCACAATTTTCTTGAACAAATCTTCTTGTGCCATTTTTTATCTTGTTTTTTCTAATAAATTCAATGTTCAGGTGGTCTGCTGACCGCCTTTTCGTTATTTTAAGGTGCAAAGTAAATAAATTTTCTCGATTTTCTTCTTATTTTTGCAGAGGCTTTCCTCTGAAATTGTATTTATTTGGTAAATAACCTACTTTTTTAACGACAAAAACATATTTCCAGAAGCCTAAAAAACTGACCCAACTATGAAAGAAGACGAAATAGACGACATCTCTGAAAAAATCGACGACGCCTCAACCGGCGCCGAGGCTCACTCCACTTATGTGGTTCCGAAAGACAAAAGCAAGCATTTGTCGGGAATGTTCCAAAACTGGTTTCTCGACTATGCGTCATACGTGATTCTGGAACGCGCCGTGCCCCACATCCAGGACGGTCTGAAACCCGTGCAGAGGCGCATCCTGCACACAATGAAGGAACTCGACGACGGTCGCTTCAACAAAGTGGCGAACATCGTGGGAAGCACCATGCAGTATCACCCCCACGGCGACGCCTCTATCGGCGACGCCCTCGTACAGCTCGGGCAGAAGGAACTGCTTGTCGACACGCAAGGAAACTGGGGTAACATTCTCACCGGCGACAGCGCCGCAGCGCCACGTTACATCGAGGCGCGTCTTTCAGAATTCGCCATCGAGACGGTCTACAACCCCAAGACCACCGACTGGACCGTGAGCTACGACGGACGCAAGCCTGAGCCGGTGACGTTGCCGGTGAAATATCCGCTTCTGCTTGCGCAGGGTGCGGAGGGAATCGCCGTCGGTCTGTCGTCAAAAATCCTTCCACACAACTTTGTGGAGATTCTCGACGCTGCGATAGCATATCTGCGCGGCGAGGAATTTGCCCTGTATCCCGACTTCCCTACCGGAGGTTTCATCGACGTGTCGAAATATAACGACGGCGAGCGCGGAGGGTCAGTACGCGTGCGCGCAAAAATCGAAAAAATCGACAACAAGACATTGGAAATCACCGACGTGCCGTTCGGACGCACTTCAGGAAGCGTCATCGAGACTATCATCAAAGCTCAGGAAAAGGGAAAAATCAAAATAAAACGGGTGGACGACAACACGGCGAAACACGCCGACATCATCGTGCACCTGCTGCCTGGCACGTCGAGCGACCGGACTATCGACGCGCTCTATGCCTTTACCGACTGCGAGGTGAGCATTTCGCCAAACTGCTGCGTGATTTCCGACCGCAAGCCGCATTTCCTGTCGGTGAGCGACGTGCTGCGCCACAGCGTTGACACCACCAAGCACCTGCTGCAACGCGAGCTCGAGATTCAGCGCGGAGAGCTGCGTGAAAGCCTGCTCTACGCCTCGCTCGAGAAAATATTCATCGAGGAGCGCATCTATAAGGACAAGGAGTATGAGCAGAGCAAAAGCGTAGACGAGGCTGTGGCACACATCGACAAGCGTCTGGAGCCTTTCAAGCCATCGTTTGTGCGCGACGTGACACGCGACGACATCCTGAAACTTCTTGAAATCAAGATGAAGCGCATCCTTAAATTCAACGCCGACAGCGCCGACACCTACATCCAGTCGCTGAAAGACCATATCGACGTTATCAACGACAAGCTGACACGGATGGTCGAAGTGACCATCGACTGGTACAAGCATCTGAAAGATAAATACGGCGCCCATTATCCACGCCGCACCGTGATACGCAGTTTCGACAATATCGAGGCGACGCGCGTTGCCGAAGCCAATGAGAAATTGTATATCAACCGCGAAGACGGATTCATTGGCACCGGACTGAAGAAAGACGAGTTTGTGTGCAACTGCTCCGACATCGACGATGTGATTATCTTCTACAAGGATGGTAAATACAAAGTGACTAAAGTGGCAGACAAACTTTACGTCGGCAAGAACATACTGTATATCAACGTGTTCAAGCGCAACGACCAGCGCACAATCTACAATCTTGTTTACCAGAACGGCAAGGGTGGCGTGGTCTACATGAAGCGTTTCGCCGTGATAGGCATCACGCGCGACAAGGAATACGACATGACACAAGGCACAAAAGGCACTAAGATATGGTGGTTCTCCGCCAACCCCAACGGCGAGGCAGAGACGCTGCGCGTGACTCTGAAAGAGAAACCACGCCTAAAGGTGCTGCAGTTCGACATAAACTTTGCCGACCTTGCCATCAAGGGCAAGCAAGCGATGGGCAACATGGTGACGAAAAACGAGGTGCACCGCATATCGCTCAAAGAGCGCGGAGTGTCGACGCTCGGCGGCCGCGAGGTGTGGTTCGACCCCGACGTGCTGCGTCTGAACTACGACGGCCGCGGCACATCGCTCGGCGAGTTCAACGCCAACGACAAGATACTGATCGTGCTCAAGAACGGACAATTCTACACATCTTCGTTCGACGCCGGCAACCACTATGAGGACAACATCCTGCTCATCGAGAAATTCGAGGAGAACAAGGTGTGGACAGCCGTACTCAACGATGCCGACCAGGGCTACCCCTACATCAAGCGTTTCACGTTTGAGGCAGCATCGAAGAAGCAAAGCTTCATCGGCGACAACCCCGACTCTTCACTGATTACGCTGTCCGACAAGCGATACCCGCGCTTCCGCGTGACCTTCGGCGGTGCCGACGAATTCCGCGAGCCTCTCATAATCGACGCTGAAGAATTTATCGGCGCCAAGAGCTTCAAAGCAAAAGGCAAACGCGTCACAAACTTCAATATGGACAGCATCAAGGAAATTGAGCCGCGCGAGATGCCGGAGGAAGAACTTGAAGCTCCGGCTGTCGATATCGATGTGGACAGCGTGGACGGCGACGACGTTATCAACCAGAACGACGTGCGCGATGAATTGACCGGACAACAACGATTGTTTGACGACGAAACCGAGGAATGATGCGCCTGAGACTGTCGATATTGGCAACGCTGCTTGCCGCTGCGATATGCGGACAGGCGGAGCCGCAGGATTCCACAGTTCTGCGTCCAGCCACAGTGACTGTGGCAATCGACGCAGGCGCGACACACAGCCTCGACACGTATCTCAGCCCGCTGTTCTACGACGGAATGCATCTGCGCATAGGATTTGAGAGGCAACGCGCATCTCGCTTCAACCCAGAGCGGTGGACAAACAAAATTGAGGCGGGTTTCACCTACGACCATCCGTCGAACCCCGCCGGCAACAACTCGCTCCACACCATCATCGCAGATGTGGATTTCGCCATGCTGCACCGATGGCGCGTGGCGCAGGGGCTTACGCTGCATGCCGGCGCCGGCATCGGCTTCCGCGGAGGCGTGACCTACAATCCCCGCAATTCCAACAATGTGTGCTCGCCGCTGATACGCCTCTATGCCGGAGCAAGCGGCATGGCGGCTTACCGCTTCAATGCCGGCAGGCTTCCTATGACGGTGCGCTGGCAGGCGACGCTGCCGGTGGTTGGAGGTTTCTTTCTTCCCGACTACGACCAATCATTCTATGAGATGTATCTCGGCAACTATCGCAACACCATTAATTTCGGGTTCTGGCACAACCGCTTCGATATGGACAACACTGTATGCCTCGACTTCCATTTCGGCACGTCGTCGCTACGCCTGGGATACCGCAATGAGTTTACGACGGTTTGGGAAAACAACATCAGCCAACGCCGCGCCACACATAGCCTCGTGGTGGGAATTCAATGGGAATCGCTGCGGATTGACACGCGCCGCGCAATGCCTGAACGTGCAAAAATAATATCAGCAACTTATTGAATATGAAAACTGTCTGCTTAAACATATTGGTTATGCTGCTGTCGATTGCAAGCCTCACGGCATGCCACGACGAGCCCCAGTTTGCCGACACGCCGACAGGCAATTTCGAGGCGCTGTGGTCGGCTCTCGACCGCCATTACTGCTTCTTTCAATACAAAAACGTTGACTGGCAGGAGGTGCACGACCGATATGCCGCAAAAATCAGCAACAGCATGACCTCTGAAGAGCTTTTCCGCGTATGCTCCGAGATGCTTAAAGAGCTTAAAGACGGACACACCAACCTGTCGTCATCATTCGACACGTCGCGCTACTGGATTTGGGAGCAATTCCCGCAAAACTACGACGAGCGGCTTGTGGAGGAGCACTATCTACACTTCGACTACCGCCGCACAAGCGGAATCTCATACCGCATCCTCGACAACAATTATGCCTATATGCGCTACCCGTCGTTCTCCTACAGCATCGGCGAAGGCAACCTTGACAACGTGCTGGCAACGCTCGCCCTTGCCGACGGTCTGATCATCGACGTGCGCGACAACGGAGGAGGCATCATCACCAATGCGGAGACTCTCGTGGCGCGGTTCATCGACAAGCGCATTCTCGCAGGATACATCTCGCACAAGACCGGCTCCGGACACGACGATTTCTCCGAGCCATACGCTTACTACATCGACCCGGCAAAAGGCAGGGTGCATTGGACCGGAAAGCCGATAGCCGTGCTTACAAACCGTTCAACCTACAGCGCCGCAAACAATTTCGTGTCGATAATGAAGAGTCTGCCCAACGTGGTTGTGGTGGGCGATGCCACAGGTGGCGGATGCGGAATGCCGTTCACGTCGGAACTGCCTAACGGCTGGAGCGTGCGATTCAGCGCGGCGCCTATCTACGACGCCGACCGACAGCTCACGGAGTTTGGCGTGCAGCCAACCGACGGCTGTCAGACAGACATGACCGATGCCGACCGTCAACGAGGCGTGGACACCATCATCGAGCGTGCGTTCGAAGCTCTGACCGACATGCAACGATAATCGTCAGCGTATATAAGGCTTGAAATTGTCGAGGAGCGAAAGCTCGTCGACGTGGCATGCCAACGACTCCGCCACGGCTGTCAGCTGCCCGGCAGTCAGCGCGCTTGTCTGCCCACCGTCGTTGACGGCAAGGCGATGGCTGGTGGCGGCAGGCTCTCCCGACACCGCCGCATCTGCCAACTCTTTTAAAATCTTGGCAAACGCCTCGTCGGGACACGCTCCCTCTCCCCTTTCGGCAGTGTCGCCACTACGCACAAAATAGTATGCCCTTCCTCGATTGCCGCCGCGCTCAATACGCGTGCGTACATATAATTCAGGACTGACCGTCAAATCAAATTCCAACGATGTCAGACCCTCTTTTTCCAATATTTCAAGTATTTTGTCCATTTCTTACAATTTCAACCGAAATATCGCACTTTTTTTCTTTTCTTGCAAATATCTTCCACCAATACGCAAACGCCCATACAAATCACAACAATTAACACAAGACAGTTGCTTTTTAACGCGTGGTTGACTATCTTTGTGAAATCATCAACAAGGACAAAACCTCAACGACAATGCAATCAATACTTATAGTAGAAGACGATATTACTTTTTCAACGATGCTGCGCACATGGCTCGGGAAAAAGGGTTTTCAAGCAGAGACAGCAGGCAGCGTGACTGCCGCCAAACGACTGCTTGAAAAGACTGCGTTCGACTTGATTTTGTCCGACCTCCGCCTGCCCGACGATGACGGCATCACACTGCTGCCATGGAAAAAGGAGCAAGGCATCGACGCCCCGCTAATCATCATGACAAGCTACGCCGACATCCAGAATGCAGTGCTTGCAATGAAGGAAGGCGCGAGCGACTATGTGTCGAAGCCCATAAAGCCCGACCTGCTGCTGCAAAAAATAAACGATGCCTTGGCTAACTGCTCAACCGCCGACAACGACGTGGCTGAAAAACCGTCCACTGACAGCGCCGACGACTCCGACCCCGATTTTCTTGAGGGCGAGAGCGAGGCGGCACGAAAACTGTACAGCATGGTGTCGCTTGTGGCTCCCACCCAGATGTCGGTGCTTATCAACGGCGCGAGCGGCACAGGCAAGGAATATGTAGCCCACCGCATCCACCGTCAGAGCAAGAGGGCTGACAAGCCGTTTGTCGCCATCGACTGCGGTTCAATACCCAAAGAGCTTGCCGCATCTGAATTTTTCGGTCATGTGAAAGGCTCGTTTACCGGCGCGCTTGCCGACAAGACAGGTGCCTTTGTGGAAGCTAACGGCGGAACACTGTTTCTTGACGAGGTGGGCAATCTAAGCTACGAGGTGCAGGTGCAGTTGCTGCGTGCGCTTCAGGAGCGCAAGGTGCGTCCTGTAGGCGCCACCAAGGAAATCGATGTCGACGTGCGTCTTGTCACCGCCACCAACGAAGACCTTCAGGCTGCAATAGCCAAAGGCACATTCCGCGAGGATCTGTACCACCGCCTGAACGAGTTCACGCTGCAGATGCCGGCACTCCACGAGCGTGGCGGCGACATACTGCTCTTCGCCAACTTCTTCCTCCGTCAAGCCAACCGCGAGCTCGACCGCAACGTGGAGGGTTTCGACGCTGAATCGCAGCGCATACTGATGGACTACGCATGGCCTGGCAACCTGAGGCAGTTGAAAAACCTCGTGAAACGCGCCACTCTGCTTGCCGCCGACACGTTGATTCATCCTCGGGATTTTGCCGACGGTCTTACCCCGGCGTCAGCACCTGCCGACGAGGCGGCTCCGCAAGCGCAGGCTCCGGCATCGCTGCATCTGCGCAACAGCGACGAGGAGCGTGAGCGCATCATCGAGGCCCTGCAACAGACAAAATACAACAAGAGCAAGGCGGCTCAACTGCTTGGAGTGGACCGCAAAACGCTCTACAACAAGATAAAGCAATACGGACTTTGACATATTCCGCCACACAAAGTGAGGATTTACGACACCTCATCGTGTGGAAAAATTCCCCACTTTGAGAAACAGATTACGCAAAGATTCGTTTATAACATATTGATTACAAACAATTTTGAGGCACATCGGTGCATTGGCACAATTGTTGTCGCTTCAAAACATGGAGATAACGCACTTCGGCACCCTTGAAACGTTGCCTCTAAAAAGAAGACAGCATTTCAAGAAATGACTCATTAGTTTTGTGTGATAGTTCGTTTTTTTCATCGGCGGAGATGCCGACGCATAAGTTATAATTCCCTACGGTGTTGAAAGTGTGATTAGTTATTCAAGAGGCCATTTCCGCGACGGAAACGGTCTCTTTTTTAATGCTTCGCCACCTTGTCGGCATTGCGCGCCACAAAGTCCTTCCACGAAGAATAAGATTTCTGCGCTACAGGCCGCTGCGACTCGTAGAAATGACACAACGCCACGCCAAGAGCGTCGGTGGCGTCGAGATGCGGGTCGATTGCCTCACGCGGAATGTTGAGAATGCGGCGCAACATCTCAGCCACCTGCTCCTTCGAGGCGGCGCCGTTGCCCGTAATCGCCTGTTTCACCTTCAGCGGCGCATATTCGGCAATCGGAATGTCCTTAACCAAAGCAGCAGCCATAGCCACCCCCTGCGCGCGTCCGAGTTTGAGCATCGACTGCACATTCTTGCCATAGAACGGTGCCTCAAGCGCCATCTCGTCAGGCAGATACTGCTCTACCAAGCCAGTGACACGCTCGGCGATGCGGCGCAGACGCATATAGCGGTCGTCAAACTTGCTGAGCATAATCACGCCCATGGCAATCAGCTCCGGCTTGCGCTGGCGCACGCCGAGAATGCCATACCCCATCACGTTTGTGCCAGGGTCTATGCCAATGATAATCTTGTCCCAGTCAGCCTGTCTTTCCATCTACAAATCCACCTCCTCAAGAAGCGTTGAGAAACCAGCCACCTGATGTCCGAAGCGTTTTGCCATCTCCTCAACAAGGTCGTCGCCCACCTCCTCATACCACGCACGAAGCGTGTCGACATCGCTGGCGCGGAACTGCAACGAATAGTTGCGCCCGTCGCTCTCCTCGGCGTTGAGCACAAGCGTAAGCCGCGGCTCCGACAACCGCCCGTCGACGGTGGCTCTGGGAATATACTCCGCGCGGAGCCATTCAAGAAAGCGCTCCACGGCATCATTATGAGCATGGAAAGTCGTATTGTATACTATCATCTTTGTCGATTAAAAGTTAAACGAAGCCGTAATGCCGAAATGCTCGCCGTCGCTCACGGGAGCCATGGCAAGATTATGCTTTTTGGCAAACGGACGGGTAAAAATATAACTGCTACCGGCACCTATCGCCGCGCCAGTCACCACATCCCACCAATCGTGCTTCTTGGCATAGGTGCGGCTCCAGCCCACATACGTAGCAAGCACATAGGCAGGCACGCCAAACTTCCAGCCGTAGCGGCGCTGCACAAATGCGGCGTTGGCAAACATCACCGCCGTGTGGGCCGACGGAAATGCATGGTTGTCACTGCGGTCGGGGCGCATCTTGTGCACCGTATACTTCAACAGATACGACGCTCCGAGAGTGGTGGCCGTTGAAAACGCTGCCTGCTTCAAACCCTGCCAGTCGCGCTCCACAATCACAGCCGTCAGCGTAGCCAGCGGCATAGCCACAAGCAAAGCATCGCCGGTGCGCTTCACCGCCTGGCGGGTGCTGTTGATTTCCACAACCTCCTGCGCGCGGCAACCCATAGCCGCGGCGGCAATAGCCAATATAATCACAAATACACGTTTCATAGCAAGTCAATCAATTTAGGAACAAACACAATCAGTCCGACCACAAAAGCCGCCATTGCCGTCAGCAACACGCCCCCGGCAGCAAAATCCTTGGTGCGGCGCACAGCCTCATCGTAGCCCGGCGACACACGGTCGGAAAGCGCCTCTATCGCCGAGTTAAACGCCTCAGCGGCAAGCACAGCCCCGATGCACATAGCCACAGCCACCCATTCCAACGCCGACAAGCCAAGCCACAGCCCGAGCGTCACCGCCGTCACCGCCGCCGCCGAATGAATCCACGCATTATGCTCCCCTCGCAGCAGCATAACGATGCCACGAAAAGCATATACAAAACTTTTAGCCCTCTTGCGCCAACTGAATTGTTTCTCTTTCATATTGCAAAGATAGTGCAAGGTGAGTGGAAAGAAAAGAGCTTGCTCAATTTTCTTTC
>OGRF01000272.1_pt1 | contig 48203 bp, 81 predicted proteins | sample 1553381 | NCBI WGS metagenome assembly OGRF01 (sample SAMEA2580060, study PRJEB22360) | human gut metagenome | biome: human gut; feature: human-associated habitat; material: faeces | place: Denmark | collected 2008/2010
GAACACAGAAGTCAAGCCTAAATGTGCCGAAAATACTTGTGGGTTACCCTGCTGGAAAGATAGGTTGTTGCCAGATTTATATATATTCCTCGTTAGCTCAGTTGGTAGAGCGCTCGGCTGTTAACCGATAGGTCGTTGGTTCGAGCCCAACACGAGGAGCCAAAATATAGGGTTTTGAACATATTTCATATTTATTTGAAAATAGTTCAAAACCCTATTATTACTATGTTTCAAGGTTTTATTATATTTTAAAATTAATATAATATATTTTGAAATTCTTTCACAAGGCTGTAACAGTGGCTGTAAAATTATGCGATTAGTTTTAGTATTTTTATTAACTTATCATCTTTCTTTAAATACATTTTCTTTATATTATTTACAATTTTGTCTAATTCTTCACTTGGTATATTATCATCGTTAATTTGTGATAATAACAAATTATTTTTATTTAAATAATCATAGGTTCTATTTGAATGCTGCTTTTCATAATTGTCAAATACATCACAATAAATTTCGAGAGTAGTTCGTATATCCGCATGTCCCATAATCTTTGATAAAACATTTGCAGGCATTCCTGCTTCAATACATCTTGTTGCAAATGTGTGCCTTAACATGTGTTGATTTACATCATAGCCTTTTCCTATATTATAGTGTTCACAAAATCTTTTAAAAACCATGTTAATTTGTCCTGTTGTATAGTATGTATTTTTCTTCACATTAAAAAATAACAGGTTTTCAGTATTAGGTTGATATTCTTTATTAATATATTCTTTTAAAATGAACTCTACTTGTTCATCCATTACAATATCTCTTATTCCGTTTTTGGTTTTAGTATAACTTCCCATAACTGTTTTGTCTTCTGTATTTTTAGTTAAAGTTCTCCTAACATGAATAATTTTATTGTCAAAATCAATATCCAAATCTTTATCTAAGGCATTAATTTCTCCCATACGCATCCCTGTATAGAGACTTAATAAAAATTGATAATGATATTTATATGAAGTATCATTTATTATAGCATTAATAAATTTCTTTTGTTCATCTATGGTAAATCCATGAACATTTTTATCCTTTCTATTAGATTTCGGCTTACAAAACTCCATTTTATCATCTAAAAAGTTACATTTAATAATATTTTTTCTAACAGCTCTCTTAAAAGTATTATTAACGACTCCATATATCTTTCCAATAACAGAATTTGAATATTTAGTTATATAAATAAGAAAATCTTTTAAATCATCTTCACTTATTTTTTGAATTTCCATATCAGCCATATAATGCGTACATATTTGATTATATGTATTTAATTTCCTAACATAAGAACTGTCACTTAATTGATTTAGTTTATATCCATTGTCTATAAATTCTTTAGTAAGATCCTTAAATTTTACTTTAGATTTATCTACATACGAGTCTGTATTTAAATCTGTAATAATTTTTTCTAATTTGTTTTTTACTTCTTGTCGAGTTTTACCATATATGGTTTTTCTTTTTCTTTTTCCAGTTTTTTCATCATACATTGCAATAGTATATTCAGTAACCCAAAAAGTTTTTCCGTTTATTTCTCTTTTGAATATTGTACCTTCACCATTTCCTCTTTTTTTTGTAGTACCCATAATAAAAAAACCTCCATTTTTCTTTAAATACCACTTGAAAAATGAAAGCTTTTTGTATATAATACAGAAGTAATCACTTTTAAGTGGTTATGCCTTGGATAATGTGTGTCGTTCCGCAAAAAATGAAACACATTATCCGTTTTTTTTAATTTACTTTCCAACTATGACCGCAGCTTTGACAAACTGCCATGCTGCTATGTTTTGTAACAATTTTTTTGTCTTTGCGACCAAATAATTTTCCTAATAGCATTGGAATTGTTAAGAAAATCCATAATAAAGGTCTCCACCACCAACCAATAAGAATCCAATAAAGTACACTATGATGTTTATTCTTTAATTGACTTTCTGATACCATTTGAACATTAACATTCTCACTTCCACATTTAGGACATTTCATAATTTTATATCTCCTTTCATATATTTATTAACAATAATAACTTTATTTAAAAGCACTTTTATTTTCTACTTTTATTACTTCGCCAATAAGTTCTATATCATCCATAGTTAAATTCGTTTGAGGAGGGAAATTCCACATATTCATTGCTTGTAGTTCTAAATTTCCATCATCATTTTGTATTACTTTACGGATAATAGGACTACCTTTTTTTATTTTCAAAAGGTATGTTTTTCTATTTGTAAATTCTTTATATTTCTTTATTATAGCTATATCTCCAATATCAAGGAGCGGAGCCATTGAATTATCTGAAGCATATATTGCAAAAAAATTATTTGGATCTTCATCAGCAATATCAGTTCTATATAAATATGGTATTTTTTTAATAATTTCATTAGTAGAAAGATTTATAACATCAATTTCTGTAATTTTAGTTCTACCGTCCATAGAAACATCATATCCCATTAGCCAACCGGGATCTACATCCAAAGCTTTTGATAACAAATAAACACCATCCTGTTTTGCTTTATATCTACCGGACATATAAGAACTTATTTTTGATTTTGAAATACCAGTTTTTTCTGCTAAATCTACTGGCTTAATATTTCTTATAAGTAATGCTTTAGAAAGTCTGTTAGCAAAAGTATCTATTCTTCCGTTCATTTTTTCCTCCTAGATAATTTTTTTTACAAAAAAATAATATCACAAAAGTTTAGAAATGTCAAACATTTTACGGCTTTTAAGAAATAAAATTTTGAAAAAACTAAACTTTTTTCAAAAAAAGTATTGACAAAATAAAAAAACAGAGATAATATATTGCTAGTTTAGAAAAAACTAAACAAGAAAGGAGTGAAATAAAATGGCAAGAAGTAAAAATAAAAAATGCGTATTTGATTTTGGAAAGCTACAAGGCAGAATAAAAGAATTACACATTACACAAGATAGTGTTGCCAAATACTTAAATATTAATAAATCAACTTTTAGTTTAAAAATAAATAACCAAGTACCATTTTCACAAGATGAAGTAAATCAAATGATTACACTTTTAAAAATTCCAGATGATGAAATAAAAGTATATTTTTTTAAAGAAAGAGTTTAGAAAAAACTAAACAAGAAAGGAAAAAGATATGAAAAAATTAAAAAAATGCGGAACGACACACACTATTCAAGGAGGGATAACAAATGGAATTAGATGACAATGTTTTTTATACACCATCAGAATTTGCTAAGTTAAGAAATTGCAGCATACCAACTGCATTAAGTATTTATAATTTAAAAGATTTTCCAAGTGAAGATTATGGAAAAGAAAAAGTAGCATTGGGAAGTGCGATAAGAGAATGGTATAGCAAGAAAAGAAAGAAAGGGGAAGAATAGAATGAAAAAATCTAGGAAGAAAAAATCAAATAATAAAAAATTAAAAAAAATTATAATAATGCTACTAATAATTGTACTTTTTATAATTACATTAATTAATATGTATATTGGACAACCTAAATATGAAGAAACATATAAAACAATATATATAGGAGAAGATGAAACTTTATGGACTATTGCCGAAGATTATAAAAAACCAAATCAAGACATAAGAGAGTACATATTTGAAATCAAAAAATTAAATAATATGGAAACTGCAACTATATATGAAGGACAAGAACTAACAATTATTATATATAAGGAGATTAAATAAGAATGGAAAGATGTGATAATGATAAATTAGTATTTAACGCAAGAGTCAATAAAGATGAAATGATAATTGCTATTTCAGAGTATGAGGAATTGAAGGAACATATAAAATGGCAAAAAGACTGTATAGAAGAAGATAAAAGAAATTTTGAAAAAATGAAAATAGAATTAGAAAAATGTAATCTAGAAAATTACAAATTGAAAACAGGAATTATAAATTTTGTAAAGAGAATAGGAGGAGAAAATGGATAAACTAGATCAATGCTATTATTGGCATATTATAACACTAGCCAAAATGAAAAATAACTTAAAAGAAATAAGAAAAAAAGAGCTAATCTCAAATACCGACCAAAGTATAAAAAATTAAACTCTTTTTGAAAAATATTTATATAAATACTTTCTGTTTATATTTTATCACAGAAAGTTAGAAAGGGCAAGAGAATGGAAAAAGAAATAGAAAATTGGAAAAATGATTTTGAATGTTCAAAAAAATTAGAAGAACTTTTAAAAAATAAAGTATTTGGAAATGATACTGAAGAATTAGAAGAATCCAAAAAAAGTGAAGGACTCAAAATGCTAGATTTAAGAACTGAAATTTTGTATGGAGAAAAATATCTTGAAATATTTATAGGGGAATTAGTAGGAACTGATATTGATGAAAGTGCAAAAAAATACAACATAAAAAGAATTAATGAACATTTAGAAAAAATACTGGAACAATATACGCAAATTACCAATGAATTAGATGAAATTATATTCAAAGATAAGAAAAATCAACATATTTGTAGTATTTGTGGAAAAACATATGAAGAATATGGAAATAATGCACAACCAGTAAATAATGGAAGATGCTGCGATAAGTGTAATGCGACAGTAGTAATTCCAAGAAGAATACAAGAGCATCAAAATAGAAAGGAGACAAAGGAATCAAATGGGTAAGTTTATTTTAGGATTTATTATAGGATACATAGCATCATTTGTAATATTAATATTGTTAAGAGCAAGTAGTGAAAGTGAAAAAGAAGAAGAGGATCATTCACAAAGGGGAAAATAAGCACAAAAGAAACCTTTAAAATTAATAGAAAGGGGGAAAGGGACTATGGAAAAAGATATAAAGGAAAATATAAAACCAAATGAAACAGAAATAATAAATAAAATAGCAAAGCAGTTATTAAAAGAAATAGGAATAAAAACACATATTCTGGGTTTTAAGTATTGGGTAACAGCATTATTACTTGTAATAGAAGATGAAGAAAAATCAGAAAATAGAAATATAGTAATGATGCAATTATATGCTCGTATTGCAAGAAAACATAAAACAACATTTTCAAAAGTTGAAAGAGCAATGCGATATGTACATTTAGAATTAGACTTAAAACAACAATTCAATGTTGACTATCCTATTAATAATACAGCTTTGCTATTTTTATTAAAAGATGAAGTTATAAATAGGATGCACAACACTCCAGAAGCACAAAATGAATAAGTTACTTGTGCAACAAGAGATTTTGTCGAATAGATAAACATTAAGAAAGGAGTGGTGAATGTGTGAATAGGAAAAACAAAATAGACCTTCAAAAGCAGCTCTCTGAATTTTATTCTACATTAGACTTCAAGCCTATCTCAGCAAATGCTATCTCAATATATTTAGTATTACTGCAGATAGATTGTAAGACAGACTGGCTTCGAGAGTTTAAAGTAACAAATACTATTCTAATGAGCAAAGTAAAAGGTTTGAATATATCAGCTCTACAAAGGGCAAGAAATGAATTAATCAATAATCAATATATTTTATACAAGAAGCGGAATAAATCAAAATGATGCTTCTACATATACAATAATAAAATTATATGATGAGCAATTTGAACAAGCGGACGAACAACCGAACGCAACACCGAACGCACAAGCGGACGAACAGACAGACGAATACATTATAACTAAACTAAACTTATTATTTAATTATATATATAAAGAAGAGGGCGGAGAAGAAATTGGACTAACCGAAAATGATAGGGAAGGCTTAATAGTTCTACTAAAAAGATTAGAAATGTATTGTCGGCAATATTGAAATATATAATCTAATGCCGCAAGAAAGAGTTTTAGATGAAAAAATAATGTTCTGGGCATTAAAAGAAATATATCTTAGTCCGCATAGAGTTTATTTAAATAAGCTTACAAGAGAAAAATTCACATTAAAATATTACAAAACTAAAAAATACATAACAGAAAAAACACATTACAGGCTAGAAGAAATTATAAATTATTTTATAGTTTGTCTACATGAAGAAATGGAAAACAAGAAAGGATTTTAGCATGATCAATTACTATGAATTAATAGGTAGAGGTACGGTACCTATATATACAAAAATGAAAACAATAATAGATGGAAATCAAGTTGTAAATTCAGAAAAAGAAAAATTATATAACTACTATAAATGTGACTATTGTGGAGATGAAATAATAATTACAAAGAAAAGACATGATATGACAGGAGGAATAGCAATTATACCACACACACTTACTAAAAGAGGAGAAATCAAATTAGCTTTATGTAATAAATGCGTAAATCCAACAATAAGAGAATTTGAAAGGATGGGAAATAATGAAAAATGAAATTGTAAAAGGGAAAATGCAAGAAATTGCAAGGAAAGTAAAAGAAGAACTACCAGAGAACTGGGGATTTGTAGTATTAGCATTTGAATTTGGAGACAGTAATGACAGAGAAATGTTATATGTATCAAATGCTAATAGGGAAGATGTAGTAAAAGCGATGGAAGAGTTTGCACAGAAAACAAAAAGTAATTATGGTAATGATACTGGAAAATATGGAAGGAGAGAAAATAAATAATGATAATAGTAAGTCAAGATAGAAAGCAAGTTTGGAATTATGATAATTTAGAAGAAATTTTTATACCAAAAGAAATATTGAATGAGGAAAACTGGTGTTTGAAGGCACAAACTTTAAGAGGAGATGTTTACATATTAGGATATTACAAAACAGAGGAAAGAGTAGTGAAAGTGTTAGAAGAAATCATAAATACATATTTATCATATGCATCAGTAAAAAATCTTACTGGAGATATAAAAACTATACATACTATTCCATCAGCTTATGTGATGCCAAAGGAGTGAGATATATGGGAGAAGAAAATAAACCAAGTGTAGTTTGTTATTCTATAAATGGAGAAACTGGAGAAATGAAAGAAATAGGAAAGGTAGCTTCAACATCTGAAATTAAAGTAGGAAAAACAACAGGAGAGAAAAATAAATGTGTAGACTTTTGCAATGTTGGAGCAAACCAAACTGGAGAGCTTACTCTTGAAGTTAAGCCAAGAACGATAACGAAGAAAAGATTTATAAAACTCTTAATGGGAATGAGATATCAAAAAAATGAGGCAATTAAAATGCATAATGAATTTATGAAAAAATATAAATTTAGATCAGTAATAGGACTGGTATTTTTTGAGATGGATTATAGGGCAGGAAGAACATTTGAATTTAGGATAGGAGGATTTGAAGATGTTAATTGTGAGCCAAAATAAAAATGTAATAACAAATTTTCAAAGAATAAATTTTATAAGGATAGAACCCAACAAAGATAAATTTGACATAGAAATAAGCTATGGAGAAGAATACTGGGATGTATTGGGAACCTATGATAGTTATGAAAAATGTAAGGAAATTTTGAATGCAATTACACAAGAATTTAAAAGAATAGTATTAAAAGTAAACAGACAAAATACTATGCAATCAGAATTTTATAACATACCAAAAGTATATTATATGCCAGAAAAATAAAGAGGTGTAACAAATGAATTATGAAATTGAGATAAATGAACAAATAACAGGAAAGGCAAGACCACGAATGAATACATATACAGGACGAGCTTATACTCCAACCAAAACAAAGAACTATGAATATTTAGTGCGTCAAATATTTTTATATAAATATCCAAACTACAGGCCAATAGAAGGAAGAGTAACTATGACAATAATAGCATACTTCGATATACCAAAGAGTACAAGCAAAAAGAAAGAAGCGGAAATGTTATATGGAGGAATAAGTCCAACAAAGAAACCAGACTGGGATAATATAGGAAAAATAATAAGTGATGCATTAAATAAGTTTGCTTTTAAAGATGATGCACAAATAACAGATGTAAGAATATTTAAAAAATATGCAAAAACACCAAAGGTTATAGTCAAAATATCAGAATATTAGGAGGACAGTAATATGAAAGAAATGATATATCAAGCTGAATTTAAAAGAGAAGTTCTTGATACAGGATATTGTCTAGGATTATTATATTTTATTTTAAATTTAGGTTCACATCCAACTGCATACATAAAAATACCAGAAAACTCAAAATATTACGGTAAAGATATGGAAGAAATTAATTTAAATGTCCATGGAGGAGTAACCTATGTAAGAGATTATTTATATATATCAGAGAATCAAAAAATTAATGGATGGTTCATTGGTTGGGATTATGGACACTATGGAGATTATGCAGGTTATGAAGAATTATTACCACAAGAAATAAGAGTGGGAGGCAAAAAATGGAGTACAAAAGAAATATACCAAGAGGTAAAAGAAACTTGTTATGAGATACAAAAAGGAGGAAGTAAAAATGGGAATAAAGAATAAATTAAGTGATTTAAATGATCATTTGTTTGAAGAATTAGAGCGTTTAAATGATGAAGATTTAAAAGGAGAGGCATTACAAGAAGAAAGAGAAAGAGCAAAAAGCATGGCCAATATTGCTCAAACAATTATAAACAATGGAGAATTAGCATTAAAAGCAGCAAAACATTATGAAGAATACGGAGACAAAAAACAATTACCACCAATGTTACAAATAGGAGATGGAAAGTAATGCACCATTTTACAAATGAGCAAATAGAATTTATTAGAAAAATTGCAAAAGGAAAAGATACTAAAACAATAACTGAATTAGTAAATAATAAATTTAAATTAAACTTAAAAATAAGTCAAATACAATCCTGTAAAAGTAACCATAATATTAAATCTGGTATTGACTGTAGATTTAAGAAAGGCAACATTCCTGCAAATAAAGGGAAAAAAGGTTCTATGAATCCAGAACAATATGAAAAATGCAAAGCAACAATGTTTAAGAAGGGAAATATTCCACCTAACAGAAGAGAAATAGGAAGCGAAAGGATAGACAAAAACGGATATGTTGAAATAAAAATTCAAGATGGAAAGTTAAATAAAAACTGGATAAAAAAACATAGATATATTTATGAACAAGCAAATGGAAAAATACCTAAAGGACATAAAGTAATATTTGCAGATGGAAATAATAGAAATTTTGAAATTAAGAATTTAATACTTGTTACAAATGCTGAAGAATTGATTATGAATAAGAGAAAATTAATAGGAAAAAATCCTGATTTTACAAAAACAGGAGCTATAATTGCAAAAGTTTTAAATAAAGCAAGAACAAGGTAGATGAAGATGGGTAAAAACATTGATTTTGAGCAATTATATTATGATGCTATTTATGAAAACAGAAAATTAAAAAATAAAATAATTGAATTAGAAGATGAAATAAATGATTTAAATTCTTGTAGAACTAAAAAAAATATAGATTTACAAAAATATATTATGCTACAAGTCAAAAGAAGGAGAAAATAATGGATAAAACTACAGTATGTGAAAATTGTGAATGGTGTATTCCAACATTAAATAATGAGTTTTCATATTGTTTACTAAAACAAAAAACAATCAATTCAATTGAGAGTTGTGATGATTACAAAAATAAGACAGGAAACCATATTACTATCTAAAATACAAAGGAAAGGAAGAAAACTATGATAATTGAAGATATGCAACAAACATTAGATTTATTAGAAAATATAAAATATTTCTTCTTCAATATAGAAGAAACAGAAAAGAAATTAAATGCTGAATTATACAAAAAAGAAGGAGAAAGAGATGATCTATTGCATGAGATTGAATTAAGTAAATTAAACGCCATAGAAATAATGACTACATATAAGAGACTAGAAAAAGTGTTAAAAGAAAGAAGAAATATAAAAGACAAAATAGAATTAATAAATACAATTAAACCTTATGCAAGCAAATTTATAACAAAAGGCATTTGTGCAGAGACAGATGTAACAATAAAAAACATAGTAACATTAAAAAGTAACCAAGAAAATAGGCAATATACACCAAGAGTAATACAAGACTTAAAATGTGCAAAGAAAAGGAAGGAGGAAAAATAATGAATTACAAAGAAGAGGATAAAAAATTAGTTCAAAAGAATGGAAAATATAGATATTATGATTTTACAGAGGATATTATAAAACAAATTGTAAGTAAAAGTATGAAAGAAGTAACTAATGAGGAATGGAGAACATTATTACAAATGATATATCCGAAAAATATGATAGGAAGCGGATTATTTCAACCAATTCTAATTTTCAAAATAAATAAAAATGGAAAACGAGTAGATCCACCAATAGAAGCATATAATTCGCTAGATGAAGTGCGTAATGGAATATGCTTATTCTACAGGATAATAGAACATATAGAAAAAAATAGTCATATTAAAATTGATAAAAGTTTTTATCAATTCAAAGAAAAAATACAGAAAGGAATAAAAGAAAAATGTTAATATTACCAATTAAGCGACAATGGTTTGACATGATTGTCTCTGGAGAAAAGAAAGAAGAATATAGAGAAATAAAACCATATTATAAAACTAGATTTTATAATGCTGTGAAAGAAGTATTAGATAAAGAAACATTTGCACAGCAATTATCAGCAGTTATTTTATATGACAATACTGTAATGCTAGATGTAATTTTTAGAAATGGATATAACAAGAACAGTCCACAAATAAAATGCAAATGTATATATAAAGGAAAAGGTCAAGGCAAAGAAGAGTGGGGAGCAAAGCCTAACAAAGAATATTATGTTTTAGAAATTTTGGAGGTGCAGGATGTTCAAAGAAAAAATTAGAAGATATGTAAGAACAGAATATGGATATATTCTTGAAAATACGACAGGAGGCCATGGCGATATAATAAAAAAATTAGTAGACGGAGACAAGCATTATGAATTTGAATATGGAAAAATTGTGAAAAGTAGTAATACATTAGTTGCTATTATAGAAGTAGGAGATTATATAAATGGAGAAAAAATTATAGAAATACAAGTACCAGAAGTAGAAATTATTTCACCAGATGATTATACAGCAGACGAGCAAATTACAGTTTGTATATTTAAATGTGGAAAAGGAGCTTATTATAGACATATTAAAGAAGAGGAAATAACTAGCATACTTACGCATGAACAATATTATCAAAATGCTTATAAAAAATAGAAAAATATAATATTTAGTAAATTTATAGGAGGCGACAATGAATAATGTATATTGCATAGAAGGAGATCCGGATTATGGTTGCATTTATGTAGCTGCTAAAAACGGAAAATGTGCTAAAAGCTTTCGGACAAGGTACATGGGTTGCAGAGACCATAGATAGATATATAGATTTAAGAGTTATAAGATGTTGGGGAGTAAAGACCAAATATGAAGGTCAACTGAATATACAACAAATAAATGAGATTGGTCTAGCATGGTGGTGTTGTGAACATTGCGAAAACGAAGAATTTGAAATAATAGATAAATACACATACAGATGTATGAAATGTGGAAAAACTGGAAAAATACCATATTTACCATAATAATAGGAGGGATAATATGATAAAAAGAATTTGTGATAGATGCAAAAAAGAAATAAAAGGAAACTATTGGACTATAAATATTTATGAGAAAGAAGATACAACAATGCGATTAACTACTGAAGGAGCTGTAAATAATATTCAACAAAATATGAGAAAAATATTTAGTAGAGATAAAGAATATTGCAAAGAATGTATAGAAGAAATACAAAAAGTAATTAATAATGAAAAGGAGCAAGATTAAGATGAAAAAATTTTTATTTGGAATGCTGGTTATTATACTTACTCCAATATATATTATAGTGCAAATATTTAAAAAGCTACTTGAATTTATGTTTGATATAACAGAACCAATTGCTGAAGCACAATATAAATTAATAGAAAATATGATGTCATTCTGGAAAAAAGTATTTAAAAAGCGGGTGAAATTATGAAAAGTTTTGAGTATAAAAATATTACAATAGAAAACATACAAAATATAATGAAGTTTGGATATATTACTGAAGTTATATGTGATGCAGATAAAAAAGAAATAATAATATCAGATGAAGAATACGAGTTAATGGAAAAAGCTATACAGCAAACTATAAAGGATGTAATAGAACCTGTAGTAGATTCTCTTGCAAAAACATTTAAAGCAATTGCTGAAGTAACAGAAACTATTACTAAAGCGATAGTAGAATTAGCTGAAAGCCTTACCAAGAATATGAATAAAAAGATTACTAAGAAGAGATTTATAAAATTATTAAGAAGTACAGGAATGCAACAAAATGAAATAAACAAAATTATTAAAAATAATACAGAAAAATATACTTATCTAAGATATTATAATATAATTTCTAATTTTCAAAAAAAGTAAAAAACGATAACAACAGCTATATGTAAATAAAATTAAATGAAAATAATTTCTAATTAAGAAAAAACAAAAACTAACACAATAGAAAATTAAGAAGCGGAAAGGTAGGTGTATAAAGTGCTACAAGTTATAAAAATATAATGGAGGTGCAAATGATGAATGTACAAGAAGTTTTGGAAAACTATAATGTATATAAATTAAGGATTAGTATTACAGAAAAAGAAATTCGAGAATTAAAAAGTGAGATATATGATTTAAAAAGTTCGAAATTAGATGGGATGCCAAAAGCTAAAGGTTACACGATTTCAAAAGTAGAAGAGGCTATTGTAAATGCAGATGAGAAGATAGATAAAAAGCAAAGATATATAGATGACTTAAAAAGTGATTTGAAAATTGTAGAAGATTTAGTAAAAACATTGAAAAAATATAATCAAGATATAATTGATATGCGTTTTTATCAGAAAATAAGCATAGAAGAAATAGCAGTAAAAAAAGATAGAGGATATGGTGCTATACAAAAAACAATAGATAGATCAATTAAGAAAATGCAAAAGGAATATGATAAGAATAAAAAAATGTCTTAGTTTTGTACATAAAATTTATATATTTTGTCCGTATTATTTAAAAAAATAATATGTTACAATTATAATTGCAAAAAAATACAAATATGAAATTTCATATATCTTTTTCCAATTTTGTAAAGCTACCATCCCCTTTCGGTAGCTTTTTATATTGCGGAGATGGTGCAAAGGCAGCACAATGGGGTCATAACCCATAGACGAGGTTCGAATCCTATGTCCGCAACCAAAATAACAAAAGAGGTAAGCCTATGAATCTAGGTAGATGTATGATAAGAGAATGTAAAAATTGCAGATATGAAGCAAGTTGTTTTAAGGAGTACAATTATGGTTATACAAATAATAGAAATAAGCAAATTAAAAAGAGCAGAATACAATCCAAGAAAAGAATTGACGCCAGAGGATCCAGAGTATCAACAGCTAAAAAAGAGCATCGTTGAATTTGGATATGTTGTGCCAGTTGTTGTAAATTCTGATATGACAGTTATAGGAGGACATCAAGGACTGACAGTATTAGAGGATTTAGGTTATAAAGAAATAGAATGTAGTGTTCAAGATCTTAACAAAACACAAGAAAAGGCATTAAACCTCGCATTAAATAAAATTAATGGTATCTGGGACAATGAAAAATTAGAAAAAATACTTGCTGAATTGAAAGAATTAGAATTTGATATGGATATAACAGGATTTAGTCCAGAAGAACTAAACGAAATATTTAATGATACACTAGAAGCAACAGAAGATGACTTTGATGTAGATAAAGAGCTAGAAGAAATAAAAGAACCAATAACACAACAAGGAGACATATGGATATTAGGCAGGCATAGATTAATGTGTGGAGATAGTACGAATAAAGAAGATGTAACAAAACTTATGAATAATAAAGAAGCGGATATGGTTCTTACAGATCCGCCTTATAATGTAGATGTGGAAAACAGCAAGGGAATGAAGATAAAAAATGACAATATGGATAGTAATTCGTTTAGAGAATTTCTAACAAAATCATTTAAGAATATATCAGAAGCACTAAAGCTAGGTGGAGCATTTTATATATGGTTTGCATCAAAAGAACATATTAATTTTGAAACAGCATTAAATGCAAATGGCCTAAAAGTAAGACAAGAACTAATATGGAAGAAAAATATGTTCATATTAGGTAATCAAGATTATCAATGGCAACATGAACCATGTTTATATGGATGGAAAGACGGAGCAGCACATTATTTTACAGATGATAGAACACAAGCTACAGTAATAGAAGATAAACACCAAGATTTTAAGAAAATGAAAAAGGAAGAGCTAATAAAATTACTCGAAGATATATATGCAGGTAAAGTAAGTACAACAATCATAGAAGAGGATAAACCTACAATAAATGATTTACATCCAACAATGAAGCCTATAAAACTATTAGCTAGATTTATAAAAAATAGTAGTCGCATAGATGAGTGTATATTAGATTTGTTCCGGAGGCAGTGGATCAACATTAATTGCTTGTGAACAATTAAATAGAACTTGCAATATGATGGAACTAGATCCTAAATATTGCGATGTGATAATTAAAAGATGGGAAACCCTAACAGGTCAAAAGGCAGAGTTAGTAAAAAAGTAATGGAGGTGGGTGAGTTGCATTGACCTTGAAGAAAATGGAGAACATAAAAAATGATTATTTAAAAGGAATGACATACAAAGACATTTATAAAAAACACAACATTACTTTGTCTGACTTAAAGAAGATTATATATAAATATAATTTGACTAGAAATAAAAGTGAACTGTATAAGGGAAACCAAAATGCCAAGAAAAATAAAGGAGGAACAGGAGCAGCTAACAATAATAAGAATGCTGTTGTTACAGGAGAATATGAACAAATATATGAAGATGTACTAACAGAAGCGGAAACTAAATTCTATAACAATTACACAATCAATGATAATGATATAGATAATTTACTACTAGATGAATACACAAGAGAGTATAAGATATTAACAATAAGAGAAATGCGAATGCTGAAAAGAATAAAAGTTTTAGAAGAAAAAAACAATGATATGATGATAGGTTCTATTCGAAAGAAGAATAGTGATGGAGATACTGAAACTGTAACAGAAGCGGAACCTGTTTCTAAGACAATAGCAAGAATAGAAGATGGACTTACAAGAGTTCAAGAATCAAAACGCAAGAGCAGAGAGAATATGCTAAAACTAGGATTTAGCAAGAAGATGTTAGAACTAAAAGAAAAACAAATTGAAAATGATATTTGGTAAGGAGATAGAAAAAGATGTTTGCAAATCCTCATGAATTATATAAGTCTAAAGAATGGCAGCAACTACTTGAAGAATTAAAACTAGAAAGAATAAACAATGAAGGACAACTAATATGTGAATACTGTGGAAAAGAAATAGTGAAGGCCTATGACTGTATAGGACATCATAAGATACCATTAAACAATGCAAATGTAAATGACTACAATATAAGCCTTAACAAAGATAACATAATGCTGATACATTTTAAATGCCACAATGCAGTACATCATAGATTCGGATATGAATTACCTAAGAAAGTATATATAGTTTATGGTTCTCCATGTTCTGGTAAGTCAACATGGGTAGAAGAAATGGCAACAACTGATGATTTAATCATAGATATAGATAAAATATGGGAGTGCATCAGCTTCTGTGATAAGTATAACAAACCTAAGAAATTACAGCAAAATGTTTTTGAGACAAGGAATAATCTGCTTGAGCAGATTAAAATGAGACTAGGTAACTGGCAGAATGCTTTTATAGTAGGTACTTATCCATTAAAGATGGAAAGACAAAGACTTGCTGACAAGCTCGGAGCTGAAACGATATTCATTGAATGTAGTAAAGATATTTGTTTAAATCGTGCAAAAAATGATAATTGGAAAGAATATATACAAGAATGGTTTGAAAGCTTTCAACCATAGTCCCCCCCTAACAAAATATAAAATACATCGGCTGGGGACTGTAAGGGGTACCTCTTTTTCACACGAGGCAAAAATTTCATTTTTTTTGAAAAAATAGAAATATATATAGGAAGAAGGAAGGTTTTGTGACAAGAAGGGAAGAATTAGACAATATTTTTAAGGATATTGATGAGAATAAGAAAAAATTAATAAATCCACTTTTAGATAATATAGCATTTTTGGAAGAACGAATGGAAGAATTAAAAAAACATCCATTTATACAGGTTCATCCTAAAGATCCAACAAAACAAAGAGCTACAACAGCAGCTAAACTTTATAAAGAACATTCACAAAGCTATATGAATGCGATAAGAATGTTATATTCAATGATAAATGGCCATGAAGTCGAAGAAGATGCCGTTACAAAATGGCTAGAAGAAAGAAAAAGGCAACAATATGAGTAAATACTTTTTAGAACAATATTATGAAGAAATTAAAAGTGGAAATATAATAGTAGGCTTAGAATTAAAAACAGAATTACAAAAACTAATTAAAGATTTGAAAAATCCTAACTATAAATATGACACAGAAGAGGCACATTTAAGAATTGATTTTATGGAGCATCTATGTTTGCAAAGTAAAAGACCATTTTATAATATGCCAATGCAATTATTACTATGGGAAAAGGCTTTTATTGAAGTAATATATTCTTTCAAAGTATATGATCCAGAATTAAAAAGATGGGTAAGAAGATTTCAAAATATACTTTTATTAATAGCAAGAAAGAATGGAAAAACAACATTAATGGCCGCAGATGCTCATGCAGACTTGAGAATTGGCGAAGGTGGAATGGATATAGTTTGTGCATCTAATGATGACAAACAAGCTAGTTTACTTTGGAATGAAATAGACAATATGAGAAAAAGAATAGATCCACATTCAAAAGTTACTCATAAAAATATGTCTGAAATTTGTAACACACAAAAAAATATAACAATATTTAAAATGTCAGGTAAAACTCAAAATAAAGATGGTAGAAACATAGACAAAATGTATATGGATGAAAGCCACGATGCACCAAATGATGAAATTGCTGAAGCCGGGCAAAAGTCAATGTCAACAAAAGATGAACCATTATTCATAAATCTTACAACCGAGGGATTTATTAATGATGGTTACTTAGATACCGAATTAAAATATGCAAGAGAAGTTTTATTTGACGAAACAGACGATATTCATTATTTACCATGGCTTTATACACAAGACAGTGAAGAAGAAGTATGGCAAGATGAACAAAGTTGGTATAAATCAAATCCGGGATTAGGAGTGGTTAAAAAGTGGAAATCATTACGAAGTGAAATAGAAAAATCAAAAACTTCAAAATCAAAAAGAATGCATACATTATGTAAAGATTTTAATATAAAGCAAAACAATGCTCAGGCTTGGTTGATGTATGAAGATTATAGTTATGAACAAGAACCATTTAGTCTAGAAGACTTTAGAGGTTCTTTTTGTTTGGGTGCAGTTGACTTATCAGCAACAACGGACTTATCAAATGCAAAAATATTGCTAATGAAACCAAATGATAAAACGAAGTATGTATTTTCACATTATTGGATACCAGAAAGCAAATTAGAGGACAGTGATGATAAAGCTGCAGGAGCTAATTATGAAGAATGGGCAAGAAAAGGTTTATTAACTATTCATGAAGGTAATGAAATAGACATTACAAAAATAGCAGATTGGTTTTATCAATTATATAAGGATTACGGAATTAAATCTTATATTGCAGGATATGACCAAAGATTCTCAAAGGCATTTACAGATAGAATGAGCGATTATAATTTAGAAGTAGAAATGATATTACAAGGCAAAGTTTTAAGCAACGCTATGAAATATGTAGAAGCAGACTTGAAAGACAAGGTAATAAATTATAATAGCAATGAAATGGATAAATGGTGTCTGGGAAATGCTGCAATAGAAATGGATAACCTAGGCAATATTATGTGTGTAAAAGTAAAAAAACAAGCAAATAAAAGAATTGATGGAGCTGTAACATTAATAATTCTATATGAAATATATAGAAGATATCGAAATGAGTTCCACAAATTAGTTAATGGGTAAGGTGTAGATATGAAAGAATATGAAATTAAATATCAAAAAGGATTTGATATTTATGTTGAAAAAATAAAAGCCAATAATCAAATAGAAGCAAGATATATTTTTTATATGAATAATAGAAATACTGATATTTTAGAGATTAAGGAGGTAAAAGACCTTGGGGCTAATTGATTTTATAAACAAAGTTAAGAAGATTAAGCAAAATTATAAATATGCAAAAATGTTAAATGGATATACTCCTATATTTTCACAATTTGGCCAAGACATATATGCTAGTGATGTTGTACAGCAAGCAATATCCTGTTTAGTAACAGAATTAATAAAAGCAAATCCATATCATATAAAAAAAGATGGTAGTGATTTAGTACCAGTTGAGAATAGCGAAATTCAAAGACTATTAGAAGAACCAAATGAAAGAATGACACAAACGGATTTTTTTGAAAAAGTATATTGGCAATTATTTTTAAATTATAATGCTTTTATTGTTCCAACATATTACAGGGATAATAAAGGAAATAAAAAATATACTGGATTATATCCTATACAACCAATAGATGTTACTTTTTTGCAAGATCCGGAAGGAAAATTGGGAATTCAATTTAAATTCATAAATGGATATGAAACAATTTTAGCATATTCAGATGTAATACATATTAAATATAGATACTCAATTAATGAGTTTATGGGTGGAAATGAAAAAGGACAACCAGATAACAAAGCATTATTAAAAACATTGGAACTTAATCATACATTGTTACAAGGAGTAGCAAAAGCATTAAAAAGTTCATTTTCTATAAATGGAGTTATTAAGTACAATACTTTAATGGATGATGGAAAAATGGAAAAAAATATAAAGAACATGGAAAAAAGACTTGCTAATAATGAAAGTGGTTTTTTGCCATTAGACATTAAAGGAGAATATATACCATTACAAAACAAAGTGCAATTAGTAGATGCTACTACTTTAAAATTTATTGATGAAAAAATATTAAGAAATTTCGGAGTTTCTCTACCAATATTAACTGGAGATTATACAAAAGCACAATATGAAGCCTTTTATCAAAAGAGTTTGGAGCCGATATTAAAAAGAACAGGCGAATCTTTTACAATGTCTATGTTTAGTGTTAGAGAAAAAGGATTTGGTAATAAAATTATGATGTATCCACATGAACTAATTTTTATGGATACAAGTCAAAAAATAGAATTATTTGATTTATTGGTTGATAGTGCAAGCTGTTATAAAAATGAAGTTCGTACAGCATTTGGTATGAGACCTCTTCCAGAGCTTGCAGGACAAATTGCAATGTCAAGTAATAAAGCAAATGCTGAAAATAATAAAGTTGAAAATGAGGATAACTCAAATATTGGAGGTATTGAAAATGAAGAATGAACTAATAAGAAGAAATTATGATTTTCAAATTCGAGCAGAAAAAGACGAAAAAAGAGGAAATATAATTATAGGTAGACCAATTGTTTATGGAAGCAAAACAGATATAGGTGGAATGTTTGAAGAAGTTATTGAAAAAGGAGCATTAAAGAAAACAAATCTTGAAGATGTAAGGTTTTTGGTAAATCATGATCAATCTAAAATACCACTTGCAAGGTCAAGAAGAAATTCAAAAAATTCTACTATGCAATTATCTGTTGATGATGAGGGAATGGAAATTAAGGTAGAACTAGATGTTGAAAATAACACAGAAGCAAGAAATTTATATAGTGCAATAGAAAGAGGAGACATAACAGGAATGTCTTTTATGTTTGGAATAAATGACGAAAAATGGGAAGGCTTAGATACAGAGTATCCAACAAGACATATTTTATCGATTTCAACAGTTGTTGAAGTTAGTGCAGTAACATTTCCAGCTTACGAAGCTACTTCAATATCTGCTAGAGATAAAAGTGCGGTGGAGACTGCACGCCTAGCGGTGGAGACTGCTAGAAGTAAAGAGGTGGACACTTCTTTAGAATTAGAAAAACTAAAATTAAAATATTTGTTAGGAGGATTTTAAGATGAAAGATTTTTTAAAAAAATTAATTGAAAGAAAGAAAAAGGAATTAAAAGAAAAAGAAGAAAGAATGCAAAAATCTCAAGATATTCAAGAGGTTAGAAGCTTAGGAGAAACATTAATAGCATTGCGTGATGAAATTAATGACGCAGAAAAGCAATTAGCTGAGATAGAAGAAAAAGAAAAAGATGACAACAAAGATACAGATGCAAACAAAGATAATAACAATGATGATAATAAAGATGATGGAGCAAATGCAAATGAAGGAAGAAGTGCAAATGGATTTAATCCTAATGCGACTTTAAATATAGTAGGTCAAGCAAGAATGAATGCCAGAGGTCAAGAAGTAGATATAAACAATAATGATCCTAGAGCTACTATGGAATATAGAACTGCGTTTATGAATTACATACAAAGAGGAGAAATTAATAAAGATATTCTTCAATTTGAGTCAAGAGCAGATGCAACAGGAACATCTAGTGATTTAGGTGTGCTTATACCAACCACTGTTATTCAAAAAATAATAACAGATGTAGAGAAAGTATATGGACAGCTTTATTCAAGAGTATTAAAAACAAATTTACAAGGTGGTGTAAAATATCCAATTGGAAGTTTTAGTGCAACATTTAAGCGTATTACTGAAACTACTGTTAGTGATAGACAAAATGCAGGTGGTGTTAAAGGTACAGTAGAATTCTCTTATAAAATTGGTGAAATTAGAATGGCTAGAACTTTATTACAAACAATATTAAGTGTTCCAGTTTTTGAAGAAGAATTTGCTAAAGTAATTGTAAAAGCTTATGTTCAAGCAATGGATAAAGAAATAATGAATGGACAAGATGAAAATAATGAATGTGTTGGTATATTAACAGAAGCTAAAAAATCAAGTAATTCAAGAATACCTGCAGCTAATATAATTACATTTACTGAAGAAGAAATGGCAGACTGGAAAGCTTGGCAAGAAAAATTATTTGCTAAAATACCATTATCTATGAGAGGTTTAAATCCAGAATTTGCTATGACATCAAACACTTATGAGGCAAATATTAAGACACTAGCTGATGACAATAATAGACCTGTATATAATGAAACATTTAATCCAGTCGATGGTTCTGAAATTTCAAAATTCAAAGGAAAAAATGTTGTATTTGTAGAGGAAGATGTATTGAAAAACTTTAACGATGCATCAGATGGAGAATATTTTGGAATGTATTGGGTTCCAGAAGAGGCTTATGCTATTAATAGCAATATGGAATTTACAGTTGTTGATTACTTTGACCATGAAAAGAATCAATATATCAAGAAAGCATTAGTAATCAATGATGGAAAAATATTAGATCCAAAATATATTTATTTATTAAAGAAAAGCGTAAAAGCTTAGAAAGGAGTTTATTATGGCAAATAAAAAAGAAGAAATTATAAATAATGAAGAAGAGGTTAAAACTGCTGTTGAAGAAACAGCAGTTTCTTCAGATGAAAAAGTAGAAGAAGTAAAACCAGAGGAAGTAAAAAAAGAGGAAAAAACTGAAGAAGTAAAAGAAGAGGAAAAAGTAGATGAAGAAGAAAAAACGGAAGAAAAAGAAAATAAGGAAGAAACAAAGAAATCAAAAAATGAAAGTTCAAAAGTAAAATTAAAAGTATTAATACCTTTTACAGATAAATACACAGAAGAAAAGTATAAATTAAATTCTGTAATAACTGTAAGTAAAGAAAGAGCAACAGAGTTATTAAAAGACAAAAGAAAATTAGTTGAAAAGCAAAACTAAAGGAGTAATTAATATGTTAGAAAAAGTAAAAAAAGGCCTTGGTATTACAGGATCATATCAAGACGGTACAATACAAGAATATATTGATGAAGTAAAAAGATTTCTTATTGATGGAGGAGTTTTAAAAGAAGTCGTTGAACATCCTTCATCAGTAGGAATTATAACCAGAGGAGTATCAGACTTATGGAATTATGGAAGTGGAGGGACATCGTTCTCTCCATATTTTATTCAAAGAGCTATCCAATTAAGTGGAAAGACTGTGGATGAACTTGAGCCAATTAAGGAAGATGTAGATGAGGAGGAAAAAGATGAGTGATTTTAGATTAGAAATAAAAGATCCTATTCCACTTGTACTTTTAATACCTAAATCTACTACAAAAATTAGTGGAGTAAATAAAAAAGAATATCCAACAGTCAAAGAAGCTCTAGCAGTAAAAGATAAAAATGATAATCCAATTAATTTATTCTTTGGAAGTTTTCAAACTTATGGAGGCACAGAGAAAACAGTAAATGGAATCTACTCCATAGAGGATACAGCAAACATATCAACATGGTATAGGCCAGATATAACAAGTAACTGTAGAATAGCAAGGGCTAATGATGAGGCTATTTTTGACATTATTAATGAACCCGAAAATATTAATATGCGAAACCAATTTTTAAAATTTAAAGTAAAACGAGTGAAAGGAGGGGCTTAAATGAGTAAAGTTAAAAGCTTAAAAGAATTGTACAAAAGAGCAACAGGAGAAGAAATCGATGGAGAAACAATATGTGAAGTGCTAGACAATATGTTCTCCGTAACACCGAAGAAAATAATATTAGCATCTTCTACTGCTGAAAGTACAAAGAAGTTTGAAATTACTGTAACAGATGAAGGTACAGTTACAGCTACAGAAGTGGTTGAAGAATGAGCAACAGAGTTTATTTAGAATTTGATGGGTTTGAGGAAGTAACATCAAGATTAAATAAATTAGGTGGAGATATCAAAGGCACTACTGAAAAAGCATTGAAGAAAACACATTCAATTATTACTCAAAAAGCTGAAGAAGCAATAGCTCCACATAATAAAACTCGTCAAACAGAAAAGAGCTTAAGAAAAGATGCCAAAATCGAATGGGCGGGAACAATAGCAAGTGTAAAAACTGGATTTAGTATTTCTGAAGGTGGACTTGCTTCAATATTTTTAATGTATGGAACTCCGAGACAAAGCAAGGATCAAAAAATGTATAACGCATTTTGGAGCAAAAGTACAAGAGATGAAGTACAGAAAGCACAAGAAGAAATATTTTATAGCGAAATAAGGAGGTTGAACGGTTAATGGAAGATTTATTAATAAGATTAATTGAATCGTTGGGCTATCCAATATTTCGACAAGGTTCACTTGGAGCAGATGAACCATATCCAGAAAGCTTTTTCACTTTCTGGAATAATTTATCTGAAGGAAATGAATTTTACAACAATAAAGAACATTCGACTATATGGTATTTCGATTTGAATTTTTATTCGAGCAATCCTCAATTAGTAAATACTAAATTGATGGAGGCTAAAAAAATATTAAAAGAAAATAATTTTATAGTTACAGGGAAAGGCCACGATGTTGTAAGTGATGAACCAACACACACAGGTCGTGGAATAGATGTAAAAATAATAGAAAGATAGGAGGAAAAAATATGGACGAAATTACTGAGTACAGAGGTGTCGAAGATTTAGTCGCAGCAGAGGTTTTGACAGATAACAATAACGAAGAAGAAGGATATACAACAGGAGAGGTATTTGATATTGCTGGAGTTGCAGAAATAAGTAAAAGTACAAGTAGTTCAAACGAATCTCATTATTATAATAATATGCCAGCAGTAGTTGTAAGTTCTACAGGAGCTGATGAAGTAACATTATCAGTATCTGCAATTCCACTTGATATATTAGCAAAGATTACAGGGCAAAAATATGATGAGCTTACTGGGGCTTTAATAGAAGGAGAAAGAGAAACAAAATATTTTGCAATAGGATATAAGACAAAGAAAACTAATGGAGATTATGTATATGTTTGGAGATTAAAAGGAACATTTAATATTCCAGAATCTACTCATGCAACAGAAAATGATGGTACAGATGCAAATGGACAAGAATTAACATATACAGGAATTAATACAACACATAAATTTGCAAAAGTTACTGATAAAAATGGTAACAAAAAAGGTGCAAAAGCTATTAATGTTGATGTTGCAAAAGGATTAGCTGATGTAAGTACATTCTTTGATGAAGTAGTTACACCAGATACACTAACAGCAAAAGCATAAAAAACATTATAGGAGGAGAAAAATGGATTTAAAATTAAATATCTATGAAAAGAAAAAAATCGTAAAAACCTATACAGCAGAAACATACGATTTAATGTTTGGAACCGTTGAAGATTTAATAGATCTTATAGATTTAGATCAATTAAAAAATGGAACAGATGCTGAAATAATCAAGTTAGTCGGTAAAGTAATAATTAATGGAATGGGAATTATTAAACCATTACTAAAAGATATCTTTGAAGGACTAACAGATGAAGAATTGAAAAAAACAAAAGTATCTGAAATTAGTACAGCTTTAGTAGAAATTGTTAAATTTTCAATCTCACAAATTACTAAAGGAACAAATGGAAAAAACTAAATGAGGGTGATGTAAATGTCACCCTTTATCAAATTTTATTTGAAGTTGAAATGTCGATTTGTGATCGATTCCCAAGTTTATCTCCATTTGATGTTAGACAGAAAAGATTTCACGAAGTTTTCTTATTGATTAGAAGATTAAATGTGTATAACGAGCAAGAAAAGAAACCTAAAAAGATTAGGAGACGAGCAAGTGATACATGGTTTTAATTTAAAAGGGAGGTAGACAAATGCCAAAAGGAGAAGATATAACAACAAAATTTAAAGTCGATATATCTGAATTAAAAAAAGGTATAACTGAAGCAAACAAAAATATAAAACTTGCAAATGCAGAATTTAAAGCAGCCAGTGCAGGTATGGATGACTGGACAAAATCAAGTGATGGTTTAAATGCAAAATTAAAGCAATTAAATTCGGTATTAATTGAGGAAAATAAGAAACTTGATAATTATAAGTCTCAATTGCAAGCAGTTGAAAAAGCAGAGCAAGAAAATGGGAAAAAAGCAGATGAATTAAAAGCAAAACTTCAACAATTATCTAGTCAAGGAATTTCAAAGACATCCGATGAATATAAAAAATATGAAAAAGCCTTAACAGATGTAGAAAAAGAGCAAACTGCAAATGCAAATATGGCAGATAAATTAAAAGTAACTATTTTAAATCAACAAGCTGCAGTAAATAAGACAGAAAAAGAAATAAGACAATATAGTAGTGCTCTTGACGAAGTAGAAAGTAATTCAAATGATACGAACAAATCAAGTAGCAAAGCAGCTAAGGGATTAAAAGAAGTAGGAGATGCTGCACAAAAAGCAGAAAAAAATAGTGATAGTTTAGCAAGCAAATTAGGTGGAGGACTTAAAAAAGGTTTAATGGGTATAGCAACCGCAGCAGCAGGAGCTGTTGCGGGCTTTTTAGCTACTGGAGCAGCAACACAAGATACCATGGAAGATATGGGAAAACTTGAGGCTGCTTTTACAAGTGCAGGTCATTCTACAGAAACTGCACAAAAATCTTTCCAAGGGATGGTTGGAATTTTAGGAGAAACAGATCAGTCCGTTGAAGCAGTAAACCATTTGGCAAAATTAACAAAGAGCGAAGAAGAACTTTCAAAGTGGACTGATATAGCAACAGGTGTGTATGCAACATTTGGCGATAGCTTACCTCTGGAAGGATTAACAGAAGCGGCTAACGAAACTGCAAAAGTGGGACAAGTTACAGGTCCTCTAGCTGATGCTTTAAATTGGGCAGGTATATCTGAAGATAAATTCAATCAGCAATTAGCTCAATGTAATAGTGAACAAGAAAGAGCAACATTAATTACAGAAACATTGAGCAAAACATATCAAAGTGCTGCAGATGCCTACAAAGATGTTAATGGAGATTTAATAGCATCGAGAGAAGCAACAGCTAATATGAGTACAGCAATGTCAGAAATGGGTAGAGTAGCAATGCCAATAATAACTGCTTTTAAGCAAGGAATTGCTGATTTGGTAAATACAATGTTACCGGGACTTGAACAAATTGGAGATGGCGTTAGAGGTCTAATGGAGGGAACTACTGGAGCAGCAGAATTATTGACAAGTGGAATATCTGTAACTTTAGATATGCTACTATCAAAACTAACTGAGGCATTACCAACAATCTTAAATATAGGCGTACAAATAATAACATCTTTGATACAAGGAATTATAAATGCATTGCCACAAGTAGTTCAAACCATAATAAATTTAATACCGCAGATAACACAATCATTGTTAAGTATGTTACCAAAGTTAGTATCAGTAGGAGCTCAAATAATACAAAGTTTGCTAACAGGCCTAGGTCAAATGATACCAGAAATTTTAGTACAAATAGTTAATATAATACCACAAATAGTTCAATCTCTCGTTGATGGAATACCACAATTAATTCAAGGAGCGATTGATTTTTTTATGGCAATTATAGATGCAATACCAACAGTCATTAAGGCTATTTTAAATGCTCTACCACAGATTATAAATAGTATTGTTAATGGCTTAATTACTGGAATACCTCTTATAATTGATGGAGCAATACAATTATTAATGGGTATTATAGATGCAATTCCAGAGATTATAGCTGCTCTTATTGATGCATTACCAACAATAATACAAGCAATAGTTAATGGATTAATTAATGGATTAGATGCTATTATAAATGGTGCTGTACAATTACTTATGGGAATAGTACAAGCAATTCCACAAATTATACAAGCATTAATTCCAGAAATTCCAAAAATAATTACCACAATAGTAACAACCCTACTTCAAAATCTACCAACATTAATAGCAGGAGCAGTACAATTATTTATGGGACTTGTTACTGCAATACCTCAAATTTGTATTGAATTAATAAAAGCAATACCACAAATTATTACAGCAATATTCCAAGGACTCGCACAATTACCTGCTCAATTAGGAGAATTCTTTAGTGGAGCATGGGAAGGAATAAAAAATGTATTTTCAAATGTTGGTAGTTGGTTTGGAGAGAAGTTCTCTAATGCAAAAGAAAATATACAAAATGCGTGGGCAAATACTAAAGAATGGGCATCTAATACTTGGAATAATATTACAAGTGCTTTTTCAAATGCAGGGAATTGGTTTAAAGAAAAATTTACACAAGCAAATGAAAATTCTAAAAAAGCATGGTCAACAGCCAAAGAATGGGCATCTAATGCATGGAGTAGTATCAGTGGTGCATTTTCAAATGTAGGAAACTGGTTTAAAGACAAATTCCAAGAGGCTTGGAATAATATTACAAGTATATTCGGAAAAGTAGGAGACTTCTTTGGAGGACTTTGGAATACAATTAGTAATAAATTTTCAAGTTTAGGAACAACAATAGGAGATGCCATTGGAGGAGCAGTAAAGTCAGGAATTAATGGTATTATATCAATGATTGAAAATGTAATTAATAAAGGTATTGATATGATAAATGGTGCAATAAATTTAATTAATAATATACCCGGAGTAAATATAGGTAACTTTAATAGAGTTAATCTTCCAAGACTTGCAAAGGGTGGAGTATTAAGAAAAGGAGAAGTTGGATTATTAGAAGGTTCTGGTGCTGAGGCTGTAGTACCACTTGAAAGAAATAAACATTGGATAAAAGCTGTGGCCAATGAAATGAAAGACCAAATAGTAAAAACCAATGCATCAAATATAAATAATGTATCTAATACAACATCGAATGTAAATAATTTTACTCAAGTAATAAATGCTCCAAAACAACCTTCAAGATTAGAATTATATAGACAAACAAAAAACTTATTAAACCTAGTAACAGTAAAATAGGAGGGAAAATATGTTTAGTTTAAAAGTTGAAAATGCTAAAGGTGCGATTTTAGAACTTACAAATGATGAAACAAATTTTCAAGTAACTAATGTTGAAGGTTTGAATCCTCCAAATGCAACGATAAATACATCAGATTTTGCAAATGGAGATGGCTCAGCTTTTAATAGTTCTAAAATACCTAATAGAGAAATAGTTATCACCGTTTATATTAATGGAGATGTTCAAACCAATAGATTAACATTATATCAATATTTTAGAAATAAGAATTGGTGTAAAATTTATTATACTGATGACCAAAGGGATGTATATATTGAAGGATATGTACAAGCCTTTGAAGCTCCTATTTTTACACAAAAACAAGTTGCACAAATTTCTATATTATGCCCAGATCCATATTTTAAAGATATAGAAACAATAGTACAAAGTATCTCAAAGGCTCTAAAAAAATTTACTTTTCCATTTTCAATAAATATAGGAGAACCAATCGCTTTTTCAGAAATAGAATTAGAAAAAATAACAAATGTTATTAATGAAAGTGAGAGCGAAACAGGTCTTATTGTTAATGTAACATTTATGGGCAGAGTAGATAAATTAGAAATTCGTAACATAGATAATGGCCAGAATTTTATAATAGATTATAATTTTATGGCAAACGATAAATTGATTATAAATTGCAATAGAGGAAGTAAATCAGTTATATTAACTAGAGATGCTTTAGCATATAATTTAATACCTTATGTAAGAAGTGGATCCACTTTCTTTCAATTAGGTATAGGAGACAATAATTTTAGTTTCTTAGCTGATGATGGAACTTCTGATATGTCAGTAGATATTCAATTTAATTACTATAAGGTTTATTTAGGAGTTTAGTTATGGAGGAACTATATTTATTAGATGAAAACTTAAAAAAAATATATATAATTGACACATATTCAAGTGCTATATGGTCACCAAGATATAATACATTAGGAGATTGTGAATTAGTTATTCAAGCATCAAAAGAAAATTTAAACAAAGTAAAAGAATGTAGGTATATTTCTCGTGAAGATGACGAAATATCCTGTGAAATTAAGAAGATAGAGATACAGACTGATGAAGAAAATGGAGACCAAATAATTATTACAGGTACAGATATAAAAGATATTCTAAATAAAAGAATAGTTATGAATCAAACTAATTTTAATGGGTTAGCCGAGGACTACATAAGAAAGCTAATTACAGATGCATTTATTAATCCGAAGGATCCTAATCGTAAAATTAGTAATTTTATACTTGATGACAAAAAAGGATTTACTGAAACTATTCGAGAACAAGTAACATATGATTATATAGGAGATAAGGTACAAGAAATTTGTCAACAATTTGGATGGGGATACAAAGTTACTATAAAAAATGGTAACTTTGTTTTTTCATTGTATAAAGGAGAAGATAGAAGTCAGTATATTACTTTTTCACAAAACTACGATAATATATCAACTACGGATTATGTAGAAGATAATAGCAATATTAAAAATGTTGCATTAATAGCAGGAGAAGGCGAAGGAGTAGATAGAAAAACGACTACTATCGGAAACGAAGTAGGAATTGACAGAAACGAATTGTATGTTGATGCTCGAGATGTTTCAAGTACAATTGATTATGATGAACTTGTAAGTAGTTATCCAAATGGAATAGAAAAAACAATTAATAATGTAATTTATTATCAAGTAAATGGGAATAACATAGCAATTATCACAAAGAACGAAAAAGGAGAAGTAGAAGAGGTAACACTATGTAATAATGTATATACTGAAAATTTAAAAAGTGTGGGAAATGAAAAAATGGCAGAATGTGTACAGATTACATCCTTCTCTGGAAAAATTATCACAGGTGTTAATTATATATACAAAAAAGATTATAACTTAGGCGATATTGTAAGAATATTGAATGAATATGGAATGTCAGTTAATGCGAGAATAACAGAAATAATAGAAAGCAGAAATGAAAATGGATATTCAATGGAGCCTACATTTGAAAATGTTTAAAAGGAGGAAAATATGTCAAGCGATGTAAAATATAATGTAAATGCAGGGTTTTTTGATGCAATAAATGAGGATAGAACTTATTCTGCAGATGATATGAATAGACCTTACAGAAGATTAGTAAGCAATGGTGTTTTTGCAACACCAAAGGGCGAAGCATCCGATGATTTACAAGTATTTTCTGCAAATAATGGAATGAATGTAATAGTTTCTGCAGGTAATGCAATAATTGGGGACAAATGGTTTGAAAATCCAAGCGACTTGATAATAACTATATCACAAAATTCGGAAGTTTTATCAAGAATAGACAGTATAGTGGCTCAAGTAGATAAAACACAAGCAGGAAGAGTAGGAAATATAGTATATAGACAGGGGGCTGCTTCAAGTAATCCTGTACATCCAGAAATTAATACTGAGGAAAATATTTTTGAGTTAAGATTAGCTGATATAATTATTAGTCCTTCTTGTGTAAAGGTTACACAAGATTTAATAACAGACTGCAGAGGAAGTAATGAATGTCCTTGGGTTACAAGTTTAATATATCAAGTAGATACTTCAACATTATATGCTCAATGGCAGGCTGCATATCAAAAATATTATGAAGATCAAGAAGCGGAACACGATGAATATTTTACAGAATTTAAGCAAGCAATGGCAAATTTCTTTTCTCAAGAAGAAAATGCATTTGATACTTGGTTCCAACAAATGAAAGACCAATTATCTGAAGATGCAGCAGGAAACTTGCAATTACAAATAGATAATTTAACACAAATGTTGATGGAATCAATTTCTGCATTAATAACAGAGGATGGAGATTATATAGTAAAAGAAGATAATGAATATCTAGCTTGCGGAATGTAAAAGGAGGGTAAAAATGATTAAAAAAATATCAGAATTAGAAGAATTACTAACAATAAATAATAATGATGTGATTCCAATTGTAGATACTACAAATGGAAAAACTAAAAAAGTGCTATTATCCAAGTTATTAAGTGGATTAATACCACAAAATGCAGGTGCTCATAATTCTATTTATAGAGGGCAAGATATAACAGACTTATTCTATGATGGAACATTAAGCGAACAAATAGCAGCAGGAACATTTGATGATATATTTGTAGGAGATTATATCATAGGGAAAAATAGTAATAGAAAATATTTAGTAGCAGATATAGATTATAGACTTCATTGCGGAGATACTGAATGTACAACACATCATGTTTTGATGATACCAGAAAAGATAATGGGAACAGCAAAAATGAATGATACTAATATTACAACAGAAGCCTATATAGGCAGTAAAATGTATACAGAATACTTAGCACCTTTTAAAACAATTATAAAAAATGATTTTGAAACGAGTCATATATTAACACATAGAGAACATTTCCAAAATGCTGTTACAAATGGCTATTCAAGTGGAGGTACATGGTATGATTCCGATATAGATTTAATGAATGAATGCATGGTTTATGGATCGTATATATTTGCACCTAAGACACATAATCAAGGTAGCACAAACACAACAGTACCAAATTTATATACAATAGATAAGTCACAATTATCTTTATTCAGACATAGAGCAGATTTGATTGTAGCTTTTAGTGACAGTGGAACAAGGAACGCATGGTGGCTAAGAGATGTTGTTTCTTCTTCGACCTTCGCTTATGTCAGCAGCGTTGGCACTGCTGACTGCTACAGCGCTTCGCTTGTGAATGGCGTTCGTCCCGCTTTCCTAATCTACTAATCAGACATCGTCAGGGCTTTATGCCCTGACATATAATATAGTGGTTCTTCAAAATAGTTAAAATGATAAAATTAAAATGATATAATTTTGTCGAAAATTGAAGAAAAGGAGAAATAGTATTATTTTAAATGTCAGATATAAAAAAGAGTGAAAGGAAAGAATCAAAATTACAAACTATTCACAATGCATATAAAATTAGGATGGCTGTTACTAAACTAGCAGAAAATGATTTTTATATAAGTAGTTCAAAGATAGAAAATGTGATAGCAGAAAAAATAAAAAGATTTCCAGAAGAGGAACAACAAAGAATAAAAAAACGCACATATCAATATTTTGAACAACAATTACAGCGTTCTACAAATATTGTAATAGAATTAGCAACGGGAATAAGTAGGCATTTAAGAATAGCAAATACAATATTTCCTACATATATGACTGAGTTTGAAGAGAGAAGAATTGAAATGGATAGAGCAATGTCTTGCTGTAATGCTCTTCAAGACGAATTACAGTATATAGGAGAATGTTTATATGCAGATCTAAATAGATATACAAATTTAGTATTATTTATACAGAAAGAATTTAATATGATAAAGGCACTCAGACAATCTGACAATAGATTTCTTAAAAATATAAAAAAATAATTTAGTGGGTAATCTTTATATGTTGTTTCTTCTTCGAACTTCGCTAATGTCAACAGCAATGGCAATGCTAACTACAACAACGCTTCGAATGTGAATGGCGTTCGTCCCGATTTCACAACCATGCAATTTTACTGAACTTAGTTTTCATAGCAGGGCAATGGGAAAAGGAAAGGAAAGATTATCCCTTCAACAAGTTAATGTTGATAAATACTAATCATTATGTATTTAGTTACGACTATTAATACTATTAAAGTGATTTTATGAATATTTTTTATGATGCTAATGTAATTTATGAAGCAGGAACTAGAGCAATTAAAGGAGCTCCATTTAAATATCAGTCCCAATTATTTGAAATGAATCATCTGTTAGAAACTGCTGAATTACAAAAGCAATTAATTGAAGGAAAATATAAACCTTCAAAAGGAACAAAATTTATTATAAAAGAAAGAGGAAAAATAAGACATATAACAACAGATAACATGATAGATAAAACAATAAATCATCTTATTTGTGATAATGTTTTGAGTAAATACATTTCTCCTTATTTAATTTATGATAATGGAGCTAGTCAAAAAGGTAAAGGTGTTTCTTTTCATAGAAAAAGATTAGAAATGCATTTACATAAATATTATAGAGAACATAAAACTAATAATGGATATGTATTATTAATCGATTTTAGTAGTTATTATGCTACTATTCCCCATAAATTATGTTTGCAAAATACATATAATCTTTTAAAAAAAGTAAATATAGAAGAAAAGCAAATAACATTGTGGATATTAAGTAATCTATTTGAGGTATTTAATGAAAGCAATAAAAATGGAAGAGGAGTAGATATAGGAAGCCAACCTTCTCAAAATATAGGCATTTCCTATCCTGTGAAAATTGATAATTACATTAAAATAGTAAAGGGAGTTAAACATTACGGAAGATATACAGATGATTTATATATAATACACGAAGATAAGGAATTTTTAAAACAATTATTGAAAGATATAAAATTAATAGCTGATAAATTAGGATTAATAGTAAATCCTAAAAAAACGCATCTATGTAAATTATCACAACCTTTTAGAATACTGCAGATACAATATCAATTGACAGAAACAGGGCGATTAATAAAGAAAATACATCCTAAAGCTATAACAAGAGAACGCAGAAAATTAAAAGCATATAAAAGATTATTGGATAAAAAAAGATTAACTTACGAAGAAATAGAAAATACATTTAAAAGTTGGATGGCAGGAAACTATAAAAATATGTCAAGATTACAAATAAGTAATATGTCACAATTATATTATGATTTATTTAAAAGGAGGGTAACATGGAAAAATCATGGAAAATTACATTGGCTGATGGAACAAAACTTGAAAAACTAAGCCTAAATGGAAATAATTTTGTGTCAGAAAATGAAATTACTGAAGATATTTTTGAAGGAAATTTATTAAAAGTAAAAATTGAAGGAATCAATGACGAAGGACAAGAAATTATTGAAGAACATAATCACATGGAACTAGTACAAATTGTCCATTATGAGGATGGATATTATTTTGTACTAAGAGATATAACTGAAGCTGAGCTAGAAAAAATGAAAATGCAATCTGACATTGAATATTTAGCAATGATGTCAGATATTGACTTGGAGGTGTAGAAAGCAATGAGTAAAAATTTTGAAAAAGTTAAAAATTATTATGATAATGGAATGTGGAACGAAGCAAGAGTTAGAAATGCTGTTGGAAAATGGATTACAGAAGAGGAATATAAAGAAATTACAGGAGAAGAATATAGGTAAACATTTTATGAGTTAAAATTCTTAGAAAACCTTAAAAATAAGCAATAAAAGTATATTAATATAAAAAATAAACGCCTTAAAATCGATTTTGAAGCGTTATTTTTTTGCTATTTTCCAGAAAAAAATTTAAAAATGGGAAGGAGAAAGCATGGATAAAAATATAAAAAAAATAATTGTTTTATTTATAATAATAATCATTTTATTACTTTCAAATGTTATCTATAATATTTTATTTATAATTGATTTTTCTAGACAAAAAGAGAATGGTAATGAAAAATGGCACATGGTTGAAGAAAGAATTGTGAATGTAGAAAAGCAAATCGAAGAAATAACAAAAGAAAAGAGGTATTAATATGGAATGGGTACAAGTTGCAAATGCAATGAAAGAAATAGGAGTATCCGTTGTTTGCTGTGCTATATTTGCAGTAATTGCTTATAGAATGTTTAAAATGTTTAAAACTCAACAAGATAAATTGTTTAATAAACTTCTAGATGGCATAAATAACCATACTCTTTCGAAGGAAGAAAATGAGAAAATAAGTAAAATAGAAGCGGAAATTCAAAATATATTAAAAGAGTGTCTAGATGAAACACAATCTGCTAGAGTTTCATTTGTAAGATATCATAATGGTGGAAGAGGCTTAAATAAACTTTCTTTTTTAAAGATGAGTATGACAAATGAAGTAGTAAAAATTGGTGTTCAACCATTTATATCGGAATTTCAAAATCAATTTAGAGCTATGTTTAGTTATTGGGTAAACGAGATAGACACAAAAGGCTTTTGTGATATTGAAAACATTGAAGATATAAAACTAAAAGATACATCAATGTATGAATTTTTAAGAACTAGAAATATTCAAGCAAAATTTGGAATTGGCATAAAAAATGAAGAAAATACAACAATAGGTTTTATTTGTATAGAATTTTTAGATAAAGATAATGTGAGAAGAGAAAAAGTAGTGAAATCACTACAAAATAAAAAAATAAAAATAGAAACATTATTACATGTTTCGGATGAAGGGAGGGATAATTAATGGAACTAACAGTAGATATTATTATTGCAGTAGCAACAGCTATTGTAACAGCGATATTTGGTACCTGTGCTAAAAAATTTAATTGGGCAACACAAGATTATATACCATATCAAAATATAATTATTGGTATTATTGCAGGAATATTAGTATTTGCTACAGGTTTAAACACAAATATTTTATATTCATTAATTTTATGTATTTTTTCTGCAACAGCTGCAGGAGGAATATATGATGCAACCAAAACAAAATAAATTGGTTTAAATGATCCAGAAAAATAACTTCTGGATTTTATTTATTTTTAAAGGAGGTATTCGTTATGGAAGAAAACGAAGAAATTGTTTTAACTCCAGAAATGGAAGAAGAATTATCAAATGGTAAAGAGGAGGGTGAAGAATAATGGGATTTTCAAGTTTGATTAGAAGTAAAGTTTTAGCATCTTCAAGTAACTATACTCAAGGAAGAAAGGGCTACAAAGTATGTAAAATAACACCACATCACATGGCAGGAGTTCTAAGTGGAGAACAATGTGCAAAACTTTTCCAAAATCCAAATAGACAAGCAAGTGCAAATTATTGTATTGGAAATGATGGAGGAATAGTGGGATGTGTAGATGAAGATAATAGAGCATGGACATCAAGTTCATCTTCAAATGACTGCCAAGCAATCACAATAGAAGTATCTAATAGTTCTACAGGAGGAGACTGGCCAATATCTGAGGCTGCATGGAATTCTTTAGTTAATCTATGTGTAGATATATGTAAAAGATATGGTTTTACATTAAAATATGATGGTACTAAAAATGGAAGTTTAACAAGACACAATATGTTTGCAGCTACAAGCTGTCCGGGTAAATATTTGCAAAATAAATTTCAAGAATTAGCTGATACAGTTAATGCTAAATTAAGCGGAAGTACAACAGCATCTTCAAGTACATCATCAAGTAAAAAATCAAATGAAACCATTGCCGAAGAAGTTATTCAAGGAAAATGGGGTAATGGAGATGATAGAAAAAATAGATTAATTGCAGCAGGATATGATTATAATGCTATTCAAAAAATAGTAAATCAAAAACTGGGTGCAACATCTTCAAGTTCATCTTCAAATAAAAAATCAAATGAAACTATTGCCAATGAAGTTATCCAAGGAAAATGGGGCAATGGAGATGATAGAAAAAATAGATTAACTGCAGCAGGATATGATTATAATGCTATTCAAAAAATAGTAAATCAAAAACTGGGTGCAACATCTTCAAGCACATCTTCAAATAAGAAATCAAATGAAACTATTGCCAATGAAGTTATCCAAGGAAAATGGGGTAATGGTACAGACAGAAAAAATAGACTAACTGCAGCAGGATATGATTATAATGCTATCCAAAAAATAGTAAATCAAAAATTGAAATAAGCGATCAAAAAAGAAGAGGAGAAATAATCTCCTCTATTGTATATTTTTTAATTTTTGTTGTATATTATATAATATATCAAAAGCTTCTTTACAAGTAGTATTATTTAAGTCTATATTTTTTATTTTGTTAATAATACTATTATAAGAACTTTGATCTGAAGGTGCTTGATTAGTTACTAATTCATATTTTAAGTCATTATTGTCTAGTAAATGTGTATATTTTTCTAATTTGGCGATCGGAAATCCACATTTTACTATTTCAGGACTTAAATTAGTTAACTTTAGACCAATTTTATTAGAGACTAATTGGGCATCTTCATTTATTAAATTATAAAAGATTCCTACTTGAAAAATATAAATTTTATTAGGATCCTTTTTCTTTAGTTCTTGGTATTGTTTCATAAGTTTACTCATTTTCTTTTTTTCCCTTTCTTTCTAACAATAATATCTCCAATTTCACAATCAAAAATATCACACATTTTCTCAAGAGTATCAAAGCGAATGCTGCTAGTTTGATTTTCCATCATTCGTGTAAGTGACTGATAACCTCCTTCCATTTGTTTTACGAACCAATACTTTGTTTTTTTCTGCTTTTTTAATAATTCTTTTACATTTATTTGTATCATCTCATCACCTCCCTCTGATATAACTATTTTAAAGGAAAGTAACAATTATTTTAACTATTTGCAAATTGACTTAAATTGCAGATAACTATATTCTAATATAGGTATTTGTGTTATAATATATCTGTAAGAAGAAAAGGAGAAGAATGTATATGAAAAATGCAGATATATTAGAGATGTTAAATGAAATAAGTAATTATTTAGACCGAGAAGAATATCAAAAAGCTTCAAATTACATTGTACAGAAAAAAATGGAGATAAATACTGAAGATGATCCTTCAAGTGAATATATAGAAAAATTAATGAAAAATTTACAGTAAAAGTCGAAAAGTGTCGAAATATGAAACAATAGTTATATCAATAAAAATTCGATTAAATACCTAACTTCCAATATAGTTATTTTTATTTACATAATATGGTAGAATATATATAAGAGATATCTCAGATATTTTTAAGGAGGAAATAATAATGAATTTAAATTTATTTGAGAAACTATTGGCACATTTATTAAAAAGATATACATATAAGATATATATGTCCGGTGTAGTAGATGGTTTTAACTGGAATAATAAATAATTTTTAGCAAGGCTGTAATAAGGCTGTAAACAGGAAACAGTAAAAGTCTAAAAGTGTTGAAATCAAAGACTTTTATAATATAAAAATTACAAGTAAGCAAGGCAAGAGGAGCCATAAGAAAAGGTTAGTCATTTGGCTAACTTTTTTTGTGTATTATAAAGAAAGTAATTTATTTTAAATAATTGAATTTAGACTAATTTTATGGTATAAATAAGGAAATATAAATAATAGGATTCAAGGAGAAAAGTAATGATTATAAGAAATGCAAAAATAAATGACATAAATCAAATTATACCATTAATGTTACAGGTTTCCGAAATGCATTATAGTGAAAGAAAAGATATTTTTAAAGAAAAAGGCGTTGAAAAAATCAAATTGGAATTAAAAGGTGCACTAGAAAATAATGAAAATATCTTAGTAGCAGAAGAAAATAATAATATAGTTGGAGTTGTAATTTTTAAAATTAAGATTGTAAGAGAACATATTAATTTAATAGATAGAAAAGTGATATGGATAAATGAATTAGTTGTAGATGAAAAGTTAAGAGGAAAAGGAATTGGAACAAAATTGTTTAATGAGACTAAAAAATACGCAAAAAATAATAAATGTGATGCTGTAGAATTAAACTGTTGGGAATTTAATGAAAAGGCGCTTAGATTTTATGAAAGATGTGGAATGAATACACAAAGAAGGATAATGGACTTAAAAATTAATATTTATGAATAAAAGCATATAGAAAGGGAGAATTACTAAAGATATACCATCTAATGTTGTAGCTGTTGGTAACCAATGTAGAGTTTTAAAAAAATTTAAGTAAATATTATAGGAGTAAAAATGAAAGTTATTTTTTTAGATATTGATGGAGTCTTAAATTCAGATGAATATTTTGAAAAGATTAATAATTTAAATGTGAATGGAATTGAAAAAGAAGTAGATGTATTATTAATGCATGAAAAAAATGATATGAGTAAATATTTTGCTCCAAATAGAGGTACTGCATTATGATAAGATGTAAATGGTGTAATTTAAATAATCCTAAATATATAGAATATCATGACAATGAATGGTGTAAACCAAATTTTGATGATAAATATTTATTTGAAATGTTAATATTAGAGTCTTTTCAGGCAGGCCTTTCTTGGGAATGTATATTAAATAAAAGAGAAGATTTTAGAAAAGCATATGATAATTTTGATATTGAAAAAATTTGTAATTATGATAAAATGAAAATACAGGAATTATTGTTAAATGAAAAAATAATAAGAAATAGATTAAAAATAAATGCTAGTATAAATAATTCTAGAATATTTAAAAAAATACAGAATGAATATGGAACTTTTCACGAGTATTTAAAAAGTTTTACAAATGATAGAATTGTTTATGAAACAGGAAAAACGACATCAGAGTTATCAAATAAAATTTCAAAAGATTTAAAGAAAAAAGGAATGAAATTTGTTGGCTCGACAATAATATATTCGTATTTACAAGCAATAGGAATTATTTATTCACATGATGAAGAATGTTTTTTATTTAAAAAGTGATAAATTTAAAAATAGTTTTAAAGCCAAAAGAAAATGGAGCAGTATCGAAGTGGTCATAACGAGCCTGACTCGAAATCAGGTAGTCCGAAAGGGCCCGTGGGTTCGAATCCCACCTGCTCCGCCAAAATATCAAATGTAAATTTTAAATTCTTAATTTTAAAACAAAAAACAAGTATACAATTAGTCTAAAGAATAATATAATGCTAAAAGATAAGGGGGAAGAAAAATGAAAGTAATATTAATAAATGGAAGCCCAAAAGAAAAAGGCTGTACATATACAGCTTTAAGAGAAATAGAAAAACAATTACAAAAAAATAATATTGAAACAGAAATATTTTGGTTAGGAAATAAACCTATATCAGGATGTATAGGATGTGGGAGCTGTTTAAAAACAGGAAAATGTTTTATGCAAGATAAAGTGAATGAATTTTTAGAAAAAGTGCCAAAAACAGATGGATTTATTTTTGGTTCTCCGGTACATTTTGCAGCTACGTCAGGAATGTTATCTTCTTTTATGGATAGGGTTTTTTATGGAAGAAGAAAATTGTTTAGTAATAAATTAGGTTCTGCAGTTGTAAGTTGTAGAAGAGGTGGTGCAACAGCAGCATTAGATGAGATAAATAAATATTTTGGAATTAGTAATATGCCAATTGTTTCTTCTCAATATTGGAATATGGTACATGGAAATAATCCAGAAGAAGTATTAAAAGATGAAGAAGGAATGCAAACAATGAGAACACTAGGTAATAATATGGCTTGGCTTTTAAAATCAATAGAAGCTGGAAAAAAAGCAGGAATAAAATTGCCAGAAAATGAATCTATTATTTCTACTAATTTTATAAGATAAAATATAGAAAATCTGAGAATTAAAATTGTTCTCAGATTTTTCTTGCCATATATGAAAAAGAACGGTATAATAATAAAAAAATAAAGGAGAAAAAAATGTTACACACAATTGAAATTTATTTTTTATTATTTATTTCTTATGCATTTTTAGGTTGGTGTATGGAAGTTACTTGTAAGTTTATTCAATATAAAAAATTTATTAATAGAGGCTTTTTAATTGGACCATATTGTCCTATTTATGGATGGGGAGCGCTGGCAATTACAATATTGTTAAAAAGGTATATGGAAGAACCATTAGTATTATTTGTAATGTCAACTCTTATTTGTTCAATTATAGAATATTTAACTAGTTACTTTATGGAGAAAAAATATCACGCAAGATGGTGGGATTATAGTAACAAAAAGTTTAATATAAATGGAAGAATATGTTTAGAGACATTAATACCATTTGGAATTTTAGGAGTAGCCATTATGTATGGAACTAATCCAATATTGTTTAAATTATATAATCAAATACCACAATTAGTAATAAATATTTTAACAGTTATATTGTTTATTGGATTTATAGTAGATAATATTATTTCATCTAATATCATATCAAGTATTAATGTAGAGGGAAATAAGTTAATAAAAGATAATACAGAAGAAATAACAGAAAAGATAAAACAAGTTTTAAGACAAAAATCATGGTTACATAGAAGATTAATAAATGCATATCCAGGCTTAAAAGATATTAAGGTAAAGATAAAGAAGGTAGAACAGAAAATAGATGAGAGAAGAAAAAGAAAAGAATAGAATAATAACAGAGAGAACGAATAAAATAGGTGTATTTGATTCTGGAATTGGAGGAGCAACAGTTTTAACAGAATTAGTAAAAGTACTTCCAAATGAAGATTATATTTATTATAGTGATTCTAAAAATAATCCATATGGAGATAAAACTCAGAAAGAGATTATAGAAATATGTGATAATATTGTTCAATTTTTTATACAAAAAAATTGCAAAGCTATTGTAATTGCTTGCAATACAGCAAGTGCTGAAGCGGTTACATATTTAAGAAAAAAGTATAAAACAATTCCATTTATTGCGATAGAGCCGGCTTATAAGATGGTTTATGATTATGCTTATGATGAAGCAACTTTAGTTATGGCAACAAAAGGAACAATTGAAAGTGAAAAATTTAATTTATTATATAAAAAATATAATAATCATAAAACTAAATTATTGCCTTGTATAGGATTGGCTGATGTAATAGAAGATGGAAATAAGGAAAAACAAAAAGAAGTATTAGAAAAGATGTTGGGACAATATAGAGGAAAAATAAAAAATGTAGTACTTCGGTTGTACACATTATCCATTGATAGTACAAGAAATTAGAGACATATTAGGAGAAAATATACAATTTTTTAATGGAGCACCAAGGCTTGCAAAGCATTTATATGAAGTTTTAGAAGAAAATGATTTATTGGAAAATAATAATGGATATATAGAATTTTATGATTCAAAAAATTCAGAAAAAAAGAAAGAAAGATTTTTTAATATTATAAAAAAGTAATGGAGGAAGATGTAAGATGGATAGAAAAATAAAAAACATTATGAAGATGGGAATTTTAGTATTAATTTGTATGACAATTATTGGGTGGTGCAATATATCTTTGTGTGCAACATCAAAGGAAAATAATATAAAAAGCGAAGCGGAAAAATATGCTAAAGATATAGATTTAAATAATATAAATAAAGAAGATATTTTAAATGCATATGAAGAAATTAGTCAAGAATATACAAATGAAGAATTATCAAACTTTATAGATGAATATAAAGAAGAAATAAAACAACAGGGAATTAGCGAAGAAGCAATAAATGCAGGAAAAGAAATATTAAAAACAACAGATAAAGAGAGTGTAAAAGAGATAATAAAAAACGACATTGATTTTGATAAAATACAAGAAAAAATAGACAGTGGAGCTACAATAAATCAAGCTGTAAAAGAAACCGTAAAAGAAACAAGCACAGATAAAAAAATAGAGCTAGGAATTAAAGTGCTATTAGCAAATAAAATAGTGAGAATTTCATTAATTGTATGTGCTATTCTTTTTGTATATGAAATTATAGTAAGATGGATTATTTACAAAAAAGCTGGAAGACATGGATGGGCAGCCATTGTACCGATTTATAGACAAATAACAATGTATAAAGTTAGTGGTTTATCACCATGGCTTATCTTATTAATATTGATTCCAATAATAGGAGCATTTATAATAGCGATAATTGAGATAATTCAAAAATTTAAATTATCAAAGAAATTTGGAAAAGGTGTATTATTTGGATTTGGATTGCTATTTTTACAACCAATTTTTGAAAGTATAATAGCTTTTAGTAAAAAAATAAAATATAAAGGATAATAAAAAGAAAAGATATTTTTGCATTAGAACAATTTAATAAACTCATATATTTTTAGTACCATTTAAAAATTATTTATAAAAATACTGTATAAATAATAATTCAATTGGGTAAAATTTATTCAAAAGAAAGGAATGGTGCGTTTATGGAAAATATAGTGAAAGACTTAAATGATTTTTTGTCTGACTTAAATATATTTTATCGAAAATTACAAAATTATCATTGGAATGTATGTGGAAAAGACTTCTTTGTATTACACAGCAAATTAGAAGAATATTATGATGAAGTAAACAAACAAATTGATGAAATAGCAGAACATATCTTAATGTTAGGAGAACAACCATTAGGAACAATGCAAGACTATTTAAATAATACTTGTATAGTAGAAGCAAAAAATGAAAAAATAGAAGAAAAAGCTATTTTTGAAAATATTATAAATGATCTAGGGACATTATTAAATAAAGTAACTAATATAAAAGAAGAAGCAGATAAGCAAAATATGTATGCTACATCAAGCTTAATGGATGAGTATATAGAAGGATATATGAAGAAACTATGGATGTGCAGACAACGAGACAAGGGAGACAGGTCTTAGATGGGACAAGTGGGGACAGGTCTTGGGACAAGGGGGACAGGTCTTAGATGTCTCATATATTTGGTTACCAAATATATGAGACATCTAAGACCTGTCCCCCTTGTCCCAAGACCTGTCTCCCCTTGTCCTAAGACCTGTCCCCCTTGTCCCATCTGTCCAGTGTTCACAAAAAATTCACAAAAAAATTAGCAAAATGTATTGACAAGTGCTAAAAAGGGGTATAATATATATGAAGTTAGCAAACAACAACAAAGAGTGCTAAAACAGAACTAACAATTTTAATAAAAGAGGTGAAAAAATTGTTAGACGATAGAAAAAAGAAAGTTTTACAAGCTATTGTAGAAGAATATATTAATACAGCAGAGCCTGTAAGTTCAAATGCATTAACAGATAATCATGGATTAGACTGTAGTAGTGCTACAATTAGAAATGAAATGGCTGATTTAGAGAAAAAAGGTTATTTAGATAAAACCCACACATCAAGTGGAAGAGTGCCATCAGCTAAAGGGTATAGATATTACGTAGATGAATTATTAAATGATAAAGATATCAGTTTAGAAGAAATCAAATATATAAGTTCAAAACTTGAGACAAAAGTAAATGAAATTGAAGATTTAACCAAAATAACAGCTAACACAATTTCAGAAGTAACACATTATACAACTGTTTCAATAGGACCAAAGCCAGTAAATCAACTAATTGAAGAAATAAAATTTGTTCTATTAGGTTCAAGAATGATGATGGCAGTTATTCTAACAGACACAGGTTTAGTAAAAGAAACGATTATAAAATTTGATGAAGATATAAATGAAAAACAAGTCGAAACTATGAACTATATGTTTAATAATAAACTAAAAGGTCAACCAATTGAAACTATAGATAGACCGTTAGAAGAATACTTATATGATGAAATGACTTATAGTGTTAATGTTATAAAACCAGTTATTGAGCAAATAAAAAAAGTATTAGAAGAAGATAATAAAATATATCTTGAAGGAGCTAATAAATCTTTTGATTTACCAGAGTTTAATAGCTTAGAAGTAGCTAAAAATTTTATAAACATATTAGATAAAAAAGAAATGGTAGCAGATATGTTGGATTCAGGATTTGCAGAAGATATTAAGGTATATATAGGTGAAGAAAACGAAAAAGAACAATTAAAAGATTTTAGCGTAGTAACATTTAAACATAAAGTAAACGGAAAAGATTTAGGAACAATAGGAATTATAGGACCAAAAAGAATGGATTATTCAAAAGTTATTTCTGTTATGAAATATATTAATCAAAAATTAAATGGAAAAAGTAATTAATATTAAAAATAAAAAGAAAGAAGGGATAAAATGGCAGAGAACGAAAAAGAACAAAAAGAAGAATTAAAAGAGGAAAAACAAGAAAAAAAGGAAAAGAAACATAAGGACATGGTACCAAAACAAGATTATGATGAATTAGACGATAGATTTAAAAGAATTCTAGCAGAATTTGAAAACTTTAAAAAGAGAAGCAACAAAGAAAGAGAAGGGTTATACAATTCTATACTTTCAGATGTAATTGAAGTAATGCTTCCAGTTGTAGACAATTTAGAAAATGCAGCAAAAGTAGAAACAGCAGACGAAAATTACAAACAAGGAGTAGAACTTGTATTAAAACAATTTAAAGATGTCTTAAAATCAAAAGGAGTAGAAGAAATAGAAACAGTAGGAAAAACTTTTGATCCTGAATTACATGAGGCTGTAAGTAGTATTCAAGATGAAAACTTAGGTGAAAAAGAAATAGCACAAGAATATAGAAAAGGCTATAAAATAGGAAACAGAGTAATTAGACATTCTATGGTAGTAGTAGCAAACTAACTTGTTTATACAAAATTAACAAGTTGAAACATATTAAAATGTTATTAATTTTTAATTAGTTATAAATCTAAAGACAAACTGTACAATTTAAAATTGTACATAAAATAAAAAATAAATTTAGGAGGAATTTAAAATGGGAAAAATTATAGGAATTGACTTAGGAACAACAAATTCATGTGTAGCAGTTATGGAAGGAGGAGAACCAGTTGTTATACCAAATGCAGAAGGTAATAGAACAACTCCATCAGTAGTTGCATTTTCAAAAAATGGAGAAAGACTAGTAGGACAAATTGCAAAACGTCAAGCAGTTACAAATCCAGATAATACAGTTATATCAATAAAAAGAAAAATGGGAACAGCAGAAAAAGTAGATATAGAAGGAGATAAATTTACACCTCAAGAAATCTCAGCAATGATATTACAAAAATTAAAAGCAGATGCTGAAAACTATTTAGGACAAAAAGTAACACAAGCAGTTATAACTGTTCCAGCATACTTTAATGATAGTCAAAGACAAGCAACAAAAGATGCAGGAAAAATTGCAGGACTAGAAGTATTAAGAATTATAAATGAACCAACAGCAGCAGCTTTAGCATATGGAATGGATAAAGAACAAGACCAAAAAATTATGATTTATGACTTAGGAGGAGGAACATTTGATGTTTCTATACTAGATATTGGTGACGGAGTATTTGAAGTTTTATCAACAAGTGGTAATACACATTTAGGAGGAGACGATTTTGATAACGCAATTATCAATTACTTAGTAGATGAATTCAAAAAATCAAATGGAATTGATTTAAAAGCAGATAAAATGGCAATGCAAAGACTAAAAGAAGCAGCAGAAAAAGCAAAGATAGAATTATCAGGAGTACAACAAACACAAATAAATTTACCATTTATCACAGCTGATTCAACAGGACCAAAACACTTAGATGTTACATTAACAAGATCTAAATTTGAAGAATTAATTCATGACTTAGTAGAAGCAACAGCAGGACCAGTTAATCAAGCTCTTAAAGATGCAGGATTATCAGCAAATGATATTCACAAAGTATTATTAGTAGGTGGTTCTACAAGAGTTCCAGCTGTACAAGAAGCAGTAAAAAGAATTACTGGAAAAGAAGCAGACAAAGGAATAAACCCAGATGAATGTGTTGCTATCGGTGCAGCAATTCAAGGTGGTGTATTATCAGGAGATGTAAAAGACTTAGTATTATTAGATGTTACACCATTATCATTAGGTATTGAAACATATGGTGGAGTATTTACAAAATTAATTGAAAGAAATACTACAATACCAACTAAAAAATCACAAATATTCTCTACAGCAGCAGATGGTCAAACATCAGTAGAAGTTCACGTTTTACAAGGTGAAAGAGAAATGGCAGCATACAACAAAACACTTGGAAGATTCCAATTAACAGGAATTCCAGCAGCACCAAGAGGAGTACCACAAATCGAAGTAACTTTTGATATTGATGCAAATGGTATTGTTCATGTATCTGCAAAAGATATGGCAACAGGAAACAGCCAAGACGTATCTATTACAGCGTCAACAAACTTAACAGATGAAGATATTGATAAAGCAGTAAAAGATGCAGAAGCACATGCTGAAGAAGACAAAAAGAAAAAAGAAGAAATTGAAGTAAAAAATAATGCAGAAAGTTTAATATATAATAGTGAAAAAACATTAAAAGACTTAGGAGATAAAATTAGTGGAGAAGAAAAAGCAAAAGTAGAAACAGAAATAGACAACACTAAAAAAGCATTAGAAACAAACGATACAGACAAAATAAAAGAAGCAACAGAAAAACTAACAAAAGTATTTTATGATATGTCAGAACAATTATACAAGAATGCAAATCCAAACGGAGCTCAAGGAGCTGGAACAGATGCTAATGCAGGAGCAGGAGAAGGACCAAAGACAGACGAAAATGGAAATGTTTATGATGCAGATTATAAAGTAGAAGATGATAACAAAGAATAATTTCCACCTAGAATTATGTTTGTTAACAAATTTATAAAAAACTAAATTAAGAAACAAAATGAGCCTCTTTCATTCAGGCTAACAAAGTTAATTTTGTTCCTGTGAACATTACTCATTTTGTTTCTTTTGATTTAAAAAAGTGGAGGAAAAAATGGCTAATAAAAGAGATTATTATGAAGTATTAGGAGTTAATAAAAATGCAACAGAGGACGAATTAAAAAAAGCTTATCGTAAACTTGCTAAAAAATATCATCCTGATGCAAATCTAGACAATAAAGAAGAAGCAGAGAAAAAATTTAAGGAAGTAAATGAAGCATATGAGACATTATCAGATCCTCAAAAAAGAAAAATGTATGACCAATTTGGACCAGATGGACCACAAGGCTTTGGAGGAGGAGCAGGAGGACCATTTGGTGGTCAAGGTGGATATTATTCTTATAATGGTTCTGGTTTTGATGGATTTGGAGATTTCGGAGACTTAGGAGATATTTTCTCTTCCATTTTTGGTGGAGGATTTGGAGGCAGAGGAGCTTCTGCTAAGCAAAGAGGACCACGTAAAGGTGCAGATTTAAATGTACGAATGGAGATTACATTTGAACAAGCATTTTCAGGAGTAGAAAAAGAAATAGTAATAACGAGAGACGAAGAGTGCCATATTTGTCATGGAAGCGGAGCAAAGCCAGGAACATCGCCTGTAAAATGTCCTACTTGCCATGGAACAGGTCAAGTAACTCAAGTTCAAAATACAATTTTAGGTCAAATGCAAACAAGTAGAACTTGTAGTAGCTGTCATGGAACAGGAGAAATAATAAATGAACCATGTGAAAACTGTAGAGGAAAAGGAAAAGTTCGTAAACAACCAAAAATAAAAGTAAAAATACCAGCAGGAATAGATGATAATCAAACTGTAGTATTAAGAGGAGAAGGAGAACCAGGAGAAAAAGGTGGAGCTAAAGGAGACTTATATATTACAGTAAAAATAAAAAAACATAGTATATATACAAGAAAAGGAAATAATGTATTATGCGAAATACCAATAACTATTACACAAGCAACATTAGGTGCAGAACTTGAAATACCGATGGTAGATGGAACAAAGGAAAAATATAAAATACCAGATGGAACACAAACAGGTACTAAATTTACTATTAGAAATAGAGGATTTAAATCTATTAATTCAAGTTTAGTTGGCGATTTTGTATTTACTGTAACAGTTCAAACACCAAAAAGATTAACTAAGGAACAACGTGAGTTATTAGTACAATTAGCAAAAACTATGAATGAACAACCACCAGTAAAAAAACGTGGATTGTTTGGATAAAATTAGAATATGAATTAAGTAAATTACACCTTGAATTTAGAAATAAGTTCAAGGTAATTTTTTTGCATTATGTTTAATTGTAACGTTTCAAGATTTACAAAAAACAACAAAGATTTTAAAAAACAGAAATAAATCGCGATAATATATTGACTTAATTCAACAATATTTGTAAAATAATACTGTAAATTAAATTTATTT
>OGRF01000278.1_pt1 | contig 47417 bp, 48 predicted proteins | sample 1553381 | NCBI WGS metagenome assembly OGRF01 (sample SAMEA2580060, study PRJEB22360) | human gut metagenome | biome: human gut; feature: human-associated habitat; material: faeces | place: Denmark | collected 2008/2010
TGCGATTATCAAAGATTTCAAAGAACGATGTTTAATTTAAAGTGCCCACTAGTGATAAGTTTTCATTATTTTTTATTTGCAAATAAGTTTCTTCATCACATGAATAAAAAGATTTGTCAAAACAATGGTATATATAATACTGAGTAAAATATTTAATTGGTATTAATTTCATTGCAATATAAATACACTTCAATATTTGAATAATTAAAAAGAGACATGCCACATTCATTTATGAATATGACATGTCTTTCTGTTCTGATAATAAGTATATCAGTAATCAGCTACCTCTCAAAATAATGATTAGAGAATTTTCATTACCGCATGATTACGAATATCCTTGGTTACATTAGTTGCTCCAGCGTGATAATCTGTACCACACTTAGCCGAACAACCTTGACCTTTTACCATTTCCATTTCTTTCTTTTCTAATTTCAAAAGTGCCAATTTAGACAAATTAATTTTTTTCATGATGATTTATTTTAAAATTGAGAAGATATAGTTTATACTCACGCCCCAAATATAGTGACATATTTTATAATAACAAATTATTTTACTTTATTTTCGTCACACAATAATACACTTGTAAAATCTTAAAGACAGGAATAATAAAATATATTAATTAGATTTATAAAAATAAAATAACCATGCTTATTTCAATATCAAATTCATTCATCTAAAATATTGTATTTTTGCGTATAGGTTTCGACATGAAAAGTAAATCTTTATGGATTTTAAAAATTAAGTTCAACGAAAGCAGACATTTTGCGTAGCATATTTGCGTAGGCAGTCACGCATCGTTTCCAATATTGGTGACCTCACATTCTACGCCCCATACCCAAGATACATACAATATACAGAAAGCATAGCAAACATCGTAACGTGCTCCTTAATTTGTCTTTATGACAGATGGGGAACCGCATAGAACAGCTAAAACTAACAGAATTTACTTCAGTCATTCGGAATATTAAAACAATCAGGATAACCTGTTTCTGATAATAAGAAAGTGAAAAAACATAATCATTCTCTAGGAAGAATTTACACATTACTAAACTGCTGATCTCCTATAGAATATATACTTCCCACTGGGCTTTAGATGTCTTATCTTTAATCATACAGTCAGCAATCTGTTTGAAGTAACGTGTCATATCCGTCTCATGCCCTACAAACATGGTGTAATCTTTGATGGTAAGAGGTCGTATATAAGAGTTTTTAACTCTTCGAAGAAAGCTAACTCATAAAAGTTGAATGCTGACACTACCTTGTCGGCAATCGCTATCAGAATAGTAGCTCTAGCTTCATTGAGTTTTCCTTCAAATAATACTGCTCTATATTATCAGTCCTCTCAAAATAGTATTGGATATTATCAATCAACACCATTCATATAAAATTACATTATTTGGTATCATAATATTGAGATATAATCCACACTTCTCTCTACTCGTACTTTCAGTAATAAGATAATGAGTTTTTGTCAATGCTACTGCATTAACACTATGGCGGTTGTTTTTCTTTATAACTTTGCAAATAAAAATTCAGTAGTGGGAAGGATCGGCCGATGGCTGCGTAAAAGCATGAGCAGAATACTTATAAGCGATAAAGAAAAGGGGGAAAAGAAAATCCGTACAAGCCGATAATAAAAAGGGTATAAAGGCTATGTTGTAAAGAACAAGAAGCAGAGTCATACTAGTGTCCATAACTCTGCTTCACCAATTTCTATTCTATCACTATAAATTCATCAATGTTGCAAAACGCATTCTCATTGGCATTCTCCCATTCATCAGTTAATTTTTCAATATCTTCATCCGAAGTAACTGGCTGTCCGAATATCTCTTCCAACCATTTGAACATACTTGGCTTATCCTCAAAATATTCGCATTGGTACTCTTCTTCTGGAGTACAAATATCGGCACGAAATTTATCTGTAAAATACTTGCCATCCTTATCATTTGTCTGAAACACTCCCATACCTGGCTCTTCGCTCAGAAAATAATAACTCAATGATGGAAACTTTTGCCTTATCAGGTCAAAGACTTCATTACAAGGCCCCCATGCTGTTTCTGTCGAGAATTTCAAAGTATCTTGCTCCATTTCAAGATTACTCCAGTCTCCTCTGCAATAGACTTTATTCCAATCAGCTCCAAGAGCGTTTACCAGACATCCTAACCACGCTGTCCCGAATCCGTTTTCAATGGCTGGTGTCTTCCTTTTTTCGAGTCCATGCATAATACCATAAAGTTTCTTAACCTCTTTCTTGTCACCTTCAATGACATACGAACTGCTGCACCAATTTGGCATAATTTCAAGTTTTTAATTGTTAAACATTTTATTTTCCCTTTACTTGAAGCTTTTTTAGCTCCATTTCATTGTCGGGAATGAATTTTACATGCCGAAAACAAAAGCGTGAAAGGATGGTAAGCCAAGCAAGCAGTAATGATTTTGTTGGAATACCCAAATCTTTGATTTGTGGAAGGCTGCCGGTAAAATCAGATAACTGATAGTGAAACGATGCTTGGAATCCTTCCGTACGCTTTACCTTTGCATAGTAAAATCAAGACGGCAAGGATAAATGGTGAATCAAGGGTATATACTACCAAAATAAAAAAGGCTATTTTTATATAAAAGGCAGGACACGATTGTATATAAAAGTACCTTATCCCCATAAGGTTACAAAAAAGTGGAACAGGATAATGTCATTCCTGTTCCACTCGTAATATATTCATATTTTCCTGAATTCATAAATGTGGCAGAAAGCCGAACTGCCAGTATCATACCATCGTTTATTCTGTTTTTCAATATCATCAGCAGAAGTAACGATAGTACCAAGTATATCTCCAAGCCATTTATACAGACTTCGTTCATCATATATTCATAACACATTCATAATCAACACTATATATCTTTACAAATTACATCTAAAATCTCTCCAGTATCTCCGTCAATCATATAATGGGCATATTTCTTATAAAAGGATAAGTGGCAGGAGGTACTTTTCTTCATCATACTATTAAGAAGTTCTGTTCTCATACAAATTAATATTGTTGAAGTGATATAAATCTGTAAGTCTGACAATTGTTACCAAAAATCCACTTCATCGTATGAGATATCTAAAATTCTTCCAGTCTCTCCATCAATTTTATAATGGACCAATTTTCTTGATGGGTTAAAAGTATCCTCTGCTATTCCCTTCTTAAAATCAAGATTAATATCTGTAAGCCAGATTTTTGTCTTTTCATCATAATTTAAATTAAAAGAAAATTCAAATCCTTCTGACGATGCTCTACGCGATATTTCTTCAGACAAAGAAATAACTTTTTCTCTTTCCAGAATAGATAATACATCTTGTGGAGATACTCTACCAAATTTTTTACTATAATCAACCTGTTCGGATATATTGCCATTTTAATCATATAAAGTTTGAATCCCTACTGGCAGATTGGCCAAGCATTTAACTATCATTGAAAGTTTGCCGTTGTTCCAATATCTTACATAATACTGTGCATAAGATGGCAAGATAGGAAGAATATGCCCTAAAGCTATTTCTTGATCTGATAGTTCTCGTATATCCAACATATAAAACCTCCAACCTTCCTTCTCAAAATATGCCTGCAAAGACTATTTTGAAAAAATTTCAGGATTTAATTGATGGTTCAATAATACCCTAGGATATTCCATAATATTATTTTTTTTTAAAATTTTATATTTCTTAATTTCTCATTCATTACCTTCCATTGCCAATAATAGAAAAACATCCGATAACTGCTATAATCCATAAAGTTATCAGTTTTTTTCTTCTCATAACAAAATGACATCTCACTATTATTGGACTTATTATTCAAGCTATCAGCCAAAACACTACGGTAAACAAAAGTATGTGGCAATCCTAAAGCATGTCCTACCTCATGAACAAGTGTCAAGCCGTCTACACCATTTTTGCAAAATATGGTCTTTTTCCCCATTACTGAGAATGCACGGGTTTCTTTACCATATTTATTAATAAAAGGGATATCAGGCATAATATACACTTTTATACAATCCTTCTTTACTGAAGAATATTTTTCTTTCTCACGCTTTCTTAATAATGCAATCAACTCATTAGATTTCTCTATATTAAAAGCATTCTTATCTTTTAATTTCACATAAAAAGGCTGCATATCATCCTCCCAAACCTCCAACTCTAAACAAGAAGTCTTATTGTACTGAATATCGACAAGGGCTTGAGAAAAACAGTCTACTAAAGAGGTTAATAAATTTTTATTAAGCAGTTGTAATCTATAATTTCCAAAGACTGTATTTAAATTCCTTCCTGAATCTACAATATATACTTTGCAAAATACAATTTCTACACTTTTACAAAAAACCAAAGATTTAGGAATAATAACCAATTCACCACATTGCTCCTCTTTACTCTCATCTGAAAAGAACTTCAACAGGCTTATTTTATCTTGCATTTTGAGACAGGTAATTGTAAAAGAATCTTGGTTTGGAGCTATTGTCTTAGGATAATCATATACGCTTGAGTCCTCCAAGTCAGACTCTACAAATATATCTGAACTCTGTTTGCCATCTCTTTTAATGTCCAATAATATATGTTCACCCTCACCAATTGACAGTATAGGAACAATATAAGGCATCTTTTCCCTATATAACCATTTCTCCAAAATACATCTTTAAGAACTTTATAATTCCCTTGAAGAGTATTCTGTAAATCTTTATCTGGCTTGAACTGGGCTTTATCATAAATATATGGATCTGAAATCTTATGTCCTTTATCCCAATAAAATCCAACACATTCCTTAAAAGGAATATCACCATTATCACCTATTCTAAACCAATCAAACCCACATTTTCGGGAATCACCAGTAGTATAAAAACATCTTAATGAAACAGCACACGCTTCTTCCACTGTACTGCTTTTCCTGCTTCCGTTCTGAAGTTCCGCCGTTATCTCTATCATATTCTTACTCCTTATAGATATTAAAGTCCTTTATTTCAATAAATCCCTGCCTGTTGACCTTATCTGAGATACTGAATGTTTTTCCATTCTCAAGTTTGATGGAAAAACGCACGATGTCTCCCGGCTTGGTGTTTTCTGTCTTGGCATAGACAGTTACAATGTCTGAAAGAGGAACTACTTTCATCCTTTTGCCCGTCTTGTTATCCTTAAAGCAAACGTCAGTGACGACAGGATGCTGCTTCCATATCCATTTGTTTTTATTTTTAATGCGGATTCGAGAGCTGAGGGAGTTGAGTTTCCAACCTTATATGCCTCCCGTTTATCCGACATTTTTTTTAATGCGTCTTTCTGTCGCTTCGGTCGTTTTCGTTTCGGGTGCTTCAAAAATGTAGGGAGTGGATAGAGCAAGGGTTTTCAAAGAAAAAATACTACCCGCAGGGCTGGAGATTTTTTCTAAAAACCATTGAGCATCCCAATCCCGGATTTACCTTTGCACCCAGAACGGGAACGATCCACCTGATGCGACTGTCTGAAAGACCATCAAAATGGAGGTAAACGGATGTGGAGGCATATTGGATATGAAATGTTCCGGGAAAAGAAAGAAAGGAAATCTCAATAAGAAGGGATACGGCGAAAACGTGAAACCGGCAAACATTCCAAGAAAGTATGTTGCAACCGTGTGGCTAAATCTGTTTAGTTATGCGGTTGCAATTTTCTTTCCGGTTTGCCGTCATGGGTAATGGCACTTTTCATTTATGGAAGGTGTGGTTACCCATGACTTCCGTTTTCAATTAGAGGAACCGACAAAAAAAGAAAATCAACAGGTAACAGCCGTAAAAGCACCGCTTGTGGCATAAGCAAAAAAAAGAAATGGGCCTTGCATCATCAGTCTGAACATGGTTCAGGCGTGACGCAAAGCCCTTTTCTATGCTTATGCAATAGTAGGAACATGGTCGTCAATTTATTGATGATGATGTTCCTACGAATAAATTCGCTTTTACGGAAAAACTTGTCTGTGGAGCTTAAAAATCTGGATTTTTATTTCAATATATGCCATTAAAGTGCTACTTTTGCATACGAAGAGTTCTTTGAAGGTTACGCAACGCGCAGAAGAATAAAACAGCAGATAACTAACTAATTCGTAACCTATTACTACTATGAGTTGGTAAATGCAACTCATTTTCAATCACTTAGAGCTTTTTCGTAATTTCACAGTTACCAAACTATCAATTAAAGAATATTACTTAGAACCCAATGTTTAAATTTAAGAATGTAGAGGCTTATGGGTAGTTTATCAGAGTATAATAATTTGAAAGAAAAAAGTCAGTATTACAATTGTACAACAATTGACAATATACAAGACTTCGAAAATATCTTCCAAGATATTGTCCAACATCAATCTGAATATGTCTTTCGTTCAGTGAATGAAGCCAGATTCAAGCTTTATTCATCAGCTCAACGCCAGTGGATATGGAATGATTTATTCAAAAATTATCATTCTTATGAAGATTATATTAACAGTCGCATTGTTTTGGTTCAAAACCATCAAGATATAATATCCTTCTTTTCCAACAACAAAATTTCACTGAATGATTTTGCCATTCTTGCATTACTTCAGCACTATAGTCAACCATCCCCATTGGTCGACTTTACCTATAATCCACTTCTCTCCCTGTTTTTTGCATTTGATAATGTCAAATCAGGAACTACAGGAAATGAGATTGACAATTATGTTTCTCTATACCGCTTGAAATACACACATCCTTGTTTTTGCAGTATTCAGGATGTTAATGTTCATGGAGTAGACACATTAAGTGATATACTAAGAGATTCTGATATTCCCTTGTCTCAAATAGATACAAGTAAGGTATTGTTTGATATTAAGAATCTTACTTACCATGAATATGCTGATATTGAAATTATGCTTGTTCATGGAGATAAAATGGGAATAACAAACATTGAGATTCCGGCCTTAGGTTTTACCTGCACCTACAACATAACCAATCCAAATCTTAAAAACCAGGAAGGACTGTTTATGCTAAATACAACAGAAGATATTCCTTTGGAAGACCTTATCAGAAGAAAACATCGATATGTAGGTCCGCTTATTGATTGTTATGACATCAATAAAGAGTTGGAACCATATATAAAAGCTACATATCTTGATCCAGCAGGAATTAATCATTCGCTAATTTATCCACAGAATCAAGATTCACAAAACCTGAGAAACTGGTTGGGAAGCTTTTGATAAAAATCAGATTGAAAGATGATGAATTTTTATCATTATAAGTTTGTCGGTATATCTGTCTAATAATTAAACATATACCGACAAACTTATTTTTCTAATATTCCCGTTGGCATATTCCTGTTTTTGGAGTAAATTTGTAGCAAATTTATATACTTAACAGACAATACAATGGTAAACAGCATATCATTAAAAGGCTTCACAAGCTTTATAGACAACAGTTTTGCATTTACCGATGGTATAAATATACTCATTGGCAAGAACGGAACAGGAAAGACGCATATACTAAAAAGCCTGGCATCTGCCATGCAGGCACGCCATGAATTTCAGGCAAAGCAAACTACTTCGAAAGAACAGTTTGAGTATATTCTGGCAGAAAACATGGGCCACTATTTCAAACCGGACTCAATAGGCAATCTGGTAAATAAGAATATTATTTCAGGAAAATCAACTGTCGGCATAGTAATAGACGGAAAGGAACTCTTATTCAGTTTCTCTACAACTTCAAAGACAACAGTAAAGATAGAGAAGGATGACAAATGGGAAGATTACCAGTTCATATACATTCCACCGAGGGAAATGTTTTCGCTGTTTGAAGGTTTTATCGGACTGAGCAGCAAGCGTGAGCTTTCATTTGACCAGACCTATATCAATCTGGCCCACTCGCTTGCTCTTCCGATCTTACGGGATCTGGAAAACAATCCGTTAAAGTCTGCCATAGAGTTACTGGAAAAGGAACTGAAATTCAAGGTGCTTCAGATGAACGGTCGTTTCTATATAGAGACCAACAACAAACCAATGGAGGCACATCTTGTTGCTGAAGGATTGAGAAAGCTGGCATCCATACTCTACCTTATACTTAATGGAGAAATAAACAAGAATACCATTCTGTTCTGGGATGAACCGGAATCAAACCTTAACCCGGCTCTGATACGTGTAGTGGCAGGATTTATCCGTGAGCTTGAGAAATGCGGCTTGCAAATATTCATTGCCACACATGATTATCTGCTCACCCACATGCTTTCCCTTTATTCCGAATACAAAGAACATACCAACATCAATATACGCTTTTTCGGACTCCATAAAGAGGACAACACTATCAGTGTGGAAGAGGGAGAAACACTTGACACTATACAGAACAACCCTATACTGGAAGAGTATGCGGCTTTTTATGAACTGGAACAACAATATATGAACGACTATGAGTAACTTTCAGGAAAGCGGCATCAACTTCTGTTTCCAGCCTAACTGGAATGTATTGAAATATGACGAGCATCTGGCTCATAAAAAGGTAGAGAAGCTTATCAAGCCGACTAAAGCCGTCGATTTTCTGGGCATACATAACGACAGGCTGTATCTGATAGAAGTAAAGAACTACCGCAACCATACTGATGATGAAAGTACCAGAGAGGTATTGAAAGGCAAAGGAGACGAACTCATGCGCCGTATTGCCATAAAGGTAAGGGACACCATTGCCACATCAACCGTTTCGGCCAGATTCTCTACAAATGATGAAGAGTTCTTTACCCAAGTAAACCAACTTCTGCTTGACAGCAGCAAGAAACTGACAATAATAGCCTGTATTGAACTTGATGTATCCAATGACAAAGAAAGGAAAGCCAAAATGGGAATATGGATGCAAACACTGAAACAAAAGCTATCGTGGCTACACCCGGCCAAAATATCCGTAAACTCCGTAGATAACATAACGGATATAATGCCAGACTTGAATGTATCATTCATCTAATCATAGGAGTGGAAATATCTTGTATAAATAACAGGTATTTCCACTTTCTCTTCTTATATGATTCCTTCAACAATCCATAATGCAACCAATCTTCTATCCCACCAGTCTGCTGATGATAGGCATACGCAGAATATCTGTCAGCATCCAATTTTATCAGTTTTATTTGGAGTTATCGATTTTTATTTTTATTTTACGAGCGGTAATATAAAAACGTTAATCCTCTATGTCATTATCAGGAAACATGATGTCCGAAGTACCGGACAGTGCAACCCTCTCCCGCGCCTTCGGAGAACTGTTCTCCGGTGCCAAGGAGACGTTTGACGGCCTGCAGAAGGAGCTGGCCGGGTTCTTCCCCTCCATGCCCGGAATGCCCGCAGGGAAGTTCGGCGACCTGTCGGTAGGGATTGACATGCACCCGACCGTAACGCCGCCATCGCCGGTCATGGCCGTACCCCATGTGGGAAAGGTATATGACATCATGGCAGAGATCATGGCGGGGCTGGCGGCTGCAATGCCCGAACAGACGGGAGGCATAGGTACCGTGGCGGCTGCAATGGCCAAGGGGATGGCACCATCGGTAAAGGTATACGGAAAGTGGATAGCACAGGCCGGCGTGGAAGTGCTCCTGCTGCCGGCATACGTCATACACCCATGGTGAGCGGGACGGCAGAAGCCGAAATGTACATGGGAAGCTCGACCGTGCTGGCTGACGGGGCGCCGTGCTCGACTCTGACGCACCCCACGCTGTCGTGCAACATAGCCGGAATACCATCCATACCCAGGGCAAACAAGCCAAAGAAGGCGGCCAAGGCCCTGCTCGCACCGACGGCCATACTGACTCGGCAGGAAAGCCCGTGATGGTGGGAGGACCGCCCACAATAGACCTCTTCGCCGCAGGAATGAAGCTCGGGCTGAAAGGACTCGGAAAGATGGGAAAGAAATTCAGGAACTTCACCAGAAAGTTCACGCACACGGTACACGCATACATAGAAAGCCTCGGGCTGAACCCGAAGCTGACGAAGATACTGAAGAAGACCGCCTGCACCGTACTGGGTGAACCGGTGGACGTGGCCACAGGAAGGGTGTACCATACGAACACGGACTTCGAGCTGCCGGGGCCGATTCCCATCGTGTGGGAACGCACCTACTACAGCGACGCGGCCGTGGACGGACCGCTGGGGCACAACTGGCACCACAGCTACAACCTGGGAATACACCCGCTGGGAGACGAAGCCTTCCTGTTCAGACATGCGGACGGAAGGGAATCCGCACTGCCCGCACTCGGCGAGGGGGAAAGCCACTTCGACCGTGAAGAACAGCTGACATGGACAAGAGACGCGGAGGGATACCTGCTGGAGGACGCAGACGGTATGTTGTACCGTTTCAACGGACCTGAAAACAGACAGGGATACAGGATAGTCTCCTCCGTGTCGACAAGGGACGGATTTGTCGTAAGGTTCACCTACGGGGCCACAGGTAGCCTGAAGGAGATAGCCACGTCGAGGAATGAAACGCTACGGGTGGACACCGACGACAAGGGAAGGGTGACAGCCGTAACGCTCGTGACGGACGAGGAAGAGACACTGCTCGTAGGATACAGGTATGACGGACACGGAGACATGGTGCAGACCACCGATACAAGGGGTGTGAGCAAGCACTTCGAGTACGGCAAGGGACACCTGCTGACACGCCTGACCAACCAGGGCGGAATGGCATTCCACTGGGAATATGAGGGAGAAGGGGAAAACGCAAGATGCGTCCATACATGGGGCGACGGAGGCGTGATGGAATACTTCTTCGAGTATGCACAGGGAGTGACAAGGACACGCAACGGTGAGGGAGCCGTATCGGAATACCACTATGACAGCGACAGGCTGATATACAAGGTGGTGGATGCCAACGGGGGATTACCCGGAAACAGTACAACGCATACAAGGAACTAGAAGTAACGGTGGACCCGGAAGGAAACTGCAGGAAGACCGAATACAACCGGTACGGACTGCCATCTGTAATCACGGACGCCAACGGGAACACCACCCTGCTGACCTACGACGGGGACCGCGACCTGACCCGGATGAAGACACCCAAAGGAAGGGTGCTGGCGTGGGATTACGACACGATGGGAAGGCTGACGGCACGCACCGGAACGGACGGGCAGAAGACACGGTACGGATACGAGGGGAAGCTGCTGAGGACAATCACCGACGGACAGGGACGGACATACAGGCTGACCTTCGATGACCGGTATAACCTGACGCTGATGGAATATCCCAACGGGCTGTTCCGCAGGTGGAGCTATGACCGCAGGGGAAGGCTTGCCGAGGAGGTGGACGTGAAGGGAAACACCACACGCTACGGATATGACGAGGCGGACAACCTGATCCGCCTGGAGGAGCCGGACGGAAACACGCACCGGTTCGAATACGACGCCATGGGAAACATGGTGCACGCACAGGACGGAATCAGGGAGGTGAAGTTCACCTACGGCGCACTGGGCGTACTCAAGAGCAGGGAGCAGGAACGGCACCGCATCACATTCGGGTACAACAGCGAGCTGCAGCTGAAGAGGATCGGAAACGAGGCCGGAGAAGACTACCGCTTCGAACTGGACGGACTGGGACAGGTGACGGCGGAGACCGGATTCCACGGAATACGCCGGGAATACGAGCGTGACGGAGCCGGGAACGTGGTACGCGTAGCCAGGCCGGGAGGAAAATGGACACGCTACGAATACGACGGAGAGGGAAACATACTCCGCGAGCTGCAGTACGACGGTAAAGAGAGCCTGTACACATACGACAAGGACGGGCTGCTCGTAAAGGCGGGCAACGGAGAATGCCTGACCGAGCTTGTCAGGGACAGGAAGATAGGAAGGGGCACGGAGGAAAGACAGGGCGGACACTCGGTGCGCTCGGAATACGACGGAGAGGGAAACCGTACGCGTGTGACCAGCACTCTGGGAGCCGACATACGCCATGCCTATGACCGGGACGGATACCTGCAGTCCACACAGGCGGGTGAAGGATGGAAGGCATCGTGGATGCGGGACAGTGCGGGACTGGAGATGCAGCGCACCTGCTCAGGCGGAATCACCGTCCGCACCGAACGGGACCGCTACGGACGTGATATACCGCGTGCCGGACTTCGTGGGAAACCTTTACGGTACGCCGGAGAGGAAGGACCGAAGGTACGGTGCCGGAGGAAGGCTGCTGGAGGATGCGGAATGCATCTACCACTACAATGACGAGGGTAACCTCATTTTCCGCGAGTTCAGACAGCCAAGGGAGGATGCGGTAAGGCATGACCGCAGGCAAATGGAAAGGGAGTACGGAATAAGGCGTCCGGTTACGGATATGGGATGGATATACGAGTGGACATCCGGCGGTATGCTCAGGCGGGTAATACGTCCGGACGGAAGGCCCGTAGAGTTCCGCTACGATGCGTTGGGACGCCGCACCGCCAAGCGGTATCTCGGAAAGGTCACACGCTGGGTATGGGACGGCAATACACCGCTGCACGAATGGGTTGCCGCTGCTACGGACAATGACGGAGAGGAGGAAGCCTCCTGCCCTGACGGGAACAGCCTGACCACATGGGTCTTCGAGGAAGGGACGTTCGTCCCTGCCACAAAGATACGAGGTGACAGACAATGCTCCATCGTGTCCGACTACTTGGGTACCCCCGTTCAGATGTATGACGGACATGGAAACAAGACCTGAGACTGCACACTTGACATTTACGGAAAGGTACTTGCCGTTGATAAGGGAACGGAATTTGATTGTCCGTTCAGGTTTCAAGAACAGTATGAGGATATTGAGACTTGGCTCTATTATAACAGGTTCAAGTATTACGACTCGGATATGTGGGTGTATGTATTACTATCTATTATTAAAATTAACGGACTACCATATAAAATCATTAGCTACGTATACGAATTACTTTTATTATCAGTTATAAAACAAAAATATGTACTCATTAAATAATTTGCTTGAAATAGAGAAGAATCTTCAATTAAGAAACAATATAATAACGCTCTACAAGGACTGCTTCAAAAAAGTAAATTCTCATCATTTATCCATATTACAAAAATATATGATAAATGAAACAGAATATATAGTAGTAGAAATTCTCTGTGGAAATGGTGCAAGCTATATTCAAGACCATTTGATAAATAATCAAAAACCGAACCAATTAGAAGAAGCATTTACAAACATTCTAGATAATGTACTTGAAAAGCTCCCAAAGAATTCAAATGAAATCTTGCTTAGGTATGATATTTACGGTGACATAGATACGTATTCGGAGAATACAGATATAACTGTAAATCATTATCTGACTACGACTTCTACAGATTTAGGCAACATAAAAGATACCAAATTTATTTGGGAGATAACACCTTTACCATCCCAAAAAACGAATGCTAGATGCCTGTATGAGATTGTTCCTCTACACATACAAGAAGAAAAGCAAGTTAATTTTAAAAGAAATACAAAGTTTCATATAGACAAAATAGACAAATCCCATAATATACCAATCTTAAAAGTTCATGAAATAAAATAACTTCGTAAATCAATATCAATATGACAACTCAAACTATGCCAAAAGATCAATATGATGAAATCTTTAAAGAGATAATTGAATTTGTAGAAAAATACACTCACGGCAATGTTGATAATAATGTCAATGTTATTATCACAACATTTGAAACCAATCACAATAGATGGTTTCAGATTGTACCATTTATGCAAAATTGCAAAGAATATGCAGAGGCTCTTATGCTTTATTGTACTGCGATTGACAAGCAGCCGACATATGAATCCCTACAAAAGTTATCTTCATACATATCTGAATTTGAAAGTTACAACTTGGCACATCATGGTTATCGTAAAGACCTGTATTATTCACTTGGAATCACCTGGCATCACCTTGGGAGAATATATGATACATTTGCTATAGATGCATTTAAAAAATATATATTCTACCTTCTTGGCATGTCGAGCCATACAGCCTATTCACCCATTTGCTACTCTTTCAGAAAATGTACGACCTACCTTTATCAGTCACTAACATTAGAACAACTGAATCTGTCATCACCCTGTACATTTAACGACCCATTTGATAGCCCTATTGTCAGCCTTCTAGACAAAAATGATGAAATAGCAATGCTAATCAGAACAGCCTATCTTGATTGCGTTAAAATAGCATGTTTTGTAAGTAATGTAATGCTGCCATTCCAAAAAGACGGAAATATATCTGGGGAAATTGTACGAAATAAAAGGAAACAGGAAGATAATACTTCAGAAGAATTTCAAAATGAATTAATGTGGGCACATTATGCCGACTATCATAGAGGTATATGTATCAAATATCACTTCCCAAACTCTTTAACCAGCCTCTATTCTGAACCTGGAACATCTGTAAAATATTTTAGAGATGTCCAATACAAAGATGACCTATCTGTTCTGACAGAGAAAAATAGTATAACCATTGAGGATGCTTTTTTTGCTAAGAGTAAAGCATGGAAATACGAAAACGAGCTTAGACTAATTCTGTGTGATCCGAACAGTAACGGTCTATACGATTCTATTGATATTCCAAACTGTATTGAAGCAATATACTTTGGAGTAAACTGCGCAAATAAAGACATCAAAGTTATTAGAGAAATAATGAAGAACAGGGAGTTTGTTACAAAACAAGAAAGAATAGTAGACAAGAAACATAAAACTATTGAAACAAGAACTCCTGTTAGCTTTTACCAAATGGAGTTTGATTCTAAGAAATTCGGTTCCCTTATAGCAAAAAAATTACAATGACGCAAAATTGAAAATCGAACGATTTATTTAGACAAGCTCCCATCAAACAGGAAGCTCAATAAAAGATATAATATAATAACAACTATGGACATTTCTCCCAAAGACATAATCATCCCCATTGCTACTGCCATATTAGGTGTAGCCTTGCCACTATTGCTTGGAGTAATACAACGCATCGATGAAAAGTATGAGTCAACTCGATTGATGAAACAATTTATCAATGAACGTGCTACCAAATGTTTTGGAGGTATTCTTGTTGCAACCATATTGTTGTTGTTTTACCTACTTATAGCACCTCCAAACAAAAATGACTTCGGAATATTTACAGAATATGTCAACAGTTCAGCAGTTATCATCGCTACAATTGCCTGCGTGCTTCTATGCTTCAGCTTTTTCAAGGTGATATGGCTGATATACATCTACCATAACCCTATAAATCTACAGGAACACCTGCTCAAAGGCAAGATAAAAATTGAAACCCGACAGGCATGGTTTGAATTTTTTGCATCAATGCTGAAGCAGGACAATGTAAATGTACTATCAAAAGGATTCGGCTCGCTATACGAATGGTGTGCAGAGTTACGAAAGGGAAATGAATGGAAAGAAATACAGTATCCGAAAGAGTTTTATGACGGCATAATAGCCCTAAATGAAAAACTATGCAGTCAGAAGAAAAAGGTTTTATCAATTTCAAACGGGAACGATGCCCTTAAAATTTTCTTTGATGACATGCAACTGACCATAATACATCCACTGACGTTCAACAAAATATGGATAGGACTGAACCAGCAGCTATATTACAACAGAAAAGATCTGATTCTGGAGTATTGGGGAGCTGCCCATCAGCATTTTAGTTTCTACATGAAACAGTATTATGAAGGCGAAAGAATAACACATTTAAACAAAACCATTACAATAACAAGAGAGCAAGTTGCACTGCGCCATAAAAGCAGAATGGACTTCAAGGAGTTTCATATTGCCTTTGGAGGATTATTGCTATATAAGAAAGAGTATGAACTGCTGAATCACATACTGTTTTATACAAACACCCAGCCACCTACATACCCTCTTATTCCGGGAAGACTGTCTGAAATAATACCAGTCTATATGGAACTATTGTCATTCAAACCGGAAAATGTGATGAAATATGAATCCAGATATCCTTTTATCGACTTGCACAACGGAATAAGAAACGACAACATCGTAAACGGGTATATCCAACGGTACCTGATATTGACTATGTTTCGCTTATCCCAACTTAGCCCAGCCCATACCAGCGATAACTTTTTTGAGTTACCAGGATTACCGAGCAGCCTGTCCGATAAACAGGAGTGGATAAACAGTATTCCAATCATAATAGAAAAACTGGAAAAAGATACTACTATCCCTGAAATTGTGGAAAAGATACTACCGATGGAAGTAGGTGAACTGTATATAGCCAAGAAGAAATTGATATCACTGTCAGAATCCCTAATGGAGAATCTGAAAACAGCTATGATACAACAAAAAGAGTCTCTCCCATTATCACAAGAAAAAACACAGAAGTTCAGTCATACCATATCTAAAATGATTGAATATGAGTTTTCTACTAATTGGTCAATCTTTCCTCAAATATCTGTTGAAGATGATGCTATGCCGAGTAATTACATCATCTATGATGCCCTGATAATAATAAGAAAAATTGAGCCTACAGAAGCTTATGCAGATGATCAAACAATGGGATATTCGAATCTGGATGAAGTACTCGCACAGAATATCATCCTTGAATTTAGATATAAATGGCTGTGGCATTTTGCCAGTCAGAAATCACAAAGCTACAACCTCACAGCAAATAAGGTAGCAGAAGCACTCAAAAAAATGAATCTGAATAAAGAAAAGCATGTAATATTAGGCTTCAGAGTAAACTGGTACAGTTGCTTCCAAGAGCTTGAAAAATGTGATGAAAGCAAACTGGTAACTCCTGACGGTATAGTGTTGTATGACCTCCCAGGCGAATACAATACAGACTTTAATAATGTGATTGTAATTATGAATAAAGAGGATTTGCCACAACTTTTATTCAAAAAGCCAGAAGTACTGGAAACTGAAAAATATAAATTGGAATGTATTAATCAGAAATATAATCTCTATGCGTCCATACTTAAACTGAATGAAAATCCTGACTTGATGGAAAAATGCCGGGAAATAGGAACACATACGGAAAAGCAACTACAACAATCGGTATTGATATCTACCGAAATGAATGTAAAAGTTGCATGGAGATTAAACATTAAAATGGTCTTGATTAAGATATCAGATTCACACAAAGGAAATGATGATTTCTCCAATATAACCCCATTTGAAAATGATGAAAAGTAGAAAAGAGAAAACGACCAGAAAAAGAGGTCTGACATCAGAAGAATACATTGACAAATTGAACGAATCAAAACCAGATAAAAACGAATGGAAAGAATTGCTGAAAATAGCAATGGAAACCAGAAAGTTTGAAATCGAACTGTATTGGAAACGTGCGAACTATTTCTGGCTCTTTGTCGCAGCCTTCTTCGTGGCATATTACCAGACAATCCCTTCAGAAAACAAACAGACAGAAGTGGAAAACATTCTTTTTATAGTTGGGGGATATTTCTTCTCTATTGGCTGGTATCTCGCAAATAGAGGCAGTAAGTATTGGCAAGAAAACTGGGAAAAGCATATAGCAGTATTATCGCGACACTTGAAAACGCCTATATTTGAACTCTTAAAAAGTAATGAAAATAAAATATGGGAACTGAGCAAATCATACCCATATTCCGTATCCAGAATAAATCAGGGATTAAACATAGTTGTCATATTTATATGGCTTGTCTTATTTATTTACAGAATTTATAGCTTTGGATTTTATCCATTCATTACTACCCCTGCAGCAGTAGTAATTCTGTTTGCAATTACAAGATATGCACTTCATTTTTCCCGGAGTTTTGTAGTTAGAGAACCAACAGACCATTCAAAAGATTTTTTTCTCAATGACAAAGTCCATATTCATAAAAATAATTACAAAAAAAACCGATCTTCACAGACCGGCTAAAAGAATCATTGCCCTTTTAATTTAACACTCATAATAATTTCTACCGAAGATTCTTGGTCTTCTTTTCCTAAAGGTATGGTGTCAATGACGACTTCTGTCTCAGAACCGTGAGGCTTAGTGATAATTGGGGATAGGTGCTTGTCTTGTTCTTCCACTTTACGAAAAATTTGGTATTCTTGAACTAGTACATTGCCAATAAAACCCAAAAAAGTGGTTAGTACAAGAGATTTCCAATTTATCTCCTTTTTCATATATACCTCACAATCCGGCAACAACTCTTTGTATCCAAAGATAATAAATATATTCTATTCCCACAATTTATAGAAAAAATATTTTTCATGCATTTATGCATTCATTTTTATCAAGATTTGGAACTTGTTTGTCGTTCATTCTCTCTATATTTGCCATGTATGAAAATTAAATAAGAGAATATTATATGATAGAAAGAAGAGAACTTGAAAAGCTTAAAGAGGTAATAGAATACTCAATGCCTCAGATTGTGGATTATAATCCCCGTAGCGGAAGGTATTCCATAGAACTTGCAATGACCAAACATATTGATTTGGGTGAAGGAGATCATCATATACTATTTGCCCAAGGATATCTGAGAAAAGAAACAATAATCTCTGTCTATTGTTTCAAATGAGCAGGTATTGCTTAATGTAAATCCACTTCCTTATATTGCAAACCAAGGAGATCGTACTCCTATCTATAAAATCTTGCGGGCATCGATTTATTTTGCATATGCCATGGTAAACCTGCCCACTGTTCATCGTAAACTTAAAAAAATTCCTTCAGAACATTTTCCATTTAATATATCAGATACTTACGAACAAAAAGGTAAAGAAATTGCCTTTATGAAAGATTTGTTCAAACTTCTAAGAGAAAAAAGTGCTTACCGTAGCTATCTGTCTGTTATACGCATCGAAACTCAAGGAAGCTATCAGTTTCTGTGATTATCAAGAAAGGGGAATAAAGGAAAAAATAAAGTATAGCATGAAACAATTGTCACCATACATACCAGACAAAGACAAAACAACAGATATAACCCCCGATATCCTTGTCTGTGATCATATGGAAGGCTCAAAAGATTATTATAATTGCCAGATAATATCACTAAACAGCAATAACAAATCTAAGGAAGAGTTTTGGTGGGAGTATCTAAAATTGAATATATTTTTATCATGTGTTGAATACAAATACGCTTACTGTATCCTATTGAATCGATGGACAAGAAATAATATAAAGAACTGGATAGATGAATATCGTCAAAAGAATTTTTATGAGGCTGAAAAAGCAAAAGACAACATTGTATTTTATATAAAAGCAGGCTATAAAGCTTCTCCACGTATTTTAAATTGTAACGGAACAACCATTCCAACAAAAGTACTCAATTCTTATAAAGAACGAATAAAACTTAATTAGTGGAAAAGGTATAGGCTATCAGTTATTGAGATTTTTAGGTTGGAAGAATGTGCCAAGTATTATGGCGCTCGAGATATCTCCTAGTATTTCTTATTTACATTGATTTGGAGAAAAATTTAAATTGTAATTTTACGCTCATCGGATGGGTAGTCTAGCGCCTTTGGCGCTATCCTTTTCCCGACCGATGAGTTTTCTAAAAAAATAATACGTGACACAGTTTATTTACATTACGGCATGGTTTCAGACCAAACGGAAGTTACTTACACGCAAAAAATCGGTATTTCCGTGTAAACTTTATTCTGATTTTGTCACAAAATCAAAACTGCCTTATCAAAATCCAAGTATCTCTCCTTGAATCTCTCATAAACTCGGGCATAATACTCCGGAAGGTACTGTATCATAGCATCCACAAAGTCCTCTAAAGTAACAGCACTCAGCTTATAGGCATACTCAGGCTTCAGGTATCTCGCAACTGATTTGATTTCCTCTCCGGTTGATGGATGATCTTTAGGAGAAAGCACTACTGAAAATGAATCTTTCAGACCTTCGACTATCCTATACCGCTCTGTAAGTAAGAAGTTCCTATAGACCTGTGTCAGCTTGACTTTGCCTTCCAACAAAAGTTCTTCAAACTCTGAATCAAACAGCCCGGTATCAATGAGCATCTGTTTCTGTTCATCACAATGGCTAGCCTCGTTCACTCCAAGTTCATCAGTATATTTAGTTTCAACAGCAATCAAATGCCTGCCACCTTTATTATCCAGAAACTTGATATAAGCATCCATGGCCGATCTGTCTTTTGTATATTTCTCTATCGGTGAGGGTATAAATTCCAGTCCGATTTCCGTCACCTCAAATACAGGGAAATTCTTAAAAACTGACCTAACGGCCAATGTCACCATGGCCGGATCATGCTTAAGTAATAACATCAGGGGATGAAACAGGTTGAATGCCATTGGCATACTTGAAAGCAGGTTATTGAACAGCCGGAACTCATCAATCGTTTCTGTGTCTTTCTTATTCCTAACTCTTTCTTTGGCATACTCGAAAGTTTCTCTCAGAAGGAAGTTTTTCCCGGATACCTCTCCCCCACTAATCATATTGCCATAATGATGTTGTGAGTATCTGGTCGGTCCAACGCCTTCCTCCTCTCCTATCTCAACCCGATACATAGACTGCAGTAACCTTGCCTTTCTGGTAAAAGCATTGTCACTACTACACTGTTTGCCGTATTTATTATCCATATTCAATAATATAACTTATATCTATTACTAATCGCAGTAACCTTGGATTTATTATCCCTGTCCTACCATTAGATCACCTTCATATTCTTTAAGAGGATAAATTTAGCGATAATTAATCGAGTAACAACATTAATAGTCTCTTTTCTATTTACATATAATTCATAAGGTAATGTATAACCAAACTACCCCCTCCCCCACCCTATAAACTCTTTGAAAGTATTGCAATGAAATATAGGGACTTTCCTTGCGGTTACGCCAAATAATATCTATTTTTGTATGAATAACATTTTATCAAAACCACCATGCAACACCCAAATTCTGAATGCCAAAGGAAACAGGAAGAGATTCTGAGAAATTGTCCTGAAGAATTAAGAGAAGAGTATGCAAGATCTTTTCGTTGCAGCAATGCAGCCTATATCTATCACCAGTTGGCAAATGAGTCACAAGCCAGTGAAAAAATGCTGGCTCTTTATGATGAATGGCTTAACAGCCTACCTTCTAAAATTGCCGAATTCATGAAATCGAGAGGATTTGAACAATGTAAAACCGTGTTGTCATTTACTCATTTTGTAAACGAGCATAACAATAAAAACATGAACGAATGGATGAAAGAGCATTTAAGTGAAGAAGATTTTACTTATTACATCAATACGAACCGTGAGTAAGTGTATCAATCCTATTAATCATGAACAGTGAAAATATTTTTGATATCTGGAGATATCTGGGTAAAGGAACGCCATTTGTCGTAAGAAGAAACGGATGGTTTCATCTTTCTTACATGGTAACAGAAGTAAAGCCTAAAGGACAATATGGAGAAGCGTATGGTTACAGGCTTATTGACGGCAAGCCAGAGAACGATATCATGGTTTCTACTGCTATTGAATGCTGTGGCTGCGGAAATTGGGAACTGATAGAAAATCTTATCGAAGATGTAGAAAGCCTGAAATGGAGCTGCCTGGATGATAATGGGAAAATAACATTCGGGAAATATAAGGGACTGACACCGAATGAACTAAAAGAAAAGGACGAAGATTATCTAAACTGGGCCTTAAGCAATATAGGTGGATTGTATGAGAAACTGTTTATCGACAAGCACAATGTGACAAGAAAAGAACTGCTTGATACAAAGAAGCAGATAAAAAGCAAACTAAGCTTTTCTTCGGATGACTGGATAAAATCTTCCGTTCAGGTAAATTATGACTCTTATCTGGACCAATACAAATATTCCTGCTGTGCAAAAAAGATGGATATAGAAACAGCCGTAAATGAAATTGAAAGGTATTTCCAAGCTTCAAAATAGATACAAGCAAGGACGTAAAACAGCTTACCGGCTCAAAAGCGGTTATTTCCCCGTTATTGTGGGAGCCAACCGGTTCGCGTTGTGTAGCCTCCAATTTTGAATTGCAGTTTCTTTGGATGAATTGGCATAGCAATATACACATGAATGAGGGCATGTATTGTACTCACCGATGTCCTTTGATGTCATACAGCCGCATGACTTTCTTTGTCCGGGATCTTTTTTTTGAGAACAGATGAAACGCCTACCATCGGGCAAGAAAAAGGAATTGTCTGGTAAAAACTGTTCTCCAAACAGCCCACTGTCTGCTGGTTCTAGTATTTTGACCTGAAGATATCTCATCAGATCTTCATCCTGAAATGCAAGCTTGGCAATAAGTTTAGCGTCTATACAACTGTTGCGATTGATGCCAATTTTACTAAGATCAATATTCTCACCGCAAGTAGCAAGTTCAAAATTCCAGCCTCGTTTGCTGTTCAATTCATAAAGACCATAAGCGAACTTATCCATCAGGTCTTCATCCCACTCCCTATAAGGAATACCAGATGCCAAAAGATTTGTCCGGACTTTCCGATATGAAGCTATATCTGCATAGCTGAATACCAACTTATTCGTGAAACCATGCAGGCGTTCTGCAATTCGTTCAATCTTACTCAGCAGCTTTTCTACAGTAAGGGTTTCTGTAAGAACCAATGGGTCAAACCTCCAAATGACGGCCTCCTTTCCCAAACACTTGGAGAGTTCAATAAATGTTTCTATGCGCTGAAGTAAAGAAGGTACATACGGTTCCAAATTTTCATCTTCATAATCATTGAGTGTGAACTGAATATAACACCCGATATTCTTCTTCCTAAGAATATCAAGAAAAGGAAGTAATGGTAACGGGTTCTTGGACCAGAAAACGATGAACCTGGTGGCATCGTAAGATACATAGCTCTTCTTTCCATTGAACGGATTAGTCCATACGGAATACCCTACCTGAAGCCTATGGAAGAACCAATCTGCATAGAAAGCTGGTATGTCCGTGCATCTGCTCGCAGAAACAACAACCGGACTAATCGCCTGAACAGAGCTACCATCCTCAATAATCTGTGGCTTCTTTATTATCATAGCTATATAGTCTAAACAAAAACACAGAATGTTATAACTGATAATTCAAATTGTAAGGTACTCTAATATTTTGATTTTGTAACAAAATCAAAATATTAATTTTGCGGCAGTTATAAAGTACATATTGACAGACTCCAGCTCTCATAATACAGAAGGTACAATCTTGTATCTATGCTGTACATTCAGTCTATTTGAAGAACGAACCGTCGATTTTGAAGTGAACAAAACAATCAGAGAAAAATTCATACAGTTTCTCACGAAAAATTTCAAGATTCCTTACTTCTATTTCTGTATAGTAAAATTCATTAGGAACTACAAAATATAACGAGACTGGTTCTGACTCCTTCCGAACGAGGCTGTATAGTTTAATATAATTAAAAGCTACATTATCTGGAATTTGTTTTCGTATTTCTTCCAAAACTCTATTAAATAGTTCCAAATCATCGTCAGAAGGCTTAGGTCTATAATCTAATTCCTTCTTCACTTCTTTTTCCACTTCTTCTGACTTGCTCTCCTCTATAACAACAGCATCTTCAACTACATACTGAGATTTGAATCGTTCCACAAAATTCTTAAGACACATCAGAATGTAACCTGTTCTATTCGTCGGTCGATAACGCAGTTCCTTTTCTTTAAGAGTCGTAACCTCTTGCTTCAGTAAAGGAAGCATGGAGTCAGTAAAGCTTTCTGTTATAAAAGACAGATCATTGTCACAAACGGTATATTCTTTCTTAAGATATTCAATGATGTCTGAAAACTCCTTATTGACTTTACTCTTATGAGTAATTATCTTACCCATCGAACTAAGATGAATAATAAATTTCATTTCATCCGGATTGCCACGTTTTCTACCGTTTTTATAAATTGGTTCATAATCAAAAGAGATGTCAATAAGATTGGATTCAGAAAGTTGTTTCATCTCCAAACGAACAGGCTCAAGAACATTAGCACAAAATACACTATATTTGGGGTACACATCATCCTTGATGATATTATTCTTTCTATCCCAGGTAATAAGGCCAAGGTACTCTTTAAACTCCAAAAAGTTTACTGTTTTAGAGCCATAATTCTTCCATCTTTGCAGATAAATATATATACGTGGAGTTCTTTTCTTAGAGCAGATTTGAGCTATTGTTGCAATATGATTTACATAACCTTTGCTCATGTCGAAAACATCAGAAAGGTTCTTTGTCAACATTGTTATCTCTATCCAACCCTTCCTGCGTTTTCCGTTTTTGTAATTATAAGTTTTTGAATTATTGGCATCGTCCAAATTTGTCGGCACAACCACACGGTTGAAAAGATTGATATAAGTTCTCTCTTTTATTTTTGTCGTACCTTCCTGATAAATCGGATATGTCATATTCAATCCAACCAGATTCTTACATGCCTGGTCTAATTCATCATAAGCATCCGGACGAATATTCAAAGATGAAAAATTGATTTTAAAAGTAATTGCTTCTTTATCGATTTCTTCTTGAGTGAAAAGTGATAATTGTCCCTTCTCCCCCCTTTTTTTGCGATTCAGATAATCATTAATACGATCCTGAAGCTCATTAGAGATACCGATAATAATATTCATCTGCATCAATGAGAAATCACCACTCAGGAGAGTATAGATGACAGGTTGTTTTACCCACTTGGCCTCCGCAAGTTCGGCAATCAAGCCATTATCTCCTTTCATTACCAAATTTTCATTTTTCTTCTTTTTTCCCATGATACAATATATTAATTATCAATTAAATTTCCTTATTTGAAAAAAACCTTCATCAGTGCTGAAATTAGTTATTATTTTAGATTTATCATCTTCAATCAAATTCAACACTGAAGTATCAAGAGCTGTCGCAATCTTATCCAGAAAAATTATATCACTAGACAATTTATCCAACTTTTTAGTCAAGACAGCAGGAGAAACTCCTATTCGTTCTGCCAAATCCTTCTGAGCAATCTTATTTTTCTTCAAATATTCTCTAACTTTGATATCCATATTCAAATCTTATTTTGGCAAATATACGCATTATTTCCAATAATAGAAATTTTTACGGATAAAATCATAAAAAAATTTCCTATTATGGAAATTTCGACACTTTAAAGTGTTGGACTTTTTTATACCTTTTGTTGGTAGTTTTTATACCTTATTGAAATTCCCAGCTCAATTTATATGATTTTTATTTATTGAATTTAGAGATTATTTGTACAAAGTGTTGGTAATTTTTGTACAAAACATAGAATAACATTTTGATTTACAGATTTCTATTAGAACACATATTATAATATATAATATTGATGCAAAAAGAGTAATTGTCTATCTCATTAATTAAGTATAATGAAAATGCAGATAAATCTAAATATGAAATATAATCTTCATTATAAAGATGTTGGTGATTTTTATACCAAATATAGGTGAAAATATACCAATATGTTGGCAGAAAATGTTTTAACTCTTTGTAAAATCTATATATAATGTTTGTAATATGTAGACAAAGTCTTGGTATCTTTATAACCTCTATCAATATATATCATTGATTTTCAAATAATTAAATTCTTAACTATTTAAATATATTACTATCATTATAGATTTAATTCCTATTGATTGAACTTTTTTTATTTAATAATTATCGGTCAATTTTTAATATTACATAGATAGTAATTATATACTTATACTCATAAGTATCAGAAAAATAGTATATTACAATAATTTTTGTTACAATTTACCCAAGACTAAGTACTAAAAATACCTATTTCTCGTATGTAAGTTGTGAAGTATATGTTATAAACTTATCTATTCTAGGTATAAGAAGACCCAACACTTTATTATCTTGGTGCTAAAACACCCAACACTTTTAATATGATTTTTATAATATAACTCAAGATTATTTTATCAATAGTCAAATTATCAGTATTTTATTTGACTTTTATTGTATCTGGAGTATATGAACATGTCTTTAAAAGATAAGTAGATCTTGTCCATGTAGTTTTTCTCTCTTTTTCCTATAACCTTCTTTTCTTATGAATATCAGTATATTAAGTGTCTTAAGTACAAATATAACCAACATTATATTTTTTCTTTGTACAAAAAATACCAACATTTTCATATAAGATTAATACGTTCATATATGAACTGGACTTAATTAAGTCTTTGCAATACTTGTACCTTACCATATTGCTTGAGGATAATCTGTCTTATATAATATCTTTTTTGTCTTTTCACTAAATAGCTATCATTATTTCCTTTAGAATTTATTCTTTGTTACGATTATATATTTATCCTTTCTCTCCCCTATCACTATGTTTTTACCCTTATATATAATTATAAATACATTTATAGCTTCTCTTTCTGTTTTCAAAACAGTCCGATTTTTATTTATTACTATCAGTGTTGGATATTTTTGTACCTCATATCTTTATATTGTTCTTTATATCACCATTATTATTTCTATCATGCTGTATTACAAATTGTTATTTTCCTGTTAACTTTCTTCTTTATTGTTATTTTTGTTTATTATGTTTTTAAAGTATGTTCTTTATGTTCAAAACAAACTTACCGTTTAAATATTACCAACAATATGATACTCCTCCTGATTGTACAAAAAGAACCAACACATTGTAAAAAAACATTTATTGTATAAAGATTGCCAACACTTTACTTCATCTTGTAGTTGTTATATTCTTTTAGCCAATAATACAGTTGATTCCTTTTTTCAATCTTAATTATCTTCAGGAATTAACTTTTTGAATATGTAAAGTACTTTCATTAATCATGAATTATCCTTTATATGATTCTATATTCATAGAGTTCTGTAATAATACAATTATATAATTGCGGGTGACTGATATAATAGAATTTTATATTTCTCTATTTTTTTAGAAGCTGTAATAACTTAGTGAATTCCCCTATTCTATTTATAAATTTAATCCATTATTCTAATATTGTGTGATTATAGATTACTAAAATTACATAACACAAAAATGCTGTTATTCTATAATGCCGATATCCATTTAGTTTTTTGTTATTCATGATTTTTGATACAGTATTATCCATATTGTAGAATTTTGGAGTAATAGTATAATGTAATTATAGGTGACTGAAATGCTATAATACAAAAATATTATTATCTTATGATATCAATATTTTAATATGGTGTTGAGCTATGATTGCAATATTCCCTATATTATTAACCTTTATAATATTGTATTATTAGTATTTTGGTACTACAGAATAATAATAAAATGCAGTTATAGGTGACTGAAATTGTATAATACCAGTGGTATACAATTTAAGTATTTCAGAATTGTGATTTGGTGGTTATGGTATTTAGTCTTTTGTATTATTAAAATTATAGTGTATTGAGATTGTATAATAATACGATATTAATATCATAGAAATATAAAAATATAAAATATCACAATAATATATATTTGAAGAATTAAAAAATAGAAATAGTAGTATGTTATAAGTATATAATTCTATAAATATAAAATAATAAGTTAATAATAATTTGAGTAATTGAAATAATAAAATATTGAAATGGTGTAATTGTAATATATTAGCTATTTAAAATTATAAAATAATAAAGTTATAGTATTATACAATACTGAAATTTGGTAGATATGTGGTCTTCTGTGGGCTTTTATGTGTGTGAAGCTGTATGGAGTATCGCTATTTTGGGTTTCTAATATTCTGAAAACCTAAAAATGTAGTTTTCTACTATGTTTTACATTGAGGTAATTTTTTTTGAGAGGTGAGTAATATGAAATATTAAGATATTATTAATATGAAATATTGTAATTATGGTGATATAACGATAAAGGATAATGGTAAATTAGAAATATGTAATAATAAAATAATAGGCGACTAAAAATATAATAATACGAAATATAAAAAATATAGAAACATAAAATTCTATTAATATAGAGAAATATAATATTAGAATTTCTTGTTATTTTAATTTTATATTTGTAACTTTGTGTAGTTGAATTTCTAATTAACGTAACAATGACAAAAGTAATAGCAGTCTTGAATTATAAAGGTGGGGTGGGGAAGTCAACCACCACCTATAACTTGGGTGTCGCTCTTTGGATTTTAGGGGAAAAGGTACTTCTTATAGATACAGATGCCCAATGTAATCTATCAGGCCTGATTGGGTTTGACCAAACGGCTGGTGATTCTACATTCTATGAATGGATGAAGGATGATGATGTAAATATGCCGATATATGCATTGTATGATGGATTGTCTTATGTACCTGCATCAAAAGCTTTAAGTACCCTTGAGGGCGCTCTAATTGGAAAACGTAATAGAGAGAGAATTCTTTCAAAAAAGTTATCAGCTTATCTTCAACCTAACGAAGATGGCAATTATATATTTGATTATATATTAATCGATTGCGCTCCAAAAGATGGTGTTGTAAATGATAATGCAATGAGTGCCAGTGATTATGTCCTGATTCCGACTGAGTGTAGTGGATTTTCATTACAAGGTATGCAGAACCTGCTTTTTTCCATTCAGGATATTCATGATAATATCAATAATAAACTTGATATATTGGGATTCCTTATGGTTAAATATGATAGGCAAACCCGTATTAGCAAGCAGGTCACTGAATATTTTTCAGATCATTTTAGTGATAAAATGTTCAAGACCAGAATACGCAAAAATATCAAGTTTGATGAAAGCCCACTTGTAAACCAGGGAATATTTGAGTATGCTCCAGAGTCTAACGGAGCTGAAGATTATATGTCTCTTGCAGAAGAAATTACAGGAGCGAAACGCCCTTCAGATTGGCGAGATAGAGCAGTGAAGGCATGGGAGGAAAATCAAGCTGAGGAATCAAATGAAATTAAGGAGGACGCATAATATGGCAAAGAACAAACCATTGAACGTGAGTGGGTATATGCAAGGCGTTAAAGATAACCAACCCGCAGAGAAAAAAAACATTCAATTAGCTCAAGGTGAATCCAGTGAAGGTGATGCTGGCGTTCAGGAAAATATTAATGAAATAAAGCCGGAAATCAATTCAGAAAGAACTCCGGATGAACTTATGAATAAAACTGTAGAAGCAGATGTTTCTGACAGCGATAATGGAAACCCAAAGCCAGAATCAGGTAATGTGGCAATAATGCAAAAAAATGAGGAGGTCCAATTCCAGAACTCTTCTCCTGTGCAACAAAAAAGAGGGGTAGGAAGGCCACAGAAATCAACAAAGAGAGACCAGAAGCAGGTGTTTAAATTAGATCCTGAAACAGCTACAAATCTTATGCTGATTAAGGCGCTTAACAAGATTGATCTACAAGATGTAATTTTTACATCGCTTGTTTCGTTTTTGGAAAATCATTTTGATAGAGAGCGTGGTCTTGATGCTGATGCTATAGAATTAATAAATAATACAATTGACAAGTATAATACATAATCGTAATGCAAGGCATTTAATTTCTAATGCCAAAGTTGTTATTTTATTGATTTTTCATAACTTTGCTTGTGGAAATTCAACTGCTTGCAAAGAAAGCAGACAGGGTGGGGGAGGGTGTCATTGCTCTTCCCTTCTTTTATAGTCTTGATTTTGAACTTATTTAGTATCAATAATTCTATTTGTGTGGTTTAGAATCTCATAGTTGTGGGACAAAGGTTTCCATATGAATAAACAGTCAATTATGGGATATATTGTTATAGTGTAAAATCTATAGTTTATGAAAATAAACTTGTACAGAAAATTCTGAAATTCAATAAAAATTCGTATCTTTATACTCTAGTTCTGAAATATAACTCTTTAAATATCAAGTATTTAATACTTGAATATTATAGTGTTATCTCAGTTTGTTGCCGTTATTTGAATTATTATTTAAAGCATAGTATACATTGAAATTATGACTACTGAAGAATTTCTAAAATTAGATTTGGTTGAGCGTTTTGAACAGTCTATACAAGTGATGAAGGACACAAAGACTATCTGGCTACTGAAGAACCATGATGGCAGATATACTGTATCTTATGACGACTGCGGCTGTATGATGCTGTGTGTATGGGGGGATGATAACCATGCAAAATATAATTGTAGGGATGAATGGAAAGATACAACTCCAACAGCATTTTCGTTTGATAATTTCATTTCTGAAATATTCCCAATCTTAGGTGTCGGTAATATTAGATCTGTTTTTGTATCAGACATGGGTGAAATTCCCGGAATGGAAATTTCTATTGCTGATTTCTTTGATAAACTTGGACTTGAATATGTAACAAATGATGAAGAGGCAGTTTGTGAAGAACCGAAAATTACTACTCCAATTGACATTAAGTTATTATACGGCCTGTTCGGGTATCTCGGTAAAAAGCTGGGAACAGAGGAGTGTAAAAACGATTTGAGATTATCTGTTGCTTATTTAAAGGAAAATGAATTGGAGAATTTGGATGAAGTCGTAGGTTGGCTAAAGTCAAATGGAGGTTATTGTGACTGTGAAGTTTTGATGAATGTAGCGCCACTAGTCAGATAATTATTAGTATTCTCACTTTAGCTGTAGTAAGTCAGTGAGTAATATTAAGGAAATAGTTTGGGTATATCGGTTCTTCTCGGTTTGAGAAATGAGAACCAGATAATTCTTGAACAAGGATTACATGTAGTGGAGGAAGTTAATCAGATGTAAGGGGTTATTAAATCTTATATTATTGATAGATGATACTGCCAGTTTTTGCAGATATATGTCGTCATGCATTAATCTCCAGATTAATGATTATAAACTGTATTCGGTTTGCGTAAAAGATTGTAGGTATGAAATTTCTTGTCTGTGGCATAATGATTATTGTTTTATGCCTATGCTACTATTGTGGGGTAGGTGTGGTAAATTATATTTGGCCGATAGCGCATTGGGATATATCTATAGCAATAACGTACAGTACCGTGGTATTAGCGATATCTATGATGATTGGAACGATAGTCGAACTGACAATCAAAAGGAAGCTGTGGATTGCTGTTCTGGCTATACTGCCCGCAATTTACTGGTGTGAGGCTATAACATATTTGCCTTACAGGTCGTTGGCATATATGGGGATTGCGCTGTTTGCCTATCTGATATTCGCTTTAATCATAAGTCGGTATAAATATAGAAGATAATATCGGGATGTCCGTAAATTATGTAATCTAATAGAAAGTCGTTTTTATGAGTGCAGGGATGTCAATGTTGGTAAAGGAGACGGTTGTGAGAGTAGTGTATATGACGATATAGCTGATTGTACCTCTGCAAATTTCAGGCACATGTGCTTCTGGGAACTGAATAGTGTTATGTATTAAAGGACATAACTATGAGTTGTCTGTATCTGTTGATAGTACGGAACATATAAATGGCTGGGATAAAAGTCTATGAATAGGACTAAAAAAGGAAGGATGTATGTACACAGGGAATAGATTGCCATTAATGGGGAACTGTCCTTTGGAGGAACAAGTGGAGGTGTGTGCCAGAAATGACGGCTTCCTGATCAGTTTGTGGTTTTCTCAGGTTATGATTATATAAGAGGTAATGCGGAATTTATGTACTCTATAAGACATGATAATTTTGTACTGAAAAGTTATCAGGAAGAAATTACAGACAGATTAAATTCTGAACACGAAAAAGAAATATTATATCCTTTGCATAATGTTGAACCAATTGTATTGTCAATATCAATCCTATATACAGTAAGATAAAAGAAATGAAGTAGAGTGCTTCTTAGTTCACTCCACTTCATTTTTTAGAACGGCTATTTCAATAGTCTATCCATAAACGATTGAAGTCCGTTAATGTCACAATAATTATTAATACCTCCAGTAAAATCCTTCTCGTCGGTAGCTGTTCGAATCAGAATAGAGTCGAGTTCTATTCGTACTCCTGAAGCTATACGTGAGAGTCCTGATGAATGGTTGATATACACAAATTGACCGTTACGTTCTATGAAGCAGGATGTGTAATAGTGTCCTTTTGAATGAGAAATCATTCTGGCTCCAATGGAAGCTGCAAGTCTTGAAATTTCCTTAATTAGGGCAGTTTGAAAACTTCTGTACTGCTTTGATACTGTAGAACCGGCATCTGCAAGGATAGCAGACTGCCATTTTGAAAAAAAGTCTTGTTTCATAACTTAGGATATATGGTATTGAATTATACATTAAATGATTTGGGTAAGGCATTTCACTACTCTGTGATTTAATGCGCCATGTCGTATATTTCGGGCTCGCTTGACACATTGTATATCCAGTTGCCACAACGGACAAGTAGGGCATCCTTGCCATAATACAGTTTTTTCATTCCTGCTATGCTGCCGCTTTTGTGGAAGTTTGGAAAACGACTGATGTTGACTCTCTTACCTTCTTCCTTTGATAATCTTTTTGTTTTCATACCTGTATGTATTTAAAGTTTTTTCCCTATTGTCATCCGGCTTTCATACTGCCATAGGGTTGATTTTTGTGTGTAATTCAAACGGCGAAAACAATAAGTCCAGGCAAGTGACAGAAGTTGAAATTTTATGAAATACCGTAATCTCCGATTTCGGAAAGCTGTTGTAAAATTTCATCAATGTAGCGGAGCGGTGCTTGTACTGACGATAGTGTGCCGTAACTTTACACATAAAAAATCAGCTGGCCTGTGGCATGTAAAGTGTCGGGCTATACTGGAGAACTATTCAAGGATAAAAATGGAGTTATGCCAGCAGGTAAAATAGCAAGGAACGTTAGGATGAACTTATAAAAGGACTGTTCTTTCCAGGAATAAAATAAGCTCTATTATCTGTTTAAATGGAAAAACACATTATCTTTGCAGTAGCGAAACAGCCATTTCCGAAATGACTGTTTCGAGAATAGACGAAGAAAGGACTAATGATATGAGATTTTTTGACAGAACAGATGAAATAGCATCTCTGCGTGAGATTCGAAGGATATCGAGAGACAACGCCCAGTTCACGGTAGTGACCGGACGGCGCCGTATAGGTAAAACATCTCTCGTGTGGAAGGCATACGAGGATGAACCTATTCTATATTTCTTTGTTGCTCGTAAGGCTGAAGGAGATTTGTGTGAGGATTATCGGGTTGAAATAGAAAGCAAGCTTGGGGTCCCGACAATGGGACGGGCCGAACATTTCTCTGATGTGTTTGAGTTCCTGATGAAACTTTCCATGGAGCGTCCGATCACATTGTTCATTGATGAGTTCCAGGAGTTCTTCCGCGTGAACAAGTCGGTGTATAGCGACATGCAGCGGATCTGGGACATATATAGTACGAAAGCTCACATGAATCTCGTCGTGTGCGGCTCGATATACTCTATGATGACAAAGATATTCAAGGACAAGAAGGAGCCTCTGTATAACAGACAGACACGTTTTATGACTGTGCGCCCATTCACTCCGACAGTGTTGAAGGAAATCCTCGCGGAATATCATCCGGGCCACACTTCGGAGGACCTGCTGGCACTGTATTCCTTCACTGGTGGCGTGGCCAAGTATGTGCAGCTGCTTGTGGATGCCGGGGCGACAACCAAGTCAGCCATGCTTGACAACATTATAAAGGCTGATTCCATTTTTCTGGGAGAAGGTAAGGCTATCCTTATTGAGGAGTTCGGTAAGGACTATGGTGTATACTTCTCGATTCTGTCAGCTATAGCGAGAGGCAAGACCTCCCGTTCGGAAATAGAGAACATTGTGGGCAGGGAAATCGGCGGATACTTGACCAAGCTGGAGAACGAGTATGAGGTCATTGCCAAGAAGCAGCCCCTCTTTGAGAAGAGTTCCACAAAGAATGTCCGCTATACGATTGAGGACAACTTCTTCACGTTCTGGTTCCGTTTCATCTACAAGTACAGCTATATGCTGGAAATAGAGAACTATGACAGCCTGAAGACAATAATCAACCGGGATTATGAGACATTCAGCGGTCTGATGCTTGAACGCTATTTCAGGCGTATGCTGATAGGATCTCATGTCTATACACGCATAGGAGGATGGTGGGACCGTAAGGGTGAGAATGAAATTGACATTGTGGCCGAGAATGAACTGAACGAAGAAGCCACGTTTTACGAGGTGAAACGTAAGGCAGATAATATCGACATGGATGTCCTGGAACATAAGGCAGCAGCATTTCTGCGTGCTACTGGTGAGTTCAAGGGGTATAAAATCTCCTATAAAGGGTTGTCTATGGATGATATGTAGTCCTAGTTCCTTAATGTATTCAAACAATAGAGTGTCAGTAGTAATGGCTGGGAAAAATAGATATAGAATGAAGATATATATCTGTCATACTAAGTAAAGTATGTTGGGTGCTTTTAGTTATCTGCATAGGTCTGTTAAAATATATCCGGACCTATGTTTATGACTTTTCAGCAATAAGATGAAGAATAGGGTATAGGGATTGAAAACTGATAAAAGTGAAATGTATGTTAGGAGAACTTGCCTATTGGATGCATTATTATCTGGTGAAGTTGGTTCGTGTGAAAAAGGAGAAAACAGGAATTTCCGATTCGCTGTTCCTGTTGTCGATAGTCATGTTTGTCAATATTTTGACGATAATTACTTTGGTTGAATTAGCCGGATGGCATGAGCTGACCGACTGGTGGAACTATTTCTATGGTTCAGTGAAATGGAGTAAGTCGAACATTATGGCCTGGGTATATGCAGCGTTTTTGATGGCACCATTACTGTGGATAAACTGGAGATTGTTTTTCCGTCCAGAAAAATTCAAGGTGATAAGAGAACGGTGCGAGAAGATGGGAAGAATGAGAAGAATAATCGGGCAGTGGCTCTTCTGGTTCTATATAGTGGGAAGCCTGGTGGCTTTCATGACAGTAATAAATCAAAAGTTTGCACCAGGTGATAAAGAATATAGGGACAGGCTAGAAAATATAAGAGAACTGAAAAGTCCGTCTGACGGTACTGGAGAGAAGATAATGAATTAATCTATAAGTAGAAGCAGCTCTTAAATCTGGAAATATTTACAGTGTAAAAGAAATGGTTTTACGGTTTAATGTGTATCAATCAGTCTGTTGCTAACTTTAATTAATATTGTCAGTTGAACTACGTTTGAAATGATTAAATGTCTAAACAAAGGAATATTTCATACCTGTTCTTTCTTATGGTGGATGATACAGGCTTTATCCTTGATAGGGTGGAGTATCTTTGTTATAATGTCTGTAGATAGGACGGGAATAGTTGAATTTGTGACGGCCGGCATATCTGTCATAGCCTGTACACTTCTTAGAGAAAGCAGCAATCGGATACTGAAAATTGCTTCTCAGTGCGGACTGTTGCTCTATGCCATAATTTCATCGGTATTTATCTTTATGCTGATAGCTGTAGGTTATCCTACGGCAGCAGTGGCGATTGTATTGTTCGTGACCGGAATAATCAATATAACCTTCTCGACCATAGACTTGTGCAAGCTGCTTTTTGACTGAATATAAGAAACCCGGTAGATTGAATTCGGAGAAGATAGCTTCCTGAAGCTGTAATCATTTCCTTTTGTGCTGCTTAGGATTACTTTGCTTGCTTAGAAAGAGCAGAACAGTTTTTCGGTACAATCTTCGATTTTGTCTGTTGGATATTGTTCCGGCTGCTTTCTTCTTGGTGAAAAGAAAGACTTAAACGTCTAACAGAGGCAGTAGTGGATGGACTATTTCTTAAAGCCGGATGTATAAAAGGAGAGATAGTAAAAATATACAGGGCGAATTGCTCCGTCCTGCACATGAAATTGAATTGTGAATTATGGTCAGGCTGCAGCCTCTTGTTCTTTAGGCTGCTTTGGTTTGGAAACTTTGTCCGCTTTGGATTTTGTGGTTTTTCCTTCTTTATGCTCTTTGATGACTGCTTTCTTTTCTTCGATACGCTGGTGTCGTTTCTCGTACTCTGTGTCGTATGCGTTCTTGATTTCGGCAAGTTCTTCCGGCATGTGTTTTTGGGCGAACTCAATGAGAAGTTGCGCTACTGCATCATCGCTGTATCCGGTCTTGAAATTCTCAATCAAAAAGTCCCGACGAATTACTGCCTTAGCTTTTGGAGTAAGGTTGGCAATAATCTGTATCTTTTCTTCTCCGGTAAGATATGGGGAGTGGTCGTTTTCAATTCCTACGATTGAGAAGTGTTCCTTGCGGAGTGATGACAACAGGAAGAAATACATCATCTTGTCTTCGTCTGCTCCGAATTTGCTCTCGGTAATATCGGCATTGAGAATTTGCTCTTTGGTGTCCTTTACCGTTTTTTCATGGGCAATCTCCTTGTTACGGATGTCCTTTTTTTCTAACTTCTGGATTTCGGTCAGCTGTTCGCTATTCTTAGTGTTGCCTTGCTTGGCTACATCGATATAGCACAGTGTGATGTCGTAGTGTCCTATCTGGGCATATAGTGAGATTTCGCCTTCCTCGCTTTTTCTGACAAGTTCCTTGCATTGTTCTGCATACTGTTCTACCGCTTGGTCATATCTGTCAGTATCCTGCTGGAACTCTTCTTCTGTTTCGTACTCCTCGCGTTTTGGCTGCTGTGGAGTTTGTGGATACTGTTTTTGACTGAATGACAGTTTTTCTAACTCATAGCCCAGCTCTGCAAGTCGGTTGACTGCTGTCTCATCACAATTGAACTCGTTGTACCCAAGAGAAAATGTCGGGTGTGTCTCCAATATCTGAACAGCTTTCTTTACTATAAAATCAGTGTTCCTCTCTGCAAGACAACTTCGATTGGCACAACTGCCACAGCTGCCGTCACAGAAAAGTTCCATATTATTGGTGTTGTGAGGGCATGAAAGACACTTCGATTTGTCGAAATGGAAACGCATCAGATCTGTCGTGTAGTGCTGCTCTATGTTCTTTGCCAATTCGGATGCTTTCATTCCTCGCCATGTGCCGTAACCAGCTGTGTTTTTGAAATGCTTCTCGTACAAGTCCTGCTGTATGCTTTCGCTATATCGGCAGATTTCGCTTGCCGCACTGATTGTCAGTTCATCATTCTCTAACAGCAATGCGAATTCGGGAATGAGGTTATTGAACTTTAATCGTGTACGGATGTATGTTTCATTCTTGCCGAACTGAACAGCCAGAGATTTCGTATCATGGTGTCCGCTATCCAAAAGCTGCTGATATGCATATGCTTCTTCGATTGGGGAAATATCTTTGCGCTGAAGGTTCTCTGTAATAGCCATTTCTTTTGCCGTTGCGATCGATACATTCATTACAAGTGCCGGTATTTCTGAAAGTCCGGCTATGACCGAGGCTCTATATCTGCGTTCTCCGAAAATAATCTCAAATTTCTCGTTTCCGTCAATCGGTCTTATTCCAATAGGTTGGATGACTCCTTGTTGGCGTATGCTTTCTGCCAATTCGTTGAGTTTCTCCTCGTCAAAGTTCTTACGGGGATTGTAACTGCTCGGTTGGATGTTTGATAATGCTACCATTGTGATGCTTGCTGCTGCTTGATTACCTGTTGTTTCCATAATTCATTGTTTTAAAATTGTTTATAAACTTTATTTCCCTTTTGTCGTTTACTTTCTGCCTAACCGCTTTGGGGTTTATGGTGCCTCACATGGCTGTCGGTATAGCCTATTTGACGCTTTTTTTGTGCAAAATACTCTTGCTCAGCAAGGAAGATTTTCCACAAAAATGCATTTTAAAGCGGGAGAACAGGCGCGACGGCCTAAATTTGCACCTATAAACCTATAGCGGTGGCAGGCAAGGAACGAAGGAAGAAATGGGAAATAGAAACGGGCTAAGAGAAAATGTATAACTGGAAGAAGGAGTAATTAAAAGAGGGGAATGGTAGGGATATAAGTGGTCAGGAAATTGTGAAAAAGATATATGCCGGTAAAAAATAATCAGTAAATTAGATATTTGACTGTGGAATCATTATCTTTATCAGTGGAAAGTTATTGAATATGAATTTGTTTCTGGATATGATTCCGGAAAAATCATGTATTCCAATATGCCTAAATTTTGATGAAATGATGAATTGATGAGCATGAGGGATTTCCAATGAATAAAATGCTGTAATTCAGAACTATGTAAGAACAGTAAAACTCATCGATATTATAGCAGGCTATTCACTTTTCATAAATTCTGATGGAGATTGATGGAGTAAACAAACAAAAGTAATATTAACCAGGCTTCTGAAGGCACGGTCTATAGAAAACGCTAAATTGTAAAAATAGTATAAGTTGGTAAATGATAAAAACCTGTACTCGGAGTGTCAAAAGTAACTCTAAGACGAGTGCTGAGTTTCTTCCCGTTCCGAATCCTGAAGTATGCTGATTGGCTCTTTCGATAGTCTGAAATAAACTATAGTATATACTTTAATACGATACATCAATCTGTATAGGAAGTGACGGTTTAAGAACATAATGATAGTTTGTGCTACCATTTTTATTGAAAATGAAGAGCATGGCTTTTGCGTATTTGGCTGAATGAAAGGTATAAGAGATGAATACCTGATAATGACAGCCTTTTTGATTTGGAAGGCACTATAAAATATTTTGTGTAAATGGAAAATACGGGATTCCAGTTTGAGTCTCGTATTTTTTATTTTATAGATTTGCAAAATGAAGAAGATTATGAAAGAAAAGAATCAAGTAGTGCCTGATGAGGTGTTAAGTAAGGAGTTCCTTAGCCAGTTCAAGACAGAAGCGGATGTGAGCAAGTTTCTGAAACAATTGCATGCCCAGGTGCTGGAGAAGATGCTTGAAGGCGAAATGGATGCCCATTTGGGCTATGAAAAGAATTCTGTGACAGGGAACAATACCGGCAACTCCCGGAATGGTAGTTATCCGAAGAAAATCCAGACTGAACATGGAGAGTCTGTCATTTCTATTCCACGTGACCGTAACGGCCAGTTTGAGCCAATAGCAGTGCCCAAACATGAAAGTCGTGGACTTTCTATAGAAAAGCTCGTTATCTCCCTATACGCCAAAGGAATGAGCGTTTCTGACATAGAGGAAGAGATGCGTGAGATTTATGAAATAGAGCTCTCTACATCGGCCATTTCCATCATTACCAACAAAGTCAATCAGGCTGCCCAGGAATGGCAGAACCGCCCCCTTGATCCTGTTTACCTCATTGTCTGGATGGACGGTATTGTTTTCAAAGTACGGGATAATGGCAAGATCATAAACAAGACCGTTTACCTTTGCGTCGGACTGAAACAGAACGGCCTGAAGGAAGTCCTTGGCATGTGGGTTGGCAAATCGGAAAGTTCTTCTTTCTGGATGGGTGTCCTGACCGATCTAAAAGCCCGTGGAGTGCAGGACATCCTGATTACCTGTACCGACAATCTGAATGGATTTACGGATACCATCCGCACCGTATTCCCTCAATCATCCACTCAGATTTGTGTGGTACATCAGATCAGAAACTCCTGTAAATATGTCGTTTATAAGGATAAGAAAGAGTTTACGGCGGATATGAAGAATATCTATAATGCACCTAACAAAGAGGTTGCTGCTGCAGAGCTTGACAATCTGGAAAGGAAATGGGGAGGAAAGTATCCTTACGCTATACTTTCATGGAGGAACGACTGGGATGACCTGACTGTTTTCTTCCAGTTCCCGCTGGAAATCAGAAAAATAATCTACACAACTAATCTCATTGAGAATCTAAACGGAAAAATCAGAAAGTACACCAAATCAAAGCTTTCATTCCCTTCGGATGATGCTGTAAAAAAGACCGTTTATCTTTCGCTTATGGAGATTGAGAAGAAATGGACACAGCCGATTCATAACTGGGGCTTGATTATGAATCAATTTATGCTTATGTTTGAAAACAGAATCCAGATATAAGAACAAACTTACAACTGAATCCTGTTTCCATTTACACAAAATTTTGGACAGTGTCATTTGGAATGAAGTCAGAGAGGGACTCTCTTTATCTGATAAACAGTCATGATGATAAACCAACATTACTGATACTGAGCAAATGTAATTCCAGAGTGTCATTACCATATATAATATTAAAAATGGCTTTAAGTACTTTTCATGATAGGAAGGATTATTCTCACGAACGTCCTTCCTCTATTTCATTTTAAACGCAATGGTTTTGAAAATATAATTATTTATATATCCTATGGAAGAAAATATAATTCAATTAAGGGTATAACTCAACTACTGCAGTTCTGTTGACCTGTTCTGGGGTAAAGAGTTCGATACCGCCTTTCCATGTTATTTCAATATTTTGGTCTGAAACACCTCTTTGTTTCAATTCTTTTACTAAATACTCAGCACGGTTATTACTTAATGTATGGTTAATATCAACTGTTCCTGTAGCCTTGTCAGCAAATCCTGTAACATGAACTTTTAAATTGTACTGTTTAACGACTTTCACTAGCTCATCAAGATTTGCAAGCTGAGAAGTGTCCGTAAGAACAGTTGTTCCAATTTTAAAGAAGAACATAATTGGTGAACCTATGCATTTTTTATGTTTCAGCATAAGATATACATTTCTTGGTAAACGGATGCTATCTCTATCACTTAAATCTTCTTGTTGTCTCTGTTCCAACATTTCATTAAGAAAAGATGAATTAACTGACACGGTATCATTAGTGTCAGGTTCAGAATAAATACTATCTATGCCAGAAGAAACATTCTGAAAATCATTCTCAGAAAGTGGGTCATCATCCAGACGAATTCTGTATAATAGACTGTTTAGTCCACTGTATGAATTAGCCGGATAATAATAGCCAGCCTTATTTAAAGAATCATTTGGAAGTGTAATTCCATTCTTTGTTAAACAGGCTTGGATTTCAGGCAATAGTCCTTTTATTTCCAATATTTTTCTTAATTGTGCCAATATTCTGTCTTTATCCTCGTTTTCTTTGGATAGCCAAATGTTCTTTCTGTATAAGTCTGATTCGTAATATTCATGCTTTACATATGAATTCTTTCTTTCTTTAAATTTGAATGCAAGTCCAGCTGTAATATGAAACATATTGTCTTTTAAAGTTCCATTTGAACCAATACCGTCAAAGTCTGAAAATGAAGAGAAACCACCAAATTCTAATGTAAATGATAACAGGTCGTTTATCCGAATAAGATTTTGTAAGCCATAGTGAATGGCAAAATTGTTTTTATTTGCTGTGAAATTTGATACCAATCCTGTTCCAATAAATGGCACAAATTCCCAACGAACTTTGTTATTTGAGTATTGTCTTGACGGATTCCATAAGACGTCCATAAATGCGCCTAAATACTTATTGTGATTTATATTTCCATTAATGAAATCAAAACCTTGAAAGGTAACACGACCACCTACAGACCTATTAAACCATTTACCGGCCGATAAGCTAAAGACAGGTGTTACTCGACCGAAAAGATCTTCACATCCAAGTGGCGAACCTATGAAAGCAGTCACACCAACTGAAGGATTGATGAACCATTCAGAGGTTAAATGGTTATCATGCGAATAGGTTTTGAACTCGTTAATATCTTCAGCCTTATTGTGTAAATCTGTGAATACGAATTCAGGATTGAATTGGACATTAGAAATATTATTTATTCCTCCGGTTGAGGTTGTTCCGACATCTAAACTATCAGAAGGTATAGTATTAATAAGTGATGTCAGGAAAATACATGTTGATAATAAAGTTGTGTACATAAAAATATAAATTAATTGAATGTTATTACAATGGAAATTGGAACAAAATAATAAAGAAAATATAAGAATTCAATAGATGTATAAGTTTAATGTCTTATTATTATAGATTATTAGTAATGATAGAAAAATCATACCTAAATGCTAAAAATCATACTTATATATTAATGAAGAAAGCATTCATGCTATTTTAACTTGTTTAAATAATAAAAGATATAACGGTTAATTTCAATACTTTATTGTTATATATTTACTTGATAAGAGTTAACTTTACTATCTTTGCAGAAAGAATATAAAGTGTTAAGTATGAATAATGATGAATTGTGGGATGAAGTAATTGAGGAAATGAGACCTATATTAATTAAAAGCAAATGTCTCATTAATGATATTCTACAGAAAATGGGAAATTCACAAATAGGTTCTGATATGAATGATAAAATTGAGATATCTGACATGATTTCATCATTTATAGCTGACTTGAATGTGTCCAATAAACTATTCTCATTACTAGAAGCGAAGAATATATATTGGCTGATGTGGGATAAACTTGAATGTGTTTATAAGACATCATTAGAGCATAATAAGCAGGACCGAACGTCTATATTAAATTTGATGGAAAAATTAATCACAGTCAGCATAAATAACAAGATATTATCTTTAGAGGACTGGAATACTTTTTTTCTTGAAAGAAAAGAAGCTGACAGGATAACTGATGTAGGTGAGTTCGTATTTAAGAAAGTTCGTAATAAACTCGTTCCTCCAAAAGAACTATCTGTTTACGACTATTTCTATAATAAGCATAGTAAGGAAAAAATAGATTTATATCTTGCTGAAGCCAAGGAGCAATTGACACTTGCATGTTCGTATAGAGAACTTACAAAAAAACAAGGCCAAGGTCTTACTAGAGGAATCATAAACTTCATTCATCACTGGCAGAGTGAGGGGCTACTTAAACCTATGAAATCAGTATATCCATTTTGTATGTGCCTGGAAAAATATTGGGCAGGCTCTATTAATTTAGGTACCAGACAAGGATTGGAAGCAACATATAAACAGAGATTACAGTAAGGGTAGAAATTTTCATCTTTTTGGGGTCTTCTCATAATGCGAATTTCGTTGCTATTGCTGCCATAGTCGTATGAATTTATGAGTTAATGCGGTTCTTAGAGCGAGGGAGTTGAAGTTTCAACTATCTGCTGTATCATTTTCGACATTTTTTTATGCGTCTTCCGGTCGCATCGGTCGTTTCGTTTCGGTGCCTGGTTTGAAGGGCATAGCAGAAGCAAGGTTTAGAAAGAAAATACCTCGCCTTCGGCAGGGAAGATTTTCACTTAAACCGACAGGCCTGACCTTGATGAAGCGGAACAGCCCGATATACCTTTGCACCAGGAACGGACGACCACCAGATGCAGACGGATACGGATGGTGGAGGATAATGAAGTGAAGGCAGAAAATTTACCTGAATAGTAATTTCTTTTCTTATGATAAGGCAGAAGAGACAATAATACAACAAGAATTGTAAAGAACCTCACTAATCTCTGTGAAAGAAATATATTATTGAAAAATAACACACTAAACTTATAGGTTTAGAATAAAATGACTATATTTGCATTGTAAGAGTTTTGTAGTTATGGAATTTGTAAGAGTTATAAAAGGGTACGACCATCTTTGGGCGGTAAAAGCGCCGGATAAAGAATCAGATGAATTGACATCATTGTTTGAACGCTGGAACGATGCAGATTATCTCTTTCAGTTTTTCAAGGATAACATTGACGATTTAAAGAGTTATTTTAAGATAGAAAAAATTTCACAGGCGATACGTGATACCTTTGAAGACTCTGATGCACTGGAAGAACTGATTCTTACATTTCCTTATACAGAAGAATTGGATACACTATTTAAGCCTCTTGATGTGACAGATACGAAAAGCATGGAGCTGACACGCCAGAAAGCGCGAAACTGGGAGCGAGAAAGGCACGACAGTTGGCTTAGAGTATATGCCATTAGGCTTGAACCAAATGTATATGTTGTTACTGGCGGTGCTATAAAGTTAACAAGGGCGATGCAGGACAAGGAGCATACTATGATAGAACTTAACAAGTTGAACAGATGTAAGGAATATCTAATAAGAAATGGTGTATTCGATAAAGACAGTTTTGTAGACTTAAATATGGAGAAATAAAAATGAGCAGAACGATTGATTTTTTGAAGGAGCATGAAAGTAATGTACCTTCAAAGTTCCAGGAAAATGCAGAATGGAGACGTGAAAACCGTGAATGGCTCAAATGGTCTCGTGACGTTGCCTTGTCGTTGGTTGATTATATGGAGACAAATGGAATCAACCGTAACGGGCTGGCAGAACGTCTCGGTGTTACGCCACAATATGTAAGTAAGATGTTGTCCGGCAAGATAAATTTTTCATTTAAGAGTATAGCAGAGATTGAAAACAAACTATCTATCAGACTATTAAGCATAATGGAGCCGGCATAAAGCTACAGAAAAAACAATAAGGGAAGAGCAACATGGATAAAGTTTGTTCTTCCCTTATTGTTTTTGATTATGTGACAGAATCAAAAGCGGAAATTATTCTTTATGTGGCGGAGGAATGGTGTGGGTTCCTTTTCGATTGAGTAAGGGTTTCTCCATTTGGAGATTCCGGACACTGATTCTGCGTATGTGATATGCAGGCTTTTCTTTGCCCTGGTCATGGCGACATAGAACAGTCTTGCGGATTCTCTGATTTCTTCAGGAGTCTTCTTGTCAAAGAACGGATAGACACCATCGGTTGCCTCGAAGATGATCACGTTCTCAAACTCCAGGCCTTTTGCCTTGTGGACTGTAGGGACGAACCCCTTTTCTGTTATACATGAGCTGTCACACAGGTCAGCCTCTCGATAGCTCGTTATATCGGGACATTCAGTAAATATTATAAAATTAGCCAACTAATTCATATACAATATGTTGCGAATTAGTTATTTTTTGTATCTTTAGATATTCCCCCGAAAATAAGGTTTGGCAGCCCAAACGTGGGAAATACCCCAACAAAGATATGGCTAAGATACAAAATATTTCGGAAATACAGTCCCACTTTGGGTTTTACAGAATTTGATGTTCTGGAAAAATATCGCAAGAGTTTTAATGAGAGCGGACTGGGCAGGCTTCACTCAGTTTTCCCGTTTGACCGTATGGCAAAAGCCATAGGCTTGTCAGAACAGCGTCTTGGACGCAGGAATATTAGCCCTCTGGCGAAGATTACCCTCATGGTCCTGAAGGCATACACCGGCTTCTCCGACAGACATCTGGTGGAACATCTGAACGGAAACATACACTAACAGATGTTCTGCGAGATTATGATAAATCCGTCTTTCCCCATAACCAACTACAAGATAGTCAGTGCCATCCGCAATGAGATAGCATCCCGTCTTGACATTGATTCCCGCCAGGAGGTGTTGTCCTCACACTGGAAACCCTATCTTGAGAACCTTCATGTGTGTATGACCGATGCCACATGCTATGAGAGCCATTATGCGTTTCCTACGGATATGAAACTCCTCTGGGGAAGCCTGGAATGGCCCTACAGGCATATCTGCCTTCATTGCAGGAACTTGGTATAAGACGTCCGCGCAACAAGTATGCGGATGTGGCAGAATCCTATCTGTCCTACTGTAAGAAAAGAAAAAGGAAGGCTTCAAGGACAAGGATGCTCAAGCGTCGTATAATCAGGCTTCTTGAAAAACTCCTCATACAGATGGATGAGATTCATAGAGATTACGGAGCCGTACTACAATATACACAGGATTACCAGAAGCGTCTTTCCATCATCAAAAAAGTTCTTGTACAGGAGAAGGAACTGTTTGAAGGCAGGAAGATCAATGACCTCATCGTCAGCGTCGACCTGTAATCAGTACGTCCAATCGTAAGAGGCAAGGAAACAAAGTCCGTCGAATTCGGTGCCAAAGTCAACATTATACAGATAGACGGGATATCATTCATTAAGCATTTCTCATTCAAGGCATTCAATGAGGGAATACGGCTGAAGGACTGTATCCGTATGCAACAGAAGCTCATGAATGTCAGGGTTAGATGTGCGGCTGGAGATTTCATATATGCCAACAATGCAAACAGAAGGTTCTGTACGAAATAATGTATATCCACTTCCTTTGTACGCAAGGGAAGAGCGGCAAAGGATGAGCCCTTGAGAATGGTTCTCAGAAGTGAACTTTCAAAGGAGAGAGCTACCAGGCTTGAAGGCAGCTTCTGGACCCAAAAGCAACATTACTCACTCTCGAGGATAAAGGCACGGAACAGGAAGACCGAAATATTGTGGATTTTTTTTCGGAATACATACTGCAAATGCCGTGCAGATGTTAGACAAAATCACGGACAGAACGGCTAAAGCGGCATGATAGGATTTTTATAACCAGAACCAAAAGAGGCCATCAGACTTCTTCCGGAGAGTCATGTCTTAACGGTTAGAATCAAAAGAGAAAATACAGAAAAACTACAAGAAAAATGGCATATGGAGTGATTTTGTTATATCATCTTCATATGCCATCATATATTTTAAGGTAAGCATTCGAAGAAATGCACCTTTTACACTTTGAGGTTTGGTTGTAGCTTTGCGGCAGTGAATACAATCAAACCTCAATTATTATGAACAGACAAGAATTTGAAGAATTAGAATTGCAGGTGCAACAAAGCGAGCTGCCGTTGAAGTCGTACCTTCAACAGATAGGTGTAAGTTATTCAACCTATCACTACTGGCGTAGAAAATGTTCCGTTGACAGGAGCAGTATCAAACACGAGTTGGCTCCTATCAGTTTTAAACAGGCATTTACGGAGTCTTCCCAAGAAGAACAATTGCCGCATGGTGTTGCGCTGCTGTTTCCCAATGGACTTCGTGCCCACTTCGGGAGCGGTTCTGAAGATTTGCTGAAGGAAATATTTACCCAAAGTCTTCGAAACGGTCATGTTTAACCTGAACGACACGATGCGCTACTTCCTGTGTCCTGGCAGGACAGATATGCGCAAGGGTATCAGTTCGCTATGCGGAGTGGTACATGAGAAAATGAACAGTGAAGTGAGGAACGGTGATGTCTTCATCTTCATCGGTTCCAGCCGCAGGCTAATGAAACTCCTTCATGCCGAAGACGGAGGTATGGTAATGTATGTAAAACGTCTGGAGGCCGGTCGCTTCAAGCTGCCGGAGTATGATCCCAAATCAAACAGCTATCCCATGGAGTGGCGCGATCTGGTGATGATGGTTGAAGGAATACAGGAAAACCCGGAGCAGAGGCTCCGGCGGTTAAGAGCCGAACGTAAGGAATACCATGTATAACATGTTTTTTATGTGAGTAAACTTTGGATATTGTTGCATAATTCACTGTTAGTTAGTATATTTACATCATTAAAAGAAGTATAGACAATGGAAGAAAAAGAAATTTTACTCAAGACGATAGAAGGGCTGAATGCCTCTATAGCCTCATTGTCTACTACTAATAAGAATCAATCCGAACAGATAAAAAATCTGCAGGAACGTATCAAGGAGTTGACGGCTCAGGTCGCATGGCTGAACCGTCAGCTCTTTGGTCGTAAATCGGAGAAACTTCGCGTATATGATCCTAATATGCCAGACCTCTTTGCCGACGAGTTTTCCGGACTCCGGCAGCAGGCGGAAGAAAAGCGGGACGAGGCTGTGGAAAAGATTGAGAAGGAATCGGTGGAAGACGTAAAACGAAATCGTCAGAACCGCAAAATGATAGAGGACTTGCCCGTATTGGAAACCGATACAATAGAACCGAAAGGCGTAGACTTGTCTTTATACCGTAGAATAGGCGAAGAGATAACAAAAGTCGTCAAACACAAGCCGGGAATGCTTTACGTCAAGGTGATCATCCGTTGCATATTCCGGCGGATACCCGTTCAGCATTTCCGTTGATATCCGTTCACTCCCC
>OGRF01000287.1_pt1 | contig 46313 bp, 42 predicted proteins | sample 1553381 | NCBI WGS metagenome assembly OGRF01 (sample SAMEA2580060, study PRJEB22360) | human gut metagenome | biome: human gut; feature: human-associated habitat; material: faeces | place: Denmark | collected 2008/2010
GCTGAGTATGTTTTTGTTTTTTAATGTGTCGGAGATAAAAATAGAGGGCGTTACCCTTTACGAGCAGGATCAGATCCTTGGCGTGGGCGGCGTTTCAACGGGACAAAACCTTGTGAGGACGAATACGGATATAGTTGAAAAGCGTTTGAAAGATACTCTTGTGTATCTTGATGATGTCAAGGTCACAAAGAAATTTCCGTCAACACTTGTTATAACCTGCACAGAGGCCGAAAAGGCGGCTGATATCGAGTATAAAAATTCATACTATGTGCTGTCTGCTTCGGGAAAGATACTTGAAACGAAAAATCCTGCTCCGACAGGGGATATACCTGTTGTAAAGGGCTTTGAGCTTAAAAGTCTTAGTCAGGGCGACAAGCTTGCCTCGGAGGATTCATTTAAGGCGGATATCCTTAAAGAGCTTCTGAATGATCTTCATGACCTGAAATTTAAAAATGTAGACTCTATTGACCTGACCACCCGTTCGGATATTAAGCTTATGTATGACGGCAGGCTTGAAATAAAGCTTGGAAGCTCGGTGGATATGGAATACAAGCTTACATATCTTAAGGCTGTAATTGACAAGAGCATTACTGACGATTACGAGGGTACGCTTATTTACAATGGTGCTGACAGCGGCATTTCGGCTATTCCGAAATCGCAGGACGAGTCGTCAAAGCCTGACGACACAAGCTCTGCAAAGCCAGATGACAGCAGCAGTGCGGTATCGGCTGATACTAATATTGATGACGGCAACACATGGGACAGCGATAACTCATGGTCAGGGGACGATAGCCAAGGCTACAGCGACGATACCAACGCATGGGACGGCAATGATGATGCTGACAATGCAGGCACAGATCAGTGGACAAACGAGAACGTAAACACCGACTGGGGATATGATAACGGCGGCGATCAGGGCTATACCGACAATGGATATGCTGACAACGGCTATGTGGACGATCAGACGAACACAGATTGGTAGGGGTCAGGATAACTAATTGTATAGTATACACAAATGAAACTGAAAAATCAGTCGTTTTATTGATAATTAATAAAAAATTTATAATGGTTTCATTTAAGTTCTTTACTTTTTGACAAAAGTATGATAATATATTATTGTATCTATTTATGTGCATATTCGGCACATAGGCTTTTTTGCATTTTATTTTTGATTTGATAAATTGATATGTAAAAATACGGAGAAGTATGAAAATTCGCTTTTAGGAGGAGTTCTATTATGGGTTACGAGTATGTTGAAGAGCCAGTCGTAGGCGCAAAGATCAAGGTAATCGGTGTCGGTGGCGGCGGTGGAAACGCACTTAACTGTATCGCACAGGCCGGTATCGAGGGAAATGTTGAATATATCGCTGTTAATACTGATATCCAGGCACTGCATAAGTCAGCTGCACACACACAGATCCAGATAGGTGAGAAGCTTACTCACGGTCTGGGCGCAGGTGCAAAGCCTGAGATCGGCGAGGCTTCCGCTCAGGAAAGCAAGGACGAGATCGAGAACGCTATCAAGGACGCTGATATGGTATTCATCACAGCAGGTATGGGCGGCGGAACAGGTACTGGTGCTGCACCTGTAGTTGCTGAGATCGCACAGTCACTTGACAAGCTCACTATCGCAGTTGTTACAAAGCCTTTCAAATTTGAGGGCGCAAAGAAGATGGAGAGAGCAGAAAAGGGTATCGAGGCTCTTATCAAGCACGTTGACGCTCTTATCGTTATCCCTAACCAGAACCTTATCACAAACGAGATGCGCCTCACTATGAAGCAGTCTTACGCTATCGCTGATGAAGTTCTTAAGACAGACGTTATTGCTATCGCTGAGATCATTACAAGACATGATGAGATCAACGTTGACTTCGCTGACGTTACTACTATTCTTAAGGGCGCAGGCAGAGCGCATATTGCTATCGGTCACGGCGAGGGCAAGGATAAGGTACAGGATATCATCAATCAGGTAATTTCTTCTGACCTTCTTGAAACTTCTATCAAGGGTGCGAGAAGACTTATCGTAAACGTTACAATGAGCGAGGATCTCCTTATCAGCGATATGGACGAGCTTACTGCTGCTATAGCAGACGCTGCTGACGATAACGTTGAGATCATCTTCGGTAACGGTACAAATCCTGATACCAAGGACGCTATGGACGTTACTGTTATCGCTGCTGACTTTGTTGACAGAGATGACGTTCCTGAGGCTGCTGCACCAAAGGCTGCGACAACATATACTGCAAATTTTACTCAGAAGGCTGACGACGCAAAGGCTGACGCTGAAGCGATGCACAAGGCTGGCGTTAAGGCTGCTGATAATCCAAATTATTACGACGATATCTTCAATATCTTCAAGAACAAGTAATAATGCTTTCAAAGGCGGATCGGCGTTTACGCTGTCCGCCTTGTTTGAACCAAAATCGGAAAACGTTTACATAAATAAAGAGATTTTCGTATTCTCAGAAAATTATCATGATATTGAAAATTTTTCGCAAAAGCACTTGAAATCTTACGGAAAATTTGATATAATTATTCTGTGATAAATATGATTTTAAGACATTTTGTATAAATTTCAGTTGCTATTTTGTATGGAATAATGAAATTTTTGAAAACGGCTTAAATCAGTTGAAAAATAACGTGGTTTATTGTATAATAGAGATAATCACTAATGTGGAGGGATTGAAATGGCTAGTAATGGTTATTTAAGAACGGTTAGAGTCGGCGGATTTGATAAGCAGGACGTTCTTGCTTATGTAGACGACCTTACTTCTAAAATTTATACTCTTGAGGCTCAGGTCAATGACCAGAACGAAACTATCGAACGTCTTGAGAAGCAGGGCGGCGCTCAGAAGCAGGACTTCGAGGGCAAGAAGGAACTTGAGAAAAAGGTAGAAGAGGCTAAAAACAAGATAGCCGAGCTTATGGCTAATACTGATACAATGAAGGTTCGTATCGCTGACTATGAGCAGCAGGTAACTGAAAAGGACGCTGAGCTTGAAAAGCAGAAGCAGGAGATCGAGGATCTTAAAGAGAAGCTCGAAACTGCTGAGGCTAATGCCGGCACAGCCACTCCTGCATTCGATCTTGGAAGCGTGTTCATGGAAGCTCAGAACACAGCTAATAAGGTCGTTCAGGAAGCTAAGAAGGCAGCTAAGCAGATGGAAGATGAAGCTAAGCAGCTTCAGGATCAGGTTCTTGCTGACGCAAACGCACAGGCACAGAAGCTTGTTACAAATGCTCAGACAGAGGCTGATACTACACTTCAGACAGCTAAGTCAAGCGCTGCTGCAATGACGGCTGCCGCTAAGCAGGAGGCTGAAGCTGTTACAAGTGCTGCAAACAAGCAGGCTGCCGAGGTAACTTCTAAGGCTAACGCAGAGGCAGAGGCTGTTACATCTAAGGCTAACGCAGAAGCCGCTGACGTAACATCAAAGGCAAATGCTGAGGCTGCAAAGGTAGTAAGCGACGCTAAGAACGAAGCTAAGAACATCAGAGCACAGTCTGCTGATCTGAGAGAGTCTGTTAAGACACAGTTCACAAGTCTGAGTGAAACTGTTCAGCAGCTCGTTACATCACTTAACGATCTGTATGGCAATAGCATCGGTGCTGTAAACACTGCAAGAGATCTTATTGACGATGGTCTTTCTCTTGTAAGCGATGATGACGCTGAATAACAGTTTGTCATGTCGGAAATAAGAAAGGTACGTTCCGAGGAGCTTAAAGCGGTGAGCGGAGAGCTTAAATGCGGTGACAAGATATTGCTTTCGGGCGTTGTGTACACTGCAAGGGACGCTGCACATAAAAGATTCAATGCTTTGCTTGACGAGGGAAAGGAGCTTCCTATCCCTTTGAAAGACGCTGTTATCTACTATGCCGGACCTACTCCTGCACCTGAGGGAAAGCCTATCGGTTCATGCGGACCGACCACTTCAGGAAGAATGGACAGGTTTGCACCGAGGTTGCTTGATCTTGGATTGGGCGGAATGATCGGCAAGGGCGAGAGATCACAAGAGGTAAGGGACGCCGTGATAAGAAATGGTGCGGTCTATCTCTGTGCTATAGGCGGTGCGGGCGCACTTGCCTGCAACTGCATAAAGTCTTGTGAGGTAGTGGCTTTTGAGGAACTGGGCTGTGAATCTGTGAAAAAACTTTACGTTGAGGATTTTCCTCTTGTTGTGGCTGACGATTGCCACGGAGGGGATATTTTCAGCGATGGCAGAGCAAAATACTGCCGTGTATAACATCAAAGTTGCGTAAATTGCGGTCAGCCGTGTATTTCGACACGGCTGACTTTTTGTTTGTTGAAAATCACAAGAATACATTCTTAAAACTGTGGTATGTTACAAATATTTTCACAGGGACGGCGGATTTCGTCAATTCTCTTGACTTTTATGGTCTAAAATGGTATTATAACATTACGCAGTGGCGTCAGAATGGGGCTTTGCGGTAATTTCTACGATTAGGTGGGCGGTATTTTTTGAGAGGCGATCGGCAGGATCAGCAGAAAAAGCTTTCAGATGAGCAGCTTGTGCTAAATGCACAGAGTGACAAAACAGCTATCGGTGAGCTTATTGCGAGATATATCTGTACGGTGGAGTTTCTGGCAAAAAAATATGGCGCCGAGGTTCACGAGGATCTTGTCCAAGAGGGGCTTATGGGGCTTCTGGGTGCGGTTAGGACCTATCGTGAAGACAAAAATGCGAAGTTTTCAACTTACGCTACAAAATGTATAAAAAATAAGATCATTTCGTCTGTTCACAGAAATGCACTTCTTTCAGGCGGCGAGGAAGCTGACCTTGAGGCTATTCTTGGCGGTGGTGGCACTGTACCTGAGGAGGTCGTAGTGGAGCGTGAGGAGCTGAATGAGCTTTATGATAAGATCACTTCTGCTCTTTCGGAGCAGGAATGGCAGGTATTTCAATCGTTTTTGAGAGGAATGTCATACAATCAGATAGCATTAGGCTTGGGCACGTCGGAAAAGGCGGTAGACAATGCAATGCAGAGAGTCAGACGGAAATTGAGATCACTGTTGAGATAGGAATATGGCCGTATAGCTTAATAGCAGAGCGTTGTTTATTCAAAGGTGTCGGTGCAAATCCGACTAGGCACAATTTTATGTAATGAGGTAAGAACCATGTACGAAGACAAGACATTAGTATGTAAGGAGTGCGGAAACGAGTTCGTTTTCACAGCAGGAGAGCAGGAGTTCTATGCTGAGAAAGGTTTCGTAAATGAGCCACAGAGATGTAAAGCTTGCAGAGATGCAAGAAAGGCTGCTACAAAGTCTGAAAGACAGACTTATACAGCAACTTGTGCTTCTTGCGGCGGCGAGGCTGTTATTCCTTTCAAGCCAAGAGAGGACAGACCTGTTTATTGCAGCGAGTGTTTCGCTAAGATGAAGGAGCAGGGCTAATTTTCTGCATAATTGAGCTGCCTTTGGGCGGCTCTTTTTTTGGTTTGCGCGCCATGGGCGCGCTCTAACGGGTGCAAGTCCCGAACATGCCAAGATAGTGGGAAGTGTATAGCCGAACAGCAAGGGTGTCTATTGTGAGGTAGAATCTGAAGGAAGCTGTAAGCAAAACTCTGGTCCAACGAACAGAAATCACATATAAGGCTAGGCTGCGAGAGATAAGTTGGCCAAAAGCAACGAAGTCTAATAACTATCACTTTTATAGTAGCAGAGTAAATGTGGCGGATATATGGAGAGAAAGAGCGTGCACCTTAAGCGTGGAGGTTTCACAGAGGTTCCATTAGCCTAGTAACAACGAACTGTGAGAAGTCAGCCGAGCCCATAGTAGTGAAGAAGTCTCTGTAATGGAGATGGAGCAAAGGGGCGAACAATCAATAAGTTTGAGTATGTCTCGTATTGCAGAAATGGCAACATCTGCCGTAACCAATCGGGTAAAAGATGGTCAAATCAAGCGAGACGGAAAGGAAAGAACGCATGGACACAAGTAGTCTAATGGAGCAGATTTTATCTAGCGATAATCTCAACAGAGCGTATCTGCAAGTCGTACGAAATAAAGGTGCAGAGGGAGTGGACGGAATGAAGTACACGGAACTCAAAGAACATCTTGAAAAGAACGGCGAAATCATCAAGGAACAGTTGAGGACAAGAAAGTATAAACCTCAACCAGTACGAAGAGTGGAGATACCAAAGCCTGATGGCGGTGTCAGAAACCTAGGAGTACCAACAGTAACAGACAGATTCATACAGCAAGCCATTGCACAGGTATTAACACCAATCTACGAGGAACAATTCCATGAACATAGTTACGGATTCAGACCGAATAGATGTGCACAGCAAGCAATCCTAACAGCACTTGACATGATGAATGATGGTAACGATTGGATTGTAGACATTGACTTGGAAAAGTTCTTTGACACGGTAAACCATGACAAGCTTATGACTATCATAGGCAGAACTATAAAAGATGGAGATGTTATCTCTATCATAAGGAAATATCTTGTCAGTGGAATCATGATTGACGATGAATATGAGGATTCTATTGTGGGAACACCGCAAGGAGGAAATCTTTCGCCGTTATTGGCAAACATCATGCTCAATGAACTTGACAAGGAAATGGAAAAGCGAGGGCTTAACTTTGTGCGATATGCAGATGACTGTATTATCATGGTTGGAAGTGAAATGTCTGCAAATCGGGTAATGAGAAATATATCTCGATTTATTGAGGAGAAACTAGGGCTCAAGGTCAACATGACTAAGAGTAAAGTAGACAGACCAAGCGGACTTAAATACCTTGGATTTGGGTTCTACTTTGATCCAAGAGCACATCAGTTTAAGGCAAAACCACATGCTAAATCAGTAGCGAAGTTTAAGAAGAGAATGAAAGAACTCACATGCCGTAGTTGGGGTGTTAGCAACAGCTATAAAGTGGAGAAGCTTAATCAGCTCATAAGAGGTTGGATTAACTACTTCAAGATAGGCAGTATGAAAACACTATGCAAGGAATTAGATTCAAGAATCCGTTATCGGCTTCGCATGTGCATTTGGAAACAATGGAAAACACCGCAGAATCAAGAGAAGAACCTTGTAAAACTTGGAATAGACAGAAACACAGCTAGACGAGTTGCATACACAGGTAAAAGAATAGCTTATGTATGTAACAAAGGCGCAGTAAATGTTGCTATAAGTAACAAAAGATTAGCCTCATTTGGACTAATTTCAATGTTAGATTACTACATCGAAAAGTGTGTTACTTGTTAAGTTGATTGAACCGCCGTATACGGAACCGTACGTACGGTGGTGTGAGAGGTCGGAATTTCTCAATTAAGAGAAATTCCTCCTACTCGATATGCATTGAAAGACATGTGAATTGTCAGAATATTCATAAATAGAAGATAATTTACGTTATCTGGACTATCAGATATTATCAAAGGTACTCCAACAATATATGCTGACAAATAAATTCAAGCCTACCGTTGCGGAACGGCGGGAGATTTATACAGAGCTGGTAAGTCCAACGATTTCTGATTGGAGCGAAGGCTGGGAGCAAGTCAGTAAAGCAATCGGGCATTGCGGAATGTATCAGGAGAAAGCGGCAATGGAAAGCTTTGATGAAATTATCAGAGAAGTCGTAAAGCGCCTAGGCTTTCAGAATATCTGCCTGTCAGAAAATATCGTTGCGGATCGAGCTAGATTTGCAGAAATCTATCAAGCGATCAAAAGCGGAAAAGAACAGAAGTGAATGTAGAAAGTGCATTGCCGAACTTATGGGAAATGGTGCAGAATCGCTTGGCGGAACTGGCACAGAAAGGACAAAAGGCAATAGAGCAGGAAAAGGATAAAAACTAACTTAGCAAGCACTGCCTGTGTTCCCTCACAGGCGATAAAATGAGTGATTTCTCCTACAGAAGAAATGCTCAAATTTATCATTTATGGAGAATTCCCTAAACCTTAAAATTATTTGAAAGGATGGAACGATATGGCAAAGGATAGGGCAAACAGAACGAGGAAAAATGAACTGAAAATTTATTTGAGCGATAATGAAAAATATATCCTGGACAGGAAGGTGGAACTGTCTAAGCGGAAGAGTGCTTCGGATTACATCCGGACACTAATACTCTTTGGATTTGTTTATGATGTAGATTATTCTTATCTAAGGCAATACAATGAAACGCTTGGGAAGATCAGTGGGAATCTGAATCAGATTGCGAAGAGAATTAACAGCACCGGGAATGTTTATGAAGAGGATATGGCGGAAGTGAAAGCGATTATGGACGAGGTGTGGAGGACGCAGAAGGCCATGCTGAAAAAGCAACCGTTGATACATAATGGGTAAGTAGAACTTTTAGCACAGAATGTGCGGTGTGGGAAGTGTCGGTTAAAGCGAAGCAAACGGTTTTAATGGAATTGTGTGTGTGCGTGTGGTAAAATGGTGTTGCTGAAGAAAACGGTATTTATCAAATATAACACCTCTCACAACCTATGGTTGAGTTTGATAATTCCACTTACAGTTTGTGTACAAGAACAGATAAAGATTGTAAAGTGTAGCATGAAAGGAGGCATATTGTAATGAATCAAATTGATACAGGAAAGTTTATTGCTAGTTGCAGAAAAGAAAAAGGTCTGACACAAGCACAATTAGCAGAAAAGTTAAACATCACTGACAGAGCTGTTTCCAAATGGGAGACAGGAAAATGTATGCCCGATTCATCTATCATGTTGGAACTTTGCAATATCTTAGATGTTACGGTCAATGAACTATTAAGTGGGGAGAGGATAGAAATGAATAATTACGAAGAAAAAGTCAGCGAAAATCTCATTGAATTAAAACGAAAAGATGAGAATAATATGAACAAGAATACTATAATATCAATAATATATACAATTACCATGGTTATTGGTATTCTAGTATGTTGTATATGTGATGTTGCTATTTCGGGCACTCTTACATGGTCACTTATTACACTTAGTTCTATTTTGATTACATGGATAGCATCTTTTCCTGTTATATTGTTAGGGAAAAAAGGTGTTTTGGTAGCGATGGTTGCCATTAGTATTCTCATTTTACCATTTATGTACATATTAAGTATTTTGATAAAAGTCAACGAAGTATTCAACATTGGTGCGATTATGTCCATTTATACACTAGTTTTTTTGTGGATAATTTATATTCTGTATTATCGACTTAAGGAACGGAAACTGTTGGCAACAGGAATTACATTTTTGTTTGCAATTCCGTTCACACTTTTGATAAATATTACATTATCAAAATTAATTGGAGAACCTGTGATTGATGTTTGGGATATATTATCCGTATTTATCCTGTTGATAGTATCAGTTGCTTTTATAATTGGAGATTATGCACGAAAAAAAGGTTTTGTAAGATAGGCTATTTTCTAAGTCGCTTGAAAATTCAAGGTTCAGAAGTTAAACGTTATTTGAAAAATGTTAGTGTGAGGTACATATATGGGAAAATGTTAATACTGACATTTGAAGACAGCGAGGAAGAAATACTAAACCATATAGTTTCTTTTGTCAGTACAGGAACGAAGGCATTTCAGGTGGTAGAAAATGCAAGAACAGAATTAAGATTCGATGGATTGGAAATAGATGTTGCAAAACGTTTGGTAAGAAAGCAGAAACAGGAAATAGATTTGACCTTTACTGAATTTGAAATTTTGCATTTATTAGCAAGAAATCCGGGCAGAGTGTTTAGTAAAGAGCAGATATATAATAGTGTTTGGAAAGAACCATATTTCGGTGATTACAACATTGTCATGAGCCATATCCGTAACATACGGGAAAAGATAGAGGATAATCTCCACAAGCCTGTTTATATACAGACGGTCTGGGGTGTTGGGTATAAATTTAATGATAAGTTAAAGGAAGCAGATATTGCAAAGTGCTTGTAATATCTAAAATTAAAAGCTGTAAAATTCCACGTTGAATTTTACAGCTTTCTTGCGTATAATATATAAGTAAAGAAGCTATATTGTAGTAGGAAAGGAAGTTGATTTTATGCCAAATATATTACCGGTATCAGATTTAAGAAATTATAATGAAGTGTTGAAAAATTGCCAGATTGGAGAACCCGTGTTTTTGACCAAAAACGGTAGAGGTAAGTTTGTGGTTATGGATATTGAGGACTACGAGCGTGAAAAAGCCGAAAAGAAGCTACTCATGAAACTGCAGGAAGCAGAAGAAGCTGTTAGGGATGAAAGTGCCTGGATGAGTTTGGATGAACTAAAGAAATCTGTCGGGGTATAGCATATGATGAAATTGCGGATTAACCCTATTGTGGCAGAGGACTTGAAGAATATTAGAGAGTATATTGCTGAAGATAATGAAGAAATGGCGGTAAAGACCATTCGGGAGATATATGCTCGAATTGAAAATATACAGCAATTTCCGTACATGGGGGCTGATCTTGCTAAAAGGGTCAGCTTCCGAACGGATTATAAATATGTGATTTGCGGGAATTATGTCGTGCTATATAAGATTGGGGAAGAATATGTGGAGATTTACCGGGTAGTGAACCGGTATCAGGATATTACAAAGATTTTTGGCTAGTAGATTTATTTGGAAAGTTTTTGTGAATATACTAGTTAATGAAAGGAAAATGAGATTTTAGGGTCTCATATGGAATTACTATGCTTGAAAAAATATATAAAATGCTAGATATAAATTGTGATAATGGTTTGGCTGATAGTATGAATAAAAAAATGACGATGTATCAGCAACAATTTTTTAAAATGGTAAAAGAGAAAATAGGTATTGACGCTATATATTTTTTGAGAGATGCTGAGGGAATTCCAAAGATTCCGTTGGTTTATTTTGCTGCTATAGATAATTATAATCAAAAGAAAATAGCAGAATTATATCGGTTGGCATGGAATTTAGGTGAGGCCCCTTTATTATTTGTGGTGACTCCGGAACAATTGTTAATTTATAATAATTATGTTGCACCACAAAGAGTAAATGGAGATATAGATGATCAAGATGCATTAATAGAGATGATTGATTTGGCTAATACCTTAGAAGCTCAAAGGCAATTACTAAAATATCATCGTTTGAATTTTGAGACTGGAGAATATTGGAGAAATAATGAATATAGATTTGATGTAAAAAATAGAGTAGATACAACGTTAATGAACAATTTAAGAGTCATGAGACGTGAATTGATTCATAATATAAGAAAACGTATATCAATAAAAGAATTAAGTGACGAGCAATTATTTTCTATAGTTCATGCACTTTTAGGAAGGTCAATTCTAATAAAATATTTAGAAGAAAGAAAGGATACGGAAGGAAACACTGTTTTTCCAATTGGTTATTTTTCAAAATTTAAGAGACCGGCATCAAAATATGTAGATGTTTTGGACGATAAAGAAGCAACATATTCTTTATTTAGAGAGTTATCTGAACATTTTCATGGGGATATGTTTCCGTTGGAAGACCGAGAATATGAAATAATTCGACAAGAAGATTTAATTGAATTGAAGAATTTTATTTCAGGTGAGACAGATATGGAAAGTAAACAAATGGCTTTATGGCCATTATATTCCTTTAATGTCATTCCGATTCAGCTGATTAGTAGTATTTATGAATTATTTTTTCATTTGAAAGTTGATGATAAGAATAGTAAAGTAGGCACTTATTATACGCCTTATCATTTAGTAAGTATGTTGATGGATGAAGTATTGCCATGGGAAGGTATGTATAAAGATATGAAGATTTTAGATCCATCATGTGGTTCGGGTATTTTTTTGGTTGAAGCATATCGACGCATGGTAGGAAAGTGGATGTACACAAATGATGCAAAGACTATTTCAAATGAACAATTAGTTAAAATAATGCAAAATTGCATTTTTGGAGTAGATTTGAATGGTGAGGCGATTAGGATTGCGTCGTTTAGTTTGAGTTTGGTTATGTGTGATTATTTAGAACCACGAAGTATATGGGAAACACTAGAGTTCCCAAGACTGTTAGGATACAATCTTTTCGTTAATGATTTTTTTGATAGGGGAAAATTTGATGAGTTACGGTACGATATTATTATTGGAAATCCGCCATGGGAAAGCAAACTGACGGAGAAAGCAGAAAAATACATACTAGAAAATAAGCTTATTATAGGGGACAAACAAATTGCTCAAGCTTTTTCATGGAAAGCTGGAGAAGTGTGTAAAGATACAGGAACAATTTGTTTATTAATGCCAAGTAAGGGATTTTTATTTAATCGTTCAGAAAAGAATTTGCTATATAGAAAGGAATTTTTTGATAAATACGATATTTCGATAATTATAAATTATTCCGTTTTTAGAAAAATATTATTTGAGCATGCATCGGGTCCGGCTGCGGCTGTGGTATATTCAATTAAATCAGAAAATAATAGAGATCCAATTTTTTATTGTACACCGAAGCCGACATTTACATTAGAAGATCATAGGAGATTTATGATTGAACCTTCTGATATTAACAAGATACCAAGAGATGTAGTAGATAATTCGTTGATTTGGAAAATCGCCATGTGGGGAACACCTAGAGATTTAGAACTAATTAATAAATTGACTACAAAATATAAGCCTTTAGAAGAAATGCTTATAGAAAAGGAGATGTCATTTGCAGAAGGATTCATAAAAGGAACGACAAAGAAAAAAGAATTCAAAGAATATTTTGGGTGGCCGTTGATTACAACTAAGAAATTTAAACCATTTAATAATGTCATGCAACAACAGGACAAGGTTAATTTCACTAAGTTTTATAGATGTACAGAAAAAAATAAAGAAGTATTTAGAGGCCCACACTTGATATTTAAACAAAGCCCTAAAAATGGCCGTTTTTTATCTACTGTTCTTAGATATGATGCGCTTTTTGGAAATAGCTTTATAGGAATACATGGTGAAGAAAACATTTTAAAATATATTAGCATTATTTTATATTCAAAGGTATTTGTTTATTATTCTTTGATGACAAGTAGAAGATGGTTGGTTGAGCGTGATGAATTAAATGTAGGGGAATTGCTTTCCTTTCCATTACCTGAGCCATCAACAGAGGAAGTTGGGTATGCTAATAAGATTTATGAAGAAATAGAAGGCAATAATCAAATAGACGAAAAAAAGATTGATGATTTTTCCTATTCAGTATATAAATTAAAATCTTACGAGATTGAATTCATAGAGAATGCAGTTTCGTATGTATACGATTATTTTTATATAAAAGGAAAATCTAAGGCATTGTCAGTGCCTAGCTTTGAGACATTAAAGGAATATAAAGAGGTATTCGAGAAAATACTACAAAATTCATTGGGAGGTAGTGACAACATTTCTTGTTGTTTCTTTAAAGGAACTGCACCACTGGTTGTATTGGAGATTTCTTTTGGAAACCAACAGACTAATAATGAATTCATTATTGATTCTACTGAAAAAGTGAATGATAAACTAAAGGTATTAGATGCTATGTTAATAAGTGAAGAATCAGGGTGTGTAGCGGTAAAAAGAAATGTGAGGATCTATCAAAAGAATAAAATATATGTAATCAAGCCTAATCAAAGCAGATATTGGTCATATTCAGCTGCGTGCAAAGATGCGGATGAAATTTATGCTGATATTATGGCCACATGGAGGAAAAATAATGAGTAGTATTAAAAATATTTCTGCTTCGAATCCGGTTCCTAATGATTTGGCCAAGCGCTTAGGAAATGATGGGATAGGAGTAATATTGGCAACATTGTGGTTGGGATATAAAGATTTGTATGCAACGGGTATGGTTAGGGCAGATACCGATGAAGATACCATTACTGTGGAATGGTATCTAAAGGTATATAATAGATGGACGTCGGAAAATAGAGCATCACAAGTTAATGTTAATTTAATTCCTACAAATCAATATCCAGATGTGACTGTAAAAAAGAAACGTGGAAAAGCACCTACAATTGATTTTTGCTTTAGAGCATGGAATAGGGATGAAGGCTATTTTGGTGCAGAATGTAAAAGACTAAAATCCAATAATGCCAAGCTTTTACAAGAGTATGTGGACAATGGATTAATGAGATTTGTAAATGGTAAATATAGTTTAATGTGTAGTGAATCTGCAATGATTGGCTATATTCAAGAGGGAACTATTAAAGATATTGTTGATAAATTGAAGGTGCTATTAGCCACAAATACAAGATTAGAAGAACAATTATTACGTGAGGTAAGAGAAGAGAACCCACAATATAAGTCTGCTCATAATAGGAAAATAGATAATCAAACAATTACAGTACATCATTTATTTTTTGATTTTGTTGTATAATAGGGTTGTTGCGCTAAGACTTCTTTGTAGAAAGAAACTAAAAATAATTTGTAAGGTGTTGTGAGTGCGGTACTCCAGCATTTCTTAAAGAAAACATCAGTTTATGCAAACAGATAACGGATGAAAAACTACTTTTCCGTCTGGAATCTGGTAATGATGAATCCGAGAATATGGGGATCCTCTTAGAAGCAGGATGTTATTTCAATATCAAGCATAACCTCCGCCACGAAGGAAAAGAATCGTGGTTTTCCATGGCAAAGGAGCACTGCGAAAATGTTACCACCCCAAGAGACGGAAAGACGGTCTATATAGGTAGCGACTGGCGTACGGTCAGTTATAAGCTTGAGGATGGTACCGAGAAAGAAGTCTCTATTCGCATCGTATATGAAATCATTGAGCGCATTACAAACAAATATGGTCAATTCCTCATGGAACCTGATATCGAGGTCAATACCTTTTGGACAAATCTTGACTGGAATGACCAGGATATCATAAACAATTATCATGCGCATGGTGAATGCGAGCAGTACCACAGTGAGCTTAAGACTGACGTGAATCTGGAAAGACTGCCTTCAGGTAAATTTGATACAAATGAACTTGTTTTAGAACTTGCAATTTTAGCTTTCAACATACTCAGAATGATCGGTCAGGAAACCTTGGGGCGACGCAATCCAAGACACAAGGAAAATGTAAAGTGGTGTCGCCGCAGAACAGTGATAAACAATCTGATTAATATGGCCTGCCATGTAACCAGACATGCAAGACAGATGGTGATTGGTCTGGGCAAAAGTAACGTCTGGCGAGATGTTTTTCAGTATGTATATGGTTCCTTCACATATTCTACAGCATAGTAATTACTATAAAGTTCATAGCTTTATTTTGTGCACTCTTTTATCGCAAAAACAAATGGAGTAGAGCCAGACAACAATAGTGAAGTTGAAAAATGTGTGCAAAATCTTGTGATGAGATATCTATTGCCGTACAAAAACAATGGATGGCAAAAAAATCAGACCAACTTCACGTATTCAGGAATTATTGAAGTTTTATAAATGAAAAGAGATCCTATTATTTACAAGATATCTTGGATTGATATACAATTTATGGGTGAGAAGAAATAGTAAAATAGAGTATTATTGTGTTACAAATGGAGGGATAAAATGGCATTACCAAAACCAAAAGGAATACAATTAGAAGTTTTAGATTTAAAGCCAATAGGGCATAATGTTGTTTTAGGAACCGCTGGAAGCGGAAAAACCACATTGGCAATTTACAGAGCAATAGGGTTGGCAAATTATAGTCCTAAAGATAATATACTTTTAATCACATTTAATACAACATTAGTTAAATACTTAGAAGCAATTGTTGGAAGTGAACTCCCACCAAATATTCATGTGAGAAATTATCATAAGTTCGCGAGGGGGTATTTGGCAAGTAGAGGAAAGATGCCACGTTGGAATGGTATTGTGTCGGGAATAGAAGATGGTGATACAAAAAAATTACTTTTAATTAGGCAAGCATTGGAAAATTTGCGGTCACAAAATCCAGCGAATAATACATACAAGAGAGATGATACAGTATTTTTAGAAGAAATTAGTTGGATTGAGAAAATGGGTATAACGACTTTATCGGAGTATGAGGCAATGGAAAGAATTGGACGGTCTGATACTAGGATTAAGCGAGAAAATAGAAAGTATTTTTATGCTGTTTATGAAGAATACAAAAAAATTAGAAAAGAAGAGGGATATTGGTATGATTGGGAGGATATTGCTCAAACAGTTTATAGTGAGTTGTTATCAGATCAAAATGAGAGAATGTACAAGCATATAGTGATAGATGAAGGGCAAGATTTATCTCCGATTATGCTTAAATCATTAGTGAATGCAATCCCTCAAGATGGATCGCTAACTTTTTTTGGAGACGTCGCACAACAGATTTATGGTTCGAGATTATCATGGAGGGATGCTGGCTTAAATATTGAGAAAAGAAAGATATGGAGATTTGACAGGAATTATAGAAATAGCAGAGAAATAGCACGATTTGCTATTGCTGTTTCAAAATCAAAATATTTTGAAAGTATTTCCGATTTAGTTGAACCAATTATGCCGACAGCATCATCGCCACTTCCGGCACTGGTTAAGTTTGAAAATGAAGAGAATGAATTGAAATGGGTTGTAGAGAATGCCATAAGTGCTTCTGCAAGACAGAGTGTTGCAATACTTGTGAGAAACCGAGAGTTAGTCAATATAGTTGAGGAGAAAGTAAGGGAGAAAGGCATAAAACCACAGATTTTAAAAAACAAAATGGGAACAATGATAATAAATGCCAGGATATCAATAGGAACCTATCACTCGGCAAAAGGATTAGAATTTGAATTAGTTATGTTACCGTTTTGTTCACAAGAATATCTCCCAGGAGAAGATAAAGTCAAGGCATTAGAAAGTCGTGATGAAGCACTGAAGGAAGATATTAAATTAATTTATGTTGCGGTTACTAGAGCTAAAAGTGGATTAATTATATCATATAGTGGAGAAAAGACAGAATTATTACCAGATAACGTAGATAATCTTTATATTGAAAGGGAAATAAAATGATCATTGAAATCCAAAGGGAGATAAAAAAACGAAATATAACCAGGTTATGCCATTTCGTACATACGAATAAATTGCTACACATTTTAAGTTCAGAGGAAGGGATAAAGGCTGTTGATTTTATTGATGAGGACATATTGGTTCAAAATGATACAGATAGGTATGATGGAAAAACAGATTATGTGAATTGCTCGATTCAGTATCCTAATTATTGGTATTATAAGAGAGTTAAAGATAATAATCATATTTTTCCGGATTGGGCGATTATTTTTATTGATCCTATAGTTGCCACATTGGAAACAACTCAGTTTTGCCCTGTTAATGCTGCAAAAAGGTATGGTGCATATATAAAAAAAGGATATGAAGGTTTTTTAGGAATATTTGCCCATAATGTAGATGGATTTTCACGAAATGAAAATATGTTCAGTAATATACCGACGAATGATCAGGCAGAAGTGCTAGTTTATTCTAATATTCCGAGAAAGTTTATTACAGGAGTTGCTTTTAAGGATGAAAGTATAGCGAAGCAAAAAATTGCGGAATGGAAAACATTAGAAATTCCAAATATTGATGTCTATGTAGCTCCAGAATTATTTGAGCGAGTAATGAGCGAAAAAATTCATCGAGGAATGGTACCTTCTGAAAAACGTTATGAGGAGATATGAATATGAAAAGAATATTTTCTGAAAAATATAAGGGGGCAATGCTGGCAGCAGCTATAGGTGATGCGCTTGGTTGGCCTAATGAACAAAATAGCAATAATTTGAATAAACATTACAATGAATTAAACGCATTTGTTGAGTGGAGTAGAAAATGCGGAGGTAGGTATTGGCCATATGAAGAGAGGATATGTGCAGGAGAGTATAGTGATGACACCCAATTACTGATTGCCACTCTTAGAAGTCTTTTAAGAGGAAATCAGTGGGGGACTTATTTTAGACAAGTTGAATTGCCAGCATGGTTGGAGTATCAAAGAGGAGGTGGAGGTGCTACAAAACGTGCGGCAAAAGTATGGGCGAAAGGTATTTCACCATGGGATGAGAGGAATGATGAGAAATTAATACGATCTTATTACATGGCTGGTGGTAATGGTGTTGTAATGAGGATTATGCCGCATGTCATAAAAAATGAAGAAGATATTGAATATATCATGAAGCAGGTTTTGCTTAATGGAATGTATACTCACGGACATCCCCGGGCTTTAGTTGGTGCTATGCTATATGCATATAGTTTAGCGTATATATTTTCTTTAGAAACTACATTAGAGTATGGAGAACTAATTGAAGAATTAATAAATAAAAAGGAGGTTTGGGGAAATTTACCAAATGTTAATAATATAGAGGCATGGAAAGAAGAGGCACAGAGGTATCTAAGCATAGACTATGACATTTTATGGAAAGATTGTGTAAATGAAACAGTTGAGTATCTCAAAATTGCAAGAGAGGGTATAGTACAAGGAGTGCTGGATATTGGGAATGGAATTTTGGAGAAATTATGCTGTTTTGATAAAAAGGTAAATGGGGCCGGAAACGTTTCGGCAGTTATTGCGATATATTTGTTTTCCAAATATGCGGCAGATCCATATAAAGGTTTAATGGAAACGATAAATTTAAAAAATACAGATACAGACACGTTGGGATCTATGGTAGGAGCATTATTTGGTGCTTTGCATGGGGATAGTTGGATTCCTATTGAACTTCGAGGAGTACAAGACTATAAAGTTTTTGAGCAACTTATTGTTTGGTTGTTAGAAGGAAAAGAAATTTTTGACGAGAAACAGCAATATCGTCTTTTTAGTTGTGAGCAAGTAAGTAAATTGACTATTGGCGAAATGATTGAGGTATTACCGTTTGGCAAATTAGAATTAATAGAAATTCGAAATGAAAAGACATTTTCGAGAAATATGTATGCTGTAACTTTTGTGTGTAGAACTGGATATGGACAAACGATTTTTGCAACAAAAGTAGGACGCAATAGCCAAGAGGACCGACAAAAAAGTGCTGATCAAATATCAGAACCTTCATTTGACTTAAGGATAAACAAGGCAGTGATTATAGAATTAGGAACTATATTCAATAATGTACGTTCTACTTGTGATTTTGTTGAAATAGTAACATCACTGATGAAATTAATAGAACAAAGAGAATCTTTATCTAAAGAATTTATTGATTATTATAAAGAGAAGTGGAAAAAATATAGAATAACTAAGAAACAAATGGAGATGGCGTATAAGTTATTGATGAAATGATTATATTGACATGGCAGCATTTCAAAAACATATAATCGGTCTAAGAACAAACTGGTTTATATACAATAGAAGCGTGATTATTAAACCTGTAGAATAAATATTTCCCATGTTAATCGAAATTGTTCGACAATCACTCTATACATGTGATATACAACCGACCTCAAAATACCAGTAAATCTGCGGACACCTTAGAAGCTGCCATGTTAGCACAGGGTGTTTGCTAGTCTTCGATTTGCAGCTAATCTTTGATTCGCAACTGGTTCCAAATTAACAGCAAATTTTCAATTAATTTTATTTGAGAAATTTACTAAAAGTCCTATAGGCTGACTTGCTTATAGGACTTTTTTCTATTTTTATATTGACAGTTTTATGGAACATGATACTTTTGAGAGTAGGAATATAATTTTAGAAGGTCAGGGAGTGGAATGAATATGAGTAGAAAGACATATCTTGCCCCGGGCGCACATGTTGTCGGGGATGTAACTTTAGGAGAGAATGTAGGAATCTGGTATAACGCAGTGGTGCGTGGCGATACGGGAAGCATTTTTATCGACGACAATTCCAATGTGCAGGATAACAGCACACTGCATACAGATGAGGGACATTCCATCCATATCGGAAAAGGTGTGTCCATCGGACACAATGCGGTAGTGCACGGCTGTACGGTTGGAGATAATACCGTTGTGGGAATGGGAAGCATTATACTGAGCGGCGCAGTGGTCGGAAAGAACTGCATCATTGGAGCCGGCGCACTTGTCACTGGAAAAATGGTAATCCCGGACAATTCCATGGCATTTGGCAATCCGGCAAAAGTAGTACGCCAGCTCACGGCAGAGGAAGTGGAAGATAACCGGCATAATGCACAGCATTATGTTGATCTGATGAATAAATAATTTGTTTAAAGCTATCAGGCAGAGCTTAATGTGGAACAGAAAATGCCAGTCCCAATATTGACTGGGCTGGCATTTTGCAGTTATTTTAGAAAACATACTGCACAGCAATGATCGCAGCACCGAGGATCACTAAGATCACACCAGTCGCCTGATTTAACAATTTTGCCGGTGCTTTATTCGCAAGAACAGCGGCAACTCTGGCAAAAATCAGAGTGCTGACTATGCAGAGAATAAGGACAACCAAATCAGGAGTGCCTCCGATCGCAAAATGGCTGAGTGCTCCAGTCAGGGCGGTGAAAGTCATAATGAAAACACTGGTTCCGACTGCCGTTTTCAATTCGTAGCCCAGAACGGATGTCAGGATCAAAAGCATCATCATTCCGCCTCCGGCACCGACAAAGCCGCAGATGCATCCGATGACAGTTCCGCAGATGATGGATTGGATGATCCGTTTTTTGGGATCGGTGGCAGCCATCGTTTCTTTGGTTGTCATAACGGGTTTTACGATGAATTTAATACCGAGTAACATTGTCATAAATGTGGAAAAACCGCCCATGGTCGTGCTTGGGATAAAGCTTGCCAGATAACTTGCAACAAAGGTAAAGATCATGACGGTGAACATCATCACAAGTCCGTTTTTGATATCAAGATTCTTATTTTTTCCATAGGTATAAGCGGAAACTGCGCTCGCAAGGACATCGCTGGCAAGTGCGATTCCAATTGCCTGATAGGCGTCCATATGTAAAAAAGCAATAAGCATCGGGCTGATCACAGCCGCTGCGCTCATTCCGGCAAAGCCGGTTCCAAGTCCTGCGCCAAGTCCGGCGAGCAGACATATAATAAATGTCATCATAATTTTACAACTCCTTTTCTAATTTGATCACCTGATCACGGATCTTTTCCGATAATTTCTGGTAAAGTTTCAATTCTTCATCTGTCAGTCCGGCAGTGACAGAGGTGAAAAAATGCGTCTGCATTTCTCGACCATCAGCTATAATAGGTTGGCATTTTTCCGTGAGGCATAACCGTTGGATCCTCCGGTCATGAATGTCATTTTTTCTGATTAGATAGCCGCTTTGGACGAGCCGTTCCGTTGTTACCGAGACAATGCCTTTTTTGATTCCACGGATTTCACAGACATCCTTTGCGGTGTTATACATTGGGTTGTTAGCGATAAATAAAATCAAATCCAGATCGCTCTGGTTCAGCTGGTACTTCTTACAGAGAGGTGTGCAAAAAGATTCGTATACATGCATGATTTTTTTATTTGCAGTTAATAATTCAGAAGGAAACATAGACTGATACACTCCTACGAAAAATTGATTTACTTTTGGTTATTATTTACAATAAGTCTAAAATTAGACCTTTTAAAAATAGATTATACAAAAAGAACAAATTTGTCAAGGAATAAAAAATTCATATTCTTTTCACTGGTGTGTATCAGTACTTGATGATACAATGAGTGCAAGTGAGAAGAACGCATTCATGCGTTCGGCGAGCGACGAATGTTGATCATGAAGCTTTGCTTCATGATATAATGAGTGCAAGAGAGAAGAACAGGAGAGGGTGCAAAAGATGAATATATTATTTTTTCTGACACCAAAAGAAGAGGTGGCACATGTGGAGGAGGATGATACTTTACGACAGGTCGTAGAAAAGTTAGAGTATCACGGTTACAGTGCGATTCCACTGCTGGCGCTTGATGGAAAATATATCGGTACGATCACGGAGGGGGATCTGCTGTGGGAGATGAAGGAAAAAGATTTTCCGGATGTCCATCGCATGGAAAAAATCCGAATTACAGATGTAAAGAGGCGAAGAGACAACGAAGCAGTAAAAATCTCGGAATCCATGGAAGATTTATTTGAGAAGATCACGAACCAGAACTTTGTTCCTGTAGTAGATGACAATGGCATTTTTATTGGAATTGTCACACGTAAAGATGTACTGCTCTATCTGGCGGGAAAACTCAGAAATCATTGAAAAGGAACGATTAAAAATGTCTGAGAAGAAGCAACGAGAACTAAGAGTCAGATGCCTTGTGTTAGATCACGATGACACGGTTGTAAAAAGTACACCGGAGATTAATTTCCCGGCATTTTTGCGGTCACTGAAAGATCTGCGTGGCACGACTATGAGCTATGAACAGTTTGTGGAGTATAATTTTGATCCGGGATTTTATGAGATGTGCGCGGACATTTTGCACTATACGCCGGAGGAAATCAGGTATCAGGAGGCAGAGTGGGAACGTGCGGCGGCAGTGACAATCCCGGCTGTCTATGAGGGTTTGCCGGAGATACTGCATACTTACATGGAAAATGGTGGCAAAATCTGTGTGTCTTCCCATTCCATGCGAAAGACGATTTTGAGAGATTACGAGGCGGCAGGACTGCCGACGCCGGAACTTATTTTCGACTGGGCATGTCCGGAGGGGAAAAGAAAGCCGCATCCCTATGCATTGCAGGAAACCATGCGTATTCTGAATTTAAAGCCGGAGGAACTTCTCATGGTGGATGATTTAAAACCCGGCTATGATATGGCAAAGGCGTGTGGTGTTCCGTTTGCCTGTGCTGGCTGGTCGGATAACCAGATTCCGGTCGTGCGGGAGTATATGCAAAAATACTGTGATTACTATCTTAAGACGACAGCAGAATTAGAGAAGATCTTATATAAGGATTAATAAAAGCAGGGGATGCCCTGCTTTTACATTTAAGAAATGATTCTGACACCAATTTCCGTCACATAATCTTCAATCGATTCTGCCATCAGATTATTGACGGCATATGTTTCTAAAAAAATGTGATCTATTTTTATCTGCCTACATCTGGCATATTCCAGCAGTCGTTCATACGCGGCCCCGATCGTATTCCAATGGCCTTTATGGTAGCCCGTCAGATATTCACCGGCTTTGAGTATCTGATAGTCCATACCTTTTGGCTTTTTAAATGGAAGGATGACCGCATTTGTGTAATTGTCATAAACACCGGACAGAATATCGTTCTCATTCTGGATATAGCCGATCTCATAATCCATCTGATAATTTCTGCGCTCGAATTCAGTGATAAATTCATTCGTCTTTTTCAGGATTCCTGCATCCGTTTCATCTCGGATTTCCTCATAAATATAGTAGCGGTTCGGAAATTGCTTTCGGAAAACGTGCTCAAAGTCAATGCTCCAGATTCCCTTCATTTTTTCTTTTCTGCCACGGATAAACTGTTGCTGGTATTTTAATCGTTTGATCTGTTCTGTGATTTTTTTATCCTCTTTTTCAAAAAGTTCCATCAGGCTTTCCGGGCTTCGATGATCCATAAATTCTTTGATTTCATTTAACGGCATGCCCATCTCTTTCAAAATGATAATTGTGTCAAATACTTCCATCTGGTAAATGGAATAATAGCGGTAATCGTTGGTATCCACAATTTCCGGTAAAAATAAACCGATATTATCATAATGAAACAAGGTATTTTTTGTCACACCCATGCGCCTTGCAAACTCGCCTGTAGTCATGTATTTGTTGTGATCCATACGGTATCTCCTTATGTCCAGATTAACAATGATAAAGCTTAAAAAGTACTGTGTCATTGAGGATGGAAACGTTTTAAAATTTGCACTTGACTATATTGTTACCATATAGTTTATGATAGCATTTGCGCGCTGAAATGCCAATGATTATTTGGATGCGTACCATAATGATACAGATTAAGATTACTTAATATGAATAGAATTTTACGAAAGGATTTTGTATGTCACAGTCAATCAGTCAGAAATTTACACCGATTTCATTGTTAAAATTTGCATTACCATCCATGGTTATGATGATGTTTATGTCGTGTTATACGATTGTGGATGGAATTTTTATTTCAAGATATCTTGGCAGTGAGGCACTCTCTGCGGCAAATATTGTATATCCGGTTTTCAATCTTTTACTGGCAGTCGGAATCATGTTTGCGACAGGAGGAAGTGCCGTTGTCAGTAAAAAACTTGGGGAGGGGAAAAAAGAAGAGGCCATGGAGGACTTCTCGTTTCTCACTGCAGTCGGAGTGGCGCTCAGTGTACTTTTGATGATCGCCACATTACTTTTTCATAATCAGATCAGTCTGTTTTTAGGTTCCAGTGAACGTATTTTAGATTACTGTAATGCCTATCTGATCTATCTTGTATTGTTTGCTCCGGCATGTATGTTACAGTCGTTGTACCAATCCTTTTTTGTCACAGCAGGAAAACCGCGTCTTGGTCTGGTGCTTACTGTGATCGCCGGGCTTGCGAATGCTTTTTTTGATTATTTTTTTCTTGCGGTCTGCGGTATGGAAATTGAAGGAGCTGCGATTGCAACCGGAATTGGACAGATGATTCCTGCCGTTGTAGGAACCGTATACTTTTTCTTTTTCAAGGGTGAATTGCATTTTGTGCCGTTCCATTTTCATGGGGCAACCTTAAAACAGTCTTGTTTTAATGGTTCTTCAGAGATGGTCAGCAATCTGGCAAATGCGATCATCACGTATTTATTCAACATTATTTTAATGCGCATTGCAGGAGAAAACGGAGTTGCTGCCATCACAATTATTTTGTATGCTCAGTTTCTGTTTAACTCGCTCTACCTTGGATTCTCCATCGGTGTTGCGCCTGTCATCGGTTTTCAGTATGGAGCGAAAAACCGTGACCAGTTGAAAAGTCTTTACAAAATATGTAATTGCTTTGTGATTGCATCCTCGGTAGTTATTGCCTTCTTCTCATGGCTTCTCTCGGATGGCATTGCATCCATTTTTGTTCCAGACCGCGGGGAAACTTATGTCATGGCATCTGAGGGGCTGCGTATTTTTGCATTGTCGTTTTTGTTCAGCGGATTTAATATTTTTTCGTCTTCGTTGTTTACAGCCTTATCCGATGGAAAAACGTCAGCCATTATTTCGTTTGGCAGAACGTGTGTATTTATTATCCTGTCACTGATGATTCTGCCAAATATTCTTGGACTTACCGGTGTCTGGCTCGCAATTCCGGTTGCGGAATTTCTGGCAGTTTTTGTGTCGGTTTATTATCAGTGGACAAAACGGAAAAAATATGGGTATCTGTGATAGGATGAAAAATTAAGAAATCTTTAAGGTTAAATGTATAGGATTCTAACATTAAGTCATTTATAATAAAAAATATCATACAAATGTTAAAACAAGGAGGCTAAATCCTCTCCTCGTTCAGGGGAACAAATTTTACTTTGTAAAATGGGATTTGCTTCGCAAACAAGGAGGATTAAGATGTTAGAATTGATTCCAGCTTCTGCAATTATCGCAATTGTGGTGATTGCACTCATTGTCATTTTTTTAGCCGTCGGCTATGTGAAGGCACCACCGGATATGGCATTTATTATTTCCGGTATTAAGAAAAAATCAAAAATCGTAATCGGAAAAGCAGCCATCCGTATTCCGTTTTTTGAACGTCTTGATAAGTTGAACCTTCGACTGATCCCAATTGATGTCAAAACCAGCAATGCAGTGCCGACAGCAGATTACATTAACATTAATGTAGACGCAACGGTTAACGTTAAAATCAGTAATGAATCTGAAAAATTAAGACTTGCAGCAGAAAACTTCCTGAATAAAAATACAGAATACATAGCAGGCGTGGCAAGAGAAGTTCTCGAAGGTAATGTGCGTGAGATCGTAGGTAAGATGAAGCTGGAAGAAATGGTTTCTGACCGACAGAAGTTTGCAACCCTTGTAAAAGAGAATGCGGAACCTGACCTTGCAGCTATGGGACTGGATATTATCAGCTTTAACGTACAGAACTTCGTAGATGGAAATGAAGTTATCGAGAACCTGGGTATTGATAATATCGTAAAAATCAAAAAGGCAGCAGCAATTGCCAGAGCAGAAAGTGAAAGAGATATCAAGGTTGCTCAGGCAGCGGCAGACAAAGAATCCAATGATGCAGCAGTTGCAGCTCAGACGGAGATCGCAAAAAAACAGAATGAACTTGCAATCAAGCGTTCCGAGTTACAGCAGGAAGCAGATACGAAAAAAGCTATGGCAGATGCAGCTTATGAGATTCAGAAAGAGGAACAGCGTAAGACCATTGAGGTAACAACTGCCAATGCAGATATTGCAAAACAGGAACGTGAGATTGAGTTAAAACAGAAAGAGGTTGCAGTAAAAGAGCAGGCTCTTGAGGCAGAAGTTAAGAAACAGGCGGAAGCAGATAAATATGCAGCACAGCAGAAAGCCGATGCGGCACTCTATCAGAGACAGAAAGAAGCCGAGGCAAAACAGTTTGAGGCACAGCGTCAGGCAGAAGCAAGAAAAGCGCAGGCGGAAGCAGACCGCTTTGCCAAAGAGCAGGAAGCCGAAGGTATTCGTGCGGTAGGTGAAGCCGAAGCAGCAGCCATTCAGGCAAAGGGTGTTGCGGAAGCAGAAGCGATGGAGAAAAAGGCAGAAGCATATGCAAAATACAACAAAGCAGCTGTAGCCGAGATGATGATCAAAGTTCTTCCGGATGTTGCTGCAAAGATTGCAGAGCCATTAGGTCAGATCGACAAAATTACGATTATCGGTGGCGATGGTGGCAACAATGGTGTTGAGCAGGTTGCAGGAAATGTTCCGGCAGTCATGGCAAAGCTTTTTGAGAGTATGAAAGAAGCTACCGGCATTGACCTTGCAGATATCGTAAAAGCGGATACCTATGACGCAAAAGTAAATCGCAATGTCAATGTGAGTGGAATTGATTCCGTAAACCTTGTAGTAAAAGACGAGAAAGAAAATCCAACCACTTAGTTCGTAAACCAGAGTTTAACTTATGAACTGCCGCTTGCAGGTGGTGTTACGGATTTCCAGAGCTACTGTATTGCATGCATAACAACTTTATAAAATAAAAAATAGAACTGTTTGTTTTCAGGAGCGCTTCCGCTTGTTGTCGCTGGCAACGGTACTAAGAAAGTATCCATCGTGATTTCAAAATCCAATTGACATTGTCTTTTGAAATCGCAATGTTTACTTTCTAAGGACCGGCCGCTCCCAAAATCCTGAAAACAAATCAGTTCTATTTTTTATTTATCCAAGACTGTGCAGCATGCAATATCTCTGCTATGGAAATCCGTCAATCCATGCTACGAGCGGCAGAAATCAAAGCCAACCAAAGTTCCATAACGTAAATTGCAGATTTTGTGGTGCAATTCACAGCGTTGATTGGGCATGTATAAGAGTTCTCTCACAAGTCATTCACAGCGTAAATGAAAAGAAAAACGATATAAACAAATATTATTTTCTTCGTGAGCTATGAAGATGGGATTCTAAAAATATTTTCCCATGGTGAAATTATAGAACACTTCCAGAGCTGACGCTTCCATTGAAAGAGGCTGCTGCGGCAGATGAGCCACTGTCGCAGGTGGCTGTATCTACAGTGCCTGCATCGGCGGTGGCATTTAACTCGGCATTCATCTGAGCTTCCGTTTGTGCTTCCATCTGCTGTAATTCACTCATCTGCAGTCCGACATAAGACAGATCGACGGTTGCTGCACCGGCTGCAGTGGAAATACCGCCGTGTTTGTAATCCATAGTATTTTGCAGATATTTCATATCCGCTTCGTTGATGTTGCTGCGCTCTTCATTGCGGTGCATACGGCGTTTGCGGATGATTTCCTGACGTCTTGATTTCTCTTTCTGTACCTGCTGAATCTCCTCTGTCGCCATCTTTTGTTTCAGATCATTTTCTTTCTGGTGGACGCGGCGTTTCACTTCGGACTTCTGCTGCATTTCTTTTGCTGATTTTTCACGTTCATATTTCCGCTGTAAATTTTCTTCCTGTTTCAGATTAGACACCTTGGACTGGGCGCATTTTACCATTCTTTTTGCGTGTGCGAGGGCAATCTGTACCTCACTGTCATCATATTCCCCGGTTCCGAGGCAGTGCTGTAAATTATTGACTGTACTTTTTGCCTTGGTGAGAACCGCAGCGGCAGTCCGCGACTTTGTGGCGCGGATAAGCTGTGAGGAGATTTGTTTTGCATTATAATTAAGAGATTTTTTGGTTGACTTCCTTGTGCTAAAGGAACTGCTTTTGGAAATTCCAGTGTTTCTTGTGTTGATCGTGGCAGTGGAGAATCCATTCATCGTTCCGCCCAAATAATTGCTTACGGTTAAGTTCATCTTTATTTCCTCCGTGAAATAAATTAGACAACTTGTTTCGATAACTTATATATCGGTAAGTTGGGGGATTTTGTTCAGTGTATCTAAGTGCTTTTGGTTGCATGAAAATTTAAAAGAGGATATACTTTTTTATATATTTTAGCAAAAATGTATGGAATTTTTGCAGATAAGACAGGGATGCCTGTCCGATGAAGTTGTAGTATAAAGGAGCACACATACATGGAAAACGAAAAACAGAAAAAGATTTTATTTGCGCTGATTCCAATTGTGATTGCATTACTGTCATTTTTTGTGATCGCGCGGTTTACTTCTTCGACAGAATTTAATGCGAAGACAATCCAGTCATTGGACGATAAGAAAACAACCGTCATGGAGCTTGCCGCAGCATCTACAGCGGCATCAGCAGCGATCACATTGATTCCGGGGGATGTCGGAAATCCAATTGCATGTGTATTTTTCTCCGGGTATCTGTTGTGGAGGAAAGAGATATTGCGAGTGGTCGCACAGAAATTCCTGCTTTTCGGACTGGCAGTGTATCTTGTGATCCCGGCGAGCGTGAAGGTGGCGGATATGATCGAGACAACCTATGCGTCATCCATCGAGAGTACGATAGAGACTGCGAAGCAGACAACCGATGAGATAGAATCTGAAACAGGAGAAAGTGGACAGGTGGACGATAAGAGCAGCAATGAAAAATCCCAGAGTGATTCAGACAGTGACAGCAAAGAAAATGCCGGTGGATTTTTCTCAGGACTTTTTAATAAAGTGCAGGAAGGAGTGTCCACAGCGACTGCGAATGTGGAGAATGTGTTGAATAACTTTATCGAGGCATTGGCAATTTTGCTTGTGACTTCATGCCTGATTCCGATACTGGTGCTGATTTTCTTTGTGTGGCTGGTAAAGATGCTGCTTGGACTAAATATTGATATTCCGACATCTGTCAGAAAATAGGAAGGACTTTTCCATGGACATCAAAGACTGCATCATTTACGAAAAAACAATCCCTGCCCACCCGGCAGTATATGACGATTTCCCGGAGAATCTTCTGCCGGAGCTGGCGGAGTACCTGAAGTCGCACGGAATCGGGAAGCTATACTGTCATCAGACGGAAATGTTTGAGAAAGTGACTTCCGGGAAGAATGTTGTTATCACAACATCAACGGCGAGCGGCAAGACCTTAAGTTTTTTACTCCCGGTTTTACAGGATATTTTGAAAAATCCGCTGACAAGGGCAATCTTCATTTACCCGACCAAGGCACTTGCGGCAGACCAGTACCGTGCGATTGCACCGTATCTGGAATATTTTGGAGAGAACCGTATTGTGGCGGGCGTGTATGATGGGGATACGCCGGTGGCGGAGCGTACAAGAATCCGGCAGAGTGCCAATATTATATTGACAAACCCGGAGATGGTGAATGGGGCATTTCTGCCGAATCACAGCAAATACGGGTTTGATTTTATTTTTTCCAATTTAAAATACATTGTGATCGATGAGCTGCACACGTATCGTGGAGCGTTCGGTTCGCATCTGGCAAATGTGTTCCGCAGACTTTCAAGAGTATGCCGTTATTATCATTCCAATCCGCAGTTTCTTTGCAGTTCTGCTACGATCGCCAATCCGGTGGAGCTTGCAACAGAGATCTGTGGAAAGCAGTTTGCACTTGTGGATAAGGACGGCTCCCCAGCAGCAGAACGTGGATATTATCTCATCCAGCCGCCGAAGATCATGGGGAAAGACGACAACTATTATGGGCAGGTTCGCATTACGACAGTGGCGGCAGAACTTTTGCCGGAGCTGATGGATGAAGGAAAAAATTTTATTGCGTTTACGAAGTCCAGAAAGAATGTGGAGATCGTCTTAAAAGAGACGAGAGATCATTTGGAAGCGGAGGGATTTTTAGGCACGCATAAGCCGGATGAGATCTCCGGTTATCGTGGCGGTTACACGCCGCTTGAGCGGAAACAGATTGAAAATCAGATGATCTCGGGAGAACTGATGGGACTTGTTTCCACGAATGCATTAGAACTTGGAATTGATATCGGAAAGATCAGTACCACGGTGTTAGTCGGTTATCCGGGCACCAGAGCCTCATTCTGGCAGCAGACAGGGCGTGCCGGAAGAAGCGGGAAAAGGAGCAGCAACTATCTCATTCTCGACAATCAGCCGTTTGACCAGTACATTGCACTTGAGCCGGGCTGGCTGTTTGAGGGAAGCAGTGAAAATGCTGTGATCGATAAGAATAATCTGATCATTGAGCTGGCGCATATCCGTGCGGCAGCAGCGGAGATTCCTTTGACGCTTGATGATATTTCCCTGTTTCCGGATCTTGGCGAGGCAATCCCGGTACTTCTCCGCGCTGAGGAACTATCGAGCCACAATGGAAAATTTGCGTGGTCTGGCGGTGAGTTCCCGGCGGGTGATTTTTCCATGCGCAATATTGACGAGAAGCGCTATAAGCTTCTGCACAAGGACAGCGGAAAAGAAATCACAGAGATGGACGAGAGTCAGGCGTTCCGCGAGCTTCACGATGGTGCGGTCTACATGCATGACGGTGTTGCTTATCAGGTGACAAAGCTTGACCTTGAGAGCCGGACTGCCTATGCAGTGCCTTTTAATGGAAATTATTATACGGTCGCGGCAGGGGAAGCGAATGTGAAGATCGTTCACGAGAGTAAAAATATGCCGCTTGCTCGCACAGAGCTTCATTTTGGCGATGTCAATGTGAGCGATTACGTTTATATGTTTAAAAAAATGCAGTTTCATAATCATCAGAATCTTGGCTATGAGCAGTTACCGAAGGCACTCTCCAAAGACTATGATACGGAGAGCACCTGGATGCGTGTGCCGGAGAATGTGGTCAAAGTTTACCGTGGCTTAATTCAGGTGAATGAAAATACGAAAATGGTGCGGAACAATTATTATGAGGGCGTCTGTTTTGCACTGAAAAATGCTGCCCGGATGGTGACCATGACGGAGCAGGAGGATATTGGAGTTATCACGTCGGCGAATGCACTGGAACTTGCGTTTGACACAAGCTCGGACGTAGACATTTATTTTTACGATAAGTATGTGGGTGGACTTGGATTCTCTGAAAAGATTTATGATAATATGGAAGATATTATCCAAAATGCCGTGAAGCTTGTAAAAGGCTGTGGATGCAAAGACGGCTGTGCCGCCTGTGTGGGAGATCACCGGCTTGACAGGCAGATGGTACTCTTCGGTCTGGAAAACCTGCTGGAACACTGGGATGTCCCGATGGGAGTGAAGACTGCAGAGCATGCGCCGTCCACGTTCCGGAGAAAAGAGTTCTCGTTTGAAAAGTTAGGAGAGCAGTGGCAGGAGTTCTGCAAAAAGATTAGTGAAAACGGAGAGAACTTTGCCGCATTTTTACAGACCGTTCCGGCGGTCGAAGTGAGAGAGCGGATGCTGATCTTAAAATTATCCAGCGCCTTTTATGCAGACTGGGTGATGGAGCCGGGAAACCGCGAGAGCCTTAAGAATATTATCAGTTATTATGCGGATGTGCCGGTTGGATTCCAGATCCAGGTGACACTCGCAGATGAAGTGAGAGAGCCGGATAAGGACGCGATGGAGAAGATGGAACGGAGGTTAAAATGAAAACAAGAGAAGAAGCAACAAAATACGGACTGTCATTTCCAGACACTTATCTGGAAACGCCGTTTCATGATCCAAACTGGGAGTTAGTGCGTGTGCATGGAAGCAAAAAGGCATTTTTGTGGGTATATGAGCGGAACGGATACATCAATCTGAATGTGAAAGTGCGCCCGGAGTGGCGCGATTTCTGGAGGGATGCCTATGCGTCCGTGCTTCCGGGATATCATCAGAATAAAGAACACTGGAATACGATCATTTTAGATGGGACAATCCCGGATAAGGATGTGAAGCAGATGATTGCAGAAAGCTATGACATTATCACAGACAGTCCGACAAAGCGTATTTATGAGGCGGTGAAAACCATTCCAAAAGGTAAAGTGGCAACTTACGGCAGGGTGGCAGAGCTTGCCGGAAATCCGAGAATGTCCAGAGCTGTCGGAAATGCCCTGCACCATAACCCGGACCCGGAGCATATCCCATGTTACCGTGTTGTGAATTCCAAGGGAGAATTAGCAGGGGCTTTCGCCTTTGGAGGGGAGCATGTGCAGGAAGAACTGCTGAAAGCAGAAGGCATTGAAGTGGTGAATGGCAGGGTGGATTTAAAGAAATATGAAATTTAAAGAAAATTACACACAACAGCTACAACGTCTAAATGAATACCAGAAAGCAGCCGTTTTCGATGAGAGCAGCGCCTGTCTTGTGAACGCCAATGTGGGAAGCGGTAAGACGACGGTTCTTATCACAAAGGTCATGTATCTGCATTACGAGAAGCAGATTCCATATGAGCAGATGGTTGTTCTGACTTTTACGAATAAGGCTGCGGATGAGATCAAAGAGCGTCTGTATGCGCTGAAGCCGGAGATCACAGAGGAACAGTTGTGGGGCTTTGGAACATTTCACAGTGTGTGTCTTACGATGTTGAAGAAAATGCTTCCGGTGGAAAAATTGGGTTATACTAAAGAATTTATGGTGCTGGATCCGGACGAAGAACTTGAGATGGCAGAGCAGTTGATCTTAACTTATCAGCTGAAAATCAAATATAAGAACCGGCTGAAAAAGCGTCTGGAACAGAAAAACAGCAAATATCAGGATGATATTGAAAAATTAAAGGCATTGCTAAAGGAAGAGAAGATACGTCAGGATAAAATGACGTTTGACGAGCTGCTGGAAAACACATGTAAATTGGTGAAGATGTCAGCAGAAATAGAAGAAGTATCAAAAAAGAATGCGAACTTGCAAGACAACGAGAATACAGGAATGCAAGATATCTCCTGGATCATCGTGGACGAAGTGCAGGACAGCGATGAGAAACAGTTAGAGCTCATCGACTGCCTGAAAAAACCACAGACCTGTTTTTTCGCAGTAGGTGATCCGAATCAGGTCATTTACAGTTGGCGTGGAAGTGCTTTTCATATTTTTTATCAGCTGAAGACCAAATATCAGGCAACGGAACTGACACTCCCGGTGAATTACCGTTCCAGCAGTGAAATCCTTGCAGTGGCACGGTGCTTTATGCAGCAGGGAGGCACATTGCAGGGCGGCAGGGAGAACGGTGATAAAATCCAGATCCGGAATATGTATGATCCGTTTCAGGAGGCAGACTATCTTGCAGACAGGATCAGGGAACTGCATGCGTCAGGACTTCCATATCGGGAAATAGCAATCTTTTACCGTTTGCAGAATCAATCGGAAATTTTTGAACATGTTTTTGAAAAAGAAGGCATTCCATTCGAAGTTTCGTTAAAAAAGACTGTGAAAGATATTCCGGTTCTGGACTGGCTGATCAGGGTACTGCGTTTTTCTGTCAATCCGAAAGATAAAAGCTCCGGTATAGCAGCACTTGCGGATAAGAAATATGGAGACGGCATGTCGGTGAAGGAAGCGGAGAAAACGACCGATCTTCTGAACGAAATTACAGAAGAAGAAAAACAGGAGATGAACAATGAATTATGTAAACCAGATATCCGTAAGCAAATGCTTGGATTTTCGCAAGCTTATTTCAACGCTCAATCCACAACAGCAGAAGACCTCTGGAGCTTTTTTTCTCTGGAAAATCATCTTCATCCAACGACAGCTTCGTATGTAGAAGACAGAACCTATGTCATGGACTTTTTTGAGCGCATGACCGCCTATCAGAAAGAGCAGCAGAAAAATGTCGTGGAAGGCTTTTCGGAATTTTTGAATATGGCGTCTTTGTATGGAACGAATATTTTGAAAAAAGAGATACATAATGAAAATGATACTGTAAAGCTTATGACACTTCATGCATCCAAAGGGTTGGAGTTTTCCCATGTTTTTATCACAGGTGTGAATTATGGGCTGATTCCTTTGCAGACCAAAAGTTTTGAGGAGGAAGAGGAGGAGCAGCGTCTCTTTTTTGTCGGCATCACAAGGGCGAAGGAACATCTGGAACTTTCCTATTACACAAGTCCGGGACAGTACCGGGCAGCACCCGGGCCGAGCAGATATCTGCGCATGATACCGGGAAATCTGATCGAAGGACAGGAGAAGGATCGGGAGTCTTCGGCAACGCATTTACAGGACCTGAAACGACAGATCCTTGCAGAGCGTGCAGAGCATAGAGAACTGCAGGAAGCCGGCAAAATATCAGGGGGAAAAAATCCATCGGCGAATACAGGAACAAAGAATATTTCAGTAGGAAATGAAGCAGTAACCACACAAAAACGCTGCGTCCGTCATCCAAAATACGGCACCGGTTCCGTGGTAAGAGAGGATGACATGATGATCACCGTTGACTTTGACGATTATGGGGAAAAAGAACTCATGAAAATGTTCGGCGGTCTGGAAGAATTGTCGTGATACTTATGCCTTGTCAGGTATCGGGCGACTATGAAAAAGAATAGCGCACTTGTACAAAAAAGAAAACAATTCCTACCTTGACAAGGGGAAATAATGCGTTATAATACTTATATCATATCAAATAACTAGGAAATATCAATTACAAACTAATTTAGAGATAGAAAGAGGTACAAAGATATGAGTAAACTGATTTATTTAGATAATGCAGCAACAACGCAGGTATATCCGGAAGTGTTACAGGAGATGCTTCCATATTTTTCAGAAGTATACAGCAATCCATCTGCAATTTACAGTTTTGCATCTGAGAGCAAAAAGGCGGTTGATAAAGCAAGGACTTCCGTGGCAGAACTGATCAATGCGAAGACAGATGAGATTTATTTTACAGGCGGCGGCAGCGAGTCTGATAACTGGGCATTAAAGGCAACCGCAGACGCTTATGCGTCCAAAGGAAAACACATCATCACAAGCACGATCGAACATCACGCGATCCTTCACACCTGTGCTTACCTGGAGAAAAAAGGTTTTGAGATCACGTATGTGAACGTTGACGAAAACGGTAAAGTAAAACTGGACGAGTTAGAGGCAGCAATCCGTCCTGATACAATCCTGATTTCCATAATGACAGCAAATAACGAGATCGGAACCATCCAGCCGGTCAGGGAGATCGGACGTATCGCACATGAACATGGCGTATTATTCCACACGGACGCTGTACAGGCATTTGGACATATTCCGATCGATGTGGACGAGATGAACATTGATATGCTGAGTGCCAGCGGTCACAAGATCAACGGACCAAAGGGAATCGGCGTAATGTATATCAGAAAAGGCGTGAAGATTCTTTCCTTCATCCACGGTGGTGCGCAGGAGAGAAAACGTAGAGCCGGAACTCTGAATGTACCGGGTATCGTAGGTATCGGTAAAGCAGCCGAGATCGCAAAAAATACCATGGCAGAGAGAAGTGCAAAAGAGATCAGCTTAAGAGATCACCTGATCGACCGTATTTTAACAGAAATCCCATATGTGAGATTGAACGGTGACAGACATGACCGTCTGCCAAACAACGTAAACGTATGTTTCCGTTATATCGAGGGTGAATCCATGCTGATTTTATTAGATCAGGCAGGTGTCTGTGCATCCAGTGGTTCCGCATGTACTTCCGGATCCTTAGACCCGTCTCATGTATTGCTTGCGATCGGACTTCCTCACGAGATTGCACACGGTTCTCTTCGTCTGACACTTTCCGAGAAGAATACCGTAGAAGAGATCGATTTTGTTGTAGACGAGTTAAAGAAGATTATTGAGCGCTTAAGAAGTATGTCTCCATTATATGAGGATTTCGTAAAAAAACAGAATAAATAAATTTTTCAATCACATGATTTTACAGTGATCAAAATAACAGGTTATATTCAAAGAAAGCAGGATAAAAAGTATGTATAGTGAAAAAGTAATGGATCATTTTAACAACCCAAGAAACGTTGGAGAGATTGAGAATCCAAGCGGTGTCGGTACCGTTGGTAATGCAAAATGCGGCGACATCATGAGAATGTATCTTGACATTGATGATAACGGGATCATCCAGGATGTAAAATTTAAAACATTTGGATGTGGCGCAGCCGTTGCAACAAGCAGTATGGCAACTGAACTTGTAAAGGGAAAAACGGTACAGCAGGCGTTGGAAGTGACAAATAAAGCCGTAATGGAAGCTTTAGACGGACTTCCACCAGTGAAGGTTCACTGCAGCCTGTTGGCAGAGGAAGCAATCCACGCTGCATTATGGGATTACGCAGAGAAAAACCATATCACGATCGAGGGACTGGAGAAACCGGTGAACGATATTTCTGAGAAAGAAGAAGGCGAAGAGGAAGAGTACTAAGAGCTTTTTTCCGGAAGGCACATCAGACTGTCAGGCAGATTTATGAAAAGGTAAACTGCCGGCAGTCTTTTTTGTGCAACAGGAAAATTCTCATATCTATTTCATTCCAGTTATGGTAAAATATAGCTATTGCAAAAAGCAGAATAGCAGATTATAAGGAAAATGAATTGAGGATAAAGAGATAATGGAAGATTTACAGGTAGAAGATTTTAATGATCCAATAGAACATAAAGCTGAGCAGACGGCAGACGGTATTAAGACACCGGAAAAGCAGGAGAGTGATGAGGAACAAACCTCCATTTTCAAAGAGATCATGAGCTGGGTGATCCCATTTGCAATTGCCTTAGTGGCAGCGCTTCTCATCAAAAACTTTCTGATCATCAATGCGGACGTTCCAACCGGATCGATGGAGAATACAATCCTGCCGGGAGACCGTTTTATCGGAAACCGTCTTGCATATGTGTTTGGAGAGCCAGAGAGAGGGGATATTGTTGTATTCCGGTATCCGGATGACGAGAGTGAGATTTATGTGAAGCGTGTGATCGGGCTTCCGGGGGATACCATCGCTATTGAGGATGGAAAAATATATATCAATGGATCGGCAGAACCTTTGCAGGAGGATTATCTGAAAGAGGAATGGACTGTTGCCACAGGCCCATATACATTTGAGGTGCCGGAGGGATCGTACTTCATGATGGGAGATAACAGGAATGATTCCTGGGATGCAAGATATTGGAGCAACACTTATGTGACAAAAGACAAAATTTTAGGGAAAGCACTTTTTACTTACTGGCCTTTTGCACATTTTGGAAAACTGGAATAAAAAAGGAAGCGTGACATGGTAACATTATTAGCAAAAATATTTATCAAAGACTCAGAAGATAAAATAAAACAGCGCGAGGCATACGGAATGCTGTGCGGTGTGATCGGTATATTATTTAATGTACTGCTTTTTATCGGTAAATTTCTCGCAGGAACTTTAAGCAATTCCATTGCGATCACAGCAGATGCCTTTAACAACCTTTCAGATGCAGGTTCTTCGATCGTGACACTGCTTGGCTTCAAGCTTGCAGGGGCAAAACCGGATACGGAGCATCCATTTGGACATGGAAGGATTGAGTATGTTTCCGGCCTGGTTGTGGCTGCGGCAATCCTTTTGATGGGTTACGAACTCGTCCGTGACTCCATCGGAAAAATCATGCATCCGGAGGAAACAGAGTTCACGCTCCTTGTGGCAGTGATCCTGATCGCATCCATTCTTGTAAAACTATATATGGCATATTATAACCGTGCTATTGGAAAAAAACTGGATTCTGCAGCGATGAAAGCGGTTGCCACAGACAGTTTAAGTGATACCGCAGCGACAACGGTTGTGCTTCTGGCATCCGTATTCACCCATTTTACAGGAATCAAAATTGATGGCTACTGCGGTCTGGTTGTGGGCTTATTAGTCGGTTATGCAGGTTTTGACGCTGCCAGAGAGACATTAAATCCATTGCTTGGACAGCCGCCGGCACATGAATTTGTAGAAAAAATAGATGAGATCGTAATGTCACATTCGGAAGTATGCGGAATGCATGATCTGATCGTCCATGATTACGGCCCGGGCAGACAGATGATCTCATTGCATGCAGAAGTTCCGGCAGAGGGAAATATTTTGGAACTGCATGATGTGATAGACAATATTGAGAATGAACTGCGCGAGACACTTGGCTGTGAGGCAACGATCCACATGGATCCGGTCGTGACTTCGGATGAGCATGTGAGTGAGACGAAAGCAGCTATGGTATCTCTGATCAAGGCAATTGATGAAGATTTGTCCATTCACGATTTCAGAATGGTGAGTGGTGGGACACATACGAACCTCATTTTTGACATTCTCGCGCCATTTGGATTCCGTCTGACGGACGAGGAACTGCTCACAGAAGTGCTCCAGTCTGTGCATGAACATTTCGGTGATAACTATTACGTGGTGACGAAAATCGATCATTCTTACATATAAAAGTCGTCAATTGATAATCCCCGGATTTTCTTCTGAAATGCCGAGAAAAAGCTATAGACAACATGAAAAACACCAGATTTATTTTTATTTAAATGAATCTGGTGTTTTTACATTATACAAAAAAGTTTTTGAAACCTCATCCCTGGGTTGTGTATCTAATATATGAAAGGTGGGTGAAAGATGAAAAAAGAAGAGTACTCTTTAGTTTATAAAGCAATTCATGGGGACAGTCATGCATACGGCGAATTGATTCATCAGTATAACCCATACTTTTATAAAATAGCATTTTTATATGTAAAAAATGAGGACGCAGCAGTCGAAATTGTTCAGGATAGTGTCTATCAGGGATATCTGAAAATAAAGGCACTGAGAAATCCGGAGCTGTTTTCAACATGGATGACCAGAATCATTATGAATAAAGCGGTTCGTTATATAAAACAGAACAAAAAAATTGTGGAATACGAGGAAGCATTTCATGAGGCTTCACATTCTGAACATGTTGAAGAAAAGCTTGATTTAATGAACGCAGTAAATCGGCTGCCGAAAAAATACAAAGACGTTATCATTCAAAAATATTTTCTGGAAATGTCTGTGGAGGAAATTGCAAAAAAGCAGATGATACCGGAGAATACAGTGAAAACCAATTTATCAAGGGCAAGAGCTGCTTTAAAGAAAATGTTAAAGGAGGACTATTTTGAAGATTCATGATGAAATGAGCCAGATATCCGTGCCGGAAGATTTAGATGAAAAAACATATCAATCCATTTTAAGCGCTGAAAAAACAGTACAAAAAAACAGATTTCGAAAAAAGTGTGCGTGGTCGGTACTATCCTGTCTGGTGATCATTTTTGGAATTATTCATGTTGCAAACCCGGCAATGGCAGAAAATATACCGATTATCGGAAGTGTATTTTACTATATTCAGGATGTCATTGATTTTAAAGGAGATTATAAAAAGTATGCCACTGGCACGGATGAGAGAGTGCAGGATCATGGAATTACGATATCCATGACAGAAGCCTATTGCGATGGAGCAAATTTATTTGTCTCTTATGTGATTGAGAGTCAGAAGAAGTTTACAGAATACAGTGACAATCAGATTTTCCAGAATCAGATTGGTTATGAGGGAATCACCAAAATAAAATCAGATGACAAAATTTATTCCTTAAATGATTGTGGAGCGGCAGGTGTGACCGGTAAATATGTAGATGAAAATACGTTTGCAGGATCACAGTATTTTGATCTTTCGGGAAAAGAATTTCCAGATCAGTTTCAATTGGAAATCTATATTTATAAGGTAACACTGATTGCAGAAAATATGAAAAACCAAAATATTTCCATATGGGGACAATGGAAATTTTCAATCCCGATACAGGTCAACAAAGAAGATGTTACCATGTACGAAGTAAATGAATGGAACGAAGGATATTCCATAGATGAAGTGATTGTAACACCAATTATTACGACGATTAAAACGACTCACCCGGATATATACAGAGACAATTTCAATTATGATGTGCTTGTATATGGGGATGAAAATGGTACAGAAGAACTCACTATGCAGGGATTCTATGATGAAACGAAAGGTGTCTTTAAGGTTTCAACCAAAGATATTGCAACAGATTTGTATATTTATGTCATAGATGAAAGCAGGATGAGTAAGAAGAAAACGGACACAGATTTCAGGGAAGAATTGGAGCAGAGAGCGATTGTGCGTAAAGTGATTCATTTGCAATAAGAAAATCCCGGATGTAGATTTTCATACATCCGGGATTCTTTCTATGATTAATTATTTTCCTGAGAGTTTACAGTCTCAGAGTTTCCTGTACCAGAAGTTTCTGTTTCAGTAGTTCGGGTTTCGGAGGACTCTGTCTCGTTTACCTCGGTAGGTTCTTCGGTTTCAGTTGTGATCACATCAGGATCTTCATAAACAACTTCATCCGTGCTCGCACGTAAGATAATGCCCTGGGAACCGGTGATACTTACGGAAATCACATCGCCATCGGAAACATTATCCAGAGAAGTTGTCAGGATTCCGGAGGTAAGGTAAGTGGTAGGAACCTTCTCACCATTTACAAAAATCTTGGCATTCTTTGTAAAGTTGGAACCGTAAACTGCTAAGGTATTATTCAATACATTTTTACGGACGGATGTTACATTGACGTCTTCCACGTCCATGACAAGATCCGTTGCCGGATATAAATCCTCGCCGTTGTAAGCATATCTCTCACCGTAGAGAAGGTCATACTGGAGATTGTCAAGACCATTCTGGTAAGTGGAGGAATCTGCCTGTGTCTGTGTGTAAGTAAACATGGTTCCTTCATGGATACCCATCTGGCCGGTAATGTGTGCTAATAACTGGTAAGCAGTCAGATCAGCGTCCTGTTTTGGAAGACCGAAGTTATTCCAGGTTGCATATTTTGTCTTGAAAATATCACCGGATTTCATATCGGAATCTTCAAGACCCATTGTAGGAAGGTGATCGCCAAACATAACAATAATGGTATCCTCACCGCGGCGGTTGACTGCATCAATGAGGTTTGCAATAAAGTTATCTGTGTTGTGAATCATGTTTACATAATATTCCCACTGATTATTGGAGGCTTCATCGGCAGCTCCGGTTACAGTGATCTCCGGATTCTCAATAATCTTTTCAGTTGGATAATCTCCATGGGAACCAACTGTGATCGTGTATACAAAGTCGGACTGATTTTCTGTTGCATCCATAGCTTTTACAGTCTCATTTACAAGAACTTTATCGGTTGGCCAGCTTCCACTTGGTGTGTACTCGGTAATGTTCATTAACTCTTTACTTGTAAATGTATCAAATCCCATTTTTGAAAACGCATTGTTTCTGCTGTAGAAAGTAGCAGTGTTGTTATGTACGACATGTGTGCCATAACCAATAGAGGAAAGGTCAGATGCAATACTTTCAACGCTTGGGCAGTCAGACTGTTTTAAAATTGTTTTGTAAGGATACTCGCCGGTACCAAAGTACTGCATGCTCATACCGGTTAAAACTTCAAATTCTGTATTGGCAGTTCCGGCTCCGACAACAGGTACGGTAAGATAACCGGTGGTGAAGTTCTGCTCTAAACTGTGGAATGTTGGAATCGGATCTTCTGACATCTGAAGGAAATTCACATCATATGGATCGATAAAGGATTCCAGCAAAATACAGATAATATTTGGCTCTTTGCCAGCAGAAACAGTTGTTTCTTCTTTGGAAGAGTCCACTAAAGTTTCGATAGCGTCAATGGTTTCTTTGGAGTAATCATCCGGTTTATCCATTCCACGACCGACAACGCTTGTAGAGAAACCATAAACAAATCCGTAATCAGAGTATCCCTGTGCAATATTTGCAAAGTAAGAGGCAATAATATTAGAACTCTGTGCAGCCTGTGTTGTGATCGGAATACCGACAACTAACAGTGCAACGATCGCAAGTGGGGAAAGTACAACGTGGCGTTTTCCCTGATACTTCGGTCCTTTGATAAAGAAGAGAACCAGAAATATAATGAAAGAAGCAACCACAGCTACTACAACGGTAGCCTCTTCCGCAGTAAAATAATTGGTGTTCTGCATTGCAAACAGGTCTGGAAGCATTTTAAAATCGGTGTAGCTGAATGGAGTTACACGGTTGGAAAGGATGATTCCGTTGACTGTTCCGAGGAAAATCCAGAGTCCGGTGATCAGAACACGAAGCTGTGCTCTTGTCTTAAACAGGTAAACAATTGATAAGGAAGCAAATACAATAAAGGCATTGTAAAGGTAAGCCCATGTATGATTGCCTACGAAGGAAACAGCAGAGAAAAAGTCTCTTCTGGAGATCACTTCTACGGTAAAAGTAATAAAGCATGCTAAAATAAAGTGGAAAATAAGAGAATATTTATTGAAAAATGCAATTCTCTTATAATATTTCTCACTGTGTGGTTTCCTTTTTGGTAATTTGGAAAGAAAAACTTCTGCTTTTTCCTTTACCGGTGCAAATTTCTGGAATAATTTATTCATTTTTTCTTTGACTGACTTGAATTTCTGTTTCATATACCCTCCTTGTTGGCAAAGGAAAATACAAAAAATTGATTTTCCTGTCTGCATCTGAGCTTTTTGCAATCGCTTTTGCAAAAAAAATACAGGTGCGTTACATCTATCAGCAGTTATGGTAATCTGCAATGAAAAAGAGTTTTAAAAGCTCTTTTATTGTCTAAGTAAAACACATGTAAAATTACAGTAAAAAAATTATTTTTGATACTAAAAGAATATATCGCTTATGAGGGAAAAAAACAATTGGAAAGATAAATAAAAAAGAAGGAAGATTTCAGGATTTTCTATAAAATATGAATAAAAAATGAACAAACTATGACTAAATGAGAACATATAGCACCGGAGGCTATTTCACAAACTTGTTAATAGCCTCGTTTAAGTCTTTTAATACCTGCTCATCACCTGTTTCGATCGCATCTACCAGACAGTGATTAATGTGATCTTCCAGAATGATTTTACCGATATTGTTGATTGCTGACCGCACTGCCGCAATCTGGATCAGGACTTCACTGCAGTCCCTTCCGTCCTCGATCATGGTCTTAACGGCTTCCATATGCCCGATTGCACGGTTCATACGGTTTAAAACTGCCTTTGTGCTTTCGTGATGGTGAGGGTGGGAATGTGAGTGACCGTGTTCGTGTGCTTCCTCATGCGTGTGTGTATAAACAGTACCGTCCTTGGCGATATGTGTATGTTCCATATGTACTCCTTTGTATTCTATAGTTACCAGTCACTATCCCAGTCTGTTGTTCCGGAATCCCAGCTGTCTCCGGAATCCCAGTCATAACTGCTGTCGGAATCAGAATCGGAAGTATAATGCTCGTCATAGTAACTGCTGTCCTCAAATTCTGTAAAGCTGGAAGTCCATTCGCTATCATCATTGTAGTTGAACTGATAGTCAGTTTTATTTGCTAAGACGTCGTCCGGAATCGAGGATTTGCTGACTTTTTCATAATCGCCACCATAACCGTAGTCTTCGTACTCATACCAGCTATGGCGTGTGTTGGCGTAAATGGTGTCGTTATAGCGATAATAGCTGACATTGTAATAAGCGTGGAGCGGTGCAAATAATAAACAGAAGGAAATGACATAAATCACAACATAAGTCAGTAAAAATGCGCGACCGGACGACTTTTCCCCAATTACGTTATCATGAAATTTTTGCAGGAGAGGAACACGGTCACCAAATTTACCAGCCAGAATTAAACTTGCGATTGTCAGTCCGATTGCAAGAAAAACAGACCAGAACAGGGAAGCTCCGAATCCTTTGGCAAGCATATCGATAATGGCAATGGAGATCAGCCCCACAAAGCCGGCAAAAAAGATTGCAAAAGTGATGAGTATGTTTTTCCGCTTTTCTTTCTTCTGCTCCCGCGTGAGTGTCTGCTGTTGCTTTCTTGTCTGGTTATTTGCCTTCTGATTTAAAATCTCAGATTTTAATTTCAGATAAAGTTCATTGACAGCATAAGCTTCATCCGTGCCCTGATAGCGGATGGCACGTTCGCCGTTTGCCTTGTTTTTGTATACAATGAACTGGTCGCCATCCTGATAAATACCAAATGCTTTTGGTTTCTTATAATTGATGCCAATAAAAAATCTTGTTGTCTCATACGGCGGCAGGTGTCTGTCCTGATACCACTGCTGTAATTCGGCAATTGTTTTTGGTGTTTTATCGGCGGTTCGTTTGACTGCATTGTTTGTTGCCCCGCAAAATGGACATTTATCTGCAGTTTCTTCAATCATGGAACCACAGTATTCGCATTTTATCTGCATTTTCATTTCCTCCCCGGAAGCGGTGTGTTTGTCAGAACAGAGTCTGCCTTTACCACTTCTATATTATAAGGTAATGATTCCGTACTTTTATGCTATTACAGTATAGATTATATTATGACATTTATCTTTGACAGAATCAATAGGAAAAAGTGTTACTTCCGGGCGAGCAGTAACGCTTGCATTTCCGGTATAAAGCAGATATAATTTCTACATCAGAATAAAAATGTTTTATCAACAAAAACTATACGATGGGGTATATCAGATTTGGTATACCCTGTTTTTTCTTCGCAAAACAAGGAGGATTATGAATTTATTAGATATTATTGGACCGGTCATGGTTGGACCGTCCAGCTCCCATACAGCGGGAGCAGTAAAAATCGGACGAGTCTGTCACAAACTGCTTGCAGAAAAAGTGGTAAGGGCAGATATCTTTTTTCACGGATCATTTCTGGCAACAGGAAAAGGACATGGAACGGATAAGGCGGTTGTGGCAGGACTTCTGGGAATGCAGGTGGATGACCCGGCGATTCCGCACAGCTTTGAGATTGCAGAGCGTGAGGGATTGCAGTTCACACTGTCCGGGATCGATCTTGGGGATGTGCATCCAAACTCTGTAAAACTGGAACTTACAGGCGAATCAGGAAGAACGCTGGAGGTAATCGCGGCATCTATCGGAGGCGGACGTATTGAAATCTGTGAGATCGATGGCCTGACAGCAAATTTCAGTGGAGATTATCCGACACTGATCGTGCATAATATTGACCAGCCGGGGCATGTTACAGAGGTGACATCCATGCTTGCCCACAAATCGGTCAACATCGCAACGATGCAGTTATACCGTGCAAGCCGCGGTGGAAATGCAGTTATGGTCATCGAGTGCGATCAGGAAATTCCGGCGGATGCACTCAAGTGGTTAGAACGGATGGAAGGAATTTTGAAAGTAACCTATCTGAGTTTACTGTAAATAAATTTTTTGTATTTGCGAAACTCAGATTTATGTTATGAATGTTGTGTAAATGTGACAAAATTTGTAAAAATCAGGAGAAGAATCATGTATAAATCCTTGGAAGAAATATGTGAAATGACAACAAAAGAAGGAAAACCCTTCTGGAAAATCGTGCAGGAAGATGATTGCAAAGAGCAGGGAATCAGCGAGGGAGAAGCCTTTGAGCAGATGCGGGGCATGTATCAGGCAATGCGTGAGGCAGATGACAATTATGATGGAAAGCTGAAGTCCGCAAGTGGTCTGGTGGGAACAGACGGGGAAAAAATGCATGCGGCAAGAGAAGCAGGAACTTTGCTCTGTGGAAAATTTATTGGAAAAGTGATGGAAAAAGCTTTAAAGACAGGTGAATCCAATGCCTGCATGAAACGGATCGTTGCGGCACCGACTGCGGGCTCCTGTGGTGTTGTCCCGGCAGTTTTTCTCACATTAGAAGAGGAAAAACATTTTTCCGAAGAAAAAATGGTGGAAGCCCTTTATGTGGCAGCGGGAATCGGAGGAGTGATCGCAAACAGGGCATTTCTTGCGGGGGCAGCCGGAGGTTGTCAGGCTGAGATCGGCTCGGCTTCGGCGATGGCGGCTGGAGGCGTGGCATACCTTATGGGCGGAGATGCTGTTCAGATTTCTCATGCGGCAGCCCTCGCATTGAAAAATCTGCTCGGACTTGCCTGTGATCCCGTGGCAGGTCTGGTCGAAGTGCCGTGTGTGAAACGCAATGTGATGGGAGCGGTCAATGCAATGACTTCGTCGGATATGGTCATGGCTGGAATCACAAGTAAAATTCCGCCGGATGAAGTGATAGACGCAATGCGTGCAATTGGACGCAGCATGAGCGAGGACATCCGTGAAACTGGAAAAGGAGGGCTTGCCGGAACTCCGACCGGAGTGGCAATCCGGGAACGAATGGCTGGGACGCTATAACCGGAATTTAACGGACGTAGTGTCGCAGATTCTGCAGTGCTTTTATAGGTTGTGAGGGGCAGATATAAGCGTCCTCTCGCAAGTCGTAATTTTATAGGTTTATGAAAAGAAAAACGGTACAGACGAAATATGAT
>OGRF01000289.1_pt1 | contig 45856 bp, 61 predicted proteins | sample 1553381 | NCBI WGS metagenome assembly OGRF01 (sample SAMEA2580060, study PRJEB22360) | human gut metagenome | biome: human gut; feature: human-associated habitat; material: faeces | place: Denmark | collected 2008/2010
AACAACGCCTCGGCTTGGGAAAGTCGGGGCGTTGTCATAAAAAAAGAGGGTATGCATTTTGACACACCCTCTCTTCTCGTTTGAATCGGTCCACCTTCACGGTTATAGATTGTTAAAGATGGAAATAGAAAGCTCCTGCACTTGGATTTTAATTCCTTAAATAATATATTTGTGATATCAAAATAATATCATTTAAATCTAACGGATATGGAAACGAAGGAAATGAAATTCAGTGGCTTTAAAATGAATGGCTTTTTAGCTCTTTTCTTGTTCTTATTTGTATGGGCCGGAATAACGGTGTGGTGTTTTACTGTGGGAGAAACTCTTTTCTATATATTGGGGGGAGTGATGGTGTTATTATGGATTATTTTGAATTGCGGCTATATGCAGCTGGAACCCAATGAAGCACGTGCCATGGTTTTCTTTGGCAAATATAAAGGTACCTTTAAAGAAACAGGATTCTTTTGGGTGAATCCGTTCATGGACAAGAAGAAATTATCACTTCGTGCGCGTAATCTGGATGTGGAGCCTATAAAGGTGAATGACAAGATAGGTAATCCCATTCTGATTGGGTTGGTATTGGTGTGGCGGTTGAAAGATACCTACAAAGCCATGTTTGAGATTGACGCACAGACCATGGCCAGCACGGGAGACGGTAAGTCGGCAAACGTGGGGAATGCGGTGGCCAGCCGTATGAATGCCTTTGAGAACTTTGTGAAGATACAGAGTGATGCGGCTTTACGTCAGGTGGCCGGACAGTACGCCTATGATGACAATGAATCGGATGCGAATGAATTGACACTCCGTTCGGGAGGTGAAGAAATCAATGAGCAGCTGGAACAAAAGCTGAATGAGCGTCTGGCAATGGCCGGTATGGAAGTGCTGGAGGCCCGTATCAATTATTTGGCTTATGCACCGGAAATCGCAGCGGTCATGCTTCGGCGTCAGCAGGCTTCGGCAATTATCAGTGCCCGTGAGAAAATTGTGGAAGGAGCCGTTTCAATGGTTCACATGGCACTGGACAAATTGTCGAAAGAGGAAATCGTGGAGCTGGATGAAGAAAAGAAAGCCGCTATGGTAAGCAATCTGCTAGTGGTACTCTGTGCGGATGAGGCTGCCCAGCCGGTGTTGAATACTGGCACGCTGAACCATTAAATCTGGGAATGACAGACGGTACCCCCGTTCTGTTCTTATGTGAGTAGAAATCGTTTAATTTTAGATGAGGATATAGTGCCCAAGAAAGAAAATACGACCAAAAGCTTTGTACTGCGGGTAGACGCTGCCACAATGGATGCCATAGAAAAGTGGGCAGCTGATGAATTCCGTAGTACCAATGGTCAATTGCAGTGGATTATCAATGAGGCCTTGCGCAAAAGCGGGAGATTGAAGAAAAGTAACCGGAAGGAAAAAGAGGGAGAAGAATCGGATGATTAATTTGGGATTTTATACAGGGAGTGGTAGCAATGTCCGGTATCAGCGGACAGGGTTCGACTATTTACTGACAGGAGTCGCTTTCCTGCCAGTATTGGCGGGTTGGATATATATACTGTATCAGACTCGGCAGACTGGGGGCTTGTTTTTTCAGGAACACGCTATGTCGGGAATGGTAATGTTGCTTTTATTTTTGGTGTTGGGATGCAGTATGTTTGTTCCAGTCCGATACTACCATTTTGCATTTCGGATTACTGAGAAAAATATAGGTCGGCAATATGTGTTGGCTATACGGTTGTGTCAATTCTGGAATGTGGCAATCAGCTGTATGAATTTGGGGAAGTTGCTTGGGAAAAGCTGTGCGGGTGCGATTTATTTGTCAGTGTTCGGTGTGGTACTGATGGCTTGTACGTTTGTAGCTTATTTAGTATTGGCTTATAAAATGCGTTGAGGGGGAAGGAAAGTGTATATCTGAAATTCAATATATCTGTAGCGATTAGAATATGGCGTAGTTACTTCTGATTATTTTCGTACTATTGTTATGGTATTTCTTTCATTGATGCAGCATTATTAATAAAGAAGAATACCATCCGTTATAAGGGGGTAACTATATCGTATATAAACGAAATAAGACAAAGGAGGCCAAACGGGCAAAACCAATTCAGATTAGAATTACACAAGAAATACAAAATTTATTGGATTGGTTTTCCGCAAATACATTGTTAGTGGAAGATTATTTGTTGCCGATTGTTTCCATTGCTGGGTACAAGGGGGAATGACTATATATAATCATATTCGTAGCCGTTTTGGACGTAATAACAAGAATTTGGCTAACTTAGCGCAGACTTTGGGGATTACGGACATGAAGCTGACCAGCTATGTGAGTCGTCATACAATGGCTATGACTTTACAGGACAATCAAGTACCACGTGAAGTTATCTCACAGATATTAGGTCATAGTGATTTGGCAACGATCAATACTTATTTGGATAGTTTTGCCAGTAGCGTAATAGACGAAGCGGTAAAGGTATTATAAAAGAAACGGTATGCTATCAACAGATAAAATAAAGGACTTGCTTTTGCATGGCGAGAATAAGCAAGTAGAATTTAAGAAATGCACGGATAAGGTTTCTGCTTCTGTGTATGAAACAGTATGTTCTTTTCTGAATGCAGAGGGAGGATATATCTTTTTAGGAGTGGATGATGATGGTACAATATTGGGAATTAACCCTAAATGCGTAACAGATATGACCAAAAGTATTATCAATACGCTGAATAATCCTGAACAGTTTCTTCCTCCAATGCCAATTACGCCGGAGCAGACAGAGATAGACGGTAAGATTATCCTGTATCTGAATGTGCCGGAGAGTGAACAGGTACATAGATATAAGAACCGTTTTTTTGACCGTTGGGGTGATGCAGACAATGATGTGTCAAAGCATACTTATCTGGTTAAGAACATGTTCATGCGAAAAGAAAAGGAGTCTTCTGAAAATGAAGTTTTTCCCGATGTAACATTGGAAGATATGGACGAAGAATCGTTCAAGATTATGCGCAGCCATATTTCCATTCATAACTCCAATCATCCGTGGCTGAGCATGACAAATGAAGAATTCCTGAAAAGTCTGTTCTGGGGTAAACAACGGGGAACAAACAGAGAAGGATATAAGTTGGCTGCCATTCTTTTATTTGGCAAGGAACAGACTATTTTAAATTGTTGTCCGTGGCATCGTACGGATGCCATTTACCGTAGCATATCTTACGAGCGTTTCTTGCATCCGCTTCCGACTGACCCTGATATTCGTTACAATGACCGGGATATGATATGCGTAAATTTGATTCAGTCATATATCCGTTTGCTGAATTTTGTGCAACGCAACATGCCTGATAAGTTCCGTTTGGCAGATAATGGTATAGACCGTTTGGATTTACGGGTAATGATATTCAGAGAAGTGATTTCAAATACCCTTCTGCACCGTGAATATATCAGTTCATATACCAATAAGTTTCTCATATTCCGTGACCGGGTCATAACGGAGAATTGGACGAAACCTTTCCAAACAGGGGATATAGATATAAATGACTGGCGTACCCGTACAAAGAATCCGCTAATAACAAAGGTATTCCGTGAAATGAAATGGGCTGAGGAGCTTGGATCTGGACAGAAAAATATTAGGAAATATGCTCCGTTATACTTTGAAAACTCTGAGATAGAGATTCATAGTGGAGAGGAGTTTGTCTTTTCCATTACTTATCGCGACCCTAAAGAATTTGAGTTTGCAGAAAATATGCCGACAAGTCACCGACAAGTCGGCACTAAGTCGGCACTAAGTTGGCAGCGAGTCGGCACTAAGTTAGCATTAAGTCAAAAGGAGATAAAAACTATATTGGAAGCATGCTTGCTCGAAAATTCTTTAACTCAGATTATTGCTTTATTCAATTTTAGTGATAGAACAAAGTTTAAGAGGAAATATATAAACCCTCTGATTGCAGAAGAATTGTTGGCAATGACTGTTCCTGATAAGCCTAACAGCCGTTTGCAGAAATACTATACCACTGAAAAAGGAAAATCACTACTATGCCAAGACGAAAGCAATTGACATTCCATATTCAAGATTTGCGATGTGCTGGTCATATCATCGAAGAGTTATCCAAACTACCACAGTTGGCTAACTTCGACATGAATTCTATTGAACTGATCATCAAAGAAAACAGACCAGCACCCAAAATCATCAAAAAAGACATCGATATACTGATAGACCGTCTGCAGCGTGGCTTTTCAGCAAACAAACATACTGTTACGCAATTAAACAGATGCTACCTGATTACAAATGTTCATTTAGCCAAATGGATGAAGACAACCCAAGCATCCGTCAATAAATGGATAAAGGACGGTCTGATAAAGTCCAGCAAGAAATCATTCACCAATCTGGAATTCTTCGATATAGACGAGGTAATAGACCAGCTTCGCAAACAAAAACAATAAAATCACATTTTCTTTTATCACCTATATTAACTGTGCCAATTAGTGCCAATTCGAGCCATTTGTTGCCAAGCTTTGAAATTCTGTAGGGCCAATGTCTTTAAATGGCATCAAATCACTATTTAGAGAGGAAACAGACGCATCGTTTAAGGTGAATACCGAAATCAATAAGTGGTTTGACTTCGGGCTGGGCAAGGGAGGTAATATACTTACCTTGGCTTCGGTACTGTATTGTTCCGAAAGTGTACCTTACCTTTTGCGTCAGATTGAGGAACAGGCTCCGCATATTTGTCCCAATAGCTGATACTATCTTGAATTTCAAACCACTTGTTATTAGTCTTTTTACGAGCCTTAATTTTTTCACCATTAACGATATAGGTCTTTCCAGTCTGTTCAAGCTTTTCAATACCAAATGTCAAAAGATACTATTTAACCGCTGGATACGTTTCTATGTCATAGTGGCGGGAAGGAAAAGTCGCAATAAGATATAAACCAGCCCAATTATAAGCATAACGTTTAATATCACGTCCTCTTAAAATCGGTCGTATTAATTCAGCTGTTCTAGTACGTTCGTCTTCTGTTTGACAATTTGCCAATATTTCATTACGCTTGTCGGTAGTGATAACAAACGTTTCATTAAAGCCTGTTTTTATTCCGTAGTTAATTCGAATATCCCAATCTTTAAGTGGAGTGCCAACTGCTTCTATTTTACGCTTAATACTTTGTTCAATCGCAGATAATATAATCCAGCTATCATTCTCAGCGAAGTTACACTCCACAGCCTGTTGCTGCACTAAAACGCTCGTTATGTTTCTATCAAAAAGGTTTTGATATAGCGTGCTAATGTATTTCTATCAACTTTACATATTGCAGCAATTTTCCGCTTAGATATATTTGCATTTAAAAGTTCCTGAATCAAGTTCCTTTTTTATATAATTTGTATTTTTCAGGAGAGCTTTTCTTTCCTTTTGGACGGCCTAAAATTACACCCTCTGCTTTTTTTCGTGATAATGCTTCTTTGGTGCGTTGGCTAATTAGATTACGTTCAATTTCTGCCGATAAGCCAAAGGCAAATGCTAATACTTTGCTTTGAATATCCTCGCCTAAACGATAATTGTCTTTGATTGTCCAGACCCTACATTCTTTACTCATGCAAAGGTTAAGAATTTCCATTATCATAAAAAGATTTCTTCCTAAGCGTGAAAGTTCTGCACAAATTATAAGATTGTCCTTTTGGATTTGCTTGAGTAGTTTACCTAACTCTCTTTTGCTATAGGATTTTGTACCGCTGATGGTTTCTTCTATCCAACCATCAATTTTTAAATTTTCACGTTCGCAGAAATTATTAATTTCGAAACGTTGGTTTTCTACAGTCTGTTTGTCACTGCTTACTCTAATGTATCCGTAAATCATATTAAATTGTTTTATTCAATATGCTACGAAAGTATGTTATATGTTGAATAAAACTATGGTAAACCTAAATAAAGAAAAATAAATAATCCCCAGTTATTTTATTTTTGTTTCTTAATCGAAGTGATATAGTGATGGGAAACATCTTGATTTGTGTCATAAATGTGTCATATATAAAAGAAAAAGGAGCTAAGTTTATTACTTAACTCCTTCATTTTTACCAGTCGGGGTGACTGGATTCTATTACAAAATGTTTAGCGTCTTATCTATTTGATTATCAATAATGTTTTATAATTTATTGAGCAGCTTATAATATCGTTTTGTCCCGATATTGTCCCGGCTTACGATATATAAAAATCCTGAGTACAAATGACTTGCAAATGCACTCAGGACTTAATTTTTTTTAATTCTTCCTCTAGCTGAGATACTTTCTCGCTGAGATATTTATTCTTTTCTCGCTCTTCATTCAACATTCGTATTAGCAAGGATACTTCCTCGCCATTGGCTTTATTTATTATGTCCCCATCGCCAGTTATTAGCCATATAAGATTTATGTGGGGATATGTGCGAGATATGTAACGCAGTATTTCAGGTGATATATAGTCCTTCATTTGACGGATATATTCACGACTCATACCACTGTCTTCTGATAACTTATTGGCAGACAGCCCTAATTCAGCGCATATTTGCAGCATTCGTTCTTTTAGCTCACTATTAGTCTTATTATTTCCCATCTGTTATATACTGTTAATGCGGTGTTTTTATCGCATAAATCCTTTGATATGCGAAAAATACTACGCATATTTGCGTAACGAAAGTTTTCTGACGTGACGAAAATAGCAAAAAAAGAGTCAGTCAGGTCTATTATTAACTAAAATCTTGAAAAAATGGTATTTACTGACATTAAGTCCCAGCCGAATGAACGAGCACGGATTGTGAAGCTCTTGATGAAGAAAACGCAGACATCTGAGTCTGTGGTGTACAGGTGGCTATCTGGTAAGATTACGCCACCACCAATCAAACAAAAAATTATCTCTGAAGTTTTAGATCGTCCCATTGAAGAATTATTCCCTAAGTTATGATTGATTTTGCAAATATCGAATTTTACAGCACCCCTGAAGGGGAAGTGATGGTTAAGCCGATGAATGGTCCGGTTAAAGTGTTACAAGAAACCGACCGGGAGCTCATTCAGTCTATGTTGCAATTGATTAATGACAGATATCCAGGGGCATTTGCGGCCTTGTCTGAATTATATTCACGAAGCAGTATGAACCGTTCCTACTATGAGTTCATGATGGTTCACCGTTTCTGTAGATGTAACTTCGGTTCATTTGACACACTCCAGCTGGATATTGACTTGCGAGGTAATATGCATGTCGAGCAGGTACCATGCCCGTTGCGTAACACTACTGACTGCAAGCTGTGTGGTGTCGTTTGTTCCCCGGTTCTTAACACAAAGCTGACTACTCAAGAGCAAAGTATACTTGAGTTGATAGCTGCAGGGATGACTAACCAGCAGATAGCGGAAGAAATGAATATTTCCGTTTTTACCGTAATCCGTCATCGCAATAATATGAGAGCTCGACTGGGTGTAAGCAATACGGCAGAACTTATCGCATCTTACAAATCTATGAATAGTTAAACTTAAATTTTAATGATATGATTACAGAAGGCGCCCAATTGGTTCCGAAAAAAGTGGACCTTGAAAAAAATCCTACCGGGACTGAACTTAAAATCGAACGACAGCGAGAACTTGAGAAGACTGGTAGGTATGTAGCGATACCTGGTGATAAAACTCATACCAGGATATTCGTTAAAAATGGGGAAGATGCTTCCCGTAAAATTGCCGCTTACCTCAAGAGAATTAAAGATAGACCTAAGATGTGGAATTAATTGTGTTTAAATAATTTGATTTTATGGAATACGTCACAAGACCCATGCTCAAGGCTTCAACGCTTCTTAACAAATTCATCGGATTTACATTTGAAGAAATGGATCTCGCCGGAGACATAATGCTGAAGGCATTAGAAAAAGAGCTTGCTAGAACTAAAAAAAAGTATGATAAATATCTAAGCATACAAGAAATCGGAGAAGCCACTACCCGGCAGCAGACAATCCTATACAATGTTGAACAAAGGTACAATGATTTGGATAATCTTGTACACGACCTTAAAGAACTGATAGATTTCAGCAAAAGAATAAGAGATTCCAATCGGTTAAAGAAACAAAACGAAGTTTAAAGAAAATGAGGATTAATTATGACAAAAGAAGATTTCATTGAAAAATTTCCAGATGTGAAAGTTCAGCAGTTTGAAACAGCTGTGGTTTTTAGTTATCGAGAAGTCTAAGAAACTGTAGATGCAGCATGTACTTCATTAGGAATGGGATTAATATATGTAGAGCGTCAAGGCCGAAAAATAACCTGCTTTACTTCATCCAAAATGAAAGCTGCATTAGACAAAATGGTAAAAGGCGCAAAACTTACAGATCCGAACACCAATGAAGAAGGAACAGTAACTTCAGACAAGCCTTTTTTAATGGGAGGTGAATATTGTGTAAATGTAGATTTCCCCAGCGATTCCGGAGCATATAGTTGTGAATATTTTATAGAATAAGGGATGGAAAAAATAAGTTTTTTATGCGATAAAGAAATTACTGAGATATTAAAGAAGATAATAGAAAAAAAACATTCCAAATATTCATTACGTATCGTAAAGATTGAGGATCATGCTGAATATAAGGATATGTCGAGGTTTATTATAGAATATTCTGGTCCTTGGGATTTAATAGAATTGGGCGAAGATATTGTAATATCCCGTTTAACAAAAAGAGGTATAATATGAAACAAGGAGATTTGGTAAAGGTATCTTCCGAAGCCACCGGGCTGGGTAAACCAATGGAAGCCGTTGTAGACAAGGTTAAGAAGTTCCTAGGACAAACCCTTGTCACAGTAACTTATACTCATCCCAACGCTTTATCCGGGCCAGGTGGTTGCTTTGTGGATGTACATATAACTTTAAAAGAAGATTGAATTATGACAAGAAAAAAAGATAGTGTAAAGCTGAATAGGCTGCATCTTGTTAAACGTAGACGGATGCAAAAATACCACGCCCGTAAAATTATTCGGGCGTTTACTCCATACGAAGCTGATTGTTCCATCTGGTTAAAAATAACTAGACTGTTCCTGAACAATCAGCTGCATGGCCGGGTTAGGTTGGAGTTCGTTACTAAGAAATAGTCCTTTTGCAACAAGTTTCTAATTTTTTCCTTTGCAAGAAATAATCAGAATATGAGCCAATATATAACAAAAGATAACACTGACAGAATTAAAAGAGCTGCCGAGGGCCATGTCTTGGAAGTCATTAGAGACTTCCAAGACATGGAGGAGCAAAAAGGCTACGATTACCGGGGTAAATGTCCGGTATGTGGTAAAAATACATTCAACTACAATTCCAAAAAAGAACTGTATGGGTGCTTCAACAAGTGTAACGTAGGGGGGCATGACGCCCTCACCTACCTGATGAAGGTACAGAACATGGCGTTCAACGATGCGCTATCGTATCTGGCTAAAAGGTTTGGCGTGGAGATTATTTCGTCCCCTGTTTCTGCTAAGCCCAAAATATCAAAACCCAAACAAGGTGCAAAAGAACTGAAGGGACTGGATGCTTCTTCTTATTGTGTTTCTATGCTGCAAGGGTCCGGGCTTACCGTGGACGACGTGGTGGCGCATGTCTTTGATTCTACAACCAATCATACTGTGACGTTATCCCATACCTTCAGCAAAGGAACAGTCAATTCCAAAGGTGATATTGATCTAAATGGAGATGATGTAATTATCAAGTATTATGACCTCGAGGGGAAACCTGTTACTTATGAGCAGAAAGACGCTAAAGGTAAACCGACCGGCAAGATGCGCGAATACTTCCGTGTCCGTTGGCAGTACCCGGAGGAACACCTGGATAAGGAAGGCAAACCCTTCAAGTACCGTTCACCTTATGGGGGCGGTACTCCGATATACATTCCGGACAAAATTCGTCAGATGTATAACAAAGGTGAACACCTGCAGCGACTCTTCATCCAGGAAGGTGAGAAGAAGGCCGAAAAAGCCTGTAAGCATGGCATGTATTCGCTGGCTATATCCGGTATCCAAAACATTGCGTGTGGTGGCCGTCTTCCTGAAGACTTGATTCGGATTATCGAGAAGTGTCATGTCCAGGAAGTGTTTTTTATTATGGACTCTGATTGGAACGACCTTTCGGCCAACATACGTATCAATGACCAGGTAGAGAAGCGTCCGCGTAACTTCTATTATGCAGCGCGTAACTTCCGCGATTATATGGGTTCTCTCCGGAACAGGGAACTCTATGTGGAAATCTATGTCGGCCATGTGCAGAAAAATGAACAGAACGAAAAAGGTATTGATGACCTTCTGGCTGGTTCTCTTCAGGGGAAAGAACAGGAGCTAATGGCCGACTTTGGCAAGCTGATCAACGAAAAAAGTCTGACCGGTAAATATCTTCAGCTTTATCGTATCTCAGCTTACACTGATCATAAGCTGTCTACGCTTTGGGGCCTTGATTCAGTTAAGCATTTTGCTGAAATGCACAAGGATGTGCTGTCGCGTCTTCCGGAGTTCCGCTATGGCTCACACCGCTGGCGTATCAACGAATCCGGGCAGCTCGAGTCAGCCCAGGCGATTGAATCAGACGAAATGTTCTGGGAAGCGGTGGAGAAATCACGCCGCAACGGTGATACTTATACGGAATACGAGTTCCGTTACGTACCCAGCCGTCGATTCCTGCAGAACCGTGGCTTTGGTCGCTTTCGGAGACTGGATGGTTCTTTCCAGTTCATCCGGCTGGAGCAGCCATTTGTGCGCGTAATAGAGGCTTCAGAAGCCCGCGATTTCCTTTTCGAGTTTGCGGAAAACAACTGTTCTGAAGCTATCAACGAAATGCTGTCTAAGGGTGTGACACAGTATGTAGGACCAGATAAATTATCCCTGCTGCACTTCATTTATCCTGACTTCCTTCATCCGGTGGGAACCGAACAGATTTTCTATTTCCAGAAAAATTGCTGGCGTGTGACTCAGCATGAAGTGAAAGAACTTGGATATGAGTCAATCACACACCACGTGTGGGCAGAACAGCGCCGGGATTTCCCGGCTAAATACCTTGGCCGTCCATTGATCACCTTCACCGGGCATGATGACACGCTGGACTATACCTTGTCTCCGGAAGGGAAGACCTGCCATTTTTTGCAGTTCCTGATCAATACCAGCAACTTCACCTGGCGTAAGAGAGATATAGAGATTGAACCGGAGGAATTACTCGAGAACCGAAAACATCTGCTTGCCAAACTCTGTGCGATTGGCTATATGGCAATGGAATACAAGGATGTGTCTGTGAACCGCGCGGTCATTGGCATGGACGGCAAGCAATCAGAGGTGGGAGAATCAAATGGCCGTTCCGGTAAATCGCTTATCGGAGTACTGATGAAACATATTCTGCCTTCAGCTTACGTGAACGGGAAGCGGAAAGACTTGCTGGAGGACCAGTTCGTATGGAACGATGTGGTGGAGAATACCAAACTGGTATTCATTGATGACGTGCTGATGAACTTTAACTTTGAACGTCTATTCCCAAATCTTACAGGAGATTGGACAGTCAATTATAAGGGCGGACGCCGTATTACATTTCCATACGAGACTTCTCCAAAGATATACATTGCCACTAATCATGCCATCCGGGGTGAAGGTGCTTCTTTCACAGATCGTCAATGGCTGTTGGGGTTCAGTGATTTTTACAACGACACCCATAAGCCGATAGATGACTTCGGATGCAATTTCTTTACGGAATGGGATTTTGAACAATGGAACTTGTGCTGGAATCTGGTAGCTAATTGCGTGCAGCTCTACCTTCAGTTTGGAGTCGTACAGGCACCGCAGGAGCGTTTGATTGAACGTAGGTTACGTCAGGAAATCACTGAGGTATTCATTTCCTGGGCAGATGAATACTTCAGTGCAGATTCTCACTTGAATGTCCGTCTGGTTCGTAAGACACTGTATGATGAATACTGCAACTATGATCCGAACATGCGCAAGTTTTCTAATTCTCCTACTGAGTTCAAGAAGAGATTGCTGAAGTATTGCCAGTTCCGCGGCTACATCTTCAATCCCCAGAAGCTGGACCCGGTGACCGGGAAGCCTTGCAAGTTTGACGCCCGTTCAGGTAATCCTATCCTGGACGATAAGGCAGGCGGTGTGGAATATTTTACCATTGGTACACCTGAGTACTATACATCTTCTGAATATGCGCAGCAAAAGGCTGTGAATAATAATGATAGCAGAATTTCTTACTGATGAACAATGATTTATCAAAATATCGATTGAATGATGACTCCGAGCTGGACGTATACCGTAAAGATATGGTAAGGTTCGTCCAGTTCCAGGAAGAAGTATATAATATGCTTGACGGACTGGCACCGGGCGATACTATCAGCGTCTGTGAAGTGGTTGTTCCAGAAAGTATTGATGTGTTTATTAAGGTAGTCTGCCAGTACATATACTATCACCAGCACGATGACATAAGTATGGATAAGATTGAATTTTCGGCAGATTACCGGAAAATATACAGAAGACCAGGCTACGTAAAACCTGTTCATTTAAGCAGTCATTTCTACTCAAAGTAGGTATGCGATACCCCAATTTATTACTCTATAAAGTTACGATTTTTTCAGCTAACTACCAAATAAATAGCAAATTATATGAGCAAAAAAAGCAACAAAATAATGACCTGCATCAGTCCGGATAATAACCAGCGTACGAACATGGTTTGCGAGCTGGCCATGCGCTGCCGGTTGGCTACCATCAGGAGCGATGCCAGGAAGATTCTGAAGCATTCCGTATATGACATCGAACTCTCAGAGGCCTATTATGTGCTGGTAGATGACTTTAATTTCCGCGAAAGCCCATCCACGACCCAGCGTCTATACGAGCTGGCCGCACGAGGTATTGCGGTGATAGTTGGGTGCCGAAAGCTCCCCCGCGAATTCGAATTCTTATGCGATACATATTACCCTGAGCATTTGATGTAAACAACAGTCGAAGCATTTATCGAAAACCATAGTCGAAGCATTTTCCTGGCGTACTGTACGCACTCTGTGCGTGCGGTGCGCCATTTGTTTTCCCCTGTCCGGCTTTTCCCCTCTCACCCCTTTTTTAGATAGATTAAGAATTGGTGTGCATTTGTGCGAAAAAGCGGAATCCGGCATATAATAATATTCTTTTTTTTATTTTTTTTAAGGCTGTAAATATACCCTTATTTATTTTAGAAAAAAAATCGTGCAATCGTGCAAAATGAATTTCTATTCATTTAATTAATTGATATTCAAAATGTTTTGTCTGCACTCTTTTTGCACGATTCCGCACTTTCCGTACTTTCTCACGAAAAATGCACGAAAGTACCAGCGCACTCGATTTTGTACGGGTTTTGTACGAAAATAGTACGGTTTTTATATGTTGATAATCAAATAGATATGATTTTTTAAGGCTGTTTGTGCACTCAAGCACGAATTTTAGACCTATCTATGCGAAAGGTGGGTTGATATGTATGGTTTTATGCGAGATATTTACCGCATTATGGTTATCTTTGCGTAAAGCATATATAATTATGGACAGACCTTTCGTTATTATTGATTTGGCACCGCATCTTCAGGACTTTCTATACCATGAGCTGAAGCAGAACCGACGTACGGGTGAGCTGATGGCGGATGGTACACATGAGATAGGTCGCATGATCCAAGCAATGGTTACCATTACCGACAGACCGAGAAAGCAAGAGCTGGGGGAGAATCCTTTCCGGATAATTCTCCCAGTGCAGGAATGGAACCATGCTATATTTAGTGAGAATTTTGTTTACATTCCAGAATGGAAGCAGAAGCAGCTAAGATTGTTCATCGAAGCTCAGTTCAGGCTTCGTATCAAGGAATACTTCTTTGTCGGTTATTCGAAGGGGTATAAGCAGGATAAGATTATACAAGCTTTCCTTCACAGCTATAATATCAAGAGAAATGCGATTAATTATGATACGGTAAAAAAGTATGATTATCGTAATCGTCGTCGCATAACTACTGAGATTGCCAATGAACTTCAGTTAAGCCTTTTCCCTTAATATTATTTCACATATTAATCTTTAATTGATTTTGCAGGTTCACGTGCAAAACTACTTAAACTTTAAGCAATTATGCAAAATAGAGAAAGTAAACGGGCTGCAATTTGCGGCGTGTCTTTTATCGCATTGTCTGAATCCACGGTGACTAATGTTCCGGGTGTATTACAGATTAAGGTATCGGGCATTTGGGACAAAATGAAATTTTCATCTGTTGATTTTAGCGAGCAGTTATCTTCTGATGGTACAAATTACGAGGTTAATCTCACAATTTCGTTTTCTGACTCTTCTCAAGAGAATCAGAGAGAAATAATGGCATGGATAGGAATCTATATTTTAGTTCGGTTGGATTATACTGACGGCAATTCGAGGGTAGTTGGTACCGACCAGTTCCCGGTGGTGCTAAGCCTGTCAGGTGACGGTTCTCCCCATGCTTTACGATTGACATATAAGGGGCAGCAGCCGGAATCGAGCAAGTTTTTATAGTCCTTTTATGCGTGGTATAGTGCATCTACTTTTGTAGCAACGAAAAAACTATAATTACACTATGCATTTATCACACCTGTATTCTGCCATTATGCGCTCCCAATGGGCTATTGCCTTGCGTGACGTGGAGTCATCGCACCAAATTCTGGAGCAGATTATTACTGGTTCCTTCGACAAGTCCGCAGAAGGTACGCTGGCAGATCGTAAACCTATCGAAGGTCAGGCTTACTCCAAAGAGATGAGCCGGACGTCTTCTTTTGCCGGTGACCTTCCGGCTGATACCGTAGCAATTATTCCCGTACACGGTACCATGCTGAAGTATGGCACGTATTGTGCGTATGGTACTACCGAGATAGCTGATATGATATATGAAGCTGCCTCCAACCCGAATATATCTGGAATCATATTGGATATGGATTCCGGCGGTGGTTGTGTGGATGCCATCGCTCCATTAACCGCGGCGATTGAATTTGCGCGTAAAAATGGGAAGGCTACAATCGCATATTGCGATATGTGCGCTTCTGCCAACTATTACACGGCCATTTTCTGTGACGAGATTATCGCATCGAATACCATTTCTTCCGAGTTCGGCTCCATCGGTGTAATGATGTCATTTCCCGATTATGCCAAGTATTACGAGAAAGAGGGTGTCAAGATACACACCATTTATTCCGATTTGTCCAATTATAAGAACGCACCATTTGAAGCGGCTAAAGAGGGCAAGTATGACCTTATCAAACGCGAAGAGCTGAATCCGCTGGCACAACGATTCCAGGATTCAGTGGTAGCACGCCGTGGGGAGAAATTAGACAAGTCAGTAGAGGGTATCATTTCCGGACGTATGTTCTATGCAGAGGACGCACTGAAATACGGCCTGATTGATTCTATCGGTGATAAACAGTATGCAATTAACAGGGCGCGTGAAATCGCAAGAGACAACGCGGTTTCTGCCTATTTACAAACAAAAAACATAAAATAAAATGCGAAACAGAAATTTATTGTTGACGGTTACTGCCGTCATGTCGTTTCTGGGCATCTCTTCTTTTGCCAAGGATGCCGATGGCCATTCCATTCTTTCTGCCGGTGATCAGCAGAAACTTACTGAAAAATGGGGAAAGCAATTTACGGATGCTTTCGTCAAGGATTTGGCTGAACTGGAGGAGAAAGAAGGGGTATCTGCCGAGGAATCGGTTAAAGGTGTAGCTGCTGAATATGAAGCCCAGTCAAAAAAGGACGCGGCTACCATTGCTCAGCTTCAGGATGAAATTAAGAAACTGAAGGCTGAAAATGAAAAATTGGGTAAGTTACCAGGTGAAGGTGGTGTAGAGGTCACAAACGGAACAGATGGTAAGATGAAAAAGGAATTTAAGCCGGACATGAGTCTGATGCATAACAAGGCGTATTATGCAGCAGCTGCAGGGGAGGTATGGACAGGTGATTCTACCGTCGATACTAACGAGTTGAAAACTGAATTTGGAAAGTATGTTTCTTCTGATAAAATTTCCATTTTCAACAAATTGGTAGGCCCTATTTCATGTACGGGTTATATGTCGACAATTATCACCGATAAATTTGAAGTACGAGCTTCTCAGGCTGCCATTGACTCCGTGCTGCAGACATTTACTCCGCGTTTCACCCCGAAAGGCAAATCCAAATTTACTCCTATGACGATTAAGATGTACCCGATGAAAATCAACGTGTCCATCTATCCGTCAGACATTATCAACGATGTGTTGGGTTACTTGTATGATGAGAAGCTGGAACCGAAAGATATGCCGATTGTGCGTTATATTGTTGAACAGCTTATTCGTCCGAAATTGGATGAAGATCGCGAACTGGCATTATGTAAGGGACGTTACAAAGATCCGGTTGCATCTGAGGATTCGTTTACTCCAAACAAGGCTGAAGAAACTTGTGATGGCTTTGTCACACAGTTGTGTGATTTGAAGAAGGCTTCAGATACCGATGTGACTTGGCTGCTTAATGATACGGCAGAACTGGGTGAGGGCGAAGAACTCTTGAAGCAGATTGAACAGGCGGTAGACGAAGTAAGTCCGTTATACAAGAATAAAACCATGTTCATTCATGCGGACCCGGACTTGATTGTCAAGTACGGTCGTGCATATCGCGACAAATATCCGACTACTAAAAATGAAGACGGAGAAAAAATCAAGGTCGATTTTTCTCGCTTTACTTTCGGCCCGATTGAAGGAATGCGTGGTACCGGAGCGTTCTTTATTACACCGAAAGAAAATTTCAAACACCTTATGTCAAGAGACCCGAAAACCATGGGCTTGAGAATGACTTCTGATGATTATCAGGCTAAGGTGCTGGGTGAGTGGCGCGAAGGTACCGGTTTCTGGATCAAGGAAGCTATTTTTGCGTATTTGCCTACTGCATTGGTGGATGAACTGGCACCTGCAGAACTGGGTGTATAATTATAGGAGGTATTGAATATGGCAGAAACTTTAGTTTCAGTTAAAAAAACAAGCTCTTCGGCCGGTAGACCGAAGGGAAAGAAGCATTATGTGATTCTCTTCCGTTGGGAAGATGTAAAAACCTTTAAGAAAGATACTGATGGTATTACGGTGACTGCTTTTGCCTTTGCAGAAGGTAAAAAACCGATTGCTGTCTATGGTACATCCAGTACCATTAAATCATGGGATACTCTGACTGGTTCTGCAGACGCTAAGGGGTACTTGCATCATACAGCGTGGGAGTCACCAGGAGACACTAAAGAAATGGCGGTTTGCCGCAATACCCTTGTGAATGAAGACTTGGGTTCTATCGTGATAAATTGCGGTACTGAAGATGCGAAAATCGCTGGTACTCCTTGTACTCCTTTGGTGTTCAGCTCTGATGAAGGCCAAGACGATAAAGAAGCCTGTAAAAATACGATTGAGTTGGCTTCTGAGATTCCTACTACTCCTCTCGGACGTATTCCTTTGAATTTGATTCCTCAAACGGGGGTTACAGAAATTGATAGTTACTTAGGTTTAACAGCGGCAGATGACGCTTCATTAGAAGAAGGTGTATGACAAAGAAAAAAGATAATACAGAGCAGGCTGCTACAGTAGAGCAGCCTGCTGAAAATCTGGGTGCAGTGGATACAGCATCTGAAGCAACAGACGCTACATTACAAGCTAAAACCGATTCTGAATCGGTGAATACTTCACCTGAAGGTGCTACAGGCGATTTGAATGCGCAGGATGTAAATCCTTTTTATACTGTCGTGATTCCCTTTTTCAAGGCGAAACACCGGGAAGAAGAGGTTGTGAAGGTGATTGAATCTTGTGCTCAATACCTGCTTGAAAATATTCGCTTTGTCACCATTGGTGACCAGGTAGAATATACTAAGGATATGTTTATTGAGCATATTGAATACAATGGTGCTGAAGGAAGCCAGTTGGATATTCTCGAGGTATTGAAGCTGGCCATAGTATCTGAGTCTGTGTCTGAAAAATTTATCCTGATTGAACCTGGTTCCTATCTGATAGATAATGTAGGCTTGTGTCATATCGCCATCTTTAAGCATTTTGGTATGCTCAATCCAAATCGTTATACCGGAGCCGAAGCGGTTATGATGAAAAATACTGCCGCTTTGCTGAGTGATACGCTACGGCTTGCAGCGTATGATTACAATACGCATTGCCCGGTATTGCTGGAGAAGGAAAAGCTGACAGAGATGTTTGAAGAATGTCCGGAAATCCTTTCTGGAAAGTATCACTTACTCACTGTATATGGTTGTGCGTATGCGGTACACCCCATTCGTCTGGACTTCCATACAGATGGATGGATTCTTCCGGTCGTCTCACAGAAGCCTGACTCAAAGACGGTCGAACGGCTTATTGCTGACAAATGTTTCCTTTACCTGAAGCATTTTCAGGAGAATGTGAAATTTTTGAACCCATTCCTGGATACTAAGAAATGAAACAAACAATTCTCACCTGGTTGCGTGCAGGTGCGAACGCCGAAGAGGGTGTGCAGCTTCTTATCGAGGCGGGCGCACCCTCTTTGACTTTACGCCTGATCAAGTCCAATCCGGTGGCGAACCGCCGCCTGATGATTGACTGGTTATGCAAAAAATATGGGATTGATGAAGATTATACCTATGTGGCATCTTCCCAGGTTGTGCTGTTTTCTGAACGTAAACCTAAATCGTTCCGTGATGAATTCCCTTTCCTTTCCGAACCGGATTGCCCGGCGGAACTCGAAGCGCTGGCATCGAGAAAATTCACCAAATATCATGCCTATGTGAATTTGCATAAGCAGCTGCGCGAATGTACGTCTACCGAACAGTGCGCAAAGGTAGCCCGGGAACTGATTAACTCCTATCTCGAGAACCGGATGATATGGGATGAATTGAATTACTACCAGCAGCATCATTCCATCCTGGGCAAACATCCGATATTTGCTGCATTCCACCGCCGGAAAGAATTATTGACGTTGAATGTGAAGCAGCTCATGGTGCGTCAGAAAAGATTACGTAACAACATCTGGCGGGTTCAGGACGAGATGGCCAAACGGGATAAGCCACACCTTGAGCTGGAGCGGATGGCACGTTTGCAATCCTACCAGTCCGAGCTGGCAGAGATAAACCGGTTACTGGGCGATGAATAGGTACTTCAATCTGGACGAATTGTTTGCCGAGGTGAGACAGTCGCGCATGTACTCCCAGCGGTTTGAGAATATTCTGTGTTTCAAGCTGAATAACCTGCGGGAACTGTGCGGCCGGCTTCCGGAAACCAATGAAGCCTTCTTTATTGAAACCCGTAAAAGCTTCACTGCCTTTACCTTCATTGTGTACCTGATTCGTCACGCCGGCTACGTGCGGCACATCTATGTGGCCACTTATTCCACCAACGAGCGGATTATCAATGCACTTTTGCGATACAAGGATAAAGGCTTGATTGGTACCGTGCATCTTCATGTGTCAGAAACACTCAAGTTTCGTATGCCGCTGATTTTTGCAAGACTCAAGCAGCTGCATAACGAGGGCATCATTACGCTGACTTACGGTTGGACGCATAAGAAAGTGACCTGTCTGGACACGGATACCGGATGCTATGTGGTGGAAGGTTCCGGGAATTATGGAGAAAATGCCCTTGAAGAGCAATATGTGTTTTTAAAGTCAAAAAAAGTATATGAATTCCGAATCGGTAATAAAATGGACAGATAAGAATCGCCCGGAATGGTTCTCCCGTATCCCCATAGAAGAATACGAGAAGTTGGCCGGGATAGGATACACACCCCAGCAGATTGCCATGTACTACAACATAGAGGTAAACGAATTTATGTTCTATTATAGCCTTCTTATGTCTCCCCTGAAGTATCATTATGACCGTGGACAGCTCCTTCAGACTGCAAAAGAAGGTATTTCCATGGCGGACGCTGCGGCCACGGGTGAGAATGTGACACAGGCCCAGCGATTGGATAAGATGCGCCGTTCCATAGAGTTCAAAAATAATGTTTCAAAAGTTTTTTTTGATGATTTAGATGTTTGAGAAATCTTATTACGAGCAGCTGCAGGACTACATTGAGTCCGGTTGTAAATATCAGTTGTCCGAAGAAGAACAGGACTACTATAATGCGCTTTTTGCCGTGGTTGGCATTACACGCAAATACGGAAAGGATCGTGCTATCTCCATGCTCATGCACGAACCTTTCAACTGTTCCCGTCCCCGTGCCCGGGAAATGTACTACGAGGCCGTGAATCTGTTTTACTTGGACGATACCATCGAACCAGCCGCACATCGTAACATGATTTTCGACAATCTGATGAAGGCGGCACAGGCAGTCCTGCTATCTTCTACCGGCGCGAAGGATATGGAGATATATGGCAACTTGCTGACTCAGGCATGGAAGGTTAAACAACTGGATAAACCGGATAAGATAAAACGTCAGGAAATCAAAGAGAAAGATATCAAAGTCTATACCCTTGATTCAAACCTGATTGGTGTTCCTTCGATTGACCGTAAGGAACTGGCCGCCCAGATTGATTCGATTCCTGACCTTACAGAGAAAGAGCGTACGCGCCTGAAGCGTGATGCTATGGCTGTAGATATTAACTTTGAAGAAATCGTCGATGACACGCAAGAAAAAACTGAAAATTACAGAGGATAGCGTGGAAACACGCTTTGCCAACTGGACGGCCCAGCTGCTGGCCATCATGATGCCCTGGTCGCTCTACTGGGTGGCCGGTCGTGCATCTGCCAAGACCGTGCAAGTTTTGTCCGAACGGGTGCAGGAAGCAGCCCAGGACTGCCCTGGCGCTCCGTTCGCATGGGTGGCCGATACTTACTCTGACCTTCACAAGAACGTGATTCCATCATTGATTGACGGACTCCAGCTCCTCGGGTGGGAACTTGGCACGCATTACGTGATCAATGAAGCTCCTCCGGAAGAATGGCGGTTGCGAATGTATAATGTTTGTACCGACTGGCGCAACACTATGGTATTTTACACTGGCTTTAATTTTACTTTCATTTCGCTGGACCGTCTGGCCATTGGTGCCGGCCGTTCCTACGTGGGTGTCTTTGGCGATGAAGTAAAATATTTCCCGGAAGAGAAATTTACTAACCTTCTGAAGGCTGTGCGTGGATTCTATGTGAAATATGGGCAGTCAGTGTGGTACCGCAGCCGAACGCTGACTACCGATATGCCGAATCCGAACCACCTGGGTGAATACGATTGGATTCTGAAGCTTTCGGCGCAGAATAACAAACAACAGATCATGCTCATGTTGCGTGCCGGGCTGGTATATAACGAGTGCAAGAAGACCTATGTGTCGCACCTGCAGGAATACCGGGAGCTGGTTGAACGGCAACGTACTGAGCGGACATTACAGAATCAGGTAGATAAAGCTGCCAGGGCAGTCGAACTGGCCCGTCGTAATATGAAACGCTGGGAAGAGCGATGGATTAAGACTCGTCGCCGTGTGTCGTTCTTCTTTATCTCTTCCTCTTACGTCAATGCGGATATATTGGGCTTGGACTGGTTCTCTGATGAATTGGCTGAAGGGCTGGAGGGTTTGTCTTGTAATATCCTTTCCATTATCCCGAAGATAGAGGCCAGCATGTTGTTCTATCCGAATCTGTCCATCCGGCATTTCTATGCAGACGGGTTCCTGAATAAGATTATAGACCAGAAGCCGCTGGGATGGCAGGAAGACTGTACGGTATTGCGTTACCATAACAACAACATGCCGCTCGAGGCAGGGATGGATGCAGGTAATATGTTGTCTCTGGTGGTAGGGCAGCAGCTGGGGCGTGAGTACCGCGTGCTGAAGGAGTTCTTCACGCTTCCTCCTGATACCGTGCGGGAACTGGGGGCACAGTTCGTCCGGTATTTCGCTCCCCGGCGTACCAAGGTGCTGAAGCTGTACTATGACCGTGCGATGAACAACTACAAGGGGGTGAAGGCGGATATGGCCACACAGATTAAGAATGCCATTGAATATGATGCAGAAGGTAGAAGGACCGGATGGCGTGTACAGTTAATGTCTATAGGACAAGGGAATATCGGTTCGAATCTGGAGTACCGGTTTATGTCTGACCTGCTGTCCGGGAACCTGGCTGGTAAGCTCTTCTCTCTGTTGATAGACCAGTATAACTGTCCTAACCTGAAGTCTGAGATGGAAGTAACCAAGACCAGGTTAGTAGATGATGGTGGTAGCCAGATGGTGGTAAAACAAAAGACTGGGGATAAGTTGCCGCGTGAACGTCTGCCTAAAGAATCTACCAACCTGACAGATGCACTCAAATACCTGCTCATGCGTAAGGAGTTCTTGCGTATATGGCAATCCAAGGTTACATCGTATGCACCATAATGTATAGACCTTCCACGAAGGGCTGGTTGGATGCACTGCCGTACTACGGTGGTGCATTTTTTTTGTGCCGTTTTGCAGGGGGTGGGATTCCGCCTTCGTCACATTTCCCAAGGCGAAAATTAGTTGCAATCGCAACCGCTTGGCGGCGCGCGTCGGGCATAAATACGACAAAAACCAAGGGTTTTTGATTCCTTCCACGGATTGAAACCTCTGTTTCAGTCCGTTAGATTTGCTGGGACAAGTTTTCACGCAAAAACTCGCCCCGAATTTCTGATAAATCGCCCCATTTACATCGGTTCTCGCCCGAAAAATCCCCATCCCATCGGCAATCGCGGGCTATTTGCTGATGAAATGGGGATTTTTCGGGTGAAGAGGTAGAAAGACACTCGGTAGTCTTTCTGAGGTTGCGAAGGCGTTCACGCAGCGGCCCACCCGCCCCATTGCTTTCCCTACTGGCGGTTTAGCTAAAGCTATGTATTGTTTGACTGCTCTTCTTTGTCTGCTCTTCGCCAATAATTCGGTATCACTTCCGCTACGGTTTATGCCTTTTGTACCTGCAAAGGTAAATGTTCTGCTTCGTATGCCAAGTTCAAGCTCTGTTCCTGAAAAAATCTCCACCCTTTCAGGGTAGTATTCAAGGCCGGGCTTTTCCGGAAAACTTGTCTTTATACGCTTCAGAACACCTTTTGAGCAGGTGTAAAAGGCGAAAACAAACCGCAGCGAAAGCGAACGGAATAAAAAAAAGCTCAGAGCAGGAAGAGCAGAAAGAAAAGGCTCAACCCCCGAGCTCGGCACCAGAATAAATTTAAAACCTACCGATATGAAACCATTTACCGAATCCATGCTAAACCAGTGCAGAAAGTACATGTTCAACTTCTTTGACTACCTGCCCACAAAATATCAGGCCAGCGCAAGAGACTGGCAGGTGAGAAAATTTGTGTGGGCATTCAAAGACGGTAAATGTGCAGTTTCAGCTGCCCAGCTTGTCGCAAAGAAAATCCGTGAGCAGTTTGGCACGTCAGCGAGTGACATGGTGTTTGTCTGTATCCCAGCCAGCAGCCAGCGGAAAAATGAAATCCGATACAGAGAGTTTTCGGAAGAAGTGGCCAGACTATCGGGAGCAGTAAACGGATACAGCCATATCACGGTAGAGGGTGAACGGCTGGCAATCCACGAGAGCAAATCAGGGAAGCACGTAAACGACGTGCAGGTAATCAACTTCGACAAGGAGTTTTTCAAAGATAAAAAAGTGCTTGTCTTCGATGACGTGATAACCCGTGGGTACTCCTACGCTCGTTTTGCCTGCCACCTTGAAAGTTTTGGCGCATCCGTTATCGGTGGAATGTTTTTAGCGAAAACCTTATTTGTCTAACAATTTAATAAATAACATTATGAAAGATTTATTCGAAATTTGCGGAGAATGCCGCCACTTGAGCGACGCAGAAGTAGTTTATCAGCTCACCAACAACAAGGAAACAAGCAATCAGGTGAACGCCATGTTAGCGAACGGCAGCAATGTGTCAATAGAAGACATTTGCAACCTGCTGACACCGGCACGCAGAGATATGGCACTGGCAGTCATTGAACTATACAAAAGAATCAAGGAACGGAAGAACAACTACAAGCGTATAACTTCCAGCGCCGACGTTTACGAAGTGATGCTTCCCTACATGGCAGACCTGAAAGTAGAGGAATGTTGGGTTATCTTCCTGAATCAGGCATCCCGAATCATCCGCAAACAGCGTATCTCAGTCGGAGGGCTGGCGTCTACTCAGGTAGATGTAAGAGTGATTCTACATGAGGCGCTTTCTTGTAATGCCACTACCATGATACTCTGCCACAATCACCCGTCAGGTAATTTCCGCCCCAGTCAGGACGACGACCGCCTGACACATGCCTTACTGGAAGCGGGACGAATTATGAATATCAGGCTTCTTGACCACGTGATAGTAACGGATGAAAGTTATTACAGCTACGGGGACGAAGGCAGGCTGTAGGGGCTGCAAATGGCCGTAGCAGCGTTTCGGGAGGTGGGCAGCGTCGCGGCCGCCCGCCGCCCGATTTGCCTTCGCACTATGTTTGTCGGCAAATCGGGCGGCGGGGAATAAGGTATTTCGTTTTTTTACGCCTGAAAACGGCGATTTTTATACGCAAAAGCGAATCGTTTATCTTTATAGTTCTTGTTAAATGATATTAATATGAGTATCATTTACGGCTATTTTCTTTGTAAATGATACTCAAATGAGTATCTTTGTAGTGTTAATCAAGCGAACATTGAAATGAAGTACAACGAGTTGGAGCGGCTGATTAAGAAAGCCGGATGTTTTAAAACTGGAGAACAACAGAACGGACACCCAGTCTGGGAAAGTCCGAAAACCGGGAAACGATTTTGTATGAGTAATCATGGAAAACAGGAAGTCGCAACCGGAACATTAAACGCAATTAAGAAAGCGGCAGGACTGAAATAAGTCCTGCCATTAAAAACACCATTTATATGAGAAAAGTATCAGCTATTATTGAAATGGCTTCAGATGGTAACTACAGCATCTATATGGATGCAGATGATATGAACTATCTGGTTACTGCTACAGGTGCAACTTCTAAAGAAGCTATTGAAAATTTCAAAAAAGGGTATGAGGAAATTAAATCTTCATACGAACGTGATGGGAAGCCTTTTGAAGAAGTCGAGTTCGAGTTTAAGTATGATATGGCTTCTTTTCTCTCTTATTACACAAATGCTTTTACTCTTGCTGGATTATCACGAATTACTGGAATAAACAAGAGTCAGTTAAGCCATTATGCGACAGGACATCGCAAGCCATCGCGTACTACTATTGATAAAATACAAAAATCTGTACATGAGTTTGCGAATGAATTAAGTCAAGTACATTTCGCTTGATTAACACTTACCGAAGTATCTTGACTTATGGGCGGAACTTTTCAACAAGTTCCGCTTTTTTTATATTGTATGAATTTCTTTATCAATCACAAAACAGGATACGCTAAAGGTTTATTCACAAATAAATATTTTCGTCACGAAAGTTTTTTACCTTTGCCGTGCATAATAAATATTTATTTCTATGAAAAGAGCTTTATTTTTGATTTTGGCTTTTATCAGCCTGAATGTAATGGCCCAAGAGCCTTACAAAGTTTTCTGTGAGTTAGTCGGTAGCGCAAAGTTTATGAGTACCAAAATCATTGTAACTGTAGATTTTGGTCAGAAAGTAAAATTCTGGACTGGTTCTGCGAAGCAATACCTGGTGGATGATGAAGGAGAGAAACTGGAATTTAATTCCATGGTCGATGCGATGAACTACATGGGTAAGAGAAATTGGGAATTTGAACAAGCCTATGTGGTAACTGCGGGTAACCAAAATGTCTACCACTGGCTGCTGTCTAAAGAAATAACTTCTGACGAGCAAATCAAAGAAGGGTTCATGACAAAGGAAGAGTTTGATAAAAAGAAAGAACAGTAATCTGATTACCTTAACACGAACGTGCAAAGATATTTTCATATTTAATGATACTGAAGAATGAGATTAAGCGGAAACCCTAAAAAGTTTCCGCTTTTCTTTTGCCATCCTAAAACAAATTCATACTTTTGAGTAGCCGAATATAAACCTTTTTATTTCATCCCCTCATATCGTGTAATCCGTATTCAATCGGGTTCCGGGTGGTTCCGGTCGGCGCACGGTATGAGGGGGTGATTTTTTCGTTATGGAACTTAAAGAATTTATTAAAAGTACTATTTCCCAAATTATAGACTCTGTATCTGATTTGAATGAGGAATATAAAGACAAAGATGCTACAATCAACCCTTTGAGTTATGTCCGGATAAAAGATATGCAGAGTATTCAGACTGCTTCTGGTGAAAGATTATTGACTAATGTCGAATTTGACCTTACTGTTTCTATTGATGAAAGTAAGAATACTGACGGTAAAGTTAATGTAATGAGTTGTGTTATTGGGGGTGGTGCTTCTAAATCGCATACAGAAGGAAACAGTTCTGTAAGTAGGGTTCGATTTAACGTTCCGGTTGTTCTTCCTGCGAGAAGGATTACATCAAAGCAGTAAGATTTTTACTTTCTGCTTTGAAAAAATTATAAAGTAAGGTTGCTTCAGTTCCGATACTTTTTTCTGTTCCTTTACAGGATTTTAATGCATATTTTACGCAGCGTTCCCTGAGACGCTGTTCTCTATAATACTTTATAAAGTCTATTATTTTCTTCATTTTATCTGCTTTTCTACAAAAATAGACTTTTTCTTTTGCCATTCCAAAATAAATCCTCATATTTGCAATGCATTCCATTTGATACAGGCGCGCGAAGGCTCGCCAATAAACATTGCTGCGGGCATTTTTTATGTCCATAGCTTTGGCTATATACCTATAGGGTTCCGACCCCCGTGTGGAGCGTTAATGCGCCCACTGCCTGTATCAGGTGGAATGCAACGGGAAAGCGGAACCTTTCTTGTTCCCTTTCCCGTATTTTAATCAACATATTGTTTCATTTTAAATGCATTCCAAAATGAAAAATCAAGTTTCAAGCCCTGTTTCACAGGAGAAATCTGGTTCTATGAGCCAGTGGTTATCACGTGAGAATCGTTTCATGTCTGACCTGATGGAAGAGACCATCACCAATGCGCAGATGCTGATGATCATCCAAGCGCTTGTCTCATTTTCAGTTCTTACTTGTTCTATTTTCCTTCGTCCTCTGGCAGCTTTACTCTGCCTAGTATGGTTCATCTATTCTTTACTCCTATGCAAGAAAGGAGGCTTGAAATGAAATGGTTTGTAAATCATGCCTTTTCGTATGCTCCAATCAATGCGAAGGCTAAAGAATTAGGTCAATGGGTAGAATCTTATAAACAGACGTTGTTTCCTAACGACCTGTCAAAAGACGCTTTTATCCAAGAAGCCAGATTGGAACTGAATTTACTGAATGATAAGTATCCTAAAACTAAACCGTTTGTTCTTGATTTTGATGATAGTGACGTAAAAGGACCGATTCGCTTATCTTTTTCTGTAAAAGATGACATTAAGACTGTTTCTTATCTTGATATCGTGATGGTTCTGAAAGAATTTCATTTTAGCGAAAAAAATGTTTTACCTGATGAGAAAGGAGGGCTAAAATGAAACCTTGTATTGTGCCAGATGCAGCCGTAGATGTGATTCAGAACTGGACAGAACAGGATGGAGCCGCCTGTGCGGTAAAAGAGCTTGATAGGGTTATAGATTATTTCATGAAGTCACTCAATGCGGATTCAGAAGAAATACTGACTCACTTACGTACGGTTTATTTCGTCCGGAATGAGATTGCAGCTTTTATCCCTGAAGCCGAATCGAAAGGAGGTGAGTCATGAGAGTGGTATATCGTATAGATACGGATAGTAACCTGAATTATGTGTTGGCGCTTGTACATGAGATTCGGGCCGAAATGGGCCTTGTACCGGAGCAGATATTAACGAATGACGGGAGTTTAATAACCTTTGACCTGCAGGACTGGAAACGTTTGAATCGTGGCGATATAACAGAAAGCGAATATATTTCCAGACACCTTGTATCTCAATAAATTATTGTATCTTTGTAGTGGCTTAGAGTTCGATACATTTTTTGCAAATTTTTTTGGCCTCGCTTCGGCGGGGCTTTTTTGTGTCCTTTTCTTTGGCATTGTCTGAGGCTAATTTTGTACCAAAACAGATAGCAACTATGAACAGTCAGGCTTCAGATGATATTAAATTACTCTTTATCCAGGAAGAACTATCCAAGTTCGGCGAAGAACTGTGCGATGCGTTGTCTGACGCAATCGTAAAACAGAAGCTGATAGACTCCGGTTCTCTCCTCGATTCACTGAATTATTCTTCGTTCATGGAGGGTAAGAACCCCGGTCAGCGTGTATCCTTCTTCTCTTACGGGCGTTGTGTCGATATGTCTGGATACAAGAAGAATAAAACCAAAGTAAATACCAATCGTGAAGTGTGGGGAATCCGAGAGAATTCCAAGAAAAAGAATCGTTGGTACGCCCGTAACATGTATGGGGGCCTGAATCGTCTGATAGGTCGTGTCATGTATGGTCTGTCTGAACAAGAAATAACCCGATTAAAAGGAATTTTGGAAAATCGCATAAAAAATGGATAAGAAAATCGGAAATATCAATTTTGTGGATACGGCGGTCGGCACCTATGCCATCCGCATGGATTCATTTCGTGATTCGCTGACACACCTGTTCGGATCTGCGGTGTCAGACTGGGAGTGTAGCCCTACGACGGTAGCCGGTGTACGTATCGTGCCCTGGGGGGCAGATAACGACTTGCCATCTTCCGTCCGCAACCTGCTCGAGAAAAATAATCTGGCACCAGGCATCCTTTCTCGAAAAACTGGATTGTTGTATGGTCAGGGGCCAATGTTGTACCGTGTAGGAATAGAGAATAACGAGCGCGTCCAGATGTGGACAACCGACCCGGAAGTGCAGTCGTGGCTCGACAGCTGGGACTATCGCCGTTTCATCCGGGAATCATTTACCGAATACAACCACCTGAACGGGGTATTCGTCAAGTATGTGTCCGCACGATCCGTCCGTGTAGGACGTCCGTGGATACACAGCCTTGAGTGCTTGCCGTCTAAAGACTGCCGTCTGTGCTGGCCGGAAAATGATGAGAGATACCTGAACTCTGTCACACATATCCTGAACGGGGATTTCGATTTTTACGGAAGTCAGAAATATGTCAAATATCCGGTATTTGACCGACAACGGCCAGCAAAGCACGAAGTGGCCGTGAAATACCATTGTTTGCGGAGCTTTGGCCGAAATATGTACGCGATATCCTCCTTCTTCGGCTCAATGCCCTGGATGCATGATGCCAATTCGCTTCCGGAGATAATTGAGTACCTGAATAAAAATATGATTGCGGCAGCATACGTAGTGCATGTTCCTGAAGAATACTGGAACAAAAAGGCCGAAAAGTATCAGCAGGCGCATCCGGAGGTGACGGAAAAGGAAGTGTACCTGCACATGGAATCACTTAAAGACCAGTTGTCGCGTGAGCTGGCCGATGTGATGGCCGGGAAAAACAATGTCGGTAAATTCTTCATGACGACTGATTACGTAGACCCTTCAGACGGCAAGACTCATCAGTTCCAGATAGAACCCATTGAAATGAACATCGACAAATACATTGAGGCACTGACCAAAATATCACGTATTGCCGACTCGAGCACGACAAGTGGGCTGGGGTTGAACCCTTCGCTGGCTAATATCATCATCGACGGGAAGGGTGATTCCGGCTCCCAGATGCTCTATGCCCTCAAACTGTTCTACGGTGCGGATACGCAGATACCTGAAGACGTATGCCTGGAAGCGATTAATGATGCCATTCATATCAATTTCCCGGATAAAAAGGATTTGTTTTTAGGGATATACCGAAAAGTGATTAACAAAGAAGATAATGTAACGGCCTCCAGTCGGGCCACAAACCAGGTATGACGATGAAACAGGATATAGAATTCCCTGAATGCTGGGAAGAGGTACAGCCAGCTGAATTTGCTTACCTCCTGAAACTGCGTATGCTTCTGATACTTACTCCTAAAGCTATTTCATTGACTGATGTCAAACGCTTGTGGTGTCGTTACGTCCTTCGCCATCGGGGCCTGAAATCGAAACGGAAAGATTATTATCTGTTGGTGAACAGGTTGGCCAAGACATTGGACTGGCAGTGGAGGGTAGACGAAGAGACCAATACCATTGCCCTTACTTATGACTCAACGGTTAATCTGATTCCTTCCTGGTCCGGATTCTGGGGCCCTGCATCGCATGGGGCAGATTTGACTTTCGGTGAATTTCGTTTTGCCGTAATCATGATGAACGAATACACTCGTACACATGATGTGGCTTATCTTAATTCATTGTGTGCGATTTTATATCGGCGCAAAAAAGACGGTAAACGTGTACAGTTTTCTTCGTCGAAATTGGGCAAGGCTGCAAAAGATATTGTGAATATGCCGGACTACTTAAAATGGGGTGTGTATTGCTGGATGGCCAGCTTTTGCGAATTTCTGTTCAATGGTACGTTTATCCTGGATGGCTGTGAAGTCTGTTTTGCCTCCATCTTCACTTCATCTGGGAAGGATAACACGCCGGAACAGTCGCTTGGTATGAACTCGATACTGTTCTCTGTAGCGGAATCGGGTGTATTCGGCGGTATTGAAGAGGTCGACAATACCCAGTTGTTACGGGTATTGCTCAAGTTATTGGATGATAAACAAAAAGCAGATACTATTCTAAAATCAGCTAAAAACCATGATATTCAATCTTAATAAACAGGGCGCAGCTGAATTGCGCCGGATGACCGGCAACTATTATGCCGGTAACGATTTTTCGGCCATAGAAATGGACATCGAGGATGCTACAGATGAATTAATCCAGGTGATTGGTCGGGCTGTATACGACAAGGCCGAAAATGCTTATCTGAAGGGTGATGGTAACGACCAGATACGATTGGTTCAGCTGGTGCAGCGGCCTATTGCATTATTGGCCACACTGCATTACTTCCAGCGTAACGATGTCAGTCATGAAGACAGTGGCCGCAAGGTGAAGCTGTCTTCCGATGGTACCGACAAAATCCCCTGGGAGTGGCAACTGGACCGTGATGACAGTATCCACCTGCAGGCGTATTACAGCGCCGTCGAGCGATTGATTCGCTGGCTGAATGAATCAAAGGATAAGGACTGGCAGAATTCTGATGCGTATCGTAATGCGGCTGGCCTGCTGATTCGTTCCGGACGTGAATTCGATACCTATTTCCCAATCTCGCAGTCGGAGAGAATGTACATTCTTTTGCTTCCGTTCCTTCGTGAAGTGCAGATTGCTTCGGTGGCACCTTCGTATGGGGAGGGATTTACCACACTTTTAGAGTCTGACACTTCAGATGTCAAGTACGCTGCCTCCAAGGCACTGGCCTTGCTTACCATGTCGGTAGCATTGCGGAGAATGCCCCTTCAGCTTATCCCTTATTCTGTAGTACAGGGATTCAATGCAGCAAATGGGATGGCCGATTCACAGCCGGCATCACTGGCCGACACCCAGCGGATGGCCGCTATCCTCGAAGCGGATGCGTCCGAATGGATGGAACGCATGAAACAGTTACGTGATGGTACTTCGGGTGAAGACATTCCCCTGTTACCATCTAATTCTAAAACTAATAAGTATTTCAGAGCATGAATGTGATTCAAAGACCGGGTGCTGTCGAGCTGGCTGCCGACATGCCCGATTACATCATTGATACGGATTCTACTATCACATTTGCAGTTCAGTTCAACGGGCAGACGATACTGTCTGAAGAGTATGTGCCGGATGCGGCATACCAGGTACGTGTGCGTAAGCTGGGCCGTTTCTGTGCGAAAGCCTTATGGGGTGTATGGCCTTCGGGGAATACAACTTATCAGCAGCGGGTTTCCGGTACCTTCAGCTTTCTTATCAACGGAGAAAAAGATAAGGATACCTATGTGCTGTTTTCGAGGTTCATTTCCAAAAAATCAGCTTCTGCTCCAGGGGTGTTGTCGCCCATCAGCGAGAAAGTGACACGTCCGGAAGTGGCAGAATATGCAAGTTTTTGTCTGACTTCCGGCCAGAACATCAGCGCAACAATTACGGATCTGTCCGGACAAGTCGATTCTAAAACGCTATATACGCATGTGGGCGATAAGTCTGTATGTACGCTTGATGTGTCTTATGCTCGGCTGAAGGAATTATTCGGGAAGGACTTTAATTCTGCCACGGTGGGCGGCTTGATGTTTCATGTAGACCGTACGGCCTATGCGGAGAAATATATCTTCCGGTTCCTGAATATGTTCGATGTGCCGGAAACGGTATGTGCGGTCGGTTCCATGCTGCTGAAGGGCTCAGATGATAGTGAGACGGGCTACATGTGGGGTGTCGAGCGTAAGTTTGTGGTAAACCCGGCAGATGAATATACGGTAAATTCTGGCGCAATATTCTTGCAATCGGACTATAAGCTCTGGCATGATTTCGTAGGGGCACAACAGGCCCAGATATTGGTGGATGGTACCTGGTATGATATTGTGATTTCGGCTAATAATTATGAACGCGATTTCCGGAAAAATGTACTGAAGGCGGTGGAGTTCTCTTTCCGCTTCGCTGATCCGGACAACAACAGAGTATTATGATAGATATTAAGACTTTTCGTGAGTATATCAGCGAGCTGGTATACAAAACCAATCAGGAGTTGGAAAATAAGATTGAACATATCGTTCTTTCGGTCAATGAGTCACACATGACTAAAAAACTGCAAAATAAGCCCGGTGTATGTTTGTGTGTAAGTTATCCGGATGCGCAGGCGGTCGGTGAATCCGATAATGCGAAAGATTCCCAGCAGGCTTTCATATTCGTATGCCAGCGTGTTTCACCCGGCCAGTTGGATGAAGAAGGCGAGTTGGCATTGTATAGCGAGCTTCAGAACATTATGCTTGTTTTTCGTGATTTCTTGCGCGGAGCTGAGAGTGATTGTGTCGATATCATTCCTGATGAATCGTATAAGATTGAATGGGAGTATCAGATTTTTGGTGGATTAAACGGGCTTTCCATGGGACTTAAATTTACAAACTATGACTAATTTATTCATTGACGGAGTAGAGGTGGTATTGCCTTCAGGGTTTTCTATCACTGTAAAGCACGAGAATGCATTTTTTACAAAAAACGGTGAATATACGTATGATATTGAATTATCTCTTCTTGTGCCTGAAAATGCAAAACTATACGGATTCCTGAATCGACTGAATGTTACTGAACGTCCAGCGACAAAACGAAAAGCTGTTTTGGTGGCCGACAATCGAGTTTATATAAATGGTACCGAAATCATTACCGGATGGACAGATAATACTGTCAGTATTCAGCTTGTAGCAGGTAATTCTGAATTAAATTACTTTATCGGCTCCGATGAGTTGATTTCTACGTTGAATATGCCAGCGACGAATCCGATTGTGGGTGGCTCGATATCTGCTGATTATGTTAAAAAAACGTATCCAGATGTCGATTACAACCTGATGATGGTCTACGACAGCGATAAGAAGGTAGATAAAAACATTTGGTTGTTTAATTCAGTAGATGGTTCTCTTAACGGCACTGTTGAGCCACATCCCAATATACAGGATTACGATTACATTCCGCAGCCGTTTCTTTGTGCGTTTATTCGTGAACTTTTCAAGGCTTTAGGATACACGCTCAAATTCAATGCAATAGAAGAAACGCAATGGAAGTGGGTCTATCTTGTACACTGCAGGAATACGTACAAGTGGAATGAAATGCTTCCTGGATGGACAGTTAAAGATTTCTTGGAAAGTGTAGAATCCATTTTTAACGGGACTTTCCTTTTGGACCCTAAAAATAAAACGGTTTCTTTCCTCCAGAATGTATCATTCCTTCCTAAGGTGCAATATGTACATCTTCAGAACGTGGTCGATGAGTACACCGTAGAATGTGAGGAAGAGGAAGATGGGGATGCTACTAATTCCACAATCAGTTATAAGTTACCTGATACGGAGTACTATAAACTGAGATGCTTGCCCGAGATTGTTAAAAATACGGCAAAACATAAAACGGTGGAGCCAGATTATTTCACTTTTTTCGGTAAAGCAGAAAACCGGGTAAAAGATACGATATTCTATTATTCCGCATGGGATTGCAAGATGATCTATTTGTCCGGTGAGCCGTTTGAGATGACAGTAGAAGTAGTGGACCAGCTTGCAGCTTTAGTTCGCGAAAATGCGGTTTCTGAATTGGAATTTGAATTCATTCCTGCCGAGATTGTGAAGCGAAAATGTTATACACCTGACTCATACCCTGATGTAACCTTCCTCGAATTTGATTGTTATGTGCCAAGTGTTTCGGGGGCTGAAGAAGAAGATACAGAATCGGATGAGACGGTGACGGACACGGTGTATGACATGGTGAACAATCTGACAGAGAAAAGCGAAAGTAAGGGTGATGTGGTTCTTGCATTCTATTATGGACTGAATACAGGGTCGTTGCTTTCTCCTATGCCTTGGGGTTTCCCTTTTGCTTTTTCTGACAGGTACATGAACGCCGGTGGTGCTCCGCAAATTCTTCCATCTAGCTTTCCCAGCTTCAATCTAACAGAGATGGATAAGTACTTTTATAGCAACGGATATAAGGTGGACCGTAAAAATCCAGTCAAGATAACTTGTTATGACAGCAATGTATATCCGGCCAGTTCGGTATTTGAAATTTTCAACCGTCGGTTTTTAGCGAAAGAGATTGAATATACCATAGGACCGAACGGACGGACTAAAGCATGGACAGGTACATTCTATCCGGTGGACATCCCGGATACTGAAGTCGAGCAGCGATGGATTCTTTCTGATGGTAAGTGGCGTGACGGTGGTGTATGGCTGGATGAGGGCCGTTGGCTGGATAGTTAATGATTAACACAAACACAATAACACGATGAGCTTAAAAATTGATAGGGTGCAGCTGGAGATTGTGATACAGCAAGACCAGGCACGGCAGAAAATGATGGAATTGGAGGAGAAAATGCGGTCGGCCAACCGTGAACTCCAGAAGACGAAAAAACAATTTGGTGAAACTTCGGAAGAATACAAGCAGCAGGCTAATGTGCTCAAGCAGCTGCAGCAGGAATACGACAACCTCTATGAGGAGATAGGATTGACTAACTTGTCTTTGCGTGATTTGGGCAAAAGGCAGAAGGATTTAAACGCAATTCTTCGTCAGCTGAATCCCAATACAGAGTTGTACAAACAGTATTCTGAGCAGCTGAAGGAAGTTAATAACCGGATAAAGGAACTTCGCGGCACAGCCAACGAGACTCGTTTCAGCCTGTCTAAGCTGACCGATGGATTCAATAAATATGGTGCCATAGCGGCCAGCGCGATTGCCGGATTAACCGGCATTACGCTGACCATGCGTAGCTGTGTGAATGAATACGCCGAAATGGAGGAAGCACAGTCGCAAGTGATCAAGTACACCGGACTGGCTAAAGACGAAGTGAAAGAGCTTAACGAGGAGTTCAAGCAGATGGATACTCGTACGGCCCGTACACGACTGAACGAACTGGCTGGTGATGTCGGTAAACTGGGTATCTCTACAAAGGAAGGTGTAAAAGAATTCGTCGAAGCGGCCGACATGATTAATGTTGCCTTGGGTGAGGACTTGGGTAAAGAGGCCATTACACAGATTGGTAAGCTGGCGGATATGTTTGGCGACGGTGATCGTTCGCTGAAGGAAAATATGTTGTCGGTCGGTTCCGCTGTAAATGCTGTCGCGCAGAATTCATCAGCTGCAGAACCGTATCTGGTTGAGTTTACCGCCCGCATGGGGGGTGTCGGTAAACAGGCAAACATGGCAATTACTGACATCATGGGATTTGCTTCTGCCCTTGACCAGAATATGCTGCGTTCTGAGATGGCTTCTACGGCTCTTTCAGGATTGATTCTGAAACTATATCAGGAACCGGCTAAGTACGCGAAGTTGGCCGGTCTGCAGGTCGAAGAGTTTACCAAGCTGATGAGTGAAGACGTGAATGAAGCGGTCCTTACCTTCCTGGAAGCCCTGAATCGTATGGGAGGTATGGACAAGATGGCTCCGGTTCTCGATAAGATGAGCTTATCCGGAGCGGAAGCCGCCAGCGTGATCTCTGCCCTTGCCGGGAATGTGGACAAGGTTCGTAAGGAACAACTGGGAGCCAACCAGGCCTTCGTGGAGGGTACTTCTGTTGTGAACGAATTCAATGTACAGAATTCTACCGTTCAGGCTGAACTGGATAAAGCGAAAAAACGATTCGCAGACATTCGCGTAGAATTGGGTGAGCAGCTGTTACCCGTCATGAAGTACATGGTTTCTACCGGCTCTCTTACAGTGAAAGGACTGTCTACGGTTATATCTATTGTTGCCAAATATAAGACAACGATTAGTGCCCTTGTTATTGCTATTACTGCTTATACGGTGGCTGTTAATGCATCTAATTTGGCTGATAAAGCTAAGGTGTTTTGGACAAATCAAGTAACTGTGGCCGTTCGTCGTTTATTTAATGTAATAAAGAGCAATCCTTATACTGCAGTAATGGCTCTTGTCACCGGTTTGGTTACTCTTTATTATGATTGGAATCGTGCTGGGGAGAAGTTGACGCAAACAGAACGGAATTTGCGGGATATTCGTTCGCAAAGTAGTAGAGATATAGCTGTAGAGAAAAAAGAGGTCACAGATTTATTAAACGTAGCTCGTGATGAGTCTGTAGCAAAGGAGACAAGATTGGCCGCCATTCGCAGGCTTAATGAAATATCTCCTGAATATTTGGGTAATTTAGACTTGGAACGTATCAAGACAGAAGATGCCGCAAAAGCTGTAGACCTCTATGTTCAAAGTCTGATTACAAAACAGAATATTGAAAATGCAAACCAAAAGAAGACTGAACTATTACAGCAGCGTGATGAAGTATTGAAAAATGGTACTCATAGTGGTTTCGTGGATGATGTTTGGTTCAATATCAAATATAGTGGCGCTGATGTTGTCGATAGGACAATGAAATTGTTTAATGGATATGGTGACCAATGGGCTAAGAATGTAAAAGATAAGTTATTAAACTCTACCGTTGATGCATTGAAGAGTCTTGACCAGCAGTTGGCTGATGTCGACAAGTTCATCGAAGATGAGCGGAATAAATTGCTGCAATCACAGACTGATGTAAATAATGGTACTGATGTTGTTACTGGTGATGGTACTGGATATGGAGATGTTGATGCTATAATTAAGAAAAAGCAAGATGAATTATCCATGGCCATGACTAAAGAGCAAAACGAATTAAAACTTCAGCATCAATTAGGATTGATTGAAGAAGATAAATATCAGTCAGGTTTGTATGATATTCAAGTTAAGTATTTGACAAAGAGAAAGAATCTCTTGGAAACTTATAAACAGGATTCATCTGTAATAGAGGGGCAGCTATTGGATGCGATGATTGCAGAATCTAATCGAAAGTATAAAAAGGAGGTGATGGAAATAAAATCTACACCTGAGCCTGTAGAAAATCCTGTTGAAGATACTTATGCACTCGACAAATATAAACAAAGCCTTGATGGGCAGCTGGCACTTCTTGAAGCATTCCATGATGCAGGTATTATTTCCGAAATGGAATACCAAGATAAACTAACTGAAATAAACAGACAGAAGGAAGAGGAGCGTACACAAATACGTAAAACAGCTTTGAATACAATAAGCCAACTTACTGGATCTGTGTCTCAGTTAATGTCTGCTATGCAAGATAAAGAGATTACTGAAATTGAGAACCGTTACGATAAGCAAATAGAAGTTGCCGAAAAGGCAGGAAAGGATACTACCGAGCTTGAAGAACAGAAAGAACAGGAAATATTGAATGTGAAGAAAAAGTATGCAGACAAGCAGTTTGCGATGAATGTGTTGGATATTATTGCAAAAACTGCGGTCGCTATCATGGCGGCATGGGAACTTGGACCTATTTTGGGACCTATTTATGGAGCTATTGCCGCAGCTCAGGGAGCAATGCAACTTGCAGTGGCAAATGCCCAAAGAGAACAATTGAAAGGACTTTACACAGGTGGCTATTCTGATGACTACGTTCAGGGTTATACGGCTAAAGGTGATTCGCATGATGTGGCCGGCGTTATCCCTGTTCACAAAAACGAATTCGTAACCAATCATGAAGGTGTGGCCAATCCGCATGTGAAACAGTTCCTCGATGTGTTCGATGTAGCACAGAAAAATGGTACAATCGGAATGCTAAATACTACTCAGATACTTCAGCAGGTGCGTATCCGGAACGGACGTTATTCAGGCGGTTATACAGATGACACGACTAACTCTATTCCGATGGATAATGGGGGATTTTCTTCTTCTGAGATTCTTGCCTGGATTAAGATTATAGTAAAAGAACTTCAAAAGTCAAATGTACATCTGTCAGCCATCGCTGCAAAAGACCTGACAGTTAATGTACGGTCTGTCCGAGACGGTATTAAAAGGCTTGAGATGCTGGAGAAAAATGCCAGTCGTTGATGTCCTTTTTTATAGGGCCGTTGTAAGGTAATTTTGCCGTAACACAAACACAGATATATATGCAAAATAAAAAGATGACAATACAGCTTGCCATGGCCGCGTTCCTCACGGTTAGCGGCATGGTAATGCTGATAATGGGTTTATGGATGCCTCCGGTTGGTGAAATACATAGTTCTGTATTAATAGCCTATGGGGAGGTGAGTACATTCGCCGGCAGCTTGTTCGGCATTGATTACACTTATAGGTATAAACTTAAAAAGAATATTAACGATGGACAAAACAACCCTTAAAAAGATTATGCCATTTGCGACTGATGCCAATATCGACAAGTTCTTGCCGCATCTGAATGACACAATGGCCACATTTGAGATTGATACTTCAATGCGTCAGGCGCATTTCCTTGCCCAAATCGCTCACGAAAGTGGTTCCCTTCGTTATGTACGTGAAATTGCTTCCGGAGAAGCATACGAGGGCCGAAAAGACTTGGGCAACGTGATGCCAGGTGATGGACCTCGCTTCAAAGGGCGTGGCCTTATTCAGCTTACTGGTCGGACGAATTATAAATTGTTCGACGAATATACCAACCATGAGTATGATTTGTTGCACCACCCTGAACGGGTAGAGCAGCCGGACCTTGCTTCACTGGTAGCCGGATGGTTCTGGCACCGCAATAAGCTGAATGAACTGGCCGACCACGACCAGCTCATGAAAATCACGAAAAAAATTAACGGCGGATACAATGGATTGGAAGAACGTGGTGAATATTTAACTCGAGCTAAGGCTGCACTTATTACATCATGAAAAAGATTGACTCAAGTAATATCTTATTTGTCATTTGTACTGGTTTTGTATTGTTGGTTATGTTAGGGTTAATACTCCAGTCGTGCCGTACAGCACGGCTGGATAACTTTAATCAGAGCTTTGCAGAAGAGAAAAGTGAAAAGAAGACCTTTTACGTAAATGACCATGTGTCGTTATCACAACTTTCAGAGGCGTGGTTAGACAATACCCGAATTGTGATACGTGATTATGTGACAATACAGGATTCTTTCGGGAAACCTGTTCCAGTATTGAAAAAAGAGACGGAACTCACATCCGATAAGTCCTATCAACGCGACAGTACTTTAATGCAATGTGACAAAAGTACGTCTGTAGATAGCACGAGGACTGAGAGTAGGAGTGAATCAAATATAAGTCAATCGATTGACAAAAAACCTTTCGTAGGCTTTTCAATAGGTTATATATTAATCCCAGTTTTATTTCTTATTGCCTTTCTTCTTTACAAGCGGTTAAAGAAGAAATAGTTCTTTTTCATAAGCTGTCTGCCTGTGAGGGCCGGCAGCTTTTTCTATGTCCTTTTTCTTTATTATGAATGCTGATACATTTGCTGCATGAAAGTATATGAAGCGATAAAAGAAATGCACGAACTGACTCGGGCTGGGAAATCATTTTCATTCAGCTTTATGTCATATTCGTATGACAAGGACAAATCGCATGGTCCTGTCACCGTGCTTCATGCCCAGCTCCTTCCGGCTAATCGGACAGAAAGAAATAGATTCTCTGATTATATGCTTCGATATCGGGATATGGACACGTACGAGGAAAAAATGTGTTGGCAACCCCTACTGCTTGAGTTTAACGGACAACAATTGGATTTGACATGACAGACACGAAACAAACACAAGATAATAACACGACAATCGTCAATGAATATGAGAATATTACTCCATGGAATGGCGCATATGATACGGGGCGAGATGTGCGTTTGAAATGGGAACGTAATTTTGCTCGTATTGCAGCCAATTTCTCTTTAATTGCAAAGGAGTTAGAAAATTGTATTCGAAAAGATAGGGTCGACGGAACTAACTTCTTACTGAAATTTGGAGATTTCATTGATTCAATGATTGCCGGGAAGGGAGCCGGCATATTTCCGGACGGACGCGGGCAATTCTCCAGGCTGGAGGTACGCGATGCGCTTGTTGTCATGCGGATGATTATTAATGAAATCCAGGCGATGGCAGGAGACTTCACTTTCAGCGATGCCGGATGCATCGAAAAGGTGGAGGACATGGGCGAAGGTACTTACAAACTGTGGATGGAGAAGCGCACGGAGTATGATGTGACAAGCTTCAACGAGAACGACGTAATGTATTCAATCATCAACAACCTGCTGACTGGAGGTACAGACTATTACACCAGCTGGTTCCGTTGTTTGACGAAAAATGTCAATGACAACACGCTTACCGTCGTGCTCTATCCGGATGAAGAGGTTCCGGGTGGAAAGAACTACCCTCCGGTGGCCGGGTACAACGTAACCAGAAGAGGAAACGCGGTACTGCCCGACATCGGAGAAGTGAACGAGCGGGCCCAGAGCTGGCTGTTATCCAGCCGCGAGGGACGTATTATGTTCCTTCAGAATGTCTACAAACCGAAACTCGAGGATTACAACTATGCGCTGACCATTGGCAAACTGCCCAACCTCAAGGTACTTGAACAGCTGCCGGTAACAACGGGCGATGTGGGTATCGTGTCACAGACTGTCATTGCAGAGAAATTTTACCAGTTCGACTATAATGGTGATGTGGTGCCAAACAAAGTGGACCGAGGGGAATGGTCTCTGCAGGTGGCACAAAGTGGAGCCCCTTACCGGTTTATCCAGCACGAACTTACAAAACCGTCCGGGAGCGAATATGCATTGCTGGAACAGCATACGGTCTATCATCTTGGATGTAAATGGGGCTGCATTGTTGACCGGACGCAATTGGAACCTGGATGGAACAGCCCCGCGTGGGTTCTTCTTGAAGGGGACGGAAGATATTCGCTGCAACTTTCCCTGTCAGGAGGTGAAGCATTTGTGATAGGCGGAGTAGATACGGACATACACGGTCGTGTTTTATACGGAGCCATTGACATTACAAGTGAAGTGATGTCAATGGAGGGTACCGAGGTGGAATGGTTCCGTAACAGCGGAAATATACCTGCTGACAACTTATGGACTCCTGAATATGTGGATGGTGACCTGCTGGCGATACATATAGACAACAGCAACCAGCACGGCGTGGGGTCTGACTTCGGGTTTGTCAGCAAATCCGTACAGTTTATATGCCGGGTATTTATTCCGGTATCTGGAGATATACAGAAGATAGAACAGAAATTTGGATTTGATATTTTATAGCTATGGGAATAAAAAGTAACAAACAGCAGGGACGCATCTATGTGACTCCTTTGTCCGTACAGGGTGAAATTATTGTATTGTCAGGAAGCCCGGCACAGACTTATGACAAACAGTTGAGGGAATACAATCCTGACCATACCCTTGTCCCTCTTGTCATGATTCCACGGATTTCTGCCTTTGACGGGAGTGGGTCCGTAAACGGTGAAATGACGCTTACAGGTGTGGAATGGTTTGAAGGAGCACCGCAGGACAAGTCGGCAAACCGGATTGTCGACAACGAATATTATACGATATCGGACGGAAGCGGAGACGTTCCACGCTATGCATTGACTGTACGAAAAAATGTTCCTCCAGAGACGCCGATGGAATATTTCGCCATTGCGATATTCACTGATCCGCGCACAAACAGAGAAGTACGGACAGAACGCAGCATGAAGGTGTATTCGCACCTGTATGACAACAAGGCATACTCCCTGCGTCTGAAAGGAGACACCGTTATGGTGACAGACCCCCTTCGCCTGTCTGAACGCTCAGGATACTGGTCCCGTGAGATAGAACCGCAGTTGTATACAGGGACGGAACCGGTGGATGACGCACATGCGGCCTACTTTTGGGATATCCTGGAAGGAGATGCATACCGGCCGGTCACGGTGAACGACCCGGGCATCATCTGCCATGATTCCGAAGGAATATATACCCGTAAACTTATCTATCAGGCAAAATATGTCACCAATGCCAGTTTCCGTGTACGTGCATGCGAGTATTCCGGAAGCAGGCCGCAGTCTCCTACAGACGGACGCCTTGAGAAGGTAGTGGAAGTCAAGACGGAGATTTCCGCATCACTTCTCTGTGAAATCATACAGACGAAAGGATTTACACTATCTGACGATATGCAGCAGCCGAGTGCGTATGAAATCAGGATTTTCGACAACCGCCGCGAATATGGTACTGAATACGATGACCTTTTCCGCATTACGTGGAAAGGACAGAGTGCCAAGCCAGGTGAACAGGAGAAGGTGCTTGCCATCGGAGGCCGGACGCTTGAATTCATACCGGCTGAAAAAGGATTCCCGTCCGGATACATATTTCAAGTATGGGCGGAACTGGAACTTGCATCCGGTGAATCACTGATGGGCGACGAGGAAGGCGCATTGGTCGCTTCAGAAGCTGACGGACAGACTGTATTTGTGGGAACAGGAACCATATTTGAATAATAAATTAAATGATGAATTATGTATGTAATCGTTGAAAAAGAGAAATTGGAAGGAAAGTTCTTCGGAATGATGAACTTCCTCCCTGACGGCAGAGCTTATATTCCCATCGGAGAAATCCGCAATGTCGGTACGCTGATGGGGGTTGACATCATCGGTTCTTCAAGGGAACTGAAAGAGTTGATTGAAAAGCAGGATGAAGAAATCAAGAATGTGGAAGAGATTGACCCTGACTTTGGGCGTGAACCTATTCCAGATGTTGAATCCGGTGAATCACCTGAAATTACGGGTGCAGAAGAAACTGAAGCTTTGAAAGGAGGTAAGGAATGAGTCAGAACCAGGTAACGGCTGCGCTTGCAATCGTAGCCGTAAGTAACGGTACTACCCTTAACGGATACGTACGTGTAGACAATGGCCCTTTAATCCAGGCATGGACAAAGGGAAGTGACAAGTATACTCCCGACTGGGAGGCTCTTGCTGAGGACAAACGCCCTATCGTGGTAATTGTAATGAGGGATGTGAGTACAGGACGTGTGTTGATTCCTTCAAGGCTGGTATTCAAGTATAATGGTACGGAACTTTCTTTCGGTGAGGACGGATTGTGTGATACCGAGCAGTTTACAGGCATGTTCAAGAGAGTCACCGGCTATAATGTCAGTGTAGATTCACAGTCGTATCCCATGGCCGGATTGCGGGTGATGAAAAACCTTGTGCCGATATCCGGATATGACAATGACAGGATTACGGTTTCCGGTGAAGTGGAAATCGGAGGACATACCGTAGAGTTCAATGAACTCTCTACAGAAGTGGTGATTCAGGAAAGTTCAGGAAAACAGTACGAACTGTTCATCACGTCGGACAAAGGTACTCAGATTATTAATTCTTCTGACGTACTGACCCTGAAAGCCTCATTGTATTCTGGCGGGGACCTTATCAGTGACCTTGGCAATATCACACTGCTTTGGAAAAAACAGCTTCCATCAGGAGAAAGCAGCCTCGGTACACAGCAGACGCAGAACATTCAGGCCAATGACGTGGACGGTTCCCTGGTAGTCAGCTGTGAGGCGGTGCAGAACGGGAAGGTGATAGCCAAGGGGTTCATTACCGTATTTGACCTGTCCGATCCGGTTCTCGCGTCCTTCAAGGTTAAAGGACTGTCTTCCGATGGACAGATTTATCCTGGTGAAACCGGTGTGTTGACTCCCTATGCCTACAAGCGTCAGTCCGGAGAGGAGGTTCCTGTTTCCAGCTGGAATTTTGCCACGTTCGACGGGGAAAACAATCCGTTCACCGTGACCGGAAAGGACAGCAACCAGTTTTCGGGTACTGACGTAACCCTTACTTATGCGGATGCCACACGTGCCAAGACATTCCGGGTTATCGCAACGAATACAAACGCAATAGAATTTTGATTATGATGCTGACAGCTACAATAAGTGTTACTGCAGTGAGTGAACCGGATCCGGTTGAATATGTAGACATCGACTGCCAGCCTTCCGCTGTTTCAGTGGACTGTAACAATGTGCAGTCCACCCCTCTGAAGCTGAATGCCCTGCTTCGAATCGGAGCTGAATCAAAACCGGTTGATGTATTCTGGCAGCTCCATGTACACTCTTCCGGCAATGAACTTGGCAGTGCGGCTTCTCCGGGTGCCAGCTCAGAATATGAATATTATCTTCCGGCTGACAAATGGGGCAATGCGGATTCCATCGTGGTAGAAGCCTATAATGACAGTTCTTACAAGGAACTGCTATCACAGAAAAGGGTGGCTATTGTTCGTCAGAACCCATCGCCATATCCGATTGACGGAGATTGGAGACCTCTCCCTTTCAAATATAAGAATGGAGAATACTTTCTTGAAAAGGACATGGGGCTTATTTTCATGTGGATGAATCCCGTTCCTGGCAACAGTGAGATTCATCCGTCTGAAGATGTCAAGCTGAATCCGGACAAGACCTCATGGAAAGCCACGCAGGAATATCCTCTGATTGGAACCCGTCTTCTTCTGGCACGCAAGATTGATGCTGATCTGATTGACGTGGAAAACCTGAAGGTAAAGCATCTTGACGGAGCGGATGGGGTATTCAGCGGAACAGTAAAGGCGAATGCCGTGTACACTCCGATGAAGGATGTTCGGAATGTGTCTTTTGTTATTGATCCTTCAGTACATGGTACGTCTTTTATCGGTGCGAGCCGTGACGGACTGTCTTTAACTCTTCCTGAACTGTCGAAATGGTTCGGCATAAATATAACTGGAATAACCAGGCTGCTATCAAGAAATGACGGAAATCTGGTTTTCAAGTCACAGGGCTCTGAGCGGATTATAAAGACTTTCAGTGAAAAATATATTTATGTCATGATAAAGGAGGGGTATGTTGTGAACATTATTGCCACATCATCAGGATGGATTGTCAATAATGCTTCAGCGTGTTTGTTTTCTAATGATTTAAAAAATTGGGTATAATGAAAATTGTTGATTCAATCTTAAAGATGAATGACAAGGTCCTGCATTTTATTGCGTGCCTTGTTCTGACTATGACGGTCGGTGAAATAGGTGCTTTATCTGCAGCTCTTACAAAAGAAGGTGCCGACTGGCTTTACAAAAAAAACTGTAATGTGGGTTCAGGATGGGACTGGGGAGATATTCTTGCTGATACGGCCGGTATCATGCTCGGAAGCCTTATAAGAAGGATGTTCCTTCATTACTAATAAAAACGTTTAATCAAATACTTTTAAATTATGGGAGCTATTAAAACACTTAAAGAGGTTGAGAGTGCTTTGCAAAAGAAAAATGAAGCTAATTACGTACGTGCTTTGGACGCACAGGGTAATCCTATCCTGATTTCAAAGGAAGACCTTGCAGAAGTTGTGAGAGGACTTATAAATAAATAGAGTTTATATCGAATAATTGATTAAAGCGTTCTTTGACTTATCTTTGTGGTCTAAAAGGTTCAATTGATGTATTACGACAAGATTCGCCACCGTTATAGCCAAGTGCTTGCAGCGACAGGATTAACTCCTGCTGAGTTTGATGCCTTGCTAATAACTTTCAAGTACCATTGGGATGAATATTACAGCCATTTTACCTTGG
>OGRF01000337.1_pt1 | contig 42698 bp, 67 predicted proteins | sample 1553381 | NCBI WGS metagenome assembly OGRF01 (sample SAMEA2580060, study PRJEB22360) | human gut metagenome | biome: human gut; feature: human-associated habitat; material: faeces | place: Denmark | collected 2008/2010
GAATATTAATTTTACTTATGACATCGCTTCGTGTATAATCATAAAGTAAAAACAGTTAAGAAAACTCAAGATGCTCTTGCTAAACTTGAGGAAGAACATAAGAAAAGAGTTCGTGCTGTAGGTAAAACTATATACTCTACTATGAATGTTTCAATGCCTGCCAAAATTGTTAAAGGTAGACTTGAACTTGATCTTGAAGATGTATATAGTAATCCTAAGAAGTATTTTCCTAATCTTAGTGCCGAAGAAGCATATTATTATACTAAGCTAATTGAACGTGTCTATAAATCTAAGATTCGTAAGAAATTTGCTGAAGCTAATGATATTAAACTTAGTGTTAGAGGTCAAACTACTAATCGAGTTCTTCTTCAAGTCCAAACTGCAAAAGCTGATTATAGAGACGCTAAGTTTAGTAAACTTACTCATTCTGATATTGATATGATGGTTGAAATGCAAGAGATGTTTGCAGAACTTAATGATGTTGCAATGCCTAACACTGTTAGATCTGCTAATTTCTTCCCGACTTTCATATCTGCTAATCATGTGAATGCTCTTAAACAACTTGTTGGTTATCACAAATTACAAGAAGATGATTATAAAAATACACTTAGTGGAGAGACTCAATACTATCTTAAAGCTACTGCACTTAATCGTCCAGAAATTATAGGTCGTATTAAGTATGATCTCTACGCTATTACAAATAAAGAAGTTTATGATGCTCTAATTGAAAAAGCTAATAAAATAGCTAAACATAGAGGTTATTATAAACCTATTACTTCTATCGCAGATATTATTGAATATAATAAAGAGTTATCTGATAAACAATTAGGTGACGTTAGAGATCGTATGAACTTTGACCCTATGAACGTTACTCTTAATTACATTAATCAGCTTAAACGTATTAAAGTTAATCGTGATTTTGAGCCTGAACTTAATCTTCTGCAAACTATTCTTGCTATGCCTGAGTTTAAAGCTCGTGAATATGGTGTTAAGAGTAAGAATATTATTAATAAGATTCTATCTCTTTATACTCATAAAACTGAAGTTGTTTCTCATAAAGGTAAAGAAACAGAAGCCTTTGATAGATTTAAGAAGTTCTATGATGCTTTTGAAGGTAAGAATCGTATAAATAGTGCTGCTGATCAGATTTTAAATGTTCTTCATACTGTTAATAGTAAATCACTTATGTGGATGAACTTAACTGCCGCTTTAAAGAATGTTGGTACTGGTCATATAAACATTGTCAGTGAAGCTACCGGAGGTGAGTTTACAACACAAGCTACACTTCTTAAAGCTCATGAAATGTATATTAAAGCTCTTCCTTCATTATGGGCTTCACTTGGAGAATACACTTGTGATAATCTTGATGCTGCATTAATGAAGCTTGCAGGTAATATCTTTGAAGATCATATTGAAGCTGGAGTTGATACTAAGACTAGCATTGTTTCTCTTGGTATGTCTAAATGGGATAATGTGATGTTTGCTCCTAATACTATTGGTGAGCATTATTTGCAATTCGCTACTTTCTTGTCAGCTATGCAAACACATCGCATTGTTGCAGGTACTATTATGAATTATGATCAATTCGTATTCTCACTCAGAGAACGTCTCTTTAGAGATATGGTTGATGATGAGACTTATACTAAGTATAAAGCATATAAAGATAAACAAGAATCTGTTAAAGGTAATAATGTTGAATTTATAGATTATCTTTCTCGATTTATTGCTTATCGTGCTAACAATTTTACTAATGAATGGAAATCTAATTACGCCAAAGCTTATAAAGAAGGTCTTAAGAATGCTAGAGTTGAATTTGAAAAGAATCAAGTTATATATGATGCTTTTGAACTTAAAGATGGTATCGCTTCAATTAAAGCTGGAAGTAATATAACTCTTGAAGATTTTGCTAAGTTCTTAGGTAAAGTTAAAGGTGTTAATCATAGTCTTCATGGTATTTATAATACTTTTGATAAATCTATGCTATCTGGTAAGATGTGGGGAGAAGTGATACTTCAATTCCGTAAATGGCTTCGTCCTAACTTCATTCGTTATTGGGGTAAACGTGTAGGTAAAATTGTATTTGATGAACGTCTTGAATCTTATAGAAGTGGTGCTTATATGGATATGATAAATTTTCTATTATCTAATGGTAAAAGTGCTTATAGAGAAACTATTGATAAAGCTATAGAAAATGGCGAAGATATTGATTTTGCTACTAAAGCTAAAGCTATATTCAATGGATTCTGCGGTTTATTATATTGGTTCAAAGATATAAACTTTAGATATAATACTCTACCTCAAGCTCAAAAGGCTAATATAAAAAGAGCCATGTTTAATTTTACAACTCTTGTTGGTTTATCTCTTGTAGCTGCTAGTCTATACGCTGCAAAAGATGATGACGATGAACTTGATGAAAATCTATTCTTTGCTCTTGCTTGTTATACTATTTATGGTGTTCAAACTGAACTTTATGAAACTTCACCTTGGGGTCTTTATTCATTCTATAAACGTACTATGGAGGCACCTATACCTTTTGAAACAAGTATGTCTAATGTTCTTAATCTTGCTTATTGGACACTTATTGCTCCAATGATTGTAGATGATGAAGAAATGCTTTATGATAGAGGTACATATAAAGATGAAGATAAACGTTGGATTGCATTTAAGAAAACTATTCCGTTATTCAATCAATACAACAAGATGTTCTATTTACCAAAGAACAATACATACTATATGCAACAGAATCCGATATTACAGTTGATCGTTGAGGCAAATAAGTAAGGACTTGCTGTTGGACTAAAAAAAATGAGAGAGGGCTTTCAGATAATACTGTCAGTCCTCTCTCTTTTTGTATCTATACTACTCATACTCCTGCTCGTGTCATTGCAAACGCTCCGCCCCGTTCCACATCTATCCCTCTACCGGGGTCTGCAATGCTCCACAATGTCATTTTTGCCACCTGTGGGCTTCATATATTGATTATCTATTGGCAAACGATAATTAGTTCATATCACAAAAGAAAGTGTCTCTATGAGCCTCTATTGAAGTCGTTTTAACCATATGGCTATGATGATTTGTACTAACGTTAATACGACTAGCATTAGAAACGCTAAGAATAGCTTTCCAAACCCCAGTAGGGAACATGGTGTGGTCAGGAGCGGAACTAAGCATAGCACTTGTAACAGCACTATGCTTAGAAGTATTAATAATATCCCTCACTTTCACCACATTCGCTCAGTCCACCAAAGCTAACTTTATTCACATTAACAATGAAAGGTAGAATCTTCTTAATTTGAGTAGAAGTAACAACAATACTATTGTTAGTACCCGGATGCCTAATAACATACTTAATATTACCAATATAAAGATTAGGAGATAGACGCTTATACTTTTGCTTTTCAGCAGCGGTCATAGTAGCGAATTTATACACCTTATGCAAAACAGACCAATTACCAGTAAATTCTTGAATAAGAGTTCCATTTGCATCACGAGTAATCACATTCCCATCAACTTCAATATAACACGTATGTGTTTTAGTTTCTTCCATTATGCAGCTCTTAGTGCCGTTAGGGCAAGATCATAAGCCTTTTGATTTAGCTTATAAGCACCTTTTTTAGTAAGAGCTTCAAAGCGATCTTCAGAAGACTTATAATCAACAACATTATTCAGATAACAATTCACACCATTATAAAGCCAAAGCACAGTACCACGATGTAACTCTTGACCAACACCATTCTCGATAGTATCAAGAACAGCTTTGACTTTATTTTGAGTTTTAGTAGAAATAATATCTTTATCAGCAGCAAAAATATTAGTTCTAAGCTTCATGTGCTCTTGTTGTTCATCATTAAGAAACAGATTATACACAAAGCTAGTCATATTATTAGATTTAATATTAATGGCTTTAAGAGCTTGCATAGATTCTTGCATAGCTTCATGATAGATATGCGTAGCACGAATACTATTCACAGCACTCATAATAGCGTTGTGAACATTCTTTGTATGTTTAAAAGAAAACTGTTGTGTTGCATTTTTAATAGCTTGATTAAGCATATTATTACAAATAACACGAATATTTGTAACAGCACACGTGATTAATCCAGAACCATCATGACTATTGGTAAATAAGAGATACTTATCAATAAGATCTTTATTATCAATAGTGATAGCATCAGGGAATTTTGCAGTTACAAGCATACTTGCGCCATTCTTATAGCAACCAGCAGTTTCAATACGAACACTCTTATCGTAATCACATATTTGATTAATAAAATCAAGAGCTACAGAGTTCTGTACAACTTCGTACTTAGAACCAACAGCACCAAATACATGATTTGTATCTTCTCTATAAGTAGCAAAACTGTTAGGAACTTTATATAACAGAAAGCTACCCGGATTAGCAGGATCTTCAAGACGAACACGAGTCTCTTTAATACCTACTTTATAATCAAGATTTGCTTCTTTAATAGCATCCTCCATACTCAAATCATTGATAGGTTTACCTATTTCATTAAATACGAGAGGACGTCTTTGATAATTTACAAAAGGCATAATATACTTTGTTTCAATAGAAGTTTATTTTTTAATTGTAACAATATCCTTTTCTTGAAGCGTCCAAGCATCAAGACCTTCAGGAGATTGATTCAATGTTTCTTTAAGATTAGTACTATTAACATAGAATTTGAAATCACCTTCTTCAAAAGCAATTCCATGTTCAGCGAGAATAGCTTTAATCTTATTAGCTTTATCAAGATTTAAACCTTTATCGAGTTTAACATCAATAAAACCTTTAATAGCATCAATGTTCGCGGGTACTGTATCAACAGATGGATTTTCAAAGTATTGATACATTTGATTAAGAAAGCTATTAAACATTTCCGTATCTGTAACAACTTCCTGACCTTTACGAACACTAATAGTAATATTCGGATATTTAAGAGACATACTACCAGTAGGCTCTTTAATACCAGTTTCAGCATTCTTCTTTAATACTGGTTCACCGTACTTATATGCACATTCAGCCATGACATCTTTAAGACGTTTAATCTTTTTCTCAGTACGTTTAACACGATCATCAAGAGCTTGCTTATATTGTTTAAGTAATGCTATATCAGTGTTATAACGATCTATAACAAAAGCATAAGCATAAAGTTTCTCACCGAGTTCCTCTTCACTAATCGCAAGTTCCTCAGCGTCACTTTCTCCTATATCTCCACCATTCTCGGCAGCATATTCTAATATCCTATCAATATTAGCTTGTATTTCAAATAGATTCATCGAAATTAAATTCAGTTTGGTAATGACTATAATCTTCAATCTCTTTAAAACGAACCATTGTATCCTTAACTAATAAAGTATTAGTAGGAACACTAGCCCAACCTGCAACAAAAGGTCTATGAATAAGACTCATACCCTCAGTTAGAGTATCATAATAACTTACAGGTAAATCTAAATTACTTTGTTCAAATACAGTAGTAGGTTTACCGTAATATTTAATATAAATATCAAGAGGTATAAATGCTGGTAATCTATTCACCTGCACTTTCACTTTCTCCGTCATGATCTGAATCAGTAATAGCTTTTTGAGAAATTCTAATTGCATCAAGATGATCTTTACATCGTTTCATTATAATATGCATATTAGGATGAGATTTACCAAATTTATCATATAAACGTTTATCAATTATATTATCCCAATCTTCATTAAATCCTGTATAATAGATTTCACTTTTAATACCTAAAGGTAAATATTCACGAGCATCTTGTGCAGGTAATTTAAGAACATCTTTAGCTTCATAATATGAAAGTTCATTAATAATACAAGTTTTAATATAATGATAAACTTTTTTATAATTAATATCTAAAGCACCTTTATAAAACATAAGCTCTAGAATAATAAGCTTGAAGTTTATTAATTTTACTTAAAGAATCATCTACTTCTTTAATAAGTTTAATAAAATTATTAATAGCATTATCAAAAACATTAGAATTAACCCAATGAGGTAAACAAAATGTAACACCATTAAATTTAGAATCATTAGAATAATCACACCAACGAGTAGATTCAACTGCATCTGATTGAACATGTTCACGTACAAGTTCATCAACAACACTTCTGAGAGTAGTTATATATGCACTCATACGGGCAAAAGGATGATCGAATTTTGGAACAAACCAAGCAACACCATGAGCTTTCCAAATCTCATCATCTTCCATAGTAGAAGTCTGAATAAGAGCTTTAGCTAATTCAGGACTTTCATTATATACAACACGAAGATTAGTGTAGATATAATAGAAATGAGAATCAGGTCTTGCATCTTTAATATCAGAAACAAAACGAGAAAAAGCAGAATGCCTAATGTTTATCATTTCAATACTCATCATATCATGATAACCACAAACATAAATAGGACAATGCTCAAGAATCGAAGTATGACCTTTATCAATAAGCATCAAAAGAAACTTAACGTAACTTCCGGGTTTAATCTTATCTTCAGATTTATAACAAAGACGACCAGCAAATTCAGCTAATTGTAAGCCACCTTTAAGATTATGAGCTGTATGAATAACAGCAACAGGTTTAACAAATTGCATATTTATATATTTAATTTAGTTTGACCATCAGATTCAGTATTATAAGCTAAATCTAATAAGATAGTTTTAAGACGATCATTTATTTCAGCTCGTATATTGTTATTACCGTTAGATAAACCTAAAATAGTAACATCATTATCTGCAACTTTCATTTTATAATTCAATGTTGCATCAATAATACTTTCATTATCAATAGGTAAACAAGTATTAATCGAATCAGTCTTAACAATACATCTACCACCAAGACGATGAATTTCATCTACAAGATACCAAATAGCTTTATTAAGATCTTCAACTTGTTTATCAATAAGCTTACGATCTTTATCTTCTTTAAGACCAGTTCTCCATAGATATTTAATAGCATTACCTATATTAAAATTTTTATGACGAGTGATATCGATACATTCAATACCACTAGGATCAGAAGTATAATATTTAGGATGATTTACTTGATCATTTTTATTTTTAGATGCCATAGCGATCAATAAAACGATTTATTTTAAACACTACGAGCTTATCAATATCGTCTTCTTTAATATCATATTTACGCATGATACGCTCAATAACAATTCTAACATCAGCAATTTCTTCCATAAGACTTTTAAGATGTTTATTATTATGACATCTATTAATCTTAGAAACAGCTTTAATAAGTTCAGATAACTCTTCAATAACTACTGTATCATGAGGATCAATTGTACAAGCTTTATTAAACATAGCAATTCTCTCACCGGGTAATACAGCACCTTTGACAGTATCTATAACAGAATTTACATTTTCAGGTGTCATAGATATTCCCATTCAGCTAGAACATCATCACTCTTAGTTTCCCAATCATTAGCGAAAATCTCATCGTCAGTAGGTGTATAATAAGTAATATCACCATTATCAAATTTACAAATTTGATTTTGATAATCAAGACTAGTAAAACCTCTATGTATAAGCTCACGTTTAACAACATCCGAAAGACTTTGCATCTTAGGAATGGTTTCTTCATTTATATTAGCAGGAATTTGTGCAAATATAAACATATCATCATCCCAATTAGCGTGTCTAGCAATATAAGAACGAGTCTTAACACGTTCAATAGCTTCTCCAAAATTCATAATAACAATTTTAAATTAAACAAAAATAGCCGCTAGTCAATTAAGACCAGCGGCTTCAACAGCGTGCTTCACAGCATAGGCTATAATTGAATAAGAATTCAACCCATATTATCTTTTAAATACGTATTTCAACCAACTACCCCACTTACGATTAATAAGACTACCTTTAACATTCAAAGGTTTAAACTCAAGATACTTAATATTATCAATATTTTTGATAACATCATTAATGTCATAGTAAGTACAAATAGGAATACTATCTTGTATAATAGTATAAGCTTTACCATTTTTGTAATGTACAATAACATTATAAGAATCTACATTAGTCTCATTTGCTCTAGCTTCACGCTCGAAACAAAGTTCACGATAAGCCTTACCTTCAGTGAAGAGTTTAAAGAACCATTCAATGACGTACCATACATAAAAGAATATACCTAAGAGGTCATTCTGTTGTTTAGTATGAGAACGTTCATGTTGAATAAGTGTAAAATATCTATTAGGATACCTAATCATTAATGTAAGCCTAGATTTATCTTTATCTTTAAGATAAAGTCTAGCAAACATATTAATAGCAACAAACTTACCAAAAGGAAAGTGTTTAGTAGCAACAATTTTCATATTTTAATCATTTGAAAAGTTATAATTTATAATAGCTTTCCAATCATCTCTAGGCATACAACCTTTATAATCAGGAACTCTAGCTTCCATAAACTCATCAAGCTTCATAGAAATAACGGTACAAATACCGAGATCCATGAGACGTCTACGTTGATTCATACAACAAAACAAATTAGCTTGATCAAGTGGAATACCAATGCTAACAAGTGCTGCTATGAAATATCTACGAAACATGTCTTTAGTAACACTATTAACAGCATCCATAACTAAGCCTTTTTATAAATATGACTTTCTGCAATGGCTTTAAGACGATTAGAAAGTTGTTCCATATTAACCTCAATCGTCTTAGCGGCTGAATGATAAGTTGTAATAGTTAATGCTCCAATAAATTCAGGGAACATCAAAATATTAAACTTAGCTTTATAAGTATTACCTGCTTCATTCTGAGCAATCCATGCTTTAGGATTAGCATAGAAACTAAACGTATCAAGTGTTCTAACTTTAGAATTTAGATACAAAGGATTAAGTTTAGGGAAGAATGAAAGAATATGATTATTTGTAGGAGCTTCTGTAGCTGGAATAACATTGTCTTTAATCCAAGCTTCAAAATCTTCAACAGTATCAAATATAAGTCTTGCAGAACATTTAGCAATAGCTAAAGAACTACCTCTAGGAACTTTATAATCTATAAGTTTCACAGCCTCCTTAAATAGATTATAAGTATATCTGTTAAACATCTTAATAGCATGACCACAAGACTCAACTTCAGCACTCATGTTACTATCAACACAAATATGAAATTGAGGTTCATAAGCACTATCATAATTTTCATTGTCGATCAAATAACCGATATTCCAAATCTTATAATAGCGAGCTTTTTCATTATTACCATCAAAGAACTCAATTGGAATATTATGAGCATAAATATAATACTGAATTTTCAAAAGAGTTTGATAGAATACAAATTGATTACCACTAGTAACAGGAATAAACTCACCTGTAGCATCAAGAATGAAATTAATATTGGTATTAAGCCAATCAACTTCATCCTTAGATAAATCAGCAACAGTTCGAGGCTCTGTAACTATATATGGTTTATCAGGAGCATCTGTTCTAACAACAGACGGAATTGAAACACCATTTATTGCAATAGGTTTATACTTCTCAGTTGTAATAGCAAGTGCAGATAATTCTTCTTCGGCTTTAGAAGGAGAACTATCAACAGGAATGTCTTGTTTAATTTCCTCTTCTTCTTTAAAAGGATTTGTATCTTCCATTATATGTAATTAATCGTTAGATTCATAATCACGAACTCCGTAAGCATTAGCATTAAACGGAATGTTCTTATCTGTACGTTCATAAAACTTAATGGCAAGCATTTTACCGATAAATTCATTCTTATGACTAAGAATATAGTCACTTGTCATAGTATTATCGGTATTGCCATTATAAATAGCTGTAGGCTTAACTTCAAATGTTTCAGCATTTAAATCATTCTTACATTTGAACTTAGCATAATTATAAACTACCTCATGACCATCAACAATTTTAGTTATAGGATCAACGAGAATATCTAAACACAAACATTCAGTCTCTTCACACTGTTTAGCTTTCATCATAGTTTGTGGACGAGAACCAAATTTATATTCTGCAATCTTAGAGCGAACAACACAACCCTCATAACCGGCTGCAATACAACGATCTCTATAAGCTTCAACATCAGAATCACCTTTGATGTTAATAGAACATAATGAAACTATTTTAGCACTTTTAGTAGCATCATGCTCTTCAGGTTTAAACTGAATATAAATAGCATCTGAATTTGAAGATGTAGCATTTAGCCAAGCTTTATTTAAAATATCTCTACGAAGATGATAACGATCTCTATTAGAAACATCAGGAATACTAAGATCAAAATTCACGAATTGAAGATATTTATGAAGAGGATTCTTAGGATTACGTGCAGCACCACCAATAGTAGTATTCTTTTGATCTTTAATATAAAGCTCACCATCAAAAGTAATATTTCTATAATTGGGAGTACAATAAACATAAGTCATAAAAGCATCTTCAATATGTTTTACATTATAACGAAGACCTTCTTTACTACGAATAACAACCTCATAAGTAGTACCAAATAAACCGTTATCAACAGCTTCATACTTGATAGTACAACGTACCCCATTAATCTTAGGATCAGCAAAAGCACCATTAGAATAATCAAAAATGCCAGTTTTCCACTTTTGACACTTCATAGGTTTATCAACATTGTTTGCATCAGTAGCAAATTTAGGAATAACGTTATCTAGTAGATCATGAAGTTGATTAGCACTCTCATACATATCACTAGTAACACCATACATTTCTGCCGTTTTGTATCCTCGGTCGATTTTACGCTTGATTTGGCTCTTATAAGAAGTCTTTGTTGAAGCTGACACAATTACCTGTCCGACGTCTGAAAGTCGCTCAAACAAGCCGTATGACACCCTCTCGTGGCTTCCGTCAGTCTCAATCCTCCAAAACACGATACGCCCCAGTGCATCACGCTTGTAAAGAGTAGTAACGTTATCATCCCCATATACGATTGCCATCTTCATCAACGTTATGTGATAAAACAATACAATGCGTAGGATTATTATATGCAATCAGCATACAATTCCAAGAATCACGAATAGTCTTATGAGGAGCATAAGCGATAGTTTTAAAGTTCTTATGACAGAAACATTGATAACTACCAGTTAATGCTTGTTTATTGTGAAGTTTACCTTGAACAACTTCAAAGAGAGTTTCAACAATCTTAAAGTCCTCATCAGACTTAATCTTAGTTTCGCCCATAAATGCACCTTCTTTAAAAGGATTAAAACCCCAAGTATGAACGAATTGATTTAGTTTAATTTGAGCATTTTGATAAGACATCTTACTCATAGCTTCGCGAAGCTGTTTAACAGCATTAATAACTATATCATAATCAGTCTTATTCATAGGATATAAGAAGTACCTAGTACCATCACCTAAAGCTCTAAGAGGAACACCCTCACATAATAGCCGTTGTGCATCAGGGCACAACTCCTCCTTTTTTACCATTTACGATCTCATTTAAATACATATTAGTAAACTTTTTCTTAACAAAGTTGTAATCTGTAATACGAACTAAATCTGTAGGATCTTTAGCACTATAACCTTTAGTCATGAACAAAGCAATAAAGCCATAATTCTTTTCATATTCGATAGCGGAAGTAAGACCAGTATTATCAGTGTCAAGCATAATATAAACTTGAATCCTAGTAGTCTTTCGTAAAACATCAACAATATCATCAGGAAGTTTAGCAGTTTCACTTGCAATCACATAAACTCCAACATCATTAATTCTCAACTCTCTTAGTATTCGTAACATTAATAATTTATCCTTTTGAGACTTAACAATCAACTTATAATTAGTATCAATTAAAGTCTCAAGATTTTCAAGAGGACACTTATTATTAGTAATGAAACGATTAGCAGTATGCTTATTTCTAAATGGAAAATAGAGTTTAATACAACCATCATTAACTTGATATTCATAACAAGGATCATGACGAGTATAATAATATGGATTACTAACACCATCAATCTTAAAAGATTCAACAGCTTTCACGTATTTATCTACGAGATCATTAGTAACACCAAATTGATTATAATACCTATAATCATAAAAAGTCATTTTACGATTTACAGTTGTAATAACACGAAATTCATTATTGATAATCTTATTCTGAGCTTGATATACACGATTAACATAAGGTGAATCATTAAGAACATCAGAAGCATATTCGATGATATTAGAACATATTTCAACGAAGTCTTTATTGTTAGTACAATTCTTTTTAAGAACTAGACCAACAATTTCAAATACATCACCACGATAACGATAATCAGCAAAATCACGAAATATCAGCTTATTACCATACCATTTAAAACTAACTGAAGGATTAGGATCATAACGAAGAGGATTAGAGATTTTATAATTGCGTAAACAAATACAATTATTTATCTCTGTTTCAGGAACATTAAGAAAGACAGAATAAATATGTACTTGATCAAGTGTATTCAAAATATAATCTTTATCACTTGTACTCCACATATTTACATCTTTTGTAGCATTTGCAATCCCCAGTAGGGAACAAGGTGAGGTCACGTGCGGAGCGTTAGCAACACTATGCACAAAACCAATAGACATAAAAAAAGAGGATAGATTGCTCTACCCTCTTCAAAAGTCTAAGTTACATCTTAATATTTACCCAGAGTACCACCGTTACCAGCATAACGATTCTTTAAAGCATTAATTGCATCAGCATTAACGCCTTGACCGGAACCGTAATCCATAGCAACGCCAGCTTCAGCGGCTGCACCAGCAGGTTTCTCGTCTTTATCAGCATCTTTAGAGAGTTCAACAGTCTCACCCGGAAGAATCTCAATTGAAGGTTTTTTGCCGTTAATAACACGTTCAACATAACCCTGACCGACAAAGCCCGGAGTACAAAGATACTTACGATCACCATAATGAGCAAGAAGCTTCATCCAAACAACAATAGGTTCACCTTTTTCATCTAAGAATACAGGTTTACCTTCTTTACCGACATTGAATGCTTTAACAAAGAACTCACAAAATGCTTTCCATTGAGCAATACGACCGTTAATATCAGCGTTCATATCAATAGGCTGAGGAAAACCGGGTTCAACGAAGTTAGGACAACCGATATAAGCATCGAGACGGTGACGACAATTCCGGTACGCTTCCGTAATCAAAGAGGTAAACGTTTTGACATCTACAGCAGTTCCGTCAGTTTTGCGAGTAGTGACGATACGGAAAGAATCAGTATAAAACCGATCAACTTCATCACCGGGAACGGGTTCTTCTTTATAACGGAAAACAATAGTTGGTACAGGAATACCGGCATACTCATAGGTGGATGCAACACCGTTCTCATCTACTTTAGGAGTTTCGGTTTCTTTGATCTCAACAGATACAAGATGAGCCTGACACAAATTGTTGAACTCTTCACGGGGTTTAAACTTCTTGTCTTGGGTAACTACAACTTCACCAAAATTAATAACTCCAGCGGCAGCTTGACTTTTATTAACTTCACTCATTTTATAAGTAATTTAAAGAGTAAAAAAAAGAGGAACCTTAATAGTCCCTCTTTCTGTAAGATAGATTTGCTTAGCTAAGCAATGTGTTGTCACGGATATAGATTAAATATCATCCCCGTCACCAGCGGTTTCTTGAGCAGCAGGTGCTTCTTTCGATGCATCAGCAGCAGTTTCAGCATTTGCGGTATCGGCTACAGTTTCCGGTGCATCAGCTTTCTTATTTTCTGCATCATCAGCAGCAGTTTCAGCTTCAACAGACGGATCGTAAGGACGGTAGATAATCTGTGCGTTCACACAAGCCCAAATACGTAACATAGAACCATCAGAGTTCGGATAGTCGATACCGGTATCAACCAATTCGTAATGAACCTCGCGGTTAGCGGTATACTTCGTATAAGGCTTACCCTCAGAATCTTTCTTATCAATTCCGTAAGCATAGCCAAGTTCAGCCAACTTATCAGCTGCGATAGCTTGTGCATCCGGTGTGTTCTGCAAGAATTGAGAATAACAAGCTGCGTAAGAGCAGAACAATTTACGACCAACACCTTTAGCTTTGCCGACAGCAGCAAGAGTCATCATGTCGTCAGTTTTCACTTTAGAAACCATGATGAAGAACTTCTTGTTCACATCGTTCTCACATTGATCAGCAGTCAAGACCATAGCTTTCATATAGTCGCCTGTTTCAATGTTAAGCATCTTAGATGCAAGACCGTTAATACACATCTTGTTAATGGAGATGTTCACCACCAACTCAGGACGAATTTCATCACTTACTTTAGCAGCTTTAGCTACAGTTTCAAAACGACCTTCATTGATACCAGCTTTCAAGAAATCAAAATTAAATTTTTCCATGACTTTAACTTTATTAATAGTTTATGTAAGATAGATGTTTGCAATATCACTACCACAAACGGTATTTATTCTTTAATAATTTGCGTTATCATCTGCTTCTACATATTGAACATCAACGCAATCATCATTAATAGATTTAACGTCTTTAAGTTCAACATCACAATACATTCCGTTAAGAATATCATTAGCGCAGATACGAGCAGCGATCATAATCGCCATTTTTCTCATAAGAGAACGAGTGTGTTTATCCCAATTATCTTTGCCTTTAACATCAGCACCAGTAATTGAGTTTTTACCCGATTTAAGACCAGCGTCAATAGCTTCTTGAAGAGTGTAAGAAATTGTAGTTCTTTTACCTTTACGAACAAGAGTAACCGTTGTACGATAAGTCTTAACAATACGAGTAACAGGAATCATACCTTGTTCCGCCATCATTTTACGAACATAATCATCATTATATTCATCAATATCAATGTGACGTTCAGGTTTAAATTCAATAATGGGTTTACTTAGCTGAACATTAAAATATTCATATACGGGAACAAAGTCTTCGTCAATCTCAATATCAATATGATGTTTATTAAGACAACCTTCAACAACATTAATTCCCGTATAAACTTGTCTAGTACCACCACTTTCAAAACAGAATATATTCTTTAAAGAAGCGGTAACAGAAAGACCAAGAGTTTTACCAAGTTCAACCTTTTGAATAGCGTCGAGATTAAGATTACGACCATAAGCTAGAGAAGTCATAGGAGAAAGACCTAATTCCTGCCCAGTTAATAAACAAGTAACCATGTTATCAATGTTAATAACTTCAGTGACAGTTCCATCTTTAGTTACATTTTCTTTAAATCTCGCACCAAGATCGGTATTTATAAGACTTTCAGCAAAAGTTCTATATTCACCAAGAACAGCGAGATTACGAGTAATTACATCTTTATTTGCTTGTGCAACAGCTCCACTATTAGCTTTTATAACTTCACCTTTATTAGCAGCAGCGTTAGCACCGTCTTTCGTAGCATCATCTGTAATAACTTCTTCACTCATTTTGTCGTTTTCTTTGTCTTTATTTTCCATTGGTAAAAATAGATAATACTTTTGACGTGTGCAACAATAGTAAGCACTAAATCATCAAAAATTAAAATTTAACATCTTTAATGCCGTTAGTCCAGACAATATCAGTAATAAATTTACTCTGCGCATCAATGAGCTTTTCTTTCTCTTTTGACGTGCGGTAATCGTCCGAATTGAGTGCGAAATCTTGCATATAAAGCCATATTATAATAGTAGGCTTATTTATGTATGGTTGTTCCTCTTTCTTGTCGGAAATGGTCTTAAATGGGTTGCAATATGGAGAGGTACATATAATTGTAGTAAGATCCTCAACATCAAAAACCACATTAGCAACTTCATCTGTAGCAATAACAGAAACATCACCATGTTCAAGATGCTTTAAACATTCTTTTCGGATACCAATATCACCAAATACTTTAGGTTCACCTGTCTTGGCACCAGTAGTATAAGTATAAGGCTGACCATTGAAATCATAACAAATCCTAGAAGTCATACCTTTATACCAACACATACAGTAATCCAAAGTCTCAACAAAATTAGTAATAGAACGAGTCTTACTTAAAACAAGTCCTTTACCTTTAATATTCTTAATAGCAGTAGCAATAGCTTCTCTCTTATTAAGATTATTATTATATAATTCTAAACGTTTCTCAATAGCATCACTAAATGCTTTAGTACGAGTGAGTATATTGTCGGGATTCCAATACATTTCTACTTGCTTATTATAGTCATTAGAAAGATCAAGATTAGCTTTCCAACCCATAACTTCAGCAACCATGTTACGTACTGTTTCACTATGTATATGCTCTACTTTATCAGTAAGATTATTTACATAATTAACACCCATGTGACAAGCTTTAATAAGAGCCATATCATCTTCTACCATATCCATACGTAAATGAGTAAACTTCCTAAACTCATAATTTACCATCTTAGCTTTACCTTTAAATATAGAAAGCATAGAAGAAATTTGTTCAGTAAGTTGTTTATATAGCTCTTTTTCTTCACTTGTAAACTCAATACCAACATTATATATGACATAAGGAGAAATCCAACCTTCTTCCAAAGCCATACCTTTAGTTATAGTATCAACAACCGGAATACCACAAGCAGTAAACGCTTTTAACATATTAACCGGAATCTTTTTCGTAGTAACAAATAAAAACCTATCAGCAGCTACTTTTTTCAACTTCTTGAAATAAGTATCATCTTTATGATAAGCTTCATTTGTACAATCAAGCATCACAAACGTATCAGCATATAGCATATCTTTACCTTTACAAGTTTTAGTGATACGATCAATAAAATCTTTAAGTAAATCTATAACTACACCTGTATGAACAATACGTTTACGAAGAGAATCTTTCGTCTTAATATCAGGAACTACAATGTGAACATAAGGATCAGCTTCGACTTGATTAGCTACATGCTGAATAACCTCACTAATTACAAGAGGAATATCAATACGTTCAGTATATTGAAATAGACCTTTATAACCAGCTTGTTTCCATTTAAGAATACCCTGATAAATACGCTTATATTTTTCAGAAATATCGTAATCTTTCATCTATCTTAATTAACATCTGTAAGTTTAATATTATCAAGAACAGCTCTAGCGCATTGTTCTATTTCATTACGATTATATACATCATCAACATAATCAGTTAATAATTCATATAACCTAAAACCAGCATCACCCATGATACGACAAAGATCAAAAACAATATGTTTAAGCATCTTATCATGATCATAATCTTTAAAGTTCTTACTATTAAAAGGATATTGAATAAAGAAATCTTCAAAGGCAGCATCTAAATACACAACAATAACAGCTTTAACAGCTGAGAATTTATTGGTATAAAAATCTTTATAAATAACAGCTCTATCTCTCTTCATATCTTACCAACCAAACAAGTTATTACTATTATTGTTAATACCACGACGTTCACCTTTACCTGTTTTACCATTACCATAAAGAATCTTATAGGCTTCATTAATATAGAAACCGTAATTAAGATTATAATCTTCTTTATATTCGTAATCATTAAACAAAGCAACTCTCTGACCAGCAACAAGTGACTTCTCTTCTTCAACAACAATTCCACTAATATCATCACCATACGCTATATTATCAGAATCAGGAACAATAGCTTTCGTTATAGCACCTCCACCACTTTTACAAATATAAAAACGATTATGCTTTTGACACTTAATATAAACAGGTTTACCATCTCTAACTGTCTTATAAATTGTAGTATATTTACCAGCAACTTTCTGACTAAAACAGTAATCATAAATGGCAGTACGAGAAGTATTGATATAATTTCTAATAAATTCAGTAATATCAACACCATAAAGGAAATATTCTTTAAGAGCTTTCTTAACAACAGGATAAACAAAACCTTTATTATATTCAGGGTCTTGAAGAAAATAACCTTTAAACTTAATAAATTTATTTTCAATAGCTTGACGTGTAGTATAAGTATTACCTTTAGAATCAATCCAGACACCACAACGATTATACTCTTGTAAAGCGTCATAGAAACCATATCCAACAGCAATATAATCATTAACAGCACTTCTACAATACTTCTCAAACTTTTCAGTTTCAAGATCTAATTTACTGTAAGCACTCCATTCATTACAGATATGTTTAAACACACCTTGACGATTAAGAGGTAATCTAACAAGTAGACCATCTGTATTTGCAGATAACACATCAAAGTTATTCAACTCAAATGCTTCTATCAAACCACATAGTAATAATTGCAGATTAATCGTTACAGTATAAGTACATTCGGGATCATATAGATAATCCATAGCATCATTAAGAGCACCATAAATTCTATTGATTACAATCTTAAGAGCATCAGCTTCTAACTTTCTTCCAGTATGTTTAGCTTCAACACGAGTTTCACGTAACCATTTAACAATGCCAATAAAGACTTCTTTAGATAAATGATGAGGTGCAACACCATATTCGACGATGAAACTAGGGTACATTGATGTGCATGAGCATAGTACCAATAGCTCGACTGACTATATCTTAACTAACTTCATGATACTCGCCTGTAGGAGTATCTAAAGGAACATATTTCCACTTATAACCATAAGCTGATTTCTTATTACCATTACAAGCAGAAAGAAGTGTACTACGTTTGACTTGAGGGTTAATCTTTTGAAGAGCATGAAAATTCTCATAAACAAAAAGAATTTTACCAGTAGCATAATCGCATCTAGCAATTTTTTGAGTTTGTCTAAGAGATGCCATTCTAGCTCTATATTCTTCTGTTTTATGAGAGCTTTTATCAACATTAGATATAGCTTCCCTCAATTCATCAGTCATATAATAACCAGTAATTTTATCATTATATATATTATCAATACCGAGTTTAATTTGATAATTAGTTTCAACCTCAGATAAATTATATTTATCATTAACATACATAACAATACTACAAACAAAATCATCAAAACCATATTTATTAAAAGCAGCTTGAAGTCTTTTATTTGTATGTTTATTCAATCTAAGTTCAGAAAAATGCTTTTGAACTCTTTCTTGACAATTACTAGAACTACCAATATAAGCTTTGTTTTCAGACTTACATCTAATCTGATAAACACCTATACCAGCAAGATGACTAAAAGTACCATAAGTAACATTGTCAGTTTCTCTAATAAAATCTTTCATATCTATATCATTTTTAAAATTAATAATATAAAGATACAAAGAAATCCTGAAACTTCTATGTACTCTGTATCCATAAAGTTAATTCTTCCCGTTTCCCCACTACTAAATGTAGGAGTACTCGCTTTCGCGATAGTCGATGAACACACATCTGTAATCAGATGCTTCGTTGCGGATTCAAAAACACTAATACCTTTTTACTATACCTAGAGCATTACCTTTCGCCACATCTATATCGCTACGATGTTTAGTAGTATTAGTTATAAATTATCCCCGCAGTTAGAGAAGTTAGGACGCCACATCACCCACGTCCGGGTCAGCAAGAATTTCACCAGATTCAGCCCAAATGACGCGAGAATCATCTTTACTATGAAGACCACCTTTTGCCATTGTATAGCCCTTATCATGAGAAAGAAATTCTAAAGATTGAAAGCTCTTTCTCCATGTAGTAACAACGATTCCATTAGCAATAGATTCACGTTTAAGTTCACTTTGCTTAGGACTACCAAGACCAATATAAATACTATATCTTTGAATAGCTTCAAGTATTTTCCTATAAAAAGGAGTCTTAAATTGAATACTATCTTTAACAACTTTACTAATAGGCACAGCACTACGTTCAGTTCGAAGATCAACAAATTCATAAGAAGGCATACCAGACCATTCAGAATAAAACTTAGTCATTAGATTCTTACCAATAGAACTACGAGACATATTACGTAGATCAATAGCATACATCTCACTTAGTTTAGCACGAAGATCTAATTCTTTCTGTTGATTCTTAACAAGAGCATCAGTACCAAGAACATCATTAATATTATAATCTGTTACAAGTGCTATCTCATCACGTTTAATACGATAACTCCAATGAATAGGTAAGTCTTGAATACGATACCATTTTAGAACTATCATAACAGCTTTAAGAGCAACAAATGTAGCATCAAGATATAGAATCTTTTGAATATCAAAATCGGTAAAAGGACGAAAATATCTACGACCTTTATAAAAATCAAGAAGTCTACGATATGTTTTACCACCCATATCCTTATCAACAGCTTTCTGAGAATGCTCGAATAGAAATTCAGTTATATGTTGCTTCCTACCATAAGTATCTTCACGAAGACCAGTCTTCCAATCAAATGTAGGAGCATAATGAATAAATATATCAAGCATAGTCATATCATAGTTAAAACTATTATAACCAATGATAATTTTATGAGATTTAAAAAACATATAAAGACCTTCAATGCCACTACTAATATTATTAGAATCATCCCATGAAGCAGGTGTCATATTTTGACGTTCAAAGTTATCTTCATGATAAGCTCTGTAAATAATAAAAGTCTTAGCACCTATAGCTTCAAGAATAAGACGTTTATCTTCTTTATTCTTAGCTATATCAGCAGCAATGTATAAATCAATAACATCTTGAGGAACCCCGTAAGGAATGAAGCTAACCTCAAACATATTAATGTAACACTCAATATCATATATCCAACTAGTAGTAGGGGATTTATTAGCAGCCATTTATTTTAAAATAACCCATTGATTAACAAATTTACGATAAGCAATAACAGCAGTATCATACGCTCTATCGAGATAACTATAATCATTATTCTTACGCATATATTCAAGACTCATAGTGTAAATATGTATCTTACCATTAGGAAGCACATCAATACCTTCTCCACCTTTAGGAAAAGCTTTACCTCCACTAACAATAAAATATGGATCTTTACCATAAGTTATGAACATGCTAGGTTCAACTCTAGCAATCTCTCTTTGAAGTCTAGGAAAACATTCAGCAATTGCTTTCGCATTAATAGTCTGAAATGTACCACATTTGACAACAGAAGTAATATACGATAAAGCAAGTAATTTCTTATCTTCAAGAATACGTCTAATGAATTTACCTGTGTTACCACTAAGTACGTATTTAGTCTTTCTATCAGCAGGACTAGGAGCAGCAACTAAATGTAAGATAGTTCCGCTCCCTTCCAGTCCTTGTCCCCTACTGGGGATTAGAGAGTTCCGCACACATAGATCACACTTATCACAATAATCATCTTCACGTAATTCATCAGACGTATCTTCAAACATATTAGAAAATCTCGTTTGCATCAGTAATTACTTTTAGCAGCAATTCGTTCAAACAGACTACGTTGCATAAAGACAGTATGAAAAGATTCAGCATCTCTAAAAATCTTAACATCATATCCTTTTACATCACAATTATATTCGGTAGAATCAAACGAATACTTTTTACAATAAGCACCAAACGAAATAGGAGAAGCTTCAACAAGAACATCATCAATCATGTATTCAGCTTCACCTAAACTATCATATTCTTTTTTAGTTAATGCCATATCAATAACATTTAGTAAAACTTTGCAAACCCCAGTAGGGATGAAGGAGTGGTAGGGAGCGGAGCATCTGCACCTTACAAATCAAACATATCAATAGCCATAATATCAGATATAAATATAATATGATAAAGATTATAAACACATTCATAACCTTTATCAAGATCATCAAATTCATCAGAATTTATATTATACTTCATCTTATATTATTGAAACGTACATCTAGTAATGATCAAAGCAATATCATTAATCAAAACATTTGTACAAATTGGCAATCTATTTTCTATCTTCTTCGGTAGTATCGGCATAAACAGAAGTTCCGTCTTCGTATTTCAGAGTTGAACAAACAACAGCAGTAAGATCATATCCCTTAAGATTAGCTCTAGCTTTAAGGAATTCCATCTTACCAACAGTATCAACATTTAAACCACTAGCAAACAAATGTTCTTCGAGAACTTGAACAGCACTCATAGAACATTGCTCAGCAACCCAAGTAATAGGAACCATCCAACGATTATAAATAATACGTTGATTACTACCCATACCACAAGGAGCTGCCCAGCATTCTTTCAAGACATAAATCTTATCTATATCTTGAATTTGATCTTCGGTTATAAGCATAATTTAATGTTTAAATACTTTATCAAATTCATTTTCTTTCATAAGAGTCATATAACCCTTAACAGGAATATTAAGTGCAGATCTTTTAATAATAATACCTTTTGTACCATATCCTTGATCATTTATAGCAAGAATATAAATTTTATCATTACCTAATTTAGAAATGCAATCATCACAAAGATCTCCTATAATTTTTCTAGGAGCCTCTTCATCTCCTTTAAGTTTACCTAATAAAGCAATACCTATTTCTTTGCCACAAATAGGACAAACAGTAATACTTGGATTAACTCCATGTTTTTCACTAAGTATAATATTTTTACTCATAATTTTAAATAAGCATGTTTAGTAGCTCTACTCATAGCTACATAAAGAAGTCTAAGAGCCTCAGCAGAGTTACGTCTAATACGCTTACCCCACTTAGTTTGAAAATAGATAATATCATCAAGATCAATACAAACATTTTCAAAGGTAGAACCTTGGCTCTTATGTGCGGTTATACCATAACCATAATCAATATCTTTAGCAACAAGTCTATTCTTGTTAGCAACATTGAGTCTATAGTCGGTCATAGTAAGATGAATATCTTTAAATCTAAAGTATCTAAACCATCTACTACGATCAGTACCAGTAAGAGCTTTATAATGAATTGCATTTAGCATAGCACCGAAGTTATCCATGTTACTAGAATCCCAAAAATCAATGATCTTAAACATAGGAGTAACTTTACCATCAAATACAGATCTCAACGTAATGCAATAACAAGCAAGACCATTATCTGCTACATAATACCGAACATCATGAACAACATAATCTTCACTATTAATAATAATAGGAGATTTGTATTCATCAAATACAGTACGATATGCAGTAAACATATCATCTTTTGTTATCATACCTTGAGGATTATTCAGAACACCATCACGAATAAAAGTATTCCAAAAGCCAATACAATCATTAGTAAAAGCAATAAGTCGAACATAATTAATATCCTTACTAAAGTTATCAGAACTAAACATTTCAATAACTTTATTGCGGAAATCAAGTTTATTCATAATAGTAAAACCTTCACCTTGAGCATTAACAGCTTCACGAGTTTGAAGAATATACTGATAGAAATTAGCAGTACCATTAATCAAATCAGAGCGAATAATGCCAAATAATTCAAGCAAAGGATTACCAGCTTCTTGTCTAACAATTTGAGTTAAACGAAATTGAACATCGGTATGAGTAAAAGAAGGACTAATACGATTATAAGTATCTTCTTCACCTTTTCCTTTAGCAACAACATAAGGAATCTGAAGTTCATCCGAAACACATCTATTGTCACCAATAGAACTAGACTATATCTTATATACTTCAACAAATCCTTGATCTTTAAGTTTATCTATATCAACATCACAAATATAAAACCAATACATATTATATTTATCATATTTACCTTTAATAGCTCTTTCAATAACACCCTCGTTTATACCAATTTTTCTAAAAGCTCCTAAAGATTTAGATATATAATACGTTTTAGTATTCATATTAACACCAATAACACTTTTAGCTTTAAGTTTATTAATAGTTAATTGTAAACCATTTTTATTATAATCATCCTCATAACGATAAATATAATCTTTATATGCATGACGTTGATGATTACAACATAAACCTATAGCACCAGAATCTCCATTCTTATCACCAGCTTCTCTAAGATTTGAATAACGTTCTATAAAATTACCGTTAGTATCAAATTTAAGAACAGGTTTTGAATTTGGATTAAGTTCACCTTTATTACCAAAATTAGGATTAGATTCTCCAACAAAATGTTTACCGTAAAAATAATTATTAGAACCTTTACTATTTCTACTAAGATTATTTCTACCAAATTCAGTTGTAATACTTTCACCACCTTCAGTAATATTAATTAAACTACCTCCATCAGAAATTCTTTTATATTTAGCAATATATTCAATTTCTTTAATCAAAGCATCATCTTCATTATCAATATTATATTCTAGTAAAATAACATCTATATCTTTAGAATTAAATATATTCATCCAATCAGATGTTCTACTAGCTAAAGAAGTACATCTATATAAATTTCCTTTTCCTATATAAAATGGAATATTAGAATCTTTATAAGTATGAGCATAAATATAATACTTATTGAGATCTACATCAGGATATTTATCCTTAATATTAAATTCAATAATTTTTGATTTAGAAGATTGATCTTTAATACTATTAAAAAGATCATTTGTAAGAACATTTGAAAAATCCATAACATATAAAGTTTTAAATTAATAATCACAAACATAACTATAAAATAAGGAATTTGCAAATATTCAATAAGGAATTTGAAATATATCCTCCCGTTTCCAATCAATATTGATTGTACTTGCTTTCGCAATAGTCGTTGAACACACCTATTTTAGAGTTATCACAACTGTAAGAGTAGGCTTCGCTGCTGATTGACTTATAATAATATCTTTTTAAGCATTCACGATTGTATTTTCATACTGCGTTGTAGCGATATTACCTTCAAGTTATTCCAGCAATTAGAGAGGTAAGGGCAATAACTTTACATTTCACCCAAAAACAAGAGCTTACATCGACACTGAATAGCCGTCTTTATGAGTAGATTAAACAGACCAGGATTAATCATAGAACACTCATCAATAATGACAAGTCTATAACCTCTCATTTTCTGTTTACCTATAACCTTAAAAGAAGGATTCTCAATGTTATAATCTTCAATATCTACATCAGGTCTAAGACCACATAGAGATTGAATAGTCATACCTTTCTTACCGGAACTATTTTCAAGAACTCGAAGAGCTTTATGAGTTGGAGCTGTAACACAAACCTTTTCAACTATCAAATAACGTACAAGATGACGCATGATAAAAGTTTTACCAGTACCGGCATAACCACTAAGAGTAAAACTTATGGATTGTGATTGCCACCATTGCCAAATAGCATTAATAGCATCTTCTTGTTGTTCTTTAAAATAAGAAACGTTAATACGTTTGGCAGACCTAAATAGCGCATCTTTATTAAAATCAGAACTCATCTACAACAATAAATCTTTCAGATTTAAGACGATAATCAGGTTCACCATCAGGTTCATTAGGACAACAAGCATGTAAATCCATAGTAGAGCAATCAGGATGTTTATCATTATAACCTCTAAAATTCACATCTATAAGATAAGAACCTTTTTCAGTTACATAAACTATACCAGATACAGTATCTCCTACAGCTTTAATTTTTATTTTAGGTTTATCTGTAGTATCCATAATTTAAAAGGGTTTTAAAATGTATTTACAAGCAACATCAATAGTATTGTAATAACGAACAAGCGGATGGACAGGTTCAGTAGTTGTATACACATCAGCAACCATTTGTCTTCCGTTAATACTTTTGATAACAGCTCCTCCGTTAGGGAATATAGAAATTGTGACATCATAAACAATATCGAGAAACTCCAGAACCATCCCCAATTGCATACGCCAAGATAACGTAGTAGCAAATTCAATAAAATTACCACTACCATTAGTGACTTGGAGAAGATAACGTTGAAAAGCAATACTAATATCTTCATAAGGTTTAAGTAGGTTCAACAAAGACGTCTCCATCAGCTGTAAATTCTATATCGTTATTACTACAATACTCAGCAACATCTTCTTCACTAATCTCATAAAACCATTTATAACCTTGATGTTCAAACTTACCACAAAGAGCTTTATACCAAGTAAGAAATATATCTTTAAGCTTAGTAAAATCCTCAGCATACATCCAGCTACTATCTTCAAATTCAACAGTAACTGTATTGCAATGATTATACATTCTATCAAATTTATAAAAATTAATAGAATAAATACAATCTTCACAAGACTTAATAAAGTCTTTATCTAGCTTAGCAATACTTTCTTTGATATAAAGAATATCAATAGCTTTATTCCACGTAATACGACCCGTAAAACAAAGACCATCTCCTTGACAATTACCAAGACTATAATAAACCTCAGCTTCTTCAACGCCTAAAACATCAAGAGTATGCTTAACAGAATCAGTAAAACCTTGAGCATCACGTGTGGCACTAAGAACATGATCTTTAACAACTTCTTTAGCATTATTACTAAGTTCAGCATACCTATAAACAGGCACTTCAATTTTAACTATCCTCATTTTGGCTCGTTTTAGACCCATAGAGACACTTTGTATTAAAGTGAACCGATTGATTTATTTCAATACAAAAGTGCCTCTACGAGCTTGTATTAAAGCGTAGGCAGCTTCTTAATGGTTAATTCACTCCGGCGTTCCTCGGTAATATCCCGATGCTTAAAGATGTAGTGATTAACAGATTCTTGTTTAATGTTATCAAGAAGAAAGTAAGTAAACTCTTTACCATTGAGAACAGTAGTAGTAAGTTTACCAAAGATCGGAAGACCTTCTCTAAATGGAACAAAATTCTTGAGATCAGCCTTAGCTTGATTCATTTCACGAATTGTACCCGGAATCCAATACTCATTATCGAAACCACTGAATTGATGTTTCGGAATATTTGTAATAGGAACAGAGATAGGAACAACGAGTTTAGCTTCATTGTTTGCTTCATCTTCTTCATGAACAGCAAGCCACTGATAATGATCTTGACCTTCAAGTTTACTATAAGTAGCTTTCCATTTACTCTTATGCAAACGATAAAAAGCATTACCGTTAGAACTAGCTTCAGATTTTGTTTTACCTTTAGCTTCAACAGTCTTTGCTTCACCGCTTGCAATGAGATTCTTTAACGCATCGAAATTCATAACATTAAATAAATCATATTTGTCTTTTTCACCAAGAGTTACATCGTTACGACTAACAAGAAGTTCTTCTTTTTCATCATCAATACGAGTAACTAAGAACTTAGAACCGGATTTCTTTTCTTTAACTTTAACAAGTCTTTTGGTAGAATCATACAAACTGTAACGATCAACAACTTCAAGACTTGTAATAGTAACAATATCACCACTTTTAAGCATAGAATAAACCGGAGATACTTCGCCGTATAGAGGATTACGACCTTCTTTAGTACGAATAAATTCACCAATATAAGATTTTTCTGCACCTTTAGCAAATGTAAGCATAGGAGTAAAAATCTTCTTATAATTCTGATGATTAATGGAAATAGGATTCCCATCAACAATTGCAATCAACTTGATTACAGATTCGCCATAAGTACGAATAGCATCTTCACGAGTCATAATTTGCTTAGCAAGCTTAATGACTTTACCGTCTTCGAAATAAAACGAAATAATCGCTTCATCGCCATTCATACGACTAACATAACCAAGATGATCATTGACCAACAAATACATCCCTTGCTTTAAATCAGCAGAGATAAGAGAATAAGTAAGATTTGCTTTCATATTTAAATTTCAATTTTCGTAATCGTAAAAATACCTTTAACACTTTTAGTAATAGCCTTTTTACAATAATCCAACAATTCATTATCTAATGGTTTAGTAAAGTCATATAGTTTAAACTGTTTAGGAAGTGTAACAAGCCTATTATAATTTTCATAACCATCTGTATAATAACAAACAACAGAAATTCGATTCTTAACCGACCATAACTGATTATTATACAGAGTGACAGTTTTGCTACCAATATTAACTTGAGAAGTATCAGCACTCTCATCAATAGATACAATAGTACCATAGATTCCCCTAGAGGTAACAACTCTATCACCAACAACAAAGTCTATTTCAGTCATAATATATACTTTAGTATTAGCATCACTCCATGTAGCATTTCCAGACCCCAGTAGGGAGATAGGACTGGAACGGGGCGGAGCTTAGAGCATACCTTTAAAATCAATAGTAACTACTTTATCATCTTTAACAGAATGAAGAATACAATAATCAAGTTCATTAATCGTACAATCAAACGCATCTGCAACAGCTTTAGGTAGTGTTTCAATTGCGGCTTCCCATCCACCTTCAACAATTGAAAAGATACCACCTTTAGCTCCACGAGATAATGCAAATACACCTTGTCCTTTAAATCTCTCAATATGACCTTTATTAAGCATAACTGTATAACCACAATTTAAGCAGCTATTAACTGTACTTTTAATATTGGTACTAAATTTATGTTCACCACAGCAAGGACAATTATTAGTCATACAATTCTCACGTTCTCTAGTAACAATAAGATTATTTTGAATAACTTCAAAAGCTTTTTCTATATCCATTCTGTATAACAATCACAAGGTTTACGACGAGTATATTTATTGGGAGTATTCCATTCTATAGAATTATATTGAATATAATCAGTATCAGGATACATCTTTTCAATAGCAGCTCTCGTCGAAATATCAGTTCCATAAATACGAACATATTTATTTCTAAGTTTCGTAGAACATGGAAATGTAAAATAGAAATTACCTTTATCACTTTCATGAACTTCAGAAACTTCTTTATGTGCATCTTCAAATCCACATATATCTGCAACATTAAGTTCAAGTTTTTGCCAATGCTCTTTCTTATCATCAAATATCTCTTGAAATGTACGAGAATTATCATTTGAATTAAGAACTTCATCAACATCTTTAACTTTAAGTCGTAGATCAGCAATCTTAGCTTTATCTCTGAATACTTTAGCATCTTTAATTGCTTTCTCAACTTTAGTAATAAAATGCTGTGATTTAACATTAGTAAAACCTTTATTAAATATTGCAGGATTGAAATAAATACAAACTAGACAACGAGGGTCATTACCCCTACGCTGCCTAGATTCGCAATTGCTGCATTCACCACTCATTATTTCACACCATTACATTGAGCAGTTCGGAATGTAATAGCACCGTCAATTGCAATTGTTTTAATTGTAATCGAAGGCATATCACAAAACAAACTATCAACAACAGTATTCAATATCTTACGAAAGCCATCCCACGGACGAACAGAACGATGAATAGTTTCCCAGCAATAACTGTAAAACATTTCACGTTCTAAACAATCAGCAAGATGTCTATGATCTTTATCGCCTTTATCTAAGTGATAATTAATAGCCTTATCAATATCACTTTGTTGAATAACAAATGTCTTTAGATTTTCCTTTTTCGCCATATAATAAGAAAGATTAATAAATAGATTAATAACTACGTTTGAAACTCAAACATCATAAAGCCTACAAAGATAAGCATTAATTTTGACTTAACCTAATAATCAAACACTTATCTCGGTGATAATGCAGTTACAAATGCGTCTTGTAATAGACCTACAACTGAACAAAATGATTCAAGTGCGAATGCAATTAATACGATTCCACCTAAAACAAATAGTGATAACATTAATGCTATCATCATTTGAACGTACCAAACCATTTCCATTCGATGATAATACATATGACCTATTGAATTCACTAAAAACATAACTAATACAATTAGTAATGCTATTGTAAACCATAAAATAATAAAATGTACAATCATTGATTCTCTTGTCTTTTTCTAATTACATTGTTAATAACTCTGAGGATCTTCTTTTCAGCGTTCTTTCTATTCAACGCCCACATGTAAACGCATTTGTCCTCGTAAATGACGCTACGTGTCTTCTTAGTACAATCATCTTTAGACGTCCATACCAATTGCTCTTTAACTATTACTTTTGCGGGTTTTAATTCTCCTGTTTCTGTGTTAAATTGCCATAGTGTTGAACCCGATCTATATTTTATTGAACCTATGTGCTTGTACTCTTGTTGCACTTGCTTTACAAACTCAGTCTTATCCTTATCTGGAAGCAAGCTAGGTTTAAATATGTCACTGTTCATGTACTTGATAAATGTATTCTATTTTAAATACTACCGCTTTTCCATCTTTACGTCCACCCGGCAAACATCGACACCCTTGACAGTCTTGTAATAACTTCAAATCACATTGTATTGCTGCACATTGAAATGCTCGTAAAGATGATTCTTCTGTATATACTAATGCTTCAAACTTTTTTGTTGTACCTTTTCTTATAAGTGGTACTACGTGTGGTTGATTATCAACTGGCACATACGTATAGTTTGTTACATCTACTTTGAATTGAGATAGAAACTCTTTAGAATATTCCATATACTCATACTGTTACGAGCAACGCTGTACCTTGTGGTAGGTACAACATCGGTGTCACGTGTAATGGTGTAAATTTCATCTTAGCTGATGATAATATCTTTTTAGCTATATTAAATGCTGCGGCATCTTTAAATACAACTACTGCGCTATTAGCATCATTATTACGAATACTAATAACATCTTTAATGGTTGCTTTGTTCACTTGTGATACTTGTACTTCCATAATTACAATTTATTTAATTAATAACTGTTTATATCCTTTTATTCTCATTCTTCTAAACGCACGTTCGGATACAGTTAAACCTACGTTAGATAAGTTTAGTCTTGCTAACTTTAATAACTCTTTATCTTTGAATTTTATTTCTACCTCATTGAGATCTTTTTCTTTTACAGATACAACAGCTATTACTGATGTTGTACATGATTTTGATTTTATTTGTATATACATCTTTTAAGGCATTATTGTGATTATTTGTGTTTGTTTAAACTCTAATGTTAATGAAGTCACAAATTCATAGTTTACATCTGCTCTTTCTAATTCATACTCTGCATCATTCTTTGAGTCTAATGATGCGAATGTAACTCTTGTTTTATCAAAGTATGTTTCTATTTTGTCTACTTTTGCTAAGCATACACATTTCTTTGATTCAATATCTAATTTTGCACTTGATGCTACTATTACGAACATAAAATTTTGCGTTTACTTTTATTTATAACCGATTTTACCATACCGGAAGTCAGACTTGAAAATGCCATTTAAAACGTTTGAATTTGCCTTCTGTGACCTTAATTATATGGAGACAACCGAGAGGTCATCTCCATTAAACAAAGGCTCATTCTCAATATATGGCGGTCAAATCTTTACTATCAATATTACTAAGAGTATTGCTATTATTGCCAATAACCATATTCTTGTTGCTGCTGAATATCTCTTTTCAGCTTCTAAGTACACTTGAAGTTTATCATCATCCACATAGTCAAATAAGTATTTGAAATGTGCTGCTAAGTAAAATACAAATGGTACTAAGAAAAACACTAAACAATACAATACTTCTTCTATCGTATCATGTGTCTTGATATATCTTTTAATTTCTTTGGTTGTGAGAAGTTTCTTTCTCATAGTGGTAATACAATTTAATATTATTCTATATGTATTGCTCTTGCGCAATAACTTTCTGTTGGTTCAATATTATACGAATCATATCCCCATATCTCTTGCATACGATTCGTATATTCTTCATAATCTTCTATACAATCATTCTCTTCATCAAAATAATGAAATTGAACATGAGATTCCTCATTAATTTTTACAGGTTTCTTCTCATATCTCTTTTTACGTTCTTCTGATTCGAGATTGTATATATACAAACGGAATAATAGAAATAATATTAATACTACAGCTAAAAATCCTATAAATGCCATAATTATTAAATATTAATATTAATACTACTTACGATGTTTCTCTCGATACTCCAATATTAATGGAGGTACAATTGCTAAAAATATAAATACTAATGCTCCTACTATTTCTTCTGTTGTAAAATAATCTTCCATTTCTAAAGTTATTACTATAGGGATGCTGAATGCTGCTCCTTCCAGTCCTTGTTCCCTATTGGGGATTGGAAAGCTCTACTGATTGTTAAAGATCTTTGCGAATACTTTCTTTGATTCTCTTGATATTACAAGTTTATGTACAAGAGGATATTCTTTTACACTTATTCTTGTAAATTTACAAAATTTTTTGATTTTATTTCTTACTTTATCTGATGCTACTTTTATTTCTATTATTTCATCTGATACTACACATTCGGTATCTTTGTAACACTGTATTTCCATTGTCACATTATACCTCATACATACTACAGTTAATTTTATAATCATTATTGATAATATTAAGATTAATACTCATCATCATTTAGTCTCTCTAAAAGCTCCTTTGTTGTTATATTAGATTCTTTTATAGATACTTCTTGTAATTCTCTTGGATCTACTATTAATTCTTTTTCATCTACGAACTCTGTTACAGGTATATTGTTTCTTCTAAGAAACTCTTGTACTCCGTGTCTTGTTCGTGACGATGTTAATTTAAGAACTAATTGGTAATCTACCCATGATATTGATGCTGTTACTGGAACTAACCATTCTGCTTCAATATCAGTTACAACTATTCTTAGAGTTCTCGATGTCATGTTTCCATTGTTCTAATTGGTTTTTATACTCTAAGTGATTTATCTCATACTCTTTGTTTCCACTGTCCATTGCAACTGCAATTAAATTCTTATTTAATGTTACAATTGATTGATCAATTTCTGCTGAATATGAGATAAAGTGCTTTGCTTCTCTATGTACTAAGAATAATATTGAATCACTTAAACTATTTGCAATAGCTTTTGCTGCTTTCTGTTTAGTGAATATTAATTCGTTTCCATATACTATGAATACATCATAAGTTACTGCTATAACTTCATCTGTTACTCGATCTTTAATATATACTACCATACGCTTAATGTTTTAAATGAAACTAATACTATAAATTCAATGAGATATAGTATTAGTTATAAAGCTTAAATAATTAATCTAAAAATATCTAAATTTACTTCAAATCATATTGATGCTAATTCAAAGAGTTTTGATATTCGGAATGTTAATGCAAATTACTTTAAATATGCTTAGGATTTATTGCAGATATTTCTGCGAATATTTCTAAAGCATTTAATAGCACACTGAATACTGCATACTCTATACTCTATACTCTTAATTGTATTCAAATTGCTATATTCTGCATTAATTATACTGAATATAACATTAATACAATTGCAAATATTAAGAGTTTTGCGAATACTCATTCTGATTCTAATTCAAATCATATTGCTATTTAGATTCGATGTCTTGCAAGTATTTGAATTAATTCTGAATCTAGTGCTAATGCTTTGCATATAAATTCTAGGCTTTTAATTGCATCTTTTCTGATTCTAATTCAAAATTCTTTGCATATTGCATTGCTTTGAATTTAGCATTTTGCATTTAATTTGCAAATAGTGCTAACACTTCGTAGATTTTAATTGTATACATTCTAATGCTTACTCTAAATTCTTTAAAGATTCAGGTTTACATCTTGAGGTATTTTGCATTGTTTCTAGTATTTCGCATATAAATTCTAGGCTTTAATTGCATCTTTTCTACAGTTAATTCTAAACTTTTTACAGTTTTCAGTTCTCTGTATGAAATACTTTGATTTTAATTTGCAATTACTACTGATATTCTGCATATAAATTCAAAGCATCAAAGTGCATACATTCTAATGCTAATTCAAAACTTTTTACGATTTTTGATTTTCAGTTTGAAATATTCTGATTTTAATTTGCAATATTTGAATGTCGAAGAGGCGCGTGAGAAGATGTTTTTGAAGACGGTATTGCGAATGGTTGTGGGGGTACCGCAAATCCATTTTACTCCTCACCCTCACTCTCACCCTCACTCTTAACCTCAAATCCAAACTGTCTACATTTCTCCCGTATCCGCTCACTAATATTCGGTTCATTCTCCGCCCATTTCGCAGCTTTCTCTTGCAATTCAGCAAATAAATTCTGTCCTAACGCTTCAACTTCTTTAACATATTCCGGGTACATATACTTCTCTAATTTGTCTAATGTATCATGTATCTTCTGATATTTCTTAGACAATTTCGATTGATCTTCCAAATACCCGTAAATATATAGAAGTTTCGCAAAGTCTTCAAGCTTGAACAACGTCGACACTTCATAAGCCACTTCCAACGTCTCAACTGTCGGCATTGTTTCACGTGAAACATCAAAATGTTCTTCTGCTAATGCTAAGGCTTCAAGCTGTTTACAGCGTTTAAATTCAAGTATTTCTTTAGTAATATTATCAATGCTTCGAGCATATTCAGATTTACTTAAATCATCTTGCATATCAGCAAGCTTAGCATTAATTATCTTAACATTACGCTTAAACCCTCTAATAGCATTATGAGCTAACTCGATGTCATTACTGCGTTTAATAATAGCATCATAGAAATTATCTTTAATAACCGGAGAACGATATGCACCTTTTGTACTTAGAGTAAGTGCAAATATATCCGGAAGGGCAACAACTTCCTTATAGTCTTCTCTATCTTTAAGAACGTAATCAAGACGATTAGCTTCAAGATATTGTGTTAAAAATTTACAACTATTTGCATTTGAATTAGAGAATCTTATATTCACTTCATCAGTATTGATGTAAAGTAAATCATAAGAAATATCAACAGTTTGACCTTTATAAATAACATGTAATTTCATGATCATTAGTCGGATTAATTAAGTAACAAAAAGAAGAGGCAGCACTGAGAGTATACTCAGCACCACCTCACGGAATTTACGCAGCTTCTTCTGCTTGTTCAGTAGCAACAACTTCAACTGCTTTAGGCTTAGCAACAGCTTCACGTTGCTTACGAGCTATCTCGATGTTCTTAATGAAGCCAGAAACAATATCTGCACCAACACCAAGTTTACCGAATACACCGATAAGACCTAAGCTACCAACATTGTCAGCACCTGCAAAGCTGTTGAATGTCTTTTCATGATACGTCCATTCCTCGGTATCAGGATCAATATAACCGGTCTCACCTGCAATATTCTCATCAATGCTAAAGTTCACAACATTACCTGCGAATATAATCGCATTAAGACCGTATTTGTCATACTGATCATTAGTGATGTAAACATCAACAAGTGGAGCACCATTCAGAGGATCAACACGAACAATCCGACAATCATGCCGAAATTTACCTTCTTTAAAGTCATCTTTGTTGATCTCTTTAATAGAGATAATTTCACCGATAACTGAACGTCTCACTGGATTCTTTAATTCGTCTGCCATAACTTTAAGTATTAGAATTTCTAGGACGATCACTACGACCGCCAATTACAATAAGGGGTTTAGTCGTGTTGATTAGACGGAGTTTGTAGGGTCTTAAAAAAATAAGAGTAGCACTAATAGCACTACTCTTAACACATTAAGATTCTAATTCATCTAATAATGCCTCAGTAAAAGGATTAATCTCGATAGAATCTTCACCATTAACTTCATAGTAATCACTCATAGCTTAATCAAATTCATCAGGTTTAATAATAGATGCAATAGTAATTGCAATTACAACACACAATAGAAATCCAATGAATACTTCACCATTAATATTAGATGCAAACCAATCAGCTAAACTCTCAGCAGCTGATAACAAGAAGAGCACCACCAATATGATGATGCACTTCAATAACGTCTTTAATACTCTCATTTGTTTAACTCTTTTAATTCATTATACATATCCTTAATACCATGCTTAGCACAAGCAATCAACAAGTTAATATCATTAGTCTTAACAACATCAACCACTTGCTTGTGTGTAGTCGTGTGAAACTTCACTTCTTCATTGATGTCCTCATCATCAATATACTGAGTAACATCAGCAATGCAATCTTTATAGACTACATCAATAATCTTACCGACAAGACCATCAATCTTATCAAAGATCTTCTTACCAATAAACAAGCGTTCAATAGTATTACCTTCTAGATCATTGCAATCAATCAGATAACGATCTTGATAATCCTCAGTGTCTTTAAGAACAGCAATTGCATTTAATACGATTGCACTCATTTTCTTAATTTCAGGAGCATTAATCATTGTATTCATAAGATAGATACGATTCACCTTAGGATCGTGAGGTTCAAAATTAATATTTATTTTAATTAAATCCATGCTATAAAGCGGAGATAGTCGTGAGGTAATAGAAATTGTAACTGCAACATCTCTATGGAAAATTGCAGTTTCAATTCGGAAAATCATTCCTCATGAATCATCGACGGGGGGCATTCCCCCAAGCATTACAAGGGGGTGCTGTCGTATAAGGAGGTCCCCGCACACAGACTTTCACGCTCACACAGACTTTCACGCTCACACAGACTTTCACGCCCGACCTAAAGTTCAGCAACACCGTCTTCAAAGCTATTAAAACCACCATCAAAAGCCTTAGAATTATCAAAATCAAAACCAACAGAAATACCATAAAATTCAAAGCTATAAATAGTGTCACTAGAAGTCCAAGAATAACCGATAGAAATATAAATAGAAAGTACCTTAGAATTTGCAATAGAAAACTGATAAAGATAAACTTGTGCAATAAAAGCCATAGAAAAGATAGAAAGTTCTGCCCCGCTTATATTCAAAATTCCTTGAGTAATTGCAATATCAAAAGAATTAGAATAAGCACTTGAATCACTCTGTGTACAAATCCGAATATTAGAGTTTGCAATGTGAATTAAATAAAAGCCTTGCTGATATTCAAAGTAATTTGAGTAATATTAAAAGCATACTTAATACAATCTGCATTAGCTTTAAGATTAATTAGAGTAACATTAAGACAATCAGCATAAGCATCACCCAAAATTCAGCGTATAATTTGCCAAAAATGTAAGCTGAAATGTGGTAACGTTGATTCTATTACAGATAATATTACAAGTAATATCGGAGTTACTCTAAGTAGTAATAGTATTAATACTACCGGTATTTATAATAACTTTGATGAGCTTTGTAATCCCCAGTAGGGAAATAGGTGTGGAAGGGAGCAACACCTTGCTATTACTCATGGTTATTCTAGTATTACTAAAGATACTTCTACCACTGCAAAACTTATGAATCTTACTCATGCTTATTCAAAATACATTGAAGATGCTTATACTAACTCTGATAATACGGGTGATGATGCAGACGTTCCGCGCGTCACCAGTCCTTCTTCCCTACTGGGGTCTGCTGATCGTTACAAAGCTCCTAGAGTTGGTAGTTGCAAAGCTATTCAAGATAATATTGTTACTCTAAGTATTACAGATGCTTTTCGTAACTTTGTTACACTTTGCATTGAGCGGGGTGGAACTCCTATATATACTCTAAGTTTACTTAATGTTACTCTAAGTATTACTAAAGATACTTAAAGGAACTTAGAAGGGCATATACTTACTAAAGGTAATACTATTATATTTAAAGCTACTTTAAGTAGCTTCGGGGTGCTTTGTAAAGGAGAGAAGAGGGAGGAAAAGAGAGGGAGAGAAAAGGGGAGAAAAGAGGGGGACTATAGGGGGTAATAAGAGGGGATATGAGTAGGTGAGTATTGGAGGGTGATAAGAGGTTTATTTAAATATAATTAAATACATATTACGGACGGACGAATTTGAAGTAGTAATACTGTCATTGATATTACCTTTGGTAATCTTTATATATATCTTTATATATATCGCAAAGCTCTGCATAGCGCACACGTGCGTGCGTGTGTATAGACAAAGGTATGAATGTGGTAGTACTGCGAATGCTTTTGCGTATTGATTTGAAGCATTCAGAAGAACAAGGCACTGCGTGCGTGACTGCAAATCCGGGTGAAGATGCTAGTACTATTGAGATTTCTATTGAATACTGCCTTTGAAACAGAAAAATATAAGATTTAGAAAAAGATATTCAAGTAATCCCTTGTAATATCCAATTTATTCATATCTTTGTGAGTGGCTTTTACTCATAATGAAGTCGGGAGTACTGACTAATGCTGTAACTGAAAATATCTTTGCTATTGTTGGTACTCCTATTTTTACTAATGGTAATTCTGTTACTCTCATTTTATACTTTGTTTCACATTGAAGACATGTTGAATAAAGATTTTCTGTTTCTGTTATTTGCTCTTTTGAAGACCGTCTTCCTTTTAAACCTACTATTATGTACACTGTTATAGTTAGTAATACTTTAGTTGTCTATAATATTACCTTTTATACTGATGCAGGTCTTTGTAGAGGTTATGAGATTGTGCCTATTAACATTGATTATCTTATAAAGTAAATTATTTAAACTATGGATTCAATTCAAACTAAAATCGAAGCTATTAGAGCTGATAAGAATAATCTTAAAACAGCTTGTGTTGCGCCGGGTTCTCTTTGTAATATTAAGGTTGGCGAAGGTCGAGTTATTATTGCAAATCAATATAAGATGTCTCCGCTTGAAGTAACTGATGTTATGAAAGTCGATAGAGAAGTTCCTAAAGCTACTTATTGTATTGCTATTCCTGACAATGTCCTACCGGATATGCTTGGTCGTGAAGTTGTTCTTGATATGTCTTATGGTGGCAAAGGTGTACCTCTAAGTCATAAGATTAAAAATCTTGACAAAAAGCTTATTGATGTTCTCGGTGGTGATGATAACTTTAGAGTTGTCGAAAATCGTCCGGGTCTTAAAGATCGTAGTAAGCTTATTGTTGGTGAAGATGGTAAAGTTGAATTTTGGGAATGTAATCTTATTTCTCTTAATCAAATTGGTGGTGTGATTTATTAATCTAATTCTGTTATGGCTAAAGGTGCTAGGTTATTTCCTCTTCAAGTCACGAGACTTTATGAGAGAATGGTTGCAGTTGTAGATCGTAAAAGAAAGGAACCTACTAAGATGTATTATAAGACCAAAAAAGGTCGTCATTTTATTGAACGTTATACTCCTGAACAGATTTGGTGTAGAGACTTTCTTACATTTATTCGTAATAAAGAAGATTTTGAACGTTTTCTAAATGATATTGCAGATAGTCAGTGGATGTCTATTCTTACTGCAATGCAACGTGTGGATAGAGAGATTGAAATACCTTCCTTTGGTAAACATTGGATTCATCCTGAAACTTACGATATTTATGCCGAATGTGGTTTTGATTTTAATAAGATGACTTCTTTATCATATGAATATATGAAAGAACGTCACAAAGCGTTCTATGAACGATTACGAAAGAAGCTATTCCTTAAACTTACTGATAAAGCAGCTTATGACGCAGATTATACCCAGAGACTTGCCGATCTTCTTCGATGAGGAAAAGCATAAATATACTGACGCTCTTGATAGAGAGTATATATCTACTACTACTATTATTGGTAAGTTTGTAGAACAAAAGGATTGGAAAGCTATTGCTGAAGCTTGTGCTAATATTGGTAGTCGTCCTGTTCCTCCTACTCATAGAAATTATAGTAAATATATTCGATATAGAGGTAAGACTGTTAAACAGATTCTTGCTGAATGGAAGATTGAAACTGAAAAGGCTTGTGCTAAGGGAACTGAAAAGCATAATTTCCTAGAACAATGCGTGAAAAGATGTAACAACTACTATTTAAATGTGAATGGTTTTATTGATGGTCGTATTTATACAGTAGATGATATTATAAGAACTCATAGTTATGGCAGACTCGATCTTGATTATTTTCGAGTTGTTGGTATTGCTGATAGGTATCCTCAAATTTACGAGTTTATTAAGGATATGACTTCTATGGGATTTGAGATCTATGCTGAGATTGGTGTTTATCATCCAGAATATTTGATTTCAGGTCTTGTTGATATTCTATTTGTTAAAGGGGATGAGTTCTTTATTCTTGATTGGAAAACTAATAAAGCACCTATTCGATTTGAAGGTGGATATTGGGCTAAGAAAGCAGATGGTACTATTGACTTGGATAAGTACATTGTTACTAATGAAACTATGTTGTTTCCTATAAATCATTTACAGGATTCTACTGGTATTCATTATTCTCTTCAATTAAGTATGTATGATTATCTGATTGAACAATGGGGGTTTAAATGCCTTGGTAATATGCTTTGTCATATTAGGACTATTGAGAATCCTTTGATTCCTGATGATATGCCACATGAAGAGGTTGTTACTTTTGTTGATATTAAATACCTTAAAGCTGAGGTTAAAGCCATTTGTGATTATAGACTTGCTCAATTAAATAAAGAACGTAAAGCTAATACCAATTTGTTTAACTATAATATCAAATAAACTATGAGTGAATTAACGAATGCTTTAATTACTTATAATAACGTCATAGCTAAGACTAATATTGATGTTCTTCGTAAGATTGCTAAAGTTCATGACTTTGCTATCTTTGATAAAGGTAACTACAATCTGAACATTTGGGGTATTAGATGTAACACTGCTGATACAGGTACATTCAATGATCTTCTTCTTGTATTCTACAAAGCTAATGATGCCAATCCTAAAATGAATGGTAAATGGACTTATGATTGGTTTTCAATAACTACTGATCCTTCTGATTTAAATCTGATTAAACCTATAAATTCTAAAGGTTGCGCTATTCTAAAAGAAGGTCAATTTAGAGGTGCATTTAAAGTTGGAAAGCATAAAGGTGATTACCCTGCGCTTGTTCAAGTTAAACCTCTTCCACTTTATCGTGACAATAACCGAGATAATAAACTTGATTTATCTGGTCGTATTAGTTACGAGATAGCTGGTATTAATATACATCGTGCTTCTAAGTGGAAAATTATTCGTACTATCGGTCTTTATTCTGCTGGTTGTCAAGTTTTTGAATCTGTTAGAGATTATGAAGATAAATTTATGCCATTGGTAAATAAGGCTAAAGATTTATATGGTAATTCTTTTACTTATACTCTTACTAACATTAAAGAGTTCGAGTTATGAAGATAGATTTTAAGGGAGTGTTAATAGCACTCCTTTTTTTGGCTCTATGTCTTACTAATATTATTCAATGTAATGAAGAAGAACGAATACCGACAACTGATATTCCTTATCATACTTTGGATTCTCTTGGTAGGGTTATTTCTGCTTTGGAGAATTACGCTATAAAACAAGAATGTCTTATAGATAGTCTCAAAGCTAATACAAATAAAACTATAATTAAATATGAAACAGATATTAAGAACTTCTCTGATGTTTATGTTGTTTCTGATGATAGCATCGCTCAATATATACGGCAGAGAATTGAAAGTCTTTAAAGATACTGTTATTACATATACTCTTGAAGATAATCGTAAAATTGCAATTCTTCTTAAACAAGGTGAATATGATGCAGCTTTATGTAAATCTTTAAAGAGCATTATTGTTAAGCAAGATACTCTTATTGATGGTTTGAAACATACTCTTTATACTCTTACGAATCAAGCGAACGTTTATAAGCAATCTATTGTTGAATTAGAAAAGAGTAATAAAGATATGATTAAAGATCTTAAGAAGTATATGCGTCGTTCTGCTAAGTGGGTTAAGATCGGTGGTATTTCTATTGGTCTTAATGTTATGTTTCTAACTTTATTGATTCTAATATGAAAACAGTTTTTCTTAATCCTTTTCTTTCTACTGATTTAAATAAGAAAGCAACATCTGTCAGTTTTAAGATTGGTTCTTTTGATTATATAGCTAAACACGCTGATGTCAAAACTACTGAAATTGATTTTGATAAACGTATCATACAAATCAATGATGCTTTAGATTCAACTGTATCTCTTAGAGAACTTGTTAGAGCATTCTTTATTATTGTTGCTTATGAGCTTAATTTAAATGCCGAATTTCCAAATAGCAAAAAAGCTCATCTTGATGATATTGCAATGGCTCATTTGAGTTTCTTATTTACTCATTGGTGGGATGATTCTACTTTTGATTGGGAATATAATACTGATTATCCTAAGAGTTTTAAGGTTGGTTCAATTATCTATAGAGCTTATAATATGGCTGAGGTTTCTTATCAATCTACTCAAGGAATACAATATGGAGTTTCTGATCACGTTCTTGGTTTAATCTATATTATCCTTAGAGATAGAAGTAAAGATATTCCTAGTTCTATAAGAACTCAAACGTTTTAGCATGAGTATGTTCACTGTTTATTCGTTCAAGCTAATGAAGATTATGCGAATGATATTGAATATGTTGTAGATGCTTATGCTACTCAAATCAATTTATTTATGAAACAATTTGAATCTTTTATTGATAAATAAGTAAAACTAAAGATATGAATAAAGATTTTGTTGAAGTTGCAAATGATTCTGGAACTAATAATGGTTCTTTTGATGTTGTTTGTGAACAAAATAGTGGAGATGAAAGATCTACTATTTTAACTGTATCTGGGGAGGGGGAGGGGTTAATAAAACAATAAATATTACTCAAAAAGCCTCAAATCTTGGAAGTATAGAAATTGCAGGTGGTTTATATTCTTCTAATGGAACTTTAGTAACTATTGGAAGTTTTGGTATGAGTGCAGATATTAGAGTATCAATGACTAGCCCTCAAATGGGAAGATTTATATTTCCCACACCTATTCAAGAAATGGGTATTGTTAATGGAAATCGTGCTTCATTTTTACGGATTAAAGTTAATGCAGAAATACCTTCTTATTATAAAGGTGAAAAGGTTGTTGCATTTTTAGAAAATGCTGGTGGAAATACAATATATACTCCTAAAAAAAGAATTAACTGTTGATGTTTATAGCGAATTCGGTAAAAATGTATTTGATTTGAATATTGCTGATGGAATTACTCTCGGTAATACTGAAATTATTGATATTAATTCGGCATTGAATAATAGACTAAATATTGCCATTTTGCTTGCAAATAATAAAACAATTCAATTTATTAATCTTCTTTGGAAAGCTGTTTATTATGACAGTTAAAATATAAATAAAATATCTATGAAAAAATCATTTGTAACTGTTACTCCTGATGAAGGCATCGGAAAT